>Ga0209810_1002738_pt1 | contig 20225 bp, 15 predicted proteins | sample Coa_R1_7_FD_187159 | JGI IMG/M metagenome (GOLD analysis project Ga0209810, IMG submission 187159) | Surface soil microbial communities from Centralia Pennsylvania, which are recovering from an underground coalmine fire - Coalmine... | ecosystem: Environmental > Terrestrial > Soil > Unclassified... | reverse complement strand
CTGGCGTTCGCGGTAATGGCCAGATATCCGAGAAGATACTCGAGTCCATGGTAGGCTCCGGGATGGAGTTTCAGGACCAGGGGACTGCCCTGCGCTTTCCATTCCTGTTCGATCCTGCGGTGTGTCTGGAGCAGTGAACAGGCGAGCGCCCGACGCCCGTCCCCACTAAAACGAGCCCGCATGACTGCGCGCACTGCCTTAAGGACCTGTTCACCGAAGCCACGATTGCCAGCAATGGCTCTGGCCCGCCAAAAGCTCACAGCCTCCCACCCGGCCGCCTCGCGCTCGAAGTATTGCTGGAAATAGTTCTCCGACTGAAGAATCTCTCCCTCGGCACCCCGTGGCCGCAGCCGCACATCCACGCGGCACAGCATCCCTGAACGCGTGTAGGCCGTCGCCAACAGAAGGAATTGTTCCACCAGGCGCCGCCAGCGTTCTTTTTGATCCGGGTGAGTTTCTCGCCCGATGACGAACACCAGATCAGCATCGGAGCCGAAGTCGAACTCCCGTGAAGCGAGTCGGCCGAGCGCCAGCACCGCAAAGGGGGACTGCTGAAAGTTTCCCTCAGCGCTTACGTCCACTGCCAGGGCGTGGAGAAGCTGCTCGATCGCTGTCTCGATGACCTGAGTCAGGTGCGCAAAGGTCTCCGTAGGCGATGCGAGCCCAAGGACCGCGCGCGCCGCCACGAGCGTCTGAATCCGCCTGACCGCCACGCGGAGCCGCTCGGCCAGCTCGCCAGCAGGTCTCCGCACCGAGACGGCTTCGGAGAGCTCCGCTTCGATCTGGCCTGGATCTGGCTCCACGACCAGTCGTGCTTCCTCCGGGTGCCGCGCGAGCAGCCCCTCCAATAGCTCGCTCTGCGCCATCAGCTCGCCAATGCGAACCAGCCAATTCGGATGGACCGCAAGCGTGTGCAAAAACGAGGCCTCCGAGACGGCCGCGGACAGAAAGCGGATCAAACTGCGGCGAAGGTCGGACCGAGATTCCCAGCCCGCAGCGCGCAAAGCCGCCCCCAGCTGCGGATGTTCGGCAATTGTGCGCACCAGCCATCCCGGAGCTCCGAGAGGAACCCAGTCCGGTGGACGCTCGGTCAGCGGAGGACTTTGCTGCATTCGGTCGAACACAGATCGCCAGATTTGTCGGACATCGCGCAGGTGCCGTTCCACCCGAGCCAGCAGAAGCTCGCCTGGAGAGTCTCCCGCCGGGGCGTGAATCCCAAGGCGCCGGGCGATCAAGTCCAACGAGGGTCCCGGCGCAGGCAGCGTGTGCATTTGCAAGCCATCCTGGAGCTGGAGGCGGTGCTCGACGTGCCGCAAGAACTCGTATGCCGCTGCCAGCAGGTAAAATTCCGAAGCCCGCAGATAGCCTTTGTCGTGCAGGCGCTGCAGGGCAACTAGCGTCGAACCGGCCGCGCGGCTGGCCAGCCAGGGGTCTCGACCTCCGTGGAGACGCTGCAGATACTGCGCCAAAAACTCAATGTCCCGAATCCCACCCGGAGCCAACTTGACATTGATCCGCCGCTCCCCACCGGTCCAGCGGGCCCGCTGCGTTCCGGACGCATGGGCCTCCAGGGCGGTGGAGGGTTCCACAGGCACCTCGAAGATCCGTGGCCAGACGCCGTTCAAGAACTCCCGACCAAGATCGAGGTCGCCTGCCACGGGTCTGGCCTTCAGTAGCATCTGCAGCTCCCAGGGGCGGGCGCGACTGCGGTAGTACTGCAGCGCCGCCGGAAGGCTGATCGCGGCGTCACCTAGCGAGCCCTCGGGTCGCAACCGTAGATCCACACGAAACGTGGTCCCTGCAATCCCCGGGTAGGCCACCTGGCGCAAGAATGTACTGACGAGACGGGCAAAAAACTCGCCGTTACAGACAGCACCGCGCTCACCGCCCAGCGTTTGACCTTCGGCATCGTAGAGGAACATCACATCGATGTCGGAACTGTAATTCAATTCCTGACCGCCCAGCTTGCCGAGACCCAGGATAACCAGGCGGCATCGGTGCAGGCGTCCATCGGGACCCGCCACCTGGGGCGAACCGTACAGTCGCTCGAGTGCCTGGAGAGAAGCCTCCAGTGCAGCCTCCAGCAGAACATCGGCAAGATGGGAGAGCTCCAGAGTGGTTTCGGCCAGAGTGGCCAAGCCGGCGCAATCGCGCATCACGATCCGCAGATAGGCCAGGCGCTTGAAGCGCGCCAGGATCACATCGAGCGAGGTGTCATAGGCCATGGCGCGGAACCGCGCCAGCTCTTCACGGAATTCCTCCCGCGTGCGGACCCGCTCGATGTCGTCGCTGCCGGGACGATAGAGGGTTTGAATCAACTCAGGTTGCTGGACCAGTGTCTCGGAAAGGAAGCGCGAATGGCTGAAGAGCAGCAGCAAATAGTGAAAGGCGATCGGCGCGTCAGCCAGGTAGGCCAAAGTTGCCGGCGGAGCATGGTCGAGGTAACGGTCGAGAAAAACGAGCGTTCCTTCCGGATCGGGAAGCTGTGCTAGGAGCGCCCGGAGGTGGTGAAGCAGCGGAGGGCTCAGGCGGCGCTCGATGTGCTCGCGCTGAACGGTCGAGCGGCCGATTGGCTCGGAGTGCGTCACAGGCGGGGGCGCCGACATTCCGGATTCATCCTACAGCCGCGGCTGGCTGGGCTGCATCCCACCGCGCCTCAGGCAGATGCTCGGGCAGGACCGATGGAGGTCAGGGAGCGGAGGGCTCAGGCGGCCGCGCATGGTGAGGAAACGGCTCGGGAAGCTGCGAGACATTCCACATCCATGCCGCCAGGACTGCTGCTTGCTGCCGCAGCGCCTGCGGATCGACCACCTCAAACACGTCGTACTGGCTATGGTGTGCCAGCCCGTATTGCGCCGGCTCCTGTACGCAGAAGTAGGCGGGAATGCCCGCGCGCAGGAAGGGAACATGGTCGGATGCCCCGAAGTACTGTGTGCTCAGTGGCTGCAAATCGAACACTTCCTGCAGCGGCCGGTATACCTGCTCCATCAGCGGTGCCGTTGCCCAGAGATTTTCGAGCGAGATGCTGAAAATGCGGCCGGCACCTGTATCGTCAATCAAGACGGCATCGACCTGGTTCAGCTCGCTGGCATGGTTGTGCAGAAATGTTTGCACGCCAACGCCACCCTGTTCTTCGCCGGTGAAGAGGACGAACGTGAGCGTCCGCCGGGGTTTCCATCCTAGCGAGGCCAGCAGCCGCGCTGCTTCCAGAGTGGCCATGGCACCGGTCCCGTTATCCACGGCACCCTGACCCAGATCCCAGGAATCCAGATGGCCGCCAATGATCACCCGCTGATCTGCCAGATCTGTTCCGGGAATTTCCGCCACAGTGATCGAGGCTGCGGCAGGGCCCTCACTGAACCGGCCTGCCAGCTGTAAACGGAAGCTCGCCTGCCCGTGCTTGGCCAGGCGCACGAGCCAGAGATAGTCGGAATGCGACACATAGGCCATCGGCAGCGGAGTAGGCTCGAAAGAGGGATAAGAACCGCCCGTCACCTCGAGTGAGTAAGGCTTCCCACTGTCGAGTAGCAGAGCCAGAGCCCCTACTTCGGCCAACGCCTTGATCCGTTCCCGGTACTGCTCTCGGCGCTGGCGCAAAGCTGCCTCAGCTTGAGCAGGCTGGATTCCTCGCGGCAGAGGAATGACGGCATTGTAGGCATTCGGAGGATTCTCGAGAAGCTCGGCCGGCCGTTGCGGTTCATCCTGAAGGACGATGGCTCCCTTGTAAGTGGCGGAATTTTGCCGGATGGCCTCGGCCGTGGCTTTCGGGCTCAGAATGGCCAGAGGCCCCTCGACCGGACCCGGAGTGGCTCGTCCCCAGGCCACCGAATGCACCGTCATCCAATGTTGGAGAGGGTGGGTAATTTCGCCCCAGTCGTTTCCACGGAACCAGGCCCGGGGAATGGTCGTGGTCTCCAGATGGGCCTGCAGCCCGTACTTCCGAAACATACGCAACGTCCACTGGCTCGCCTGATTCATCGCCGGTGAGCCGGTCAGCCGGGGGCCAATGAAGGTGGTCAGGTACTCTTCGTTCTCGACCACTTCAGAATGCGTCTGTTCAGCCTCCCAGATTTTCAGATCGGCCTGCTCCATGGCGCTGCGATAGCTCTGCGCTGCCTCGGATGAAGCGGGAGAGGACTGTTGCGGGCGGAGCGTCAGTCCGGCAGCCAGGCACGCTGATAGAAACAAAAAAGCTGCGGCGCGCCCCATATGGTGCGTGAGTCTCATCGGCTCGTTCCTCCGCAGGCAAACTGTAAGGACCGCCCCGCGTGCGAGGACGCAGGACCCACGGCTGTGCACTAAATGTCGTAGTAGAGCTGGAACTCGTAAGGGTGCGGCCGCATACGAATGGCCTGCACCTCATTCTTCATCTTGTAATCGATCCACAGCCGAATCACATCCTCGGTAAACACATCTCCCTTGAGCAGAAACTCGTGGTCGCGCTCGAGGGCCGCCAGGGCCTCTTCAAGCGAAGCGGGCAGCGAAGGAACGTTTTTCAGTTCTTCGGGCGTCAGATCGTAAATGTCCTTGTCCAGGGGTTCGCCGGGATCGATTTTGTTTTCGATACCATCGAGCCCGGCCATGAGCATCGCGGCAAACGCGAGATAGGGGTTGCAGGAAGGGTCCGGCGGCCGGAATTCCAGGCGCTTGGCTTTAGGACTCGGAGAGTACATGGGAATCCGAATGGCGGCTGAGCGATTCCGCCGTGAGTAGGCGAGATTGACGGGAGCCTCAAAGCCGGGCACCAGACGCTTGTAGGAATTGGTGGTGGGAGCGGCAAAGGCCACCACCGCGGGGGCATGCTTGAGCAGGCCGCCGATATACCACAGCGCCGTTTGGCTCAGCCCGGCATAGAGGTCGCCAGCGAACAGCGGCTGCCCCTTGCGCCAGAGCGACTGATGGGTGTGCATTCCGTTGCCGTTGTCCTGAAAGATGGGCTTGGGCATAAACGTGACCGTCTTGCCGTACTGATAGGCCACGTTGCGGACGATGTACTTGAACTTCATCATGTTATCGGCCGAACGGAGCAGGGTGTCGAACCGAATATCGATTTCGGCCTGCCCGCCCGTGGCCACTTCGTGGTGGTGGCACTCGACCATCAGTCCGCACGCTTCCATCTTCAGGGCCATCTCGGTGCGCAGGTCCAGATAGTGGTCGGTCGGCGGCACCGGGAAGTAACCCTCCTTGTAGCGCGGGCGGTAACCCAGATTGCGGTCCTCGCGGCCCGAGTTCCACCGGCCTTCCTCGGCATCAATGAAATAAAAGCCGTGCTGTTCCCGCTGGTCGAACCGGACATTGTCAAAAATGAAGAACTCCGCTTCGGCACCGAAAAAGGCCTGATCGGCAATTCCGCTGAAACCCAGGTAGGCTTCGGCCTTGCGTGCGATGAAGCGCGGATCCCGCGGATAGGACTGCCGCGTAATGGGATCGACGACATCGCCAATCAGGACCAGTGTGGGAACGTCGCGGAAGGGGTCGAGAAAGGCAGTGGTGGGATCCGGAACGAGCAGCATGTCGGATTCGTGAATCGAAGCCCAGCCCCGAATGGAGCTGCCGTCAATGCCAAATCCGTCCTCGAAGGATTGTTCTGTGAGCTCGTGGATGGGGAAGCTGACATGATGCCAGAGACCGGGAAGGTCGGTGAAGCGAATGTCCACGATTTTGACTTCGTTCTTACGGGCAAACTCGAGTACTTCTTGAGGGCCCATTGCACCTCCGCGCGGATCGCCTCCGCAGGGGATTTAACTCCAGACGATACGCAAAACCGACCGGGGGGTCAAGCAGCGAAATCAGTCGTAATACTCCCGCCCCAGATGCGTGATGAGCGGCTCGCCCATCATCCACCGCAGCGTGTTCTTCAGTTTCATGAGCTGAATGAACAGATCGTGTTCCGGATACACCGTGGGCGCGCACATCGGCGACTTGAAATAGAAGCTGAGCCATTCCTGAATGCCGCGCAGGCCGGCGCGCTGCGCCAAATCCAGGAACAGCACCAGATCCAGCACGAGCGGCGCCGCCAGAATCGAATCCCGGCAGAGAAAATCCACCTTGATCTGCATCGGGTAGCCCAGCCAGCCGAAAATGTCAATATTGTCCCAGCCTTCCTTGTTATCGCCGCGTGGCGGGTAGAAGTTGATCCGCACCTTGTGGTGAATCTGCCCGTAGAGCTGCGGATAAAGATTCGGCTGCAGAATGTAGTCCAGTACGCCGAGTTTGGACTCCTCCTTGGTCTTGAAGGCCCCGGGGTCGTCCAGCACCTCGCCGTCACGGTTGCCGAGAATATTCGTTGAAAACCATCCATGCACGCCCAGCATCCGCGCCTTCAAGCCCGGGGCAAGAATCGTTTTTAGCAGGGTTTGGCCGGTCTTGAAATCCTTGCCGGCGATCGGAACCTGGTTCTGCTGCGCCAGCTCCTGCAGGGCCGGAATGTCCACGGTGAGGTTGGGCGCGCCGTTGGCGAAGGGAACGCCCTCGCGGAGCGCCGCCCAGGCATAGAGCATCGAAGGGGCAATCGCCCGGTGGTTCTGCTTCATCGCTTGCTCGAATCGTTCGAGCGTGCGGTGAACCGGATGCGGCTTCAGATAGATTTCCGTCGAGCCGCACCAGATCATGACGACGCGTCGAGCTCCCGACTGCTTTCGGAAGCGGCGAATATCTTCGCGGATCTTCTCGGCCAGTTCGAATTTGTCGCGCCCCTGCTTCACGTGCGGCCCGTCGAGTCGGCGCACGTAGGCCCGGTCGAACACCGCTTTCATCGGCCGGATGCTCTCCAGAAACGGCCGGATCGCTTCCAGGTGGCGCTGCTCGAGCACGCCGGCCTTGACGGCTGCCTCATAGGCCGTGTCGGGGAAAATATCCCATCCACCGAAGACCAGGTTTTCCAGGCGGTCAAGAGGCACGAACTCCTTGATGGGCGGCGTGCGTCCTTCTGTGCGCTTGCCCAGGCGAATCGTTCCCATCTGGGTCAGCGAGCCGACCGGGAGCGCTATCCCGCGGCGGACCAGCTCCACTCCGGCGATAAAGGTTGTGCTCACGGCACCCATGCCGACCGTGAGTACCCCCAGCTTGCCCTGGGCCGGGGCAATGCTCAGTGGTTTCCGTGGCTCGTTTTCCGTCAATGTTCACTCCTCACGCGCTACGAACTGCTTATAATGCGGAAGTCATGGGGAATTTGCAACGGAGCGCCGCAAGATCACGCGGTGTGCCGGCGGGCTCGGTGACCGGGCTTGGGACGCAGGGCGCGCAGCAGCCGGGCCAGCGGATATGTGTTCAGCACGTCGCCCTTTTCGAGCCACCCGCGCCGCGCCATACCGACCCCGTACTTCATGAACTGCAGGTGGCGCGTGTGGTGCGCATCGGTCGAGATCACGATTTTCACGCCGCGCTCACGCGCCATCCGCAGGTAGGTATCCTTTAGATCTAACCGCTCCGGATAGGCGTTGCACTCCATGGCTACGCCATGGCGCGCAGCGGCATCGAGCACCTTCTCCATGTCGTACTCATAGGGATCACGCCGCAGCAGCAGGCGCCCGGTAGGGTGCGCGATGATCTGCGTGTAGGGATTTTCGATGGCCGCCAGCAGACGATCGGTCATCGCCTCCCGGTCAAGATTCATGTAGGAATGGACCGAGGCCACCACCACATCGAGCTGGGCGAGAACCTCGTCGTCGAGATCCAGCCGGCCATCCTTGAGGATATCCACTTCGATGCCCGCGAGCAGCCGAATGCGGTCAAATTTCTCCTGTGCGCGGCGAATCAGCCGAATCTGCTCGAGGACCCGTTTTTCGTCCAGCCCGTTGGCAACGGTGACGGCCTTGGAGTGGTCGGTCAGGGCAATGTACTCGTAGCCCAGCGCCTGCGCCGCCGCGGCCATCTCCTCGATGGTGTTCTGCCCGTCGCTGGCCACCGTGTGCATCTGCAGATCGCCACGGATATCCCGTAACTCCACCAGCCGGGGGAGACGGTGCTGTTCAGCAGCCTCGATCTCGCCGGTGTTTTCGCGCAGTTCAGGCGGAATGAAGTCCAAACTCAAGCGCTCGTAGATTTCCTCCTCGCTCTCGCTGGCCACAGGCCGTTCCCCGTCCAGCGTCGACAGGGCATATTCGTTGAGCGTGTACCCCATGCGGTTGGCCCGGCCTCGCAGGCTGACGTTGTGCTCTTTCGAGCCGGTGAAATACAGCAGGGCAGCGCCAAAGTGTTTCTTCTCGAGCAGGCGCACATCCACCTGCATGCCGCTGCTGAGACGGAAACTGACTTTGTTTTCCCCGTGGGCGAGCACCTGTTCGATGCCCGGGAACCGCAGCAGGTGGTGAGCAACCCGCTCGACGTCGGATGGGCGGTGATGCCGTGCGGGAAGCGTGACGAGGACATCCAGATCGCCGATGGTTTCCTTGGATCGGCGCAGCGAACCGGCCGCCACTGCATCGGCGACGGCCGCTCCCAGCCCGGCAATATGCTCGAGCACGGCGTGTGCGGTTTCATCGGCCACGTTCAGAAGAAACCGGCCCGAGGCCCGCCGGTACAGTTCACAGGCTTTCAGAAGGTTCTGCTCGGTTTTCTCACCGAAACCAGGCAGGTTCCGCAGGCGTCCGGCGCGGGCCAGTTCTTCCAGTTCAGCAACGGTGGCGACATGGAATTTCTTCCAGATCTGGGCGACGCGCTTGGGACCGAGAGACTGCAGATTGAGCAGCTCGAGGATCGTCGGCGGATACTTGCGCAGCAGTTGCCTGCGCAGGCTGTAATCGCCGGTGCGCAGGATCTCCTGAATGTGCGCTGCCATGCGCTCACCGACGCCGGGAAGCTGCTGGAGGCGTTCAGGGTCGCGGGCGAGTTGCTCGATGGGTTCAGCGAGGTTTTCGATGAGCTGGGCAGCTTTTTCGTAACTTCGGTACCGCCCAATTTGCGCGCCGTCAATCTCCAGTAACTGGGCGGTTTCGCGCAGGATGCGAGCGACTTCACGATTTTCCATTCTGGCTCAATTATCGGCCAGACCCTTGCGACGGGCAACCCCGCGGTTTCCGAGGCATATGCTGTGGGTTCGCCAGGGCAGGTTGAGATCCGGCGGACATTACTCGGTTTGAAACGACCTGCGGGGTCCGGAGCCATCCCGCGCGAACGCCCAGGGCGATCACGAAGAACAACAGCACGGCAGTGACATTGCCCAGACCCGCCCAGGGCCAGGTCCGGAACTCCTTTCCGAGATCCGCTGCGACCCGAAGCAGGACCGTTGCCTGCAGCGCTGCCAGGGGGAGGTAGAACAGTGGGGAGTAGGGCCAGCTGCGTCCGGTCAGCGCGGGGAAGATGATCGGGGCATGGGCGAAAATCATCGAAAACGCAAAGCCAAGGAACACGCTATGCAGCACCGCGTCGTACCAGAGCGGCCTCCCGGGTGGCCAGGTTGGGGAACTCACGGCCGCCACCCCTGCAGCGAGCAGCCATAGATAACCGCAAAAAACGCTTACAGCCACGTAGCGTGGTAGTCCGCGACTGCGCACGGTCTGTCGCGCAATGTCGTAGTGCATCAGCCAGAGCGTCAGTGCGATCATACCTGCCCCGAATAGACGCGCTGTTCCTGGATCGAGCATCACGGTCCCTACCAGACCCAGAACAAACGTTCCTAGAGCTAAAACGAACAGGCTCCGGCCGATCCGAGTGTAGCGCCGCAGCCGGGACAGCTCTAGACGTTCGCCGGCAACGGTAAAAATGGGGAACGCCATCCAAAACGTGACGAAGCGGGGGATCGCCCAGCCCAGTCCCCACCATAGATTCCCAACCGCCCAGGCGCAGGCGCCCAGAGCCATTGTTAACGTAAAAAGAGCCGGCTGGCGGTACACCATCACCGTCGCAACAAGCCCCAGAACCCCGCTGGCCGCCAGCGCGGCCAGCGCGGCCATGCGTGTGTCACCTGCCAAAGATGCCCCGGCGCTCAACACGCTACAGGCAGGCGCGACATAGGCCCAGCCGCTGCCGAGAGCCACCGCACGTTCCAGACTGAGCAAAGTGCCCAGAAATCCCTCAATCATGAGCGGCCCGTGAGCAACGGCCATGGTATCGGTGGGCCATGGAAGGTTCCATCCCAGACGCAGTAGACCCGCCCACAGCGCGGTGACCAAAAACAGCAGCGCCGTCGCTAACAGCGCCGGCACCAGGCGCCGGCGATACACCGCTCCATGCGGCTGAGCACTCACCCTCAGGGTTGCATGCGTGTGATGCGCACCCGCCACACTTCGGGCCCTTCTTCGAGGTACTGCCAGTCGAACTGACCCTTGCGTTCGAACTGCATCTGGTAGTACAGCGGCTTCGGATCGTGATCGTTGACCAGCACGAACGACTGGCCCGGAGCCAGCTGATCGAAGGTGCGAAAGATGAGCGGGTGGCGTGCGCGCGGCTCCAGATCGCGCACATCAAGGACAGACTCCGTTTGCCCACCGGCCGGTATGTTCATCGTTTCCTCCTGTCGTATCGGTCGTGTGTGGGGCCAGCCCAGCATGGCCCGTGCTTTTGGCGACATCAGTAGCGGGCTCCAGGGCGGCTCCCAGACAAGCTGAATTTCAATCTGCCGGAGTGCAGGGAACTGGGCGTGCAGGGCTTCCTCGATCTGCTCGCGCAGCAGTGCGTGCAGAGGGCAGGCGGGCGTCGTCATGGTCATCACGATGGTGATTGAGTCTTCGCCCAGCGTGATGTCGTAGATCAACCCCAGATCCACGATGCCGATGCCCAGCTCCGGATCCGGAATCCCGGCAAGAACCTCGAGGACATCAGTGACCGCAGCGCCCTGCATCGTCGAACAGATACAGCCTGCCGGTTTTCGATGCAGGGGTAAATGACTTTAGTCACCGAACTGGGTCGTGCTCGGGCAGGCAGAACAGATGCAGCAGGCCGATCATCGTTTTGCCATCGAGGATGCGACGGTTGCGCAAAGCCGCCTGCAGGCGTTCACGGGTCCAGGCGGCAACGCGGAGATACTCGTCGGCTTCCGGCCGGGCCGGACCGGGCCGCAGCCCGCGCGCATGGAAGAGGACCATGCGTTCGCTGAGCAGCCCGGGGCTGGGATAGAACGTGCACAGCCGGCGCAGCTCGCGCGCGCTGTAACCGGTTTCCTCGACCAGCTCGCGCCGTGCGGCCTGCAGAGGCGTTTCGCCCGGCTCGATACGTCCGGCCACCAGTTCCCACAGCACCCGGCTCACCGGATGCCGGTACTGCTGCACCAGCAAGATACGCCCATCGGGCAGCTCCGGGATCACCACAACGGACCCGAGATGCACCACGAAATCCCGGATCGCCTCGATACCTCCCGGTTCGCGTACCCAGTGTCGCTCGACCGAAAAAACCTTCCCACGATACAGAAGCCTCCGTCGGTGCACACGGGTGAGCGCTGCAGTCCTGGATCGCTTGCCGGTCATCCTCATCCCCCTGTTGCGCGGCGCAAAGGGCGCAGCGGCAGCTTGCCAGCCTGTCGCCGAAGTTCCTATACTCGCAACCTCGGCTGTGGGCCCATGCAGATTACTACCATCATCGTGGATGATGAAAAGCCTGCACGGGACGAACTGGCCTATCTTCTGAAAAGCCTTCCTGAAATTCGGCTGGTCGGACAGGGCCGCAACGGGCTCGAGGCGGTCTCTCTGATCAAGGAGCATGCCCCCGACCTGGTTTTCCTCGATGTGGAAATGCCGGGCCTCGATGGTTTCGGCGTGATTCGGAAGTTGATCGAACGCAGGCTGTCGGTGCCTTACATCGTGTTTGCCACGGCGTATGACCACTACGCCGTACACGCCTTCGAGGTCAATGCGATTGACTACGTTTTGAAGCCGTTTGAGCGTGAGCGCATCGCCCGTGCTGTCGAGCGGGCGCGGCAGATGCTGGAAGCTCGCGCCGTCCCGGCCGGACGGCTGGAAGCCCTCCTTGAACAACTGACCACGCTGCGTTCGACCCCACCGCCTCGGGTGCTCCTCAAGGCCCAGGGGCGGTTGCTGCTGGCCAGTGCAAACGACATCGTCTATGCGGCCATTGAGGAAGGCGTGATCACCCTGTACACACGCGATCTGGAAGGGACCACGAATTTTCGCACCCTGGAGGAGCTGCAGCAGGCGCTCGGCAGTGAGCAATTCTGGCGCCCGCATCGCTCCTATCTGGTCAACATCAACCAGATCCGCGAGGTGGTTCCTTGGTTCAAGTCCGGCTACCTGCTCCGCATGGCCGACCAGCGTCAGAGCGAAATTCCCGTCAGCCGAAGCCAGACGCGCCGACTGCGGGAACTGTTCCGGCTCTGAGGCCATGACACACTTCGTCGCTTCCCGCTGCAGAGACGGACGAAAAAGCCGAACACACGGTCAGGAGTCTCCGGAATGGACTTCAGTCTGAACGAGCAGCATCGAATGATCCGCGATACGGTGCGGCAGTTCATGGAAACTGAGCTGCGCCCCCGCCTGAAAGAGTACGAGCGCGCTGAGCATTTTCCAGCCGCCGAGTTGCGGCGGCTCGGGGAGCTGGGTTTCTGTGGAATGTTGATTCCAGAAGAATGGGGTGGCGCGGGCACCGATACGCTGAGCTACGTCGTCATGCTCGAAGAAGTGGCGCGCGTGGATGCCTCGGTTGCCGTTGCCCTGAGTGTGACCAATTCGGTGGTGGCCTGGCCACTCTGGCGGCACGGCACCGAGCAACAAAAGCGGCGGTGGCTGCCTCGCCTCGCCCGGGGAGAGATCCTGGGCGCCTTCTGTCTGACCGAGCCGCAAGCCGGCTCGGATGCGGCCGGGATCCGTTGCCAGGCACAGCGCATCGGTGACGCTTACATTCTGAATGGAACGAAAACCTGGGTGACCAATGCCGGGCATGCCGGCCTGTATCTCGTTTTTGCAAAAACAAATCCCGCAGCCGGTGCGCGCGGGGTCAGTGCTTTCCTCATCGAGCCGAACACGCCCGGGTTCCGCATCGCCCGGCTCGAAGATAAAATGGGGCTGCGGCTGTCCACCTCGGGCGAGGTGGTGCTGGAGAACTGCCAGGTGCCGATCGATCAGAGGTTGGGGGAAGAGGGGGCCGGATTGAAGATTGCGCTGCAGGCATTGGACGGAGGCCGGGTGGGTATCGCGGCTCAAGCAGTCGGGGTGGCGCAAAAAGCTCTCGAACTTGCGGTGGCGTATGCGCATCAGCGGCAGGCTTTCGGGCGCCCCATTGCCGAGTTTCAAGCCATTCAGTGGAAGCTGGCCGACATGCGCGTCATGATCGACGCAGCGCGGTTGCTCACCTGGCGCGCGGCCTGGGCGCGCGATCACGGTGGCGCTCCCGCAGGGCTGTGCGCTTCACAGGCCAAACTCTATGCCAGCGAAATGGCCAACCGAGTCGTCTACGAGGCTCTGCAGATCCACGGTAGTGCCGGTTATTCGCGCGAAAGCGATATCGAGCGACTCTACCGCGACGCCCGTGTGCTGACGATCTATGAAGGAACCAGCGAGATTCAGCGCGTGGTGATCGCCCGTCACCTGCTGGCGGGAGCATCCTGAGATGGCCCGGACTCCCCGCGTGTTGAGCGGCATGCGGCCGACAGGCCCGCTTCACCTGGGCCATTATTTCGGCGCGCTCGCGAACTGGCTCCGGCTCCAGCAGAGCTATGAATGTTTCTACTTTGTCGCGGACTGGCACGCACTGACGACCCATTACACGGACGATGCGCGGCGGATCCGGGACAATACCACTGAGATCGTGCTCGACTGGCTGGCGGTGGGGCTGGATCCCGAGCGCAGCACGCTGTTCGTCCAGTCCGCTGTGCCCGAACATGCCGAGCTGCATCTGCTGCTGTCGATGATCACGCCGCTCGAGTGGCTCGAACGGGTGCCCACCTACCGCGAGCAGATCGCACAACTGCGCGACCGAGATCTGGGCACGTATGGCTTTCTCGGCTATCCGCTCCTGCAAACGGCTGACATCGTCATCTATGATGCCGACTTCGTGCCTGTTGGCGAGGATCAATTGCCTCACATCGAGCTGGCTCGAGAAATCGTTCGCCGCTTCAACCATCTGTTCGGTCTCGAAGTCGACCGCGGCTTGCTGGCAACGACCCCGGAAGCCGAAATGGCGCGCACGCGGCTGGCGCGTCTACTGGAAGGCCGGCTGCCGCCGGAGTCCTTCGATGAAAACTTTTTGCTGCGTCTGCAAGCGAGCATCCGGGAAGAAGGGGTCGAAAACTTCTTGTTGCGGACGCGAGGACTCGGCCGTTGGGTTCGCTATCGCCCGGTCCTCCGTGAGCCGCAGGCTCTGCTGACAGAAACCCCGCGATTCCCCGGCACCGACGGGCGGCGGATGGCCAAAAGCTACGGCAACGCGATCTGGCTCAAGGACGACCCGGAAACCGTGCGGCGGAAAGTCGCCGGTATGCTGACCGATCCTCAACGTGTGCGCCGCTCCGACCCGGGCCGGCCAGAGATCTGCCCGGTTTTTGCTTACCATCAGGTGTTTTCCCCGCCCGAGGTGGTGCGCTGGTCAGAACAGGGCTGTCGGACAGCGGCGATCGGATGTGTCGAGTGCAAGCGGGCCATGGCCGATCATCTGATCCGGTGGCTCGAGCCGATCCAGAGTCGCCGCCAGCACTATGCCAGACAGCCGGAGATGGTTTCTGCAATCCTCCGGCAGGGTTCCGCACGCGCCCGCCGGGTTGCACGGCGGACGATGGCGCGGGTGCGTCGCGCCATTTTTGGCTCGCCGGCCGGGGGTCGCGCAGTCGCGACCCCTACCGTCTCACAGGGTCGCGTCGGGAGCGAAGGTGCCTGAACTCCCCGCCTCCGGCCATGCCTACCAAGTGCGGCTCGAGCATTATGAAGGACCGCTCGATCTGTTGCTGGATCTGATCCGCCGCCAGCAGATCAACATTCACGACATCCCGATTGCCCAAATCACCAGCCAGTATTTGGAGTATCTCCGGCGCATGGAGGAACTGAATATCGAGCTGTCAGCCGATTTTCTTTACATGGCAGCCACGCTGATTTACATCAAGTCCAAAATGCTGCTGCCGGCCGAACCGCACGCGCCCGACGCACCCCCGCCAGAAGACCCGCGGGCCGAGCTGGTCCGTCAGCTTCTGGAGCACGAAAAGTTCAAAAGCGCAGCGCAAATGCTCTACGAACGTCAGCAGCTGGAAAGCCACGTCTGGTCCAGGCCAGACCGTTCGCTCTACGAAGGCGAACCCGAGGAGGGCGAGTTGGTGGTCTCGCTGGTGGACCTGGTGCGCGTGTTCCAGCGGGTCATTGAGCGGCGCCGCGAGCCTCCTGTGTTGGAGTTGCCTGAGGAGGACATCACCACAGAAGAAATGGCTCGACAGCTGCGCCAAGCGCTGCTGGCGACCGAAGCGCTGGACCTCGAGGAGTTTTTTCAGAACTGCCCGGGGCGCCGGGCCATGGTGGCGGCGTTTCTGGCGGTGCTGGAGTTGGTGCGTCTTGGAGCTGTGATCGTAACGCAGGAACGCCCGTTTGACCGTATCGTGCTGCGTAAACACAGAATGTTCGATATTGTATTAGGTCAAGAGCCGGTGCAGCCGGCAGGTCGTGAGGCATGACCGAGGGGGAGCTGAAGGCAGCCGTCGAGGCCATTATATACGCGGCGGACGACCCAGCCACCGTGGAAGAAATGGCCGCGGCAACCGGCGCGACGGTCGAGCAAATCGAAACCGTTGTTCGAGAACTGGTGGCCTCCTACGCCACCGATGCGCATGGCATCGAAATCCGCCCGGTGGCAGGCGGCTACCGTTTTTACACCAAGCCACACTGCCACGAGGCGGTCCGAGCATTTATCCGCAATCTCAAACCTCCCGTACGGCTCAGCGTCGCCGCGCTCGAAACGCTGGCCGTGATCGCTTACCGGCAGCCGATCACCCTGCCTGAAATCCAGGAAATCCGTGGCGTCAACTCGGCCGGTGTCGTCCAGACCCTTCTTGAAAAGCGCCTGATCGCTCCCGCTGGGCGCAAGCGGGTGATCGGCCGGCCCATTCTGTACCGCACCACCAAAGAGTTTCTGCTACGGTTCGGGCTCAACAGCCTCGATGAGCTACCGAGCCTGAAAGAGTTCGAAGAGTTGGCTCGCGCTGCCCTCGGCACGCAGGAGGAAGCGGCCATGGAAGTGCCTCCGACCGCGCCCATCGGAGATCCGCAGTCGCCCACGGATTCCGACGCTCCGCAGATGGCACCTCGACAGGAAGAGAGCTGAACACGAGGCGAGGACTCAGAACCCATGTTGCAGCGCCTGCAGAAGATTCTTGCCCACGCGGGCGTGGCGTCGCGCCGCAAAGCCGAGGCGTTGATCCTTGCCGGACAGGTCGAGGTGAATGGCCAGGTCGTGACGGAGCTGGGCCGCAAAGCGGATCCAGAACGCGACCAGATTCGTGTTGCGGGGCGCCCGCTCCGCCTGTCTCGAAAGAAGGTGTACCTCTTGCTGCACAAGCCCCCGGGCGTTGTGGCAACCCTGTTCGACCCGCAACATCGCCCCTGTTTACAGAACCTGCTGAGGGGAGTGCCGGTGCGGGTCTTCCCCGTCGGCCGTCTGGAGTATAATGCCGCCGGCTCGTTGCTGTTGACAAACGATGGCGAATGGGCCGCGGAAATTCTCGGAGCACTTCATCGCGGATTGTCGCAGACCTATCAGTTCAAGCTGAAAGGACGGCTCACGCAGGAGGAAATTGAAAAGGTGGGGGCCGTAGCCGGAAGTATCCGGCTGATCCGTTCCGGTGACAATCCCTGGTATGAAGTGGTGATCCACGGGGCGCGTCGCGACAGGCTCCGCAGACTGTTCTGGCGGATGGGCCACTGCGTCGAGAAGACGCGTCGCGTGGCGATTGGACCCTTGAATCTGGGAAAACTGCCAGCGGGGCGATGGCGGTATCTGACGAACGAGGAAGTGCGGGCTTTGCGCCAGGCTGCCCGCCAGCTCGGGGCGCCGCAACGGGGCATGCTGCGACCCGGCAGATCGAAGCGAGGCGGTCAGCCAACTACTGCCGGTTAGGTGTCACGCCCAGAGACTGATCTGTGCGTGGGGCTGAAATTGTGGTGAAATCACCCGACAGCCGGGCATGGCCCGGCCGCGCGGCAAGGGAGCGACTGTGAGAGCGGAGTCCTCCGGTGTGCGCATTCCCGAACACATTCGCTCCATCCAGCCTTACATCCCTGGTACACACCTGGAGGAGGCCGAACGGGAAACCGGCCTTCGTGTGGTGAAGCTGGCCTCGAATGAAAACCCGCTCGGCCCCTCGCCGCTGGCGGTGGAAGCGATGCGGAGGGCCTTGCTGAGCACGCATCGCTATCCCGACTCCCGAGCCTTCCACTTGCGGCAGCGTCTGGCGCAGCATCTGGATGTACCGGAAGACTGGCTGTTGTTCGGCAACGGCTCGACGGAGCTGATCGAGCTCGCTGCCCTCGCATTTCTCGGCGAGGGAGACGCGGGCCTGATTGCCTCGGGCTCGTTTCCCATGTATCGCATCGCCCTGCAGGTACGGGGAGCGCGCATTGTCGAGGTTCCTCTGCAGAATTATCGCTATGACCTTGCCGGAATGGCCCGTGTAGTGCGCGAGGGCGTCCGCCTGGTGTACCTGGCCAATCCGAACAATCCTACCGGGACCTGGTTTTGCGCGGATGCGCTGGCGGAGTTTCTGAATGCGGTGCCGCGGGGCGTCGTGGTCGTACTGGACGAGGCCTATTATGAGTACGTCGAGCAGCCCGGATATTCTCGGTCACTCGAGGAGCTGCGGGCGGGCCGCCATCTGATCGTTCTGCGAACTTTTTCGAAGATCTACGGGCTGGCCGGATTGCGCATCGGATATGCGGTGGCACGTCCAGAATTGCTCGAGGCGATGGCCCGCGTTCGGCTCCCCTTCAACACCTCGAGCCTGGCACAGGCTGCGGCACTGGCCGCCCTGGATGACACCGAGCATGTACGCCGCTCACGCGAAAACAATCGTGCCGGGCTGGCCCAGCTCGAGAGCGGCCTCCGCGCGCTCGGGCTTGAACCCATCCCTTCTGTGGCCAATTTCGTGATGGTGACCTTGGGACAACCCGCCGCAGCTGTTGTCGAGGCATTGCTGCAACGGGGCGTGCTCGTTCGTCCCCTCGGATGGATGGGATTTCCCAACGCGATTCGGATCACCGTCGGTACACAAGAGGAAAACCAGCGCCTGCTGGAGGCACTGGCAGCCGTGATGACGAACGAAGCTGCAAAACTTAAAGAACGGGAGGCCGGTCGATGACCGAGCGGGAACCTGGTGTGCTCTCGAGCGCGGTGGTTCGGGACGCGATCACTGAAATTTTAAAGACGAGTCGTGTCATCGCTGTCGTGGGATTGTCATCGAAGCCCTACCGGCCCAGCCGGGGCGTCGCCGAATATCTGCAGTCGGTCGGTTACCGGATCATCCCGGTCAATCCGCACGAACAGTCGGTGCTTGGCGAACGATCCTACGCTCGCCTCGAAGAGGTCCCCTTTGCCGTGGACATCGTCAACGTGTTTCGGCGTGTTGAATTCGTCCCCGAGATTGCGCGCTCTGCCATCCGAATCGGTGCACGAGCCCTATGGCTGCAGGAGGGCGTCGCTCACGCTGAGGCTGCCGAGTGGGCCCGCCAGGCAGGGCTGGTGGTCATTGAGGATTCCTGCATTATGAAAGAGCATGTCCGACGGATTCGTCTCGCTCAGGTTTGACCGGCTGCCTGTTCACTCGTCCAGATGCCTATTGGGACGGTCCCCCTCTTTTCGTGCGTTACAGACACCAGAAATGCTTCCGGGACACTCTGGTGCGTGAAAGACCGACTCATTCTGCTGGAATCCCCGTGCGGGTCCCTCTCAGCGCTGGGACCCAGAGTTTCCGCGTTGTCTCCAGAGTATCCTGGTTCCGGGCTATAAAGCGAACGGGCCGCTGAGGGATGAGAAACCTTCGTCGAAGCAGATCTGCTGCACCACTGCTGCGCCCAGCGTGTGCCCACCCGGACTTCTGTGACTGACCCGTGCGCGACAATGCCCGACACCAATGATAAAAGCATGAAGGCCTCGACGGCACACGCGCGTCTGTTGGCTTTCGTCCCCCACGGGGTTATACTAGAGCGTCTGCTGAGTTTCTGCTCGCGCTTGCAATCTTGATCCTGACCCGCCTGCGGACCGCAGCCGATGGCCTGAAAAACGAATTTTGCTCCTGACCGGGGCAGAAAAGGTGAATTTTGCCGAAGACGACAAAGACGCAAAGCTCCATCGCGCACAAGCGATCTACGAATCATGCCCCTGACGCATCCATGGCTGCAGTGCCCGAGGGTTATGGGAGCCTCATGTCGTGTCTGGCGGTAACGGACGCCACGCGCGCTGTGGACTTCTACAAAAGAGCATTCGGCGTGCGCGAGCGGCGCCGGATTACACTGCTGACCGGCGAAATCGTATGGGCCGAACTGGAGTGGGAGGGGTCTCCGTTTTGTGTATGTGACGACCTTTCTGCACGATTTGCCGCGGCCGCTGTTTGCCCCATGCAAGCCATCCGCCAGACGCATTCGGCTCTTTTGGTCTACAGCGATCGGATCGAGGAACTCTGGAGCCGCGCACTCCTGGCTGGGGCGCAGGTCCTGGCGCCAATGGAACCACAACCCTGGGGAGAGGTGCGCGGCTTATTGCTTGACCCGTTCGGCAATCAATGGTGCCTAGCTCGGCGGTTGGAGCGTTTGACCCGACCGGAGTGTGAACGGAGGCTTTCCGAAGCCCTGCGGACAAACGTACGCTCGCCGGTGGAAGACACTGAAGATCCCTCCGCTCATGGCGCGGAGCATGTCCGTCAGAAGCAGCACCCAGCCCGGGCCCGGCGCCAGTAGATGAAGGCATTGACTGCGGCCGTGGCGATGGCCAAAAAAGTCAGCATCCAGCCGGGCAGGTGCGGATAGACCACCGCATCGAGCACCCGAAGTAGCCACGGGCCCTGCGGAGGCAGCAAGCCCGCGCGCTGCTCGAACCAATTTTCAAGCAGGGTCAATGGACAGGGCAAAGGTGTCAGCTCGATAAAAACCCCATAGCCTAAACACACGAGATGAACGCGCGCCCAGCCGGGATGATTGCGGGTGAACACGGCACCGGCAACGACCCAGAGCACGAAGCCAAGATGAAGCCCGAGGATCGCATCAGCGGCTAGAATCCAGAAGGCCATAGGGTTTTGAAGCTGTACCCGTTCTTTGAACTCCTGCCCGCTAGGGGTTGCCGAGCACCTCAGCAGTTGCAAATGCCTTGAGCAC
>Ga0209810_1002737_pt1 | contig 20229 bp, 23 predicted proteins | sample Coa_R1_7_FD_187159 | JGI IMG/M metagenome (GOLD analysis project Ga0209810, IMG submission 187159) | Surface soil microbial communities from Centralia Pennsylvania, which are recovering from an underground coalmine fire - Coalmine... | ecosystem: Environmental > Terrestrial > Soil > Unclassified... | reverse complement strand
TCTGGTGCTGTTCGCGGTCTGCTCCTGGATGCTGTTGTGCCTCTTCCGCCTGAACGCGGGCCATATCATCGGCGCGATTCGCCGCGAGTTCGGCGCGCCGCGTTTTGTGATGGTGGTCGGCGATGGCGAACGCGCGAGGCGCATCGGAGAACTGCTGGAGCAGTCGGAGCATTACGGCGTTCGGCTGACCGGCTTTCTGGTCGAGAATGGCGCGAACGGCGAGGTCGCATTGCGCCGCAGTTACAAAACGCATCTTTTGTCCGAACTGCCCCAGCTGCTGCGCCGTAACGTGATCGACGAGATCATTTTCGCGGTTGACGGCGAGCACCTTCCGCGCATGGAGGAGACGATGCTGCTGTGCGACGAGGAAGGCGTGCGCACGCGCGTCGCGGTGGATTTCTTCCCGCACGTGAACAGTCAGGTATATCTGGATCGCCTCGGCATGGCGCCGCTGCTGACCTTTGCCGCCGCTCCGCACGATGAAATCCGGCTGCTGCTGAAACGGGTGATTGACGTTCTGCTGGCCGCGGCTGGGCTGGTTCTGCTGGCCCCGTTCATGATCGTCATCGCCATGCTGATCCGGCTCACCTCCGCCGGGCCGGTCATCTTTCGGCAGCAGCGTTGTGGGTTGAACGGCCGGCGCTTCACCTTTTATAAGTTCCGGTCAATGTGCGAGGACGCGGAGCGGATGAAAGCCGCGCTCGAGCACCTGAACGAGAAATCGACGGCCTTCAAGATCCGCAATGACCCGCGGCTGACGCGCGTGGGCCGCGTTCTGCGCAAATTCTCCATCGACGAGTGGCCGCAGCTGTGGAACGTGCTGAAGGGCGACATGTCCCTGGTAGGACCACGCCCCGCGGTTCCCGAAGAAGTGGATCATTACCAGCGCTGGCAGCGCCGGCGCCTGCGCATGCGGCCGGGCCTGACCTGTCTGTGGGCGGTGGAAGGCCGCGACACGCTCGACTTCGAGACGTGGATGAAGATGGACATGCAGTACATCGATAACTGGTCTCTGGCCCTGGACTGGAAGATCATTCTGCGCACCATCCCCCGCGTAGTTACGGGAAAAGGAGCTCACTGACGCCATGGAACTGGTCCCCTCGCAGCAGGATGTAGTTTCGATCCTGAGGCAAACCGGAGCGCTGCGCGAAGGCCATTTCGAATACCCAAATGGTCTGCACGCCAACGAATACCTGCAGGTGCCGCTGGCGATGCGGCACTGCCAGACGGCGAAGATGCTGAGCGTGGGCCTTACCCGGCTGCTGCGCGCCAATTCCGAGATCCGCGCCATGATCCCGGAGCTGTCCATCGTCGGACCGGGCACCGGCGGGCTTCCCGTGCTGTACGGCGTGTGCGAGGCCCTTCGCGCCAATCAGGTTTACTGGGCGGAGCGCGAAGTGGGTGGCGCGCCGCTGCGTTTTCGGCAGTACATCAATGTGACTCCCGGCGAGAAGGTGCTGCTGGTGGATGACATCCTGCGCTCCGGGCGAAATCTCGCGGAACTGAAGAAGCTGGTCGAAGATGGCGGCGGCGAGGTGGTCGGCCTGGGAGTCATCGTTTACCAGCCCACGCCGAAAACCATCACCTTCGATCCGCTCCCGCTCTACTACCTGGCGCGCCTCGAAGGCCTGTATTACAAGGATGAGGCGTCATGCGAACTGTGCCGGAGCAAAACGCCGGTGGAAAAAGTGTGGGTCTGAGAGGCAGCCATACAATGGCTCTGGAGGAAAGCACATGATTGCGAGCCCGTCCCCGTCCGCCGCGGCAGAGATCAATCCCTGGGTTTCGGCGGCGGCGCGATTCGACGAGGCGGCCGACATGCTCGGCCTCGATGAAGGGCTCCGCAAGGTGCTGCGCACGGCGGCGCTGGAGGTGACCGTCCATATTCCCGTGGTGCTCGACGACGGGCGCATCGAAGTGTTCACCGGATATCGCGTGCAGCACTCCATTGCGCGCGGTCCGGCGAAGGGCGGCGTGCGGTTCGCGCCGGACGTGACGCTCGACGAAGTGCGCGCACTGGCGGCGTGGATGACCTGGAAATGCGCGGTGGTGAACATCCCTTTCGGCGGCGGCAAAGGAGGGGTGATCTGCGATCCGTCGCTGATGTCGATGGGCGAACTGGAGCGCATCACCCGGCGGTATACGGCGGAGATTCTCGATTTCATAGGACCGGAGCGGGACGTTCCCGCGCCGGACATGAATACCAACGACCAGACCATGGCCTGGATCATGGACACTTACTCCATGCACCGGCGCGCGACATCGACCGCGGTGGTGACGGGCAAGCCGCTGGACCTGGGCGGCTCGCGCGGGCGGCCGGAAGCCACTGGACGCGGGTGCATGATCGTCACGCAGGAGGCGCTGAAGCGGTTCGGGCTGACGCCGGCCGATACGCGCGTTGTGATTCAGGGCTTCGGAAACGTCGGCGGGATGGCGGCGAAGCTGATGGCCCGGGCTGGTTTCAAAATCGTGTGCATCATCGAGTACGACGGGGCGGTTTATAACCCGAAAGGCCTCGATATTGAAGCGTTGATGAAGCACCGGCACGATACGGGGTCGATCGTCGGATTTCCGGAAGCCGAGGAAGTGGACCGCGAGGAGGCGCTCTTCCTCGATTGTGAAGTGCTGCTGCCGGCCGCTAAGGAGAACGTGATCACGACGGCGAACGCCGATCGCATACGCGCGAGGATTTTGTGCGAAGGCGCGAACGGGCCAACCACGTCCGATGCGGACGCGATTTTGGCGGATAAGAAAATCTTCGTAATCCCGGACATTCTGGCCAACGCCGGCGGCGTGACCGTTTCCTACTTCGAATGGGTGCAGGATCGCCAGGGCTTCTTCTGGAACGAGCAGCTGGTGAACGAGCGCCTGAACGAGATCATGGTGGACAGCTTTGCCGCCGTGGTGAGCTATGGGGACAAACACCACGTGAACAATCGCACCGCCGCGTACATGCTGGCGCTGGATCGCGTGGCGTTCGCGATTCGGCTGCGCGGCCTGTACGCGTAGCCGCTAATCGAGGTGAAAGACCTCGTCGAGGCGTTGTAGGTTCTGGTCAGGCCGGCCCGCGGCGCTGGTGAAGAACGGCTTCATCTCTCGCTGCCAGCGCTCATTGACTTCGAGCGCCTCCATCCCGCGCAGGGCCGCAGCGAAGTCCTCGGTCTCGAGATAACCGACCAGTAGTCCGTCATCCCGCAGGAACAGCGAATAGTTGCGCCATCCGGTCTGCGACAGGGCCGCGAGCATGTCCGGCCAGACGCGGCGATGCCGCTCTTTGTACTCGTCCAGCCGCTCCGGCCGGACCTGAAGCAGGAAGCAGACTCGCTCCATGGAGCGAGAGTATCAGGCCTGCGCAGCCAAACCTCGACCTGGCTGGAAACGCACCGGCAGGCTCGCGGGGCCGAGCACGTGCAGGGCCTTGCGCGGCTCCCAGGGCTTCGTGCTGGCGAGTTCCAGGTTGTCAGTGCGTTGGAGAAGGTCGCCCAGAGCGATCCGCGCCTCCATGCGCGACAGCGGCGCGCCGACGCAGAAGTGGATGCCGTGGCCGAAGGCGAGGTGCGGGTTGGGATCGCGGGTAATGTCGAAGCGATCGGGTTCGGCGAACTGTGCGGGATCACGGTTCGCGGCGCCCAGCATGACGAGCACCAGCTGCCCCGCGGGAATGGTGTGGCCGCGAAACTCGAAATCGCGGGTTGTTCCGCGGAAGACCCATTGCAGCGGCGAGCGGTACCGCAGCACCTCCTCGATGGCCCATGGGAGCAGTTCCGGCGTGCGGCGCAGGCGCGCCATTTGCTCGGGGTTCTCGATGAAGGACAGGACCGCGTTGTTGATCAGGTTGGAGGTGGTCTCGTTTCCGGCGATGAGCAGCAGCTGAACGAAGGCCAGGATCTCGTCTTCGGTGAGGCGCTCGCCATCCAGCTCGGCGTGAACCAGATTCGTCAACAGGTCGTCGCCCGGGGAGGCGCGTCGCTGATCGATGAGCGCCGGCAACCAGGCCTTCATCTCCGCGGTAACGGCGAAGTACTCCTGGGTTGCGGCGGTGGCCACCGCGCCGGCGGTAAGGGTATAGCTGAGCTTGAGGATGGAGTCGCTCCAGCGGCGGAACCTGGCCCAATCCTCGGCCGGGATGCCGATCATGCCGGCGATGACCATCATAGGCAGCGGAACGGCGAAGTCGGTCGCAAGGTCCATTTCCCCGCGATCGACGACCGCGTCGAGCAGCTCGGCGGACAGGTCGCGGATCCGTGGCTCGAGGCCGGCGACCATTTTCGGCGTGAAGGCGCGCATGATTAGGCCGCGCAGCCGGGTGTGGCGGGGTGGATCGAAGAAGATGAACCACTGCGGCGTCGGCCGGGCGATGGAGGTGGCCAGGCTCGAGCTGAAGGTGTCGGAATCCTTCAGGGCGGCGCGCGCGCACTCGTAATCGAGGATCATCCAGCAGGCGGCCGCGGGGTTATGGGCAATGGGGGCAACCCGTCGAAGCTGATCGTAGGCGGGGTAGGGATTGCGGCGGAGTTCGTCGGAGAAGAAGTCCATAGGCGGTCGGAGATGGATGCGACTGCGGCGGTTTGGTTTCAGGCTGTGCAAGGCACTGGCTCGCACGGGGCGGGCCTTCGGCCTGCACCCACAATCGGCATCTCAGGAGAATGTCCAAACTCCAGAGGCGGGCTGAGAGCCCGCCGCAGGCCGAGGGCCTGCCCCCCATGATGCTTGGCGCGAGCTGCGTGCAAGCCAAAGGCTCGCACCACAATCGGCATGTCAGGAGAATGTCCACAGTTCGGGTGCAAGCGAAAGGCTTGCACCACTTAGCGGGGTGGGTCCGTTGTGCGCTCCGTTGCCGCGGTGATGGCTTCGACGTAGGCCTTCGTTTCCGGGATGTCGGGTACGGCGTCGATGACCCGCGCGGGGCCGGCATTGTAGGCGCTGAGCGCGAGGCGGGTGTCATTCATGTAATGGTCCAGCAGTTGCCGCAGGAGGTGCGCCCCGCCGAAGACATTCTGCTCGGGGTCGAACGGATTGGAGACGAAGAGGTCGTCCGCGGTGGCGGGCATCAGCTGCATCAGGCCGAGCGCGCCTTTCCGGGAAACGGCGCAGGGGTTGAAGCCGGACTCCTGCTTCATCACGGCAAGGATCAGTTTGGGGTCCAGACCTTCGCGCTGCGCGGCGCTGTTCGCCAGCGCTTTCGTCTGCTCGGGAGCGAGCTGATGGCATTCCGATTCGGGCGGCGTAGGAGGGGTGACCGCGGCGACATCGGCCGGCGCCGGCGCCAGCGGGGGCGCCTCGCTCATGACCGGCCAGCCTGCTTTGCGGAGAGCGTCTTTCTGCTTCTGAACGGACGCGAGTTGCTGCTGGACTGAGGCGGGCATGTTCGGATCGTTCCAGGTTTGGGCCTGCAGGGCGGCGCAAAAAAGGACGATTAACAAGCGCATGTGGAACGTGCAGCAAACGGCGTTCCACCTGAACTCGCTGTTGCAGCTGTGTTTGCGGGCCGAAGTCCGGCTCCACAGTGTCGAAAACATGACTCTAACCGCGCCGCCGCCGCTTCGATATGAACTGTGGAGATCGGACGGCGATGTACGACGAGCTTTACAGCGCTTACAACAATGACAGTATTCTCATGGCGACACCCATGCGTCTGGTGACCGCCCTCTACGAAGGCGCGATCAACGCTGTCGAGCAGGCGCGGCGCTGTCTGGCGGCCGAGGACATCATGGGCCGCTCCACGTACATCAGCAAGGCCGTGAACATTCTTGGCGAGTTGATCGCATCCCTGGATCGTGAGAAGGGAGGCGAGATCGGCGAGAGGCTCGGGCAGCTGTACGCTTACATGCTGCAGCGCATCATGGAAGCGCACACGCGCCAGGCCGAGGAGCCGCTGGCGGAGGTATCGTCGCTGCTTTCGACTCTGCTCGACGGCTGGCGCAGCGCCGAAGCACAGCTCGCCGCCGGCGCGGCCTCGAAACCGGTTCAGACGGAAACGAGCGCGTACGGCAGCGAAGCCGCCCCCAGCTACTCGGTGTGCGAAACGGCCTGATGGCGCGCTGCTTCTGTTTCGACGCCGCGCTCGATGGTTGCGGCCAGTCCCAGCCCGCCGTGGCTGGCGATGGCCTGGGCGAAGAACTCCTGCCCCATATCGCTGGCCAGCCCGCCTGAGCCATCGGCATCGTCCCCGCCCAGGGCGTCGTCGCTCGAATCCTGCTTGGCCGTCTTCAGCATTTCCCCGATCATGAGCGCCTCGAACTGGCAGGCAGCGTCGTGGATCTTTTTGGGGTCATTCTGAATGGTGCGCGGCGCGGGGCCGCTGGGCGTTGTGATCAGGTTCACGTGCATCGCTCAGATCACCTCCACTTCGGCATTGAGGGCTCCGGCGGCCCGCAGGGCCTGGAGGATGTCGATGACGTCGCGCGGCGTGGACCCGATCGCGTTCAGCGATTTTACGACCTCCTCGACCGTGGCGCCCTGCTGCAGCATGATGTTGTGCGCCTTGTCCTGGCTGACGTTGACCTGGCTGCTGGGCACCAGTTGCGTCTTGCCCTGAGAGAATGCCTCGGGCTGGGTGGGCGTGAGCGTGTTCTGAATTTCGACGCTGAGAGCGCCGTGCATGATGGCGACCGGCGCGATGCGCACATCGCGGCCCAGTGTGATGGTGCCGGTTCGTTCGTTGATGACCACACGCGCGACGACGTCCGGCTGCACGATCACCCGTTCGAGATCGGCAATGAAATCAGCGGGACGTCCGGCATATTCAGGCGGCACGGCCACGCTGATCAATGCGGAGTTCTCCGCGTGCGCTACTTCGCCGCCCTTGCCGAAGGTGCTGTTCAGCGCCTGCTGCACGCGTTCCGCGGTGGTGAAATCGGCGTCACGAAGCTGCAGGCGAACAACCTTTCCGAGCGGCGGCGAAGGCGCGGGCCGCTCGATACTGGCGCCATTGGGGATCCGGCCCACGGTGGGGTGATTTACCGTCTGTTTCGAAAGCGAGTTGCCGGCAACGAATCCACCGGTGACCACCGGACCCTGCGCCGTAGCGAAGACCTCGCCGTTCACCCCGCGCAGCATGGTCATCAGCAGGATTCCGCCCTGAAGGTTGGAAGCGTCACCGGCGGCGGCGACGGTCACGTCGATGGTTGTGCCCGGCTGCGCGAACGGCGGAAGCGTGGCGGTAATCATCACCGCGGCCGTGTTTTTCACCATGATGGCCGACGGGGGCACATTCACGCCCATGTGCTGCAACATGTTGGTGAGGGTTTGCACGGAAAAAATGGTCTGCTGACGGTCGCCTGTCCCGGCAAGCCCGACAACGAGACCGTAGCCGATAAGCTGATTCGTGCGTACGCCCTCGATGGTGACCAGCTCCTTCAACCGGCTGCCCGGCGGCAGATCGGGGGCGGCATGGATGACAAACGGCAGGAGCGCGGTTATGAACAGACTCTTCACGAGAAAACTCCGGAATCAGAATGGAAGCAGTCCAAGCAGGAGGCGATAGAGGAAGTTGGGCCGGCGGACGACATCGTTGACCACGCCGCGGCCATTCACCTTCACCTCGACGTCGGCCAGGCGGTCGGCGCTGACGGTATTATCCGCGTTGAGGTCAAGCGGGCGCACGACGCCGCGAACCGAGACCATCTCGTTCTCCGAATTGATGCCCAGCGTCTTCACGCCCTCGACGATCAGATTGCCGTTGGCCATGACGCCGACCACCCGCGCGGCGAGCGTGCTGTTGAGCGTGGTGGTGCGCGATGTGGTCCCCTCGCCGTCAAGCGACGTGTTGCTGTTGCTGTTGAGGAGATTCGTCCAGGGGCTGGTCTTCTTCAGGGCGCCATAGAACGCGTTCACGGAAGCGTTCGCGGAGGATGCACGCGAAGTCTTGGTCGTGCCTCCGCTGACGGCGCTGGTTTGTTCGTTGACGACGATGGTGACGATGTCGTCCAGATGGGCGGCGCGCAGGTCGGCGCCAAGGTCGTTGAATCGCGACGACGGTGACCACAGGGAGCCCGGAGAGGTGGTCACGGTCGCGGCATGCCGCTGCGCCTCGCGAATGTACACGTCGAGCGCGCTGGGATGCTTCTCTTCGGTCTTCTGCTTCTTTGCTGCATTGGCGGGGACAACAACGCCGCCGAGCGCCAGGGCGCCGACAGCGAAAACCGCCTTCATGCGGTGGAACTGCATTCCTTAACCTCCTGTGGCCGGCGAGTCGTTGCGAACCACCGTCACCAGATCCTTACCGTCGACCCGCGCGCGGAACTTCCGGCCGCTGGTCTCGTTCTTGACGGAAATAAACGCTCCGCGAACTCCGGTCTCCTGGGCGATTGCTTCCGCGGCGATGGATGCGCCCAAGCCGGTGACCCGCACGCGTACAATGTCGCCCTGCTGCACCTCCGCCGGGCGTGTCAGCATCCCGCGGCGCAGCACGGCGCCGGCGGGGATGGCAAACTTCACCGCCTGGCCTGCGACGTCTTCCGGCGCGGTCAGCTCATCCAGCCGCGACAGCGGCCCGGACCACTGCTCGACGCGGACCTGCGCGGCCTGGATCTCCTGTCCGGATCGGAGCGGTTCGACGGCGATCAGGCGTGGTCCGGAGACTTTCAGGAGCACGCGGGCCCAAACGGAGTAGCGCCGGTTCGCAGCGTACGTAATCGAGCCGCGCCACAGCAACGGCGCTGTGCTGGCGGCGCCCGAAACGGGCGGATCATTGAACACAATCTCGCCTTCCGGGGCAGGGAAGCGGCTCATCTCGACGATCTCGATCTCTACCTGCCGCGGGTGGAGCGCGCGGCGCATGGCAGCCAGCATTTCATCCTTCATCACAGGCCGCATTTTCCACTCGAAGCAGAGGTCGTCCGGCGAGCCGGCAATTTCGAGCCCGCTATTTTTCGCCATTCGCCGCAGTTCCGCCGCGGAGAAGATCTTCTGCTGCCCTGGCGTCGGCGCATAACCGAGCGGCACATCGGGCGGCAGCTTCGCGAATTCCGGGACCGACGGGGCCAGATCGCGCGCGAAGATGCGCTCCGCGGCGATGTATTGGCATTTCGGCGCCGGTCCGGTGAGCGCGAAGAGTAAAGCGACGACGATCATTGTCCGGTGGCGACGTTATTGGCCTGCTGGTACATGTCGTCGGCGGCTTTCACCACCTTCGAGTTCGCTTCGTATGCGCGCTGCGCCACGATGAGATTGATGAACTCTTCGACGACGTTCACGTTCGATTGCTCGGTGTAACCCTGCATCAGCGAACCCAGCCCGGTGGTGCTGCCGGGCGCGCCGACAACCGGATCGCCGGATGCTTCCGTCGGCTGATAGAGCGTGCTTCCGATGCTGTTCAAACCCGCGGGGTTCTGGAACATGGCCAGCTGGATCTGCCCGGCCTGCTGGGCCGCGATCTGTCCCGGTTCGGTGAAACTGACGGTGCCGTCCTTGGCTATGGTGATGGACTGCGCCTGCGATGGAATCGTGATCTGGGGCTGAAGCATGTTCCCGTCGGAGGTGACGATATTGCCATTCCGGTCGAGCTGAAAATTGCCGTTGCGCGTATAGGCAAGCTCGCCGTTGGGCATCATTACCTGGAAGAATCCGTTGCCCTGGATCACCATGTCGAGGGGATTGTCGGTCTGCTGGAAGTTGCCCTGAGTGAAGATAATCTCGTTTCCCGCGGCGCGCGTGCCGAGTCCGACCTGAAGGCCGGCGGGCACGGTGGTTTGCTGGCCGGCGGCGGCCCCGGGCTGGACCACGTTCTGGTACAGCAGGTCCTGAAACTGCGCGCGGCGCATTTTATAGCCGGCCGTGTTCGCATTCGCCAGGTTGTTGGCGATGTTGTCCACGTTCAACTGCTGCGCCGTCATTCCGCTTCCGGCGCTGTAGAGAGCACGAATCATTCTTTCCTCCTCATGGCTCAGCTGGTGATGCGAGCGACCTCGGTGATGCTCGACTGGTTCATTTGCGTGGCCACGGTAATCGCTTTTTGCAGCCCTTCGAAGTGGCGCATGACGGTGACCAGCCGAATAGCCGCTTCGGCGGTGACCACGTTGGAATTCTCCAGCGCGCTCTGATGCACTTCAGCGTTCGTGGCAGGTGTGCGGACCGCGTCCGGAGCGGCTTTGAAGTAGGTGGCGCCGGCTTTGGACAGCTTGCCCGGATCTTTGAAATCCGTAATCGCGAGTGTTCCGAGCGCGCGGCCTTCTTCGGAAACATCACCCTGGGCGTTGATGACCGGTATGCTGCCCGGCGTGAGTTGCAGTGTCGTGCCGTCCTTAAGGCGGACGGGATATCCCTCAGCTGTGGTCAACACTCCCGTGCTGGACAACTGGAAACTGCCGTTCCGCGTGTAGAGCGGGCCGGAAGGGCCATTAACGGTGAAAAAGCCGGCGCCGGTGAGGGCGAGGTCGAGCGGATGTCCGGTTTGCTGGAGGGTCCCCTGGCTGAAATCGGTCCACGGTTTTTGCACCACGGGCATTTCCCCATTGCTGCCTCCGCTCGAATTTCTGCTTTCCGGATCGATAAAGCTGCTGTAGAATTCGTGATCCACCTTGAAGCCGCCGGTGGATGCGTTGGCCAGATTGTTGGCCAGCATGTCCAGCGATTCCATGCGGGAGCGAACGCCACTTGCGGCCGCGGCTGTGAGCGGGTCCATAGCTGAAGCGCACTGAGGAGCAAGCCGCCGTCCAACGCTCAAGTGGCTGAGAAACAGACGACTACGCGCCGGCTGAGGCCCTCGGTTCGTCGAGATCTCGTACCGGGCGCATGGTGGAATACGAAGTTTCGACAGCCGAATCGCGCGCGACGCGGCTCAAGTGATTGATTGCTGACCGCAACGGCGTTGGGCCGAGGAGTGCACCTGCCGGCGCGTGCCCCAGGCTCTTGCCGTTGCCGCCTCGCAGTTAGCCGGAGCCGCGCTGTACGCCCGTACTTTGCGCGGCCGGTCAACCGGCACAGGCAGTTTTCAATCGCAACTCGATCAATTCGACGACGACAACGAACGCCAGCAGGAGAAAGGGTATCCGGTCGTTCTCGGGATGCCGTTCCCCTGGCCGGCGCAGAAGCCGCTGAAGCAGTTTGCAGCTCTGACGCAAACCGTTGCCGCTTCGCTGGGCCAAACGCCGGTTCGGCCGGCGACAGCAGAAGACAATGCCAGCGTGGGGCAGGCGGTTTCGCCTGCCGCGATGCCACTTCTTACGCAATCGGTTCGCAGCGCCAGCACGACAGCCTTTCAATCTCCAGCTCCGGAGACCGCGACGGAGGAAACGAGTGCGGAGCCCAGCAGTGCTGGCTTGATCGCAACGGCAACGGCTCCTGGGTTGAGCGCCATGCTGGATCAGGCGGTCTCGGCTGCGGCGATGCTACTGCCGACGCAAACGGCTCCCGGGACCAGCACGACAGTGCATCAGCCTCGATCGCCGGAAGTGGTAACCACGGCCATCCTTACAGGAGAAGCTGCCTGCCCCAGGCCGGAAACAAGAGCTGGCGCGGATGTGCTGACACAGTCAGGCAGCGCCGCAGGCTCGAGCGCGGCGGCCGGCGAGAATGCCAGCCTTTGGCAGGCGGTCTCGTCCGCGACATTGATAGCTCCGATGCCAACGCCTGTGCACACGAGCACGATAACGGGTAAGGGTTCGGAGCGCTCCGCAACGACGCCGCCAGGCGAAGCCGCCTTTCCCGCGCCCGCCAGACCAGAAACAAATCCGCCAATTGCGACAGCTGTTTCGGCTCAACAGACCGGTAACGACCCGGGCGAATTTTCGAAGAGCTCCAAGGACGAGATCGCGTTCGAAGGGCGTCTCGGCGGTGGTTCAACATTTCCTGTCTTCGTGGTCCCGCAGCACCCCGTAAACCACAACGATCCGCCGCCGGCGCCGGCAGTGCAGGCTCCGCATGCGCCCGCCGAGCCCGATGCGCAAACCGCGCCAGCCGTGCGCGATCTTCGCCTGCGTCTGGAATCGCCGAGCGGCGAGCGGGCCGAGGTACGGGTGCTGGAAGCCGCCGGTGAAGTGCGGCTAACTGTCCGCGCGGATGCGAGCCTCTCCCAGGCGCTTCGCGAGAATCTCCCGGAGTTGAAGACGCAGCTGGAGCGAAGCGACGTGCAGGCGCAGGTGTGGCGCCCCGACGCCGTACGCGTCACGGAGTCCTCGAATGTTTCAACAGCCGACACCGGCACAGGCCAGGGCGGCCAGCAGCAGTATCAGCCCGAGTGGGTGGAACACCTGGCTCGGGAAGCAGCACGACAGAAATTCGCACGGAGGAAGCAATGAGCCCCACTACGTCAGTCAATGGCGCAACGCAGAACAACAACATGCAGCTGGCAACCAACACAGCGGACGCACTGTCGAACGAGCAGTCGTTCCTGAAACTGCTGGTGTCGCAGATCCAGAATCAGGACCCGCTCAATCCAGCCGACAGCACGCAGTTCCTGAGCCAGCTCACGGAATTCAGCCAGCTGGAGCAGCTGATTCAGATCCGCACCGATCTGGACGGCACGAAGGCGGCGGCGAACCCCTCAGGCAGCACTAACGGCACCGGCCAGACCAGCGGCGGCAATTAAGGAGGACAAACGACAATGCTCGATTCATTCAACATCGCATTATCCGGATTGAACGCGAATTCGTCGGCGATCGACACCACCGGCGATAACCTCGCGAACCTCAACACCATTGGCTTCAAGACCAACAGCGTCGATTTCGAGAACCTCGTGAGCGACTCGATGAGCAACTCACCGACAGCGCCGAACGGAGCCGGTGTGGGCCAGCCGCTCGATCTGCGCCAGTTCACGCAGGGCACGATTCAGACCTCCGCCTCGCCGCTGTCGGTAGCCATCCAGGGCGACGGTTTCTTCGTGGTGAACGACAACGGCCAGTCCGAATACACCCGCGCCGGCAACTTCACCGTGGATCAGAAGGGCACTCTGGTCACGGCCACAGGCCAGCAGGTGCAGGGCTGGATGGCGGCGGCCGACGGCACGCTGAATCCGAGCGGCGCGGTGGGCAACATCACAATTGCATCGAATCAGGTGCTCGCGCCGACGGCAAGCACGCAATTCTCGGCGGACCTCAATCTGGACGCCTCGGGCGTCGGCGGCCAGCCCAGCGGGACGTTCTCCACGCCCATTCAGGTGGTGGATTCGCTCGGCGTGACGCACGATCTCACCATAACGTTCAGCAAGCCCAAGCCTGCCGGGACCGGGGGCTCCGGCGGAACCGGGACATCCACGCCCGGAACATGGAACTATTCGATCAGCGCCCCGGATTCCGATTTCACCAAAGCGCCTTCGAAGGCGCTGGCAAGTGGTTCGGTCACCTTCGATTCCGCGGGACACCTGACGTCCCCCGCCGCTTCGGCAAACGGTGGCGCGGTTGAAGTGGATCTGACCGGGCTTGCCGACGGCGCCGCGGACATGAAGCTGCAGTGGAACCTGTACAACTCCGACGGCACGCCGCGAATCACCCAGTTCGCCTCGCCATCGTCGGTGGCGGCGACGTCGCAGGACGGGAATACGGCATCGCAGTTGACCGGCTTCTCCATAGGCGATGGCGGTCAGGTGCTGGCCACTTACTCGAACGGCACAAAGAAGGTGGCGGGGCAGCTGGCGGTCGCGGCCATCAGCAATCCGCAGAGCCTGGTTTCGGTGGGCAACAACAACTTTGCCGCGACATCCATGACGGTTACGCCGGCGATCGGCCTTCCCGGGACCGGCGACCGGGGCACGGTTCTGAGCAAATCGCTGGAAGCGAGCAACGTCGACCTGGCCACCGAGTTCACGAACCTGATGACCTACGAGCGCGCATATCAGGCGGACTCGAAGGTGATCATGACCAGCGACGACCTCATGCAGTCGGTGGTCAATCTGATCCAGCAGTAAGGAAGCGCAGGAGTGGTCAGCATAGAAAAGCTCGGCTCTTTCGGCCTCGTGCCACTCGAAGTGGAGGGCATCCTCGACCGGCGCACCATGACCGTGGAGGAAATCCTGGGGCTGGAAGAGGGCAGTCTGATCCGGCTGGAGCGCTCCGCCGGCGAGAACATCGAGATCTGCGTCGGGGCGAAGCCGGTCGCATGTGGAGAGGTGATGGTGGTGGAGAACAGGTTCTGCATCCGCGTGACGGATGTCAACGATCTCCCCCATTGAGGACGAAACGTGATTGAGCAGATGTTGGTTGTATTCGCGGTGCTGGGCGGCCTGATTGCGCTGCTCTGGCTGTTGCGCCGCAAAGGGCTGGCTCAGGTCAGCCTGCCCGCACGGAAGCGGGCGAGGAAGGGACGCGAGCTGGAGCTGCTGGAGCGGTTGCCGCTGACGGCGACCCATTCATTGCACCTGGTGCGCGCGGGGAAGACCGTGCTGCTGGTGGGACTATCGCCATCGTCCTGCCAGGCTCTGGCTACGCTCCCGGCTCCTCCATCGGCGGCGCCGCAGCCGGATCCGGTGCTGTCCTGGGAGGGCTCCTGATGTTCACCGCCGCCGCGGGAGCACATGGGATGACGCTCAGCACGCCCATGCAGATCGCCCTCGGGATGACTCTGCTGGCGCTGCTGCCGGCGGCGATCATGTGCATCACGCCGTTTTTGCGCATCGTCGTGGTGCTTCATTTTCTGCGCCAGGCGCTGGGCACGCAGACCGCGCCTTCGAATCAGGTCCTGCTGGGGCTGTCGCTGTTCCTTTCTCTGGTGGTGATGCAGCCGGTGGTCTCCGATATCTACACGCACGCGTGGGAGCCGATGGAGCGCAACGAGATCACCACGTCGCAGGCATTCGACGCGAGCGCCGCGCCCATGCGCACGTTTCTGCTGCGCTACGCGCGCGAGAAGGACATCCGTCTTTTCGTGGAGATCGCCAAAGAGCCGCCGCCGCGCACCCCGGCCGACCTCAGCCTGCGGGTCCTCATACCGGCCTACATCCTTTCCGAGCTCAAGACCGGGTTTCAGATCGGCGCGGTTCTGTTCCTGCCATTTCTGGTCATCGACATCGTCGTGGCCTCGGTGACGCTGTCGATCGGCATGGTGCAATTACCGCCGGTGATGGTCTCGGCCCCGTTCAAAATCCTGCTGTTCGTGCTTGTCGACGGTTGGAACCTGGTGATCGGGTCGCTGATGAAAGGGTTTTATCAGTAATGACTCCGCAGTTTGTGGTTCATATCATTGGGCAGGCGCTGATGACTGCGTTCTGGATGGCGGCGCCGCTGCTCATCCTGTCGTTCATCGTCGGCGTGGCGATCAACCTGATCCAGATCGCGACCTCCATGCAGGACTCGGTATTCAGCACCGTACCGCGCCTGGCGTCGTTTCTTCTGGGATTTCTGCTGCTGCTGCCCTGGATGCTGCACCACTTGTCCAGCTACGCGACCGAGCTGTTCGGGGATTTATCGCGCTATGCGCGGTGATGGTGTGCGGGCCTAAGGACCCGCGCCTGAATCGGCCATGCTGACGATCCCCGCGTCGGTGCTCCTTGGGTTCCTTATGGTCCTCGTGCGCATGGCCGGGGCGTTCGTCTTCGTTCCTCTGCCCATCAACGGGGCCGGGCCGTCGCAGCTCCGGGTGGTCCTCGCGCTGGCGTGCACCTTCGCGCTGTATCCGCGCTGGCCCGCGGTGAACCCACCGACAGGCCTCGCGCAGATGTTCGTCTGGCTCATTTCGGAGGCCGCGCTGGGGGTGAGCATCGGCCTGGCAGTCTCCTTCATTTCGGAATCGCTCACGGTCGGCGCGCAGATGCTCAGCCTGCAGGCCGGCTATGGGTTCGCGTCCGTGGTGGACCCCACCACTCAGGCCGATTCCGGGGTTTTGCTGGTCGTTGCTCAACTCACGGCCGGGCTGCTCTTCTTTGCAACGGGCCTTGATCATCAGGTCGTGCAGGCCTTCGCCTGGAGCCTGGACAAATATCCGCCGGGCGCATTCGCGATTTCGCGAGGCGCGGCGGAACTGCTGCTTCGCACCGGGGCCGGCGTGTTCGTTGTCGGGCTGCGCATCGCGCTCCCGATAATCGGTCTCATGCTGATGACCGACATCGCCCTCGCGCTGCTCGGCCGCATCAACTCCCAGCTGCAGCTGGTCTCGCTGGCGTTTCCCACCAAGATGCTGCTCGCGCTGGCCATGCTCTCGACAATCCTGGTGGTGTTCCCCGCGCTTTACAACGGATTCGCGGCCCAGGTATTCAGCGCCGTGCGCTCCATCGTGGCCCGCTGATGGCCGACAACAAGACAGAGCAACCTACAAAAAAACGGCTGGAAAAAGCCCGTAAGGAGGGCCAGTTTCTTTCCGCCCGTGAACTCGTGGGAGCGCTGCAGTTCCTCGCCGTGCTCATGGTTCTGGGCGCCTGGCTCCCGGGCTGGTGGGATCGGATGCGGACTTCCACCGTGACCATCCTGCAGCGGGCCTTCACCTCCGACATTGGAAGCGGTGAATGGCCTGTACTGCTGCGCACCTTCTTCACCGACACTCTCACGCCGCTGCTGCTGGTGGGGCTGGCGCTGGCGCTGCTCACGCTCGGCGTGCAGTTCGCGCTGACGAAGATGGGCTTCAGCCTCAAGCGCGCCGCCCCGAATTTCAACCGCTTTAATCCGGTGAAGCGGCTCCAGGATCTGCCCAAGCAGAACGTTCCCGCGCTGATCGAGGCGGTGCTGCTGCTGGCCATCCTCGGCCTCGCAATCCAGTCGGCGGCGCACGATGGTCTCGCCGACATCCTCCGGCTGCCGCTGCAGAACATCGAGGTGGCCACCGGCCGCGTGGCGGAGAGCATCCGCGCCCTGCTGTGGAAGGCAGGCGGGCTCTTTCTGGTGTTCGGCGCCGTGGACCTGTTCCGGCAACACAAGCGGCTGAACAGCAGCCTCAAGATGAGCAAGGACGAGGTGCGCCGCGAGAACAAGGAGATGGAAGGCGACCCGCAGATCAAGGCCCGCATCCGCCGTCTCCGCCGCGATCTCTCCCGCCGCCGCATGATGCAGGAGATCCCCAAGGCCACTGCGGTAATCGTGAACCCCACGCACTTCGCCGTGGCGATTCGCTATGACGTCGAAAGCATGGCGAGCCCGGTGGTGGTGGCCAAAGGCAAGAACTACCTGGCGTTGAGAATTCGTCAGCGCGCGATTGAACATAACGTGCCGATCGTCGAAAATCCGCCGCTGGCGCGGGCCATGTACGAGGGCACAAAGGTGGGTCAGGCGATCCCCGCCGAGTTCTATCGTGCTGTGGCGGAGATACTTGCCTACATCTACAAGATAATGGGCCGAAAAGTGCCTACCCGTTCCTGACAGCCTCGTCAGTGATTCCGAAAGGGCCGGGTTTTTCCGGCCCTCTTTCTTCCGCGAGGAACACGGAGCCTCATCCGAATGCAGAACGTGCAGGCCATGCCTGCCCCCAAAGTACCCGGCGCATCGGCGAAGATTCTTGGCCATATCGGCGACCTGGGCGTCCCCATTGCCGTGCTGGCCATCGTTGTGGCCCTGATCACGCCGGTCCCGGCGTTCCTCATGGATTTCCTCATTGTCATCGACATCATGCTGTCGGTGATCGTGATGATGGTGGCCATGTACATCCTGCGGCCCGTGGATTTCAGCGTCTTTCCCACTACTCTGCTGCTGCTCACGCTGTTCCGCCTGGCGCTGAACGTCTCGTCGTCGCGCCTGATTCTGCTGAACGGCAACGGCGGCACCGCCGCCGCCGGGCAGGTGATCGAATCGTTCGGAAACTTCGTGGTGGGCGGGAATTACATCATCGGGGCGGTGATCTTCCTCGTTCTCATTGCCATTCAATACGTCGTGATCAACCACGGCGCGGTGCGCATCTCCGAGGTCGCGGCCCGATTCACTTTGGACGCACTGCCCGGCAAGCAGATGTCCATCGACGCGGACCTGAACGCCGGGCTCATCGACGAAGCGGAAGCGCGCCGGCGGCGCAAGCAGCTCAGCACCGAAGCGGAGTTCTACGGGGCCATGGACGGCGCCTCGCGATTCACGCAGCGCGACGCCGTGGCCAGCATCCTGATCACGGGCATTAACATCCTGGCCGGCTTCCTGATCGGTGTCCTGCAGCACGGCATGGAGCTGAAGCGCGCGCTGCAGACCTACACCGTGCTGACCATCGGCGATGGCCTGGTCACCGTTGTCCCGGCGCTGATGATTTCGGTCTCGGGCGGCCTGATCGTCACCCGAGCGAGCTCGGAGGCGCGCGTTGGCGTCGAGTTTCAGAAGCAGCTATTCTCGAAGCCGCAGCCGCTCTTCCTGGCCAGTGGCGTACTGCTGGCGCTGGCCGCTTTTCCGGGCCTGCCCACCATACCCTTTCTGCTGATGGGCTCCGGGCTGGGCTCGGCCGCCTGGTGGAAGCGTAAGAAAATCGACGCCGGTGTCAAAACTCAGGCGCAGATCGCCGCTCCGGCCCAGGCTAAAGACAACATCGATGCCCTGCTGAAGGTGGAGACCGTGGCCATCGAAGTGGGCCTTGGCCTGGCCAGTCTGGCCGCCGGCGGCGCCAACTCGCCGCTGCTGGCTCGCATCGGCGGGATCCGCAAACAGATGGCGTCCTCGCTCGGTTATGTGCTCCCTCCGGTGCGCGTCACCGACAACGTAAACCTCCGCTCGCGCGAGTACGTGATCCAGCTGAAAGGCGTGGAGGTCGCGCGTTACGAACTCATGCCTGCCAGCGAGTTAGCGGTGCCGACGGCTCGCGCGGACAAGACCTTCCAGGGTCAGCAGACGCGCGAACCGGCGTTCGGCCTCCCGGCCTTGTGGGTCCCGTCCGAGCAGGCCGAAGCGGCGCGGGCGGCGGGCTACACCGTTGTCGACGCGGTCAACGTCATGGGCACTCATTTCTCCGAGATCGTCCGCCGCTATGCCTTTGAAATCTTCTCGCGCCAGGACGCGAAGGCATTCTGCGATCGCATCGCCCAGGACCATCCGAAGGTGGTCGAGGATTTGGTACCGAAGATGCTCTCTCTCGCTGTCATCCAGCGAGTACTTCAGAATCTGCTTCGCGAACGAGTCTCGATCCGTGACGGAGTCAGCGTTCTGGAAGCCCTCGGTGAGGCGGCGGCGACCACGAAGAACGTGGTGCTGTTGACCGAATATGTGCGCCAGGCAGTCCGAAGAACGATCGTGAAGCCTTATCTCAATCAGCGCGGCGAACTCCCGGCGTGGCTGCTGGACGCCGGCTCCGAGCAACGCCTCGAATCCGCCGTCGAGCACGGAGAGCAGAACAGCATTCTGGCCATGGCCCCGCAGCAGGTCCGCGAGGTGCTGCAGCGCATCGAGCAGAAGATTGAAAAACCCGAAGCGCCGACGGTGCTGATCACCAGCTCCGGCGCGCGGCACTTCCTGAGGCAGATCACCGAAGCGGCCATGCCGAACCTGGTCGTCTTGTCACATAACGAAGTCCCTCCCAATGTCAGGGTTCTGTCACTGGGGGTCCTCTAAGAGGAAAGGAGCATTGCGTTGAAGATCAAATCCTATTTCGCCGACACAATCGAAGAGGCCATGGATAAGGCCCGTATCGAGCTGGGGCCTGACGCCATGCTCATGAATTCCCATCGCAGCGCGCCGGAAGCGAAACATCTGGGCGCGTACGAGGTGGTCTTCGCGCTCGATCACGAAGTGCCCGCACACCGCATGCGCGTCGCCTTCGAGAAGCACGCTTCGGAAGCCAAAACAGCGAGCCCGGCGAACCCGGACACGCTGGCCACGGAACTGGCCGAGCTGCGGCGGCAGATCGAAGGGGTCAAGCAATCGGTAACCCGCCAGACCGTCCACCTGCGCTGGACGCACGGCGCCAGCGCCGAGGCCGCGGAGCTTTACTCGCGGCTGATTCAGGCCGGCTTCAGTGACGAGATGGCGCAGGACCTGGCCCGCGCCATACAGACCCGGCAGGAGTCCGCCTCATCTTCGGCCGAGTGGTCGGAAACGCCGCTGGCCTTGTCCGGCGCGATGAATGGCGCGCTCGAGACGATGGCCTGCTCCCTGGAGGAGGAACTTCGCCGGCGCGTGCGTCTCAGCGGCGGCCTGCGGAGCGAGGGCGACCGCCGCGTGGTCATGATCGTGGGTCCGTCCGGCGCGGGCAAGACCGCGACGGTGGCCAAGCTCGCCGTGCGGCAGGGCATTCAGCTTTCGCGCCAGGTGCATCTGATTTGTGTCGATTCGTGGCGCGTAGGCGCAAACGAGGTCCTGCGCTCTTACGCGGCGATTCTCGGTGTCGGCTTCGAGGTGGTGGACACTACCGCTGCCCTGGCGCAGGCCATCCAGCTCCACCGGCACAAGACCATTCTCATTGACA
>Ga0209810_1002736_pt1 | contig 20231 bp, 24 predicted proteins | sample Coa_R1_7_FD_187159 | JGI IMG/M metagenome (GOLD analysis project Ga0209810, IMG submission 187159) | Surface soil microbial communities from Centralia Pennsylvania, which are recovering from an underground coalmine fire - Coalmine... | ecosystem: Environmental > Terrestrial > Soil > Unclassified... | reverse complement strand
CCGCCGATTTCACCTGCGCCGAAGCGACCGGTGACTCGTAGGTCACGGGAAGCGGGTCCTGCGCGCCGCGCAGCGTCAATGGCAGTCGGCCGTCCTCGGCGCTCGCCACGATCCGAGCGCCCATGCGCTCAAGCGGATCGAGCACACGCCGCATCGGGCGTTTGCGCAAACTGGCGTCGCCGTCGAAGCTGGCGGTGACGGGGCATCCGGCCACGGCCCCGATAACGAGACGGCAGCCCGTCCCCGAATTGCCGAAGTCGAGCGGGGTTGCGGGTTCTCGGAAACCGCCCACGCCGACGCCGCGGATGCGCCAGGCGCCGTCGTCGCGCCGTTCCACCCGGGCACCGAGCGCGCGCACGGCCGCGGCGGTGCGCAATACGTCCTCGCCTTCGAGCAAGCCAAGGACGAGGCTCTCGCCCACGGTCATCGCACCAAGAATCAGGGCCCGGTGCGAGATCGATTTGTCGCCCGGCGCGCGCAGGCGGCCTCTGAGGGGGCCGCCGCGACGGGCGGTCAACGGCATCAAGGTGGGCGCATTCACCGGCTTTTACCTGCGGATGACCGCGGAATGCGGCATGTCCTAACACGCGCCCGCGCGGGCCGTCACCTCGCGGGGGAGCGCTCGGGGCCGCTATTGACAGGGGGCGCGCAACTAGCCAAGTGAAGCCTGGATTTCGGCAGCCTCGAGGAACCCGACAGTGGCAAAACCCGAGCTCGGCACCAAGCGCATCTGTCCCGATACCGGTCGCAAGTTCTACGACCTCAACAAGAACCCGGTGATCTCGCCCTATACCGGCAAGATCGTGCCGATCACCCCCCCGCCGCGCGCGCGGATGGAGGGATCGCCGACCGCACCTGTCCACGCCGGACCGCTCGAAGACACCGAGATTGCGGTGCCCGAGACCGCCGACATCGAGCTGGTCTCGCTGGAGGATGCCGACGCGGAAACCCAGGGCAAGAAGAAGGTTCCGGTGGACGCCGCCGCCGAGCTTCCCGATGATGAAGACGTCGAAATGGACGAGAGCCTGGATGACGCCGCCTTCATCGAAGAAGAGGAGGAAGGCGACGCGGATGTGAGCGACATCATCGGCGAAGGCATCGAGAAGGAGGAGGAAAGCTGAGGAAGGGGTCCGGCGGGGGTGCGATCTTGATCCTGCCGGGCACGCCTCGGTCATGGCCAATGGCCGGCCGTCCCTTCCTGCTTGCAGAGGGGCCATAGCTCAGTTGGGAGAGCGCGTGAATGGCATTCACGAGGTCGGGGGTTCGACTCCCCCTGGCTCCACCATCCTTCACCTGTCCGACCCCGCGGACATGGGTTGACAAGCCGCTCCGTTGAGCGGCTTTTCTGTCGGCGACGGCGCATCGCTTTACGGCGATCGCGCCGGCGGAGGACGACCAGGTGCAAGGCAAGATCGCGCTCGAAGAACACTTCGCCATCGATGCGACGCTGGAGGATTCGCGCGTCTTCGGCGCGCATGTGTGGGAACTGTTGCGTCCGCGGCTTCTCGACATTCACGATGTCCGGCTCAGGGAAATGGACCGGCACGGCATCGAAATGATGATCCTGTCCTTGAACGCGCCGGCGGTCCAGGCAATTCACGATGTCAAGCGCGCGGTGGCGGTGGCGCGCGCCGCCAACGACGCATTGGCGGAGAACATTCGCCGGCGGCCCGACCGTTTCGCCGGCTTCGCCGCGCTGCCCATGCAGGATCCCGAAGCGGCCGCCGCCGAACTCGTGCGCTGCGTCAAGGAGCTGGGTTTCGTCGGCGCGCTGGTCAACGGCTTCTCGCAGGTCGGCGCCCCCGACAATGTCGTCTATTACGACCTTCCCCATTATCGACCGTTTTGGCGCACGGTGGAGGCCCTCGACGTGCCGTTCTACCTTCATCCGCGCAATCCGCTTCCCGCCTGGGCACGGCAATACGAGGGACACGGCTGGCTGCTCGGGCCGAACTGGGCGTTTCACGCGGAAACCGCGGTGCATGCGCTGCGGCTCATCGGCAGCGGACTGTTCGACGAATGCCCGGCGCTCAAGATCGTTCTCGGCCATCTGGGCGAGGGCATTCCCATCTATCTCTGGCGCATCGACGGCCGCAACGGCTGGATGAAGGCTCCGCACAAATATGCCGCCAAACATGGCGTCGGCCACTATTTTCGCCGGCATTTCCATCTGACCACTTCGGGCAATTTCAGCACGCCGGCACTCGTCAACGCAGTGACCGAGATGGGCGCGGACCGCGTGATGTTCTCCGTCGATTGGCCGTTCGAAGCCGTCGAGGAAGGAGCGGAATGGTTCGACAAGGCCGCCATCGGGGAAAGCGACCGCGTCAAGATCGGCCGCGCCAACGCGGTCAGCCTGTTCAAGCTGAAACTGCATTGAGCGCGATGCGTTTTGGATCGAAGCGCCGCGCTCGCCTGCCATTTTGCGGGCGCATGATCTTTTTCGAAAACCGGTCCTCGCCTTTCGAGATTATGCGCTAATTGATGCGGTAGCGCGCGACCGCGCCCATGTCCCATGACAGGCCGTTGCCGGGACGTGCGGGCGTGATGGCATAGCCGTTCTCGATGACGAGCGGCTCTTGCACCACGGCATCGGCCCAGTCGACATATTCGAGGTAGTGGCAGGTCGGCGTCGCGGCGAGCAGATGTGCGCTGACCTCCGGAAAGAGATGCGAGGACATCGGCACCGATGCGGCCGCGGCGAGCCTCGCCGCCTCGCGCCAGCCGCTGACGCCACCGATCCGCTCGAGATCGGGCATGACATAGGCGGGCCTGGCTTGCTCGAGCGCGGCCTCCATCCCCGTCGGCAATGAGAAGTTTTCGCCGATCTGGATCGGCGTCTTGAGAGTCTTACCGAGCGCGAGGATGCCTGCATAGTCGTCGTGGCGGATCGGCTCCTCCAGCCAGAAAATGTCTTCCTGGTCGAGCGCGCGTCCGCGCACAGCGGCCTCTTCGCGCGTGAGCGCCTGGTTGTAATCGACCATCAACCTTACCCCGTCGCCGACGCGCCGGCGCACGGCGTGCAGCGCCGCCATGTCCTGCGCGAGCGAGGCGTGACCCAGACGCAGCTTCACCGCGCCGAAGCCGCGCGCGAGCAGCCGTTCGGCTTCGGCGGCAAGCGCGCCGGGATCCTCCGTCAAGCCGAGCCCGCAGCTGTTGTAGGCGGGGATGGGCCGCGGCGCGGCACCGAGCATGCGGCAGAGAGGCTCGCCGGCGGCGATCGCAAGCGCGTCCCAAGCCGCCACGTCGAAACCCGCGATGGCCATCCGCACCAGGCCCTGGACGCCGATCAGCGCAAAGCGAGTCGCCAGGGCCGGCCAAAGGACGCCGGGATCGACGGGCCGGCCGCGGACGCAGCGTTCGACCTCCCCGAGCAGGCCGACGATCCCCGGCAGGGCCGCCCTGACATAGCCGAACAGGTAGGACCGTCCGACGATGCCCTCCTCCGTCACCAGGTCGATCAATACGAGCGGAGCCCGGTCAAGGGCGCCCCGGCTGGTCCCGAGCACGAAATTGAGCGGCACCTCGACCGCGACCGCCCGGACCGCGTGCACGGTGAGGCTCGGCAGAACTCGGACGGACATTCGGGTCTCCTTGCGCAGGCCGTAAAAAAAAGGCCGGCCGGGCAGGCCTGACGGCATTCTTGAACGCTTAACCGGGCCTGCCCATATTATGCCCGACCGGACGGCGGTCGCCGGCCGGTCGGGGTGCCAAACAGGACCCCATCAAAGTCGCTTCAAGCGAGGGCTTTGAGCACATGTCCCGTGTTTCGTCACTGTCCAGCCCGTTCCTCTTGGGCTTCGACGAAATCGAGCGCCTGCTCGAACGCGTCACCAAAGGGGCGGACGGCTATCCTCCCTATAACATCGAGCGGTTGGTTCGCGACGGGGAGCATCCCGAGCGACTGCGCATCACGCTCGCGGTCGCCGGCTTCACGCGCGATCAGCTCGATGTGACCGTCGAGGAGAGCCAGTTGGTGATCCGTGGACGACAGCAGGACGACAAGAGCCGCCAATACCTCCATCGCGGCATTGCCGCACGCCAGTTCCAGCGCACATTCGTGCTCGCCGACGGCATGGAGGTTCTCGGCGCGGACCTCAAGAACGGCCTGTTGTCGATCGATCTCTACCGGCCTCAGCCGGAACGGATCGTCAAGACGATCACCATCAACGAGCAGGAGTGACGGAGCAACAACAGGACTCGACCATGTCGACCGTTTCATGAAAGGAGTCGAGGGCCAATGAACAAGACGACAGAAAATGCTGCCGGCCATCCCGCCATTACGCAGGAGGCCTTGGCACGTCTCGGCGGCGGACGCATCGCCTATGTGAAACCGATCCGTTCGGAGGACGTGGCGGCGCTCTTCCCGCACGCGCCGAGAATCGCTCCGGGAATCGAGCTGTACGCGCTGCATGCCGCCGACGGCACGCCGATCATGCTGACCGACACGCGCGAGGCCGCGCTCGCGAACGCGTGGAGTCAGGAACTCGAGACCGTCAGCCTGCACTGATCGCATATTGGATGCGGCTCGCATCATCGGGCGAGGCGTCGAAGCGTCGTCGCCACCGCGATCGCGGGCGGCAGCGACACGCGAGCGTCCGCGTCGACGGGGTGCGCGCGTCGCGAACCGTCGGCGCGCGTGAGCGTGGCCGGTGCCCGGATCGACCGGACAGGGAAGGTCGACGATCAAGCCGCACTGCTCGCCGGAGGCAAGGCGAGCACCGCATAGAGCGCGTCTGCGTCACGCGACTCGCGCAGCATCCGCGCGATTTCCGGATCGCGGAGCAGCCGCGCGATCCGCGCCAACGCCTTCAAGTGGTCGGCGCCGGCCCATTCCGGGGCCAGGAGCAGGAAGCAGAGATCGACGGGCTGCCCGTCGAGCGCACCGAAATCGATCGGACGCTCCAATCGCGCGAACAGGCCGAACAATCGCTTGAGCTGCGGTAACTTGCCGTGCGGGATGGCGACGCCATTGCCTACCGCGGTCGAGCCGAGCTTCTCGCGTTGAATGAGCACATCGAGGATGGTGCGATCATTCTCGCCGGTAAGCTCGGCGGCGCGCAGGGCGAGTTCCTGGAGAGCCTGCTTCTTGCCGTTCACCTTCAGCGCCGGGATGATCGCATTCGGCGCGACGAGATCGGAGAGCGTCATGGACATGGCCGATGATCGTGGGAACCGCCGCGATGCCAAAGGTGATGAAGGGGCGGGACCATAGGGAGCTGCCGACCTGCCGTCAATGGCCGGCGGCGCCGTCGGTCGGTTGGCGTGCAGAGTCGCGCCACACGTGTTTTCAGCGTCGACTCTGATGGTCTTTTCGCCGCCGTTTGTATCGCCTGAGCCGTTTTTCTATGCGTTGTGCCGCCTGATCGGCGCTGTCATAGGCGTCGGCCGCCATTCCTTCGGATTCCAGCAGCGCGCCGGAGTCGAGATGCAGGACACATTCGGTCCGGAACCCGAAGCCGTCGCGGCCGACCACCGCGTGTCCGGAATAGCCGCCGCGAAAATATTTGGATGTCGCCTCCTCGACCCGCTCGATGATGCGCTGCCGCAACGCATCGCTGACGCTGATGTTCTTGCCTGAAACGCGCAAAGGCATGCATTTGCCTCCATTTGACGCGATTCCACGCCGCCTGGGCTCGGCCCATCAGGTTTAACTTAGAAGCGCAGCGACAAAGGTCAATCCGTCGCGTTCCCGACCGGGCACGCGCGCCTGCCGCGCGACGAGCGATTTGCGGGGGATCATGCGCGGCTTACGGCGGATTTCGATGAGATCGAACCGCCATTGCGGACGACGCGTAGCCGTTCAGGATCGCGAAAGTCCACGCCGGAGGGCTTGCCGCTCCTGCGAGGAGCCCTGCAATACGCTGCGGCGACCGTGCCGACCTAATCCGATCGGAACCTGCTCTGGACGTCCGCCCCAGCGAGTTTCTCGCGCCGACGTTGCACCGAGGACGGGATGTGCATGGCTTCGCGATATTTGGCGACCGTGCGACGCGCAATATTGATGCCCGAGGCGCGCAGCTTTTCGACGATGGAGTCGTCCGACAGAACATCCGTCGCGCTCTCATTGTCGATGAGCTGGCGGATGCGGTACCTCACGGCTTCCGCGGAATGAGCCTCGCCGCCGCCCGCGGCGGCGATCGCCGACGTGAAGAAGTATTTCAACTCGAAAATCCCGCGGTTCGTCGCCATGTATTTGTTGGCGGTGACGCGCGAGACGGTTGACTCGTGCATGCCGATTGCATCGGCAACCGTTCTCAGGTTGAGCGGACGCAGGAACGGCACGCCCTTGGCAAAGAACGCCTCCTGTTGACGAACGATTTCGCTCGATACTTTCAGGATCGTCCTCGCTCGCTGATCGAGCGCGCGAACGAGCCATGTCGCGGCCTGCAGACAATCGGCGACATAGGTTTTTTCCCGCTCGCATTGCGCGCCGCTCGCAAGTCGTGCGTAGTAGCGCTGATTGATCAGGACCCTGGGCAGCGTGTCGGAGTTGAGCTCGACATGCCAGGTGCCGTCGGGCGCCGCGCGCACGAACACGTCGGGTACGATGGGCTGCACCGGCGTCGTGCCGAAGGCGAGGCCGGGCTTGGGATTGAGGCTGCGAATCTCCCCGATCATGTCGGCGAGGTCTTCCTCGCTGACGTTGCACCGGCGGCGCAACGCCGCAAGATCGCGTTTGGCCAGGAGGTCGAGATTTTCCACGAGCGCGCGCATGGCCGGATCGAACCGGTCGCGCTCCTTGAGCTGGATGGATAGGCACTCGGTCAGGTTGCGCGCGCACACCCCCGGAGGATCGAAGGTCTGCAAGACGGCCAGGACGGCCTCGACGTCCTCGAGCGGCGCGCCGAGCTTGTCGGCGACGGCTCGAAGATCTCCGGTGAGATAGCCCGCCTCGTCGACGAGGTCGATCAGGTATTGGCCGATCATGCGCCGCGCAGGATCGGAAATGGTCAGCGCCATCTGCGTGGCGAGGTGATCGGCGAGAGTGGTCTCCGCCGAGACATAGGCTTCCAGATTGTGCACGTCATCGTCGGCGCCCGCGCCGCCGCCCGGCCATTGCGAATAGGGGGGCGGAGCGGGCGATGCGGCAGCCGCCGGCTTGACCGGGCCGTCGTCGGGAAAGACGTTCTCGAGCTCGGTTCCGAGCGACGTCTCCATCGCGTCGCGGCCCTCGCCCTGACTTTCGGCGCCCCACTCGTCCTCGAATCGCTCCGCGCGGGAGGAGTCGTCGACGGGCGCCGCCGGCGCTGCGTCCTCCTCGCCGGCGCGCTCGAGCAGTGGATTGCGTTCGAGTTCGCTTTCGACATAGGCGGCCAGCTCGAGGTTCGAGAGTTGCAACAGCTTGATCGCCTGCAGCAGCTGCGGCGTCATCACCAGCGCTTGGCCTTGGCGAAGCTCGAGCCGTGGCGACAGGGCCATCGAGATGTTCCCGGGCGAAATTGGTCCGATTCTTGCTTGTCTTATAGCAGGCGGGGGTGGCAAATACCACGCGGGCGCCGGGCGGCGCGCGTCGCCGCGGTGATGGGGGCGAAGGCGGCCCCCGCACGTTCAAAGTCGGAATTCCTCGCCCAGATAGAGGCGGCGGACGTCGGGATTGCTCACGATGTCGTCCGGATGGCCCTCCATGAGCACCTGACCGGAATAGATGATATAGGCGCGGTCCGTCAGGCCGAGCGTCTCGCGGACATTGTGGTCCGTCACCAGGACCCCGATGCCACGATTGGTCAGGTGCCGCACGAGCGACTGAATGTCGCCGACCGCGATCGGATCAATGCCGGCAAACGGCTCGTCGAGGAGCATGTACCGCGGGCGCGTCGCCAATGCGCGCGCAATCTCCACGCGCCGGCGTTCGCCGCCCGAGAGCGCGATCGCGGAGGTCTTGCGCAGGCGAGCAAGACCGAACTCCTCCAGCAGCGCATTGAGATCCGCCTCGCGGCGACGATGATCGGGCTCCACGAGCTCCAGAACGGCGCGGATATTGTCTTCGACATTGAGCCCGCGGAAGATCGACGCCTCCTGCGGCAGATAGCCGATACCGAGGCGCGCGCGCTGATACATCGGCAGCAGCGTGATGTCGTAGCCGTCGAGCTCGATGCGGCCGCGATCGGCCTTGATCAGTCCGGTGATCATGTAAAACACGGTGGTCTTGCCGGCGCCGTTCGGCCCCAAAAGGCCCACCGCCTCGCCACGCCGGACATAGAGAGTGACGCCCTTGACGACCTTGCGGCCGGCAAAACTCTTCTCCACCCCATGGGCGGCCAGATAGGCGGCGTTCGGCGTCCGGCGACCATCGCCGTTCTGGCGCGGCCGTACCGGCGAGCCGGGGGCCGCCCCGCGCCGAGCGTCAATCGGTTTGCGTCGGAACAGCGAGAAGATGTTCACAAAAATGACCTCGCCGTGCGGCACGCATCGAAGCCTAGTGGATTCCCGGGATCGCGGCGTGAGCGATGAAGCCTCAAAAACGACGCCTTGTCTAATGGAACGGGCCCAAGGGGGCCGGCACGTTCGGCTTATCGGGAGCCGCACCGTTCGGCAGGATCAGGCTTTGCACGCGCTCGCCCCTGCCCGATTCGACGCGCGCGACGCCCGTATCGAGATTGACCACCAGCTTGCCCCCGCGCAGCACGTTCTTGCCCTGGGTCATCACCACCGGGTTGCCCGTGAGCGTCACCGTATTGCTCTTCATGTCGAAGATGCCGAGGTCGCCGGTGACGGTTTGATCTTTCTGGGTGACGATGACATTGCCGCGCGCCTCGAGACGCTTGATCTTTTGTTCACCGACGGGGCCGATCGCGTTGGTCCGCATGGCCGCGCCATTCGTATCGGCGTGGCCGGACGGGGCCGTTTCCTGCTCGTAATAGACGACCAGAGACTTGCAGCGCATGACGGTGTCGCCCTGCGTCACCCGCACGTCGCCGCTGAAGGTCGCCGCCTTGTCGCGGTCGCGCACTTCCAGGGTCGCCGCCTCGATCCGTACCGGTTTGTCCCGGTTCTGCGAGAAACCCTGCAGGGCGTTGGGCGGACCCTTGGACGGCTGCGCCTGCAGCAGGCTCGGCACGGCCAGCAGCGCCGCGACAGCGACCAACAGCTTGCACCCGGCCGTCATCGCGGCGACGCTCCCGTTTCGGCCGCGGGCGAAGCGGATGCTCTTTCCGCGGCTCCGTTCAGCATCACGACGAGCCGCACTCCGCCATCGAAACGAATGAGATCGCCCGAATCGCGGATCTCGAGCCGCCTTGCGTCGAGCGTGCCCTGCAGCAGCTTGAGCTCGACGGGATGCTGCGACACGACGTTGCCCTTGCGGATATCGATCGTGGCCTCGCTGAGGCGACCTTCATAACCCGCGCTCGACCGCAGCAGGATGTCCTGGTCGAGCTTGAGGACCTCGGCCTTCGAGTCATAGACGCCCGACAGCGCCGACATCTCCACGGTGCTCTTGTCCTGCAATTCGACCCGAGCCTGGATCTTCTTCAACTCAATGAGATCAGGCTTCGTCATATCCTGCGCCGCCGCCTCGGCGCTGAGCTCATAAGCGCGCGCGTCGCGCGTGAAGCCCGACAGGCGCGGCTGTTCCATGGTGATCCTGGTGCCGGCGACGACGAGATTGCCGACGTCGACCGGCAGTTTGCCGAGCATCCACAGGGGATTGAAGTAAGTCACGAGCACGACGGCGGCGGCGACCAAGGCGACCGCCGCGGGCAAGGCGACGCGCAAGGCGCGCACAAGCCGGCTGTGTCGGCGGGCGGCATGAAAGGCGCGTTCGCCGCTTTTGCTGCGGCCTCTAGCCCAATCGCCGCGCAGGGCGGAGTCGCTGCGGGTTGCGGTCATCGGAATCATGCCGGGACCGGCCACCGGCCCGGATTCACGAAGGTCGGGAAATCACGTTATGGGCCCCGACGCAACCTGCCGCGCGAATATGGCCACGCCGCGGCACCGCGAGCGAGCCGCGGCTCTGGGCAATAGGCAAGCAATGACAACGAGTTAAGACGAGTGGGAGAAGATATCCTCGTGCGCCCAGCCGGCCAGGTCCAGTCGGACCCGGTCGGGAAGGAAGCGGAAACAGGCCTGTGCCAGTTCGGCGCGACCCTCCCGCGCCAGCATCTCGTCGAGCTTTTGTTTCAAGGCATGCAGGTGAAGGACGTCGGTCGCGGCATAGGCGACCTGCGCCTCGGTGAGAGGATCGGCCCCCCAATCGGAGGATTGCTGCTGTTTCGAAAGATCGATGCCGAGCACATCGCGCACGAGGTCCTTGAGGCTGTGCCTGTCGGTGTAAGTGCGCGCGAGACGCGAAGCGATCTTGGTGCAATAGACGGGCGCGGCCATGGCCCCGAAGGTCTTCGCCAGCACGCCGAGATCGAAACGGGCGAAATGAAATATCTTGAGCTTGGTCGAATCGGTCAGCAGTCGTTCGATATTGGGCGCGCGGGTCTGTCCCGCGGCGATCTGCACCACGTCGGCGGAGCCGTCGCCGGGCGACAGCTGCACCACGCAGAGCCTGTCACGGTTGACGTCGAGACCCATGGTCTCGGTGTCGATCGCCACCGCGCCGGAGTAGGCAGACAGGTCGGGCAGATCGCCGCGATGCAGGCGGATGGTCATCAAAGGGTCCGGACAGTGGTGCCCAGGAGAGGACTCGAACCTCCACGCCTCGCGGCGCTAGTACCTGAAACTAGTGCGTCTACCAATTCCGCCACCTGGGCTTTTCAGGGCAAATTAGGTATTGGGCCCTCCCGGCCTTGTCAAATAGCGAGCGGATGCGCCTGTTTTTCCGGGCCTAGGCAAAACCCCGCTCTTGCTGATATGGCCCTGCGATCCCCTCCGAGCGAGACGTCGCCATGACCGCCAGAACGACTTCGGACACCCTCGTCACCGTCTATGGTGGTTCCGGCTTCCTCGGCCGCCACGTGGTCCGGGCGCTGGCGCGGCGCGGCTACCGCATCCGCGTGGCCGTGCGGCGCCCGGAACTGGCGGGTCATTTGCAGCCGCTGGGAAGGGTGGGCCAGATCCACGCCGTGCAGGCCAATCTGCGCGACCCGGCTTCGGTTGAGGCGGCCGCGCGCGACGCGCATGTGCTCATCAATCTGGTCGGCATCCTGTTTGAACGCGGTCGCCAGCGCTTCTCGGACCTCCATACGCTCGGCGCCGAGCGCGTGGCGCGGGCGGCGAGCGCCCGCGGCGCCCGCATGGTGCACGTCTCGGCCATCGGCGCCGATGAACGCTCGCCTTCGCGATACGGGCGCAGCAAGGCGGCAGGCGAACAAGCAGTCCTTGCGGCGCAACCGACCGCCGTCGTCCTCCGCCCGTCGATCGTGTTCGGTCCGGAGGACGATTTCTTCAACCGTTTTGCCGCCTTGGCCCGGATTTCGCCCGTCCTGCCGTTGATCGGCGGGGGCACGACGCGTTTCCAGCCGGTGTTCGTCGGCGACGTTGCCACGGCGATTGCGGATGCGGCCGAGGGAAAGGTCCGTGACGGCACCGTCTACGAGCTCGGCGGACCGGAGGTGCGGACCTTCAAGGAACTCCTCCATTTCGTGCTCAGAACCATCGAACGCCGACGCCTGCTGGTGCCGGTTCCGTTCTTCGTTGCACGGATTCAGGCGAGCGTTCTGCAATTCCTGCCCAAACCGCCGCTCACGCCCGATCAGGTCGCGATGCTGGGCGTCGACAACGTGGTCTCGGACGCCGCGTCGTCGGAGGGCCGCACCCTGCGGGCCTTCGGCATCGAGCCGGAGGCGATGCAGGCCATCGTGCCCTCCTATCTATGGCGATTCCGCCGGACCGGCCAGTTCCGTACCCTGCCGACCGTCTGAGGATCCGGTCATGCCGATCGTCACCAATGTCGAAGACCTGCGCCTGCTCGCGCGACGCAAAATTCCGCGCGCCATCTTCGACTACGTCGATCGCGGCTCATATGACGAAATCAGCTACCGCGCCAACAGCGAGGACCTCAAGGCCATCCGCTTCCGCCAACGCGTCCTCATCGACGCCGATAACCGCTCGCTGGCGGCCACCATGCTGGGCGAGAATGTCGCCATGCCCGTCGCCATTGCCCCGACGGGCTTGACCGGGCTCGTGCATGGCGACGGCGAGATGCTCGCGGCGCGCGCGGCGGAGAAGGCGGGAATCCGGTTCACGCTCTCCACCATGTCCATCTGCTCGATCGAGGACGTGCGTTCCGCGATCAGCGGCCCGTTCTGGTTCCAGCTTTACGTATTCCGCGACCGCGGTTTCAGCGAGCAGGTGATCGCGCGGGCGCGCGCTGCAGGATGCACGGCACTGTTTTTGACGGTCGATCTTCCGCTGCGCGGCCAGCGCCATGCCGATATCAAGAACGGTCTCGAGGTACCTCCGAAGCTGACGCTTCGCAACGCAGTCGACATCATAAGCAAGCCCGCGTGGACATTCAGCGTCCTCATGGGTCGACGCAAGTCGTTCGGCAATATCGACGCGTATCTGAAAAACAAGCGCGGCGTCTGGGCCGCCGGCGCCTGGGCAAACGAGAATTTCGATGCGTCGCTCTCGTGGAAGGACGTGGGCTGGGTGCGCAAGCTGTGGCCGGGCAAGCTGGTGCTCAAAGGCGTGCTCGACGTCGAGGATGCCAAGCGCGCCGCCGATCTCGGCGCCGACGCCATCGTCGTCTCCAATCATGGCGGGCGACAGCTCGACGGTGCGCCCTCCACCATCGCCGCGCTGCCCCGGATCGCGGACTCGGTTGGCGAGCGCATCGAGGTCCTGTTCGACGGAGGCGTACGTTCCGGCCAGGACGTGCTCAAGGCGCTCGCGCTCGGCGCGCGCGGCTGCCTCATCGGCCGGGCGTTTCTCTACGGCCTAGCCGCCATGGGCGAGGAGGGCGTCGCCAGGGCCCTGAGCATCATCGCCGAGGAGCTGCGCGTGAGCATGGCGCTGACCGGCGTCCGGAACATAACCGAAGTCAGCCGCGATATTCTGTTTGAATGATCACCGCGGTCATCGATGCAGCAGCCGGCAAGGCGACCGGGTCATCACATCAGTCCTCGGACGTCGAAAGCAACGCAGATGCGGAAGGACAGCCGACGCAGGCTCGGGGCGCCTTTAAGGCCGTCTCGCGTCGTTTGTCCCGCCATGTCGATGACGCGGACGGGCTCGCGGAGCAGGCTCCGATCGGACGGACTCGGCGCCGTCATGGCGCGGAGCTCCGCGGTGGCGAGGAAACCATCCAGAGACGGCGAAGTCGCTTCGTGATGGTCTCGCCCATGCTGCGCTCGGGCTCGCAGTGACAGGTCGATATCGCCCAAATCCGCTCAATAGCGCGATGCATTGAGATCGAACCGCCGTGTTCGCCAGGCATTTTGCCGGCGCATGATCTTTTCCGAAAACCCGTTCCCGCTCTTCCCGATTTTTCGGAAATCCCCGGCACGCCGACTGCCTCGCTATGCAAGATAGAGGGCAATGAGGCCGACGGTGCCGACCGCGATGCGCCACCAAGCGAACAGCGCGAAGGTGTGGCGCTGCACGTAGTTGAGGAACGTCTTGACGACGATCCAGCCGAAGATGAACGAGCATATGAAACCCACCGCAATGGCGGCAAGGTTGCCGTTGGCCAGTTCGGCGCGGTTCTTGAATGCTTCGAACGCGAAAGCGCCGACCATGGTGGGCATGGCAAGCCAGAATGAAAACTCCGCCGCCGAACGGCGGTCGGCGCCGAGCAGCATGGCGCCGACGATCGTCGCGCCCGCTCGCGAGACGCCGGGAATGATGGACAAGCATTGACACAGCCCGATGCCGAAATACATCGGCAGGGTGAAGTCGGTCGATTCGAAATGACGGGGTTTCAGGCCGAGCCTGTCGATCAGAAGCAGAACGAACCCGCCCACGATCAGCGCGATGCACACAACGCGCACGTCGAACAGATAGGTCTTGATCGCCTGGTAGGTCAGCGCGCCGATCACGGCGGCCGGCAGGAATGCAATGAGCACGCCGATGACGAATCGTGCCGCCTCCCATTGCGTGAACATGCGCGTGGCCAGTGTCCACAGCCGCGCGAAATAGATCGTCAGCAATGCAAGGATGGCGCCGAGCTGGATCAGGATGGCGAAGGATTTGCCGTAGTCGCTCCCGCCCCAACCGAGCACCTGCTCCATAAGCAGCAAATGACCGGTCGAGGACACCGGCAAGAATTCGGTCAGCCCTTCCACGAGACCGAGGACGGCCGCCTTGACGAGATCGGATGTTGATGGACAAGAGGTTTGCGGCAATGGTCGGTGCGGCGGCGATCGTCATGGGGGTTCATCCAGCTGCGTTGCGGGGCATGCGCTTGTGGCGCAAAGTCCTCGGGGTGCGCAACGAAAAAAACGACAACCGGCCGATTTGCGCGGTCCACGCGTGTTTCTATAGTGCGCGCAATCGATTCCAATACTGCACCGGCGACTTGACATGCTGACCCTGTTCCATCATCCGCTCTGCCCGCGTTCGCGCTACGTGCGCTTGATCCTCGGGGAATACGGCATCGAGGCGCGCGACGTGGAAGAGCGTTTTTGGGAACGGCGTGAGGAATTCCTGCTGCTCAATCCGGCCGGCGAGCTTCCGGTGCTGGTCGCGGACGGCGAACCGCCAATTCCGGGAGCCGCGATCATCGCCGAATACATCGAGGAGACTCGAGCCGACGGGTCGGGAGAAGACAGGCTGATGCCTTTACAGCCGAGCGCCCGCGTCGAAGTACGGCGGCTCGCAAGCTGGTTCAACGACAAGTTTCACGCCGAGGTCAGCGGCCCCCTGGTCACCGAGCGCGTCTTCAAGCGTCACATGACGCACGAACAGGGGGGTGGTCCGCCCGATACCGACGTGCTGCGCGCAGCGCGCCACAATATACGCTATCATTTGGCCTATCTCGGCTGGCTGGTGCGCACGCGCGATTGGCTTGCCGGCGAGCGCCTTTCGCTTGCCGATCTGGCAGCCGCCGCCCATCTGTCCACTGCCGATTACCTGGGCGAAGTACCGTGGAACGAAGACGAAGCAGCGAAGAACTGGTATGCGCGAGTGAAGTCGCGACCTTCGTTCCGGCCGATCCTGGCGGACGTGCTGGCGGGCGTACCGCCGGCGAAAACCTACGCCGACCTCGATTTTTGACCGACCCGGCGGCACTCAAGACGGCACTCATCCTCCGCGCACGCGCCCTGGGTTTCGACGTCGTCGGCATCACGCACCCTGACGCCGTCCCCGACGCAGGACAGCGGCTCGAGGCGTTTCTCGCCGACGGCTTCCACGGCGACATGGCGTGGCTAGCAACGAGCGCGGGGAGGCGCGCCGCGCCGCGCGCGCTGTGGCCCGACGTGCGTTCGGTGATCGTGCTCGGCATGAACTACGGGCCTGACGATGATCCGCTCGCCGTGCTCAAGCAGAAGGATCGCGGCGCGATTTCCGTCTACGCCAGGGGCGATGACTATCACGATCTCATCAAGTCGCGGCTGAAGGAGCTTGCGCGCTGGCTCCTCGCCAATGCCGGCGGCGAGGTCAAGGTCTTCGTCGATACCGCGGCGGTGATGGAAAAGCCGCTCGCCGCCAGCGCCGGGCTGGGCTGGCAGGGCAAGCACACGAACCTGGTATCGCGGCGTTACGGTTCGTGGCTCTTTCTCGGCGCGATCTTCAGCACGCTTCCCTTGGCGCCGGACAAGCCGGAAACCGATCGCTGCGGCAGCTGTCGGGCCTGTCTCGACGTCTGCCCGACCGCGGCCTTTCCCGCGCCTTATCGGCTCGACGCGCGGCGCTGCATCTCCTATCTGACCATCGAGCACAAAGGGCCGATCCCGCGCGAGCTGCGTCCCGCCATCGGAAACCGCATTTTCGGCTGCGACGATTGTCTCGCCGTGTGCCCGTGGAACAAGTTCGCGCGCGCCGGCCGAGAAGCGCGACTTGCCGCGCGCGACACGCTGCGCGCGCCGGCGCTTGCCGAGCTTGCGCGCCTGGACGATGCGCAGTTCCGCGCCATGTTCGCAAAGACCGCGATCAAGCGCACGGGTCGCGACCGATTTGTACGCAACGTGTTGATTGCGATGGGCAATTCGGGCGAACCGGCGCTTGCCCACGAAGCCGTGCGCCGGTTGAAGGACGCCTCGCCGCTGGTGCGGGGGGCGGCGGTATGGGCACTGTCGCGGCTGTTGCCGCAGGACGAATTCGCGGCACTCGCCGCAAACGCCAGCGACGACGACGCCACGGTGCGCGAGGAATGGGTCGCGGCGATACGTGCGCGCGAGGTCGCGGATGTCCGGCGTTGACCTTGTTCACTCAAGGGCCGCCCGTTCGGCAGAATTCTTCCACGGCTGCAATCAGTCGTTCGATGTCCTCGGGCCGCGACAGGCGATGATCGCCGTCCTTGACCAGAGTTAGGACGACATCCTCGCGCGACAGACGCGAGACAAGCTCGACCGCATGACGCCACGGCACGTCCGGGTCTTTCACGCCTTGCAGAATGTGCACGGGGCAGCCCGGCTCGATCAATCGCCCCATCATCAGATGCTTGCGGCCATCCTCGATGAGGGCCCTGGTGATCGGGTAGGGTTCCTCGGAATAGCTCGAGGGCCGGAGCCAGATTCCCTTCTCGTCGATCGCGCGCTTGACCGATTCCGGAAACTGCCGCCACATCAACTCTTCCGTGAAATCGACTGCCGGCGCGATCAGCACCATGCCCACGAGCGGCGGCGCGTCTTTGCGCTCGCGAAGACGCTCGGCGAGGAGCAGCGCCAGCCACCCTCCCATGGAGGAGCCGACCGCCACCTGGGGCCCGCGCGCAAAATGCTTGTAGACCTCGTAGCTTTCTTCCAGCCAGCGGCTCACGGTACCGTCGACGAATGCGCCGCCGGACTCGCCGTGACCGGAGTAGTCGAAGCGGATGCAGGCCCGTTCCTGCATCCCGGCCCAGCGGTCGAGCGCCTGCGCCTTGGTCCCTTTCATGTCGGATTTGAAGCCGCCGAGCCAGAACACACCCGGAGATCTGCCTTCGCGGCATCGCACGGCGACGTCACGCTGAGGCGGCGTCCTGATCGTCAAAAAAACCGGAGCGCGGTCGGGCATTGCGTGCGACGGCATCACGAACCGAGACCATCCCAGAGCATCCGCGGACGTCATGGTTTCGCCGCAAACAATGCCGAAGCCCTGACCGGGGGTCCATACCCTGCGTCCCGTTATTCGCAAAGCGACGCCTGTCGTGCGGATGTTTTGGCCGCGCCGGCGCGTCTTGACGGCGACCGATGCCCTGCGTTCTTTCCCGCTCCGCGTCGGAGAGCGATGAATCCGTGTTGATCCCTCAGCCCGCAAGCGAGATCGGGGAGCGCGGCGTGCTCGACTTGGCCGCCTCCGGCGGCGCGTTCGGGGTCCTCATCGTGGTGCCGAGCCTCGAAGGCGGCGCGGCCGACGCCGGCGCGGTCGAACTGACGCGTACCCTTGCGGCGGCCGGCAATCGCGCGGTGGTGGCGTCGCGCGCGGGGCGGCTCGCTGCCGATGTCACGGCAGCGGGGGGAGAATTCGTCCCGCTCGACGTCGGCTACAATCCGTTCACCGTGCTGATGAACGCCCGCCTATTGGCGCGGCTTGCGCGCAACCACCGTTGCGACATCATTCATGCGCTCGGCCGCACCGCCGCCTGGAGCGCGTCGATCGCGGCGCGACGCCTCGGCTGTCCTTTCGTGACAAGCTGGTACAAGGGGTTTCGCGAGCAGAACCTGTTCAAACATTACTACAACGGGGTCATGGCCCGCGGCGACCGCGTCATTGCGGTCAGCGAGCAGATTGCGCAGCTCGTGCACGACCGTTACGGCACGCCGTGGGAGACGATCGCGATCATCCCCTCGAGCGTCGATCTCGAACGTTTCGACCCCGCACGCGTCACTGGCGCGCGCGTGGAGGCGATGCGCGAGGCATGGGGCGTCAAGCCCGCCACCAAGGTCGTGCTGGTGACCGGCCGCCTTGTGCGCCGCAAGGGCCACGACGTCGTGGTGCGGGCCATGCGCCGGCTCAAGGATATGGGCTTCAGGGATTTCCTCTGCGTCCTTGTGGGCGAAGACCGCGGCCGCACGCGTTATACCGGCGAGCTGTGGGACCTTGTGCTCAGCAGCGGAACGATGGACATGATCCGCATGGCCGCGCCGGTCGCCGACATGCCGGCCGCCTATGCCGCCGCCGCCGTGGTCGTCTCCGCGGCGGTCCAACCCGAAGGATTGCAGCGGGCGATTTTGGAGGCGCAGGCGATGGCACGCCCCGTCATCGTGTCCGACCTCGCCGCCGGTCCCGACGTGGTCCTGACGGCACCGGCCGTGCCCGATCATCGCTGCACCGGCCTGCGTTTCCGCGCGGGGGATGAAGCCGCTCTGGCGGCAGCGTTGATCCGCCTGTTCGCCATGCCGGAAGGCGAACGACGGGCCATGGGCGAGCGCGGGCGCGCGTGGATGGAGGGGCATTTCAACAAGGAGACGATCGCCGCCCAGACACTGCGGCTTTACCGGCAGGTGCTGGCCGTGGGTGCGCGCGGGCGGCAATAAAATCGAAAGCAATTTGAATGATTTGATGGGATCGATCGCCGTTGCGAGCAGGGACCGCCACCGCGCGCGTTGACTTATTCGCGTTTTGTACCAATCTTTCATGATCCGCGGCCTCCGCGAGGTGCGCGGGATCGTTGCAACAGCTTGAGGAGAAAAAAGCCATTCGTCGTCCGATGAAGTCGGCGCTGCCCGTCGCCAAAGACGGCCCGCGCGTCAATGAGGAGATCCGTGCCCGAGAGGTACAGCTGATCGACAGCAACGGCGAGAACAAAGGCGTCGTCGATATCCAAACCGCCTTGAGCATGGCCGACGCGGCCGGGCTTGATCTCGTGGAGATCGCCCCCAATTCCTCGCCTCCCGTCTGCAAGATCCTGGATTACGGCAAATACAAATACCAGGCGCAGAAGAAGGCGGCCGAGGCGCGCAAAAAGCAAAAAATCGTCGAGGTCAAGGAGATCAAGCTGCGACCGATGATCGACGACCATGACTACCAGGTGAAGATGCGCTCGATGAAGCGCTTCTTCGAGGAAGGCGACAAGGTGAAGATCACCTTGCGCTTCCGCGGACGCGAAATGGCCCACCAGGAACTCGGCGTGCAATTGCTGAACCGGGTCAAGGAGGACACCGGGGCCCTCGCCAAGGTGGAATCGGAGCCCCGCTTCGAGGGTCGACAGATGGTCATGGTGCTCGCGCCGCGCTGAGCGCGGCGCCGAGCGCCCGCTCCCTTACCGTTGCAAGGTCGCGTCGGCTCTGCCATAACCGCCGCGTCTCGCCGCCCGGCTTTCAGGGCTGCCGTGGCCGCGATCACGCTCATTCCCGAGCATGGGGCTATAAGGGATTGTCCCTTCTAGCTATTTTTTTGCTGCGCCGAGGGCGCAGATCGAGCAGGAGAGCCAAATGCCCAAACTGAAGACGAAATCGGGCGCCAAGAAGCGCTTCAAGATCACCGCCACGGGCAAGGTGAAGTACCAGCAATCGGGCAAACGGCACGGCATGATCAAGCGGACGACCAAGCAGATCCGCGAGCACCGCGGCACCGGCGTCCTGTTCAAGACCGACGGCGACACCATCAAGAAATACTGGCTGCCGAACGGCTGACCGGAATTCGACCGCGCCGCTGCCCGCGCGGTCGGCACGTCATCGCATCATCTGCAGGGAGATCCCGTCATGGCACGCGTCAAACGTGGCGTCACCGCCCGCGCCAAGCACAAGAAGGTCTACCGGGCCGCCAAGGGCTACTATGGCCGCCGCAAGAACACGATCCGCATTGCCAAGCAGGCGGTCGAGCGAGCCAACCAGTATGCCTATCGCGACCGCAAACGGCGCAAGCGTTCGTTTCGCGCGCTTTGGATTCAGCGTCTGAATGCCGCGGTGCGGCCCTTCGGACTCAATTACAGCCGTTTCATCGACGGCCTCGCCAAGGCCGGCCTGGCGGTCGACCGCAAGGTGCTCTCCGACCTCGCCATCCGCGAACCCGCCGCGTTCCAGGCGATCGTGGAAAAGGCCAAGGCCGCGCTGCCGGCGTGATCGCGGACGCACGCCTTCGCGGGACCGCATTGATCGGTGGCGATCGATGAGGCGAGCCGCATCGGCATGCGAGTCGACGGAGTCGTCCACCTCTCGCTGACAAAGGGACCGGGAGCTTCCTGATGGTCGCTGTGGACAATTTGGACGTCCTCGAGCGCGACATCCTGCAGAGCATCGCCGCGGCTCAGGATG
>Ga0209810_1002735_pt1 | contig 20236 bp, 21 predicted proteins | sample Coa_R1_7_FD_187159 | JGI IMG/M metagenome (GOLD analysis project Ga0209810, IMG submission 187159) | Surface soil microbial communities from Centralia Pennsylvania, which are recovering from an underground coalmine fire - Coalmine... | ecosystem: Environmental > Terrestrial > Soil > Unclassified... | reverse complement strand
GCCCATCTGGGCACGACGCAGGCTGCCTGGATCTTCTTCTTTGGGCACTTTGCGAGTCCCGAGCGTCTGCTCGCCTTCAGCCTGGCCGCGCATCTGAGCTTCGTCCTCTCACGCGCTTGCCTGGGTACCGCGCTGCTGCCGCGCGCCCTCCGCGAGCTGATCCCGCTGACCCGACAAGCCGTTCCGGCCCTGGCCACCGTGCGGCAGGGCCACCCATGACTGTGAGCAGCGAGCTGCGCATTCGCGCCCTGCCGGGTCTGGGCGAACTGCAGCCCGGTGACGACCTGGCTGCGGTGATCCTGCAGGCCCTGGCTGCCGCGCGCTGGACCATCATGCCGGAAACGGTCTTCGTCGTGGCGCAGAAGATCGTCTCCAAAGTTGAAGGGCGGGTTGTTGCGCTCGACAGCGTCGAGCCGTCGCCCCTGGCCCGCCGGTGGGCCGAAGCCTGCGGCAAGGACCCGCGTCTGGTCGAACTGGTGCTGCAACAATCACGCCGCATTGTGCGCATGGCGGCAGGCGTGTTGATCGCTGAAACCCATCACGGCTTTATCTGTGCCAATGCCGGCGTGGACAGCTCCAACGCCCCGCCGGGCTGTGCCATTCTGCTGCCAGCAGATCCCGACGCTTCCGCCGAGCGCCTCCGCCAGCGCCTGCGCGCAGCTTTGGGAGTTCCTCTGGGCGTCATCATTTCGGACAGCTTCGGCCGGCCCTGGCGCGAAGGTCAGGTCAACGTGGCGCTGGGCGTCGCCGGAGTGGCACCGCTGCGAGACTACCGCGGTCTCCAGGATCCTTTCGGACGCCGTCTTCAGGCCAGTGTCATTGCCACCGCGGACGAACTGGCTGCGGCTGCCGAGCTCGTCATGGGCAAAATCGAACGCCGACCCGTTGCTCTGATCGAAGGATTGCAGTTGGGCGAACCGGGCACCGCACGCCAGCTCCTGCGAAGGCCCGAGCAGGACCTGTTCCGCTAACAGGATTTGCACGTACCCGCAAGGATCAGCACAATGAGTGTTTCCGTTACCGGACAACTGTGAATCGCACGATTGCCATCATAGGCGGGACCGGGGCCCAGGGATCAGGACTGGCCTGGCGGTGGGCACGCGCAGGCGAAACCGTTGTGATTGGCTCGCGTGACCCGGCTCGCGCCGCCGCTTGCGCAGAGTCGATCCGGCAACGCTTCCCGGCTGCTCGCATCACCGGGCAATCCAATGCCGACGCTGTGGCCCAGGCCGACATTGTTGTGCTGACGGTCCCCTTTCCTGCCCACATCCGCCTTCTGAAGCAGCTCCGTCCTGCTCTCACCCGTCCGGCGGTTCTTGTCGATACCACTGTCCCTCTGGAGGCCACCCTGGGCGGGTCCCCGACGCGTCTGCTGAGCCTCTGGAAGGGTTCGGCGGCTGAGCTCACGGCGAGCCTCGTTCCTGAAACCGTCCAGGTGGCTGCCGCCTTCCACACGGTGTCGGCTGAACTGCTGCAGGGGGAAGGACCCCTTGAATCGGATGTGCTGGTGTGCGCGGATCACGCGCTGGCCCGTCGGCTGACCTGCCAGCTCGCAGAAAAAATCCCCGGCGTGCGTGCGATTGACGCCGGGGGACTGGATGGGGCTCGCTTACTCGAACATTTGACAGCCCTGCTGATTCGCCTCAATGTGCGCTACAGGATTACAGATGCCGGCGTGCGCTTCACGGGCCTGCCCCTGTCGGGCACACCCCACGGGCAAGACTGAACACTCGTTTCAGAAGTTCGCCTCCGAAGCGCTCCGACTTTGTATTTGCTCGGCACACCGCAGGCAGTAGCGTGCCCAGGGGAGCGCCTGCAGACGTCGCGGTGAGATTTCTTCGCCGCAGCTCTCGCAGATTCCGTAGTCCCCTCGCTGCATGCGTTCCAGCGCTGCTTCGACTTCCCGCAACAGCTGGCGCTCGCGTTCGAGCGCCTCCCGCGTCATGTCCTGCAAGAAATCCTCGTTGGCCAGAGCCCCCATATCGTCGGGGATGAGCACCCCGCTCCGATCGGCCACTTCCGATTGATGCCGCCGCAGATGCGCGCGCAACTCATCCCGCTTGGCACGCAGCTCCTTTTCGAGTTCGGCCAGCAGGCCTTCGGACCGATTCGAAGTCGCCGACTTTTTCTGAACCATTTCAGCCGCCGCGGGCATCGTCAGCCCCTCCTTTTGTCCGTGCTAATAGATGCAGCCGGGGACGCAAAGGATGCAATGGGGCGACCGTGTTCCGTGCATCCTCTGGCAGGCGGGCTCATCTTATAGACAGAGAGTAAAAGCGGCTCCCAGCCGGCAGCCGCTGTGGCCGGTTCGACACGGGGAGTGGCGCGAACCGGCCCGGCTGTGAACCATTCGGCGTGAGGTTCCCATGCGCAAGGTGAACGAGTCTCGTGTTCTACTGCGCAGTCACACTGCGTTGCCCCCCGGCCTCGCTGTCCAGGGAGAACCCATCAGTGCGACCTGGATGCTGTTGACTGTGCCCCACGCCGACGCCTTGAGGCGCAGCCTAGAAAACGCAGGCTGGCACTTTCTTCTTCTGCCGCCTGCGATCCGTGCTCTCGGTCTGGGCTGGAGTCGGCGCGCTGCGCTGGCGGCAGCACTGCGCAAACTTGCCCGCAGGGCCGACCGCGCGCACCTGAACGCCGTGCAGCTCACACAGGTGAAAACGCACGCGGCCGGTGGTATCGTCGTGGCCGTGGTCCACGGGTATCTTCGGAACATTCAGCGTGGTGCCCTGCTGGAAACCCTCCGCGGTCCTTCCGCCGTGCAGACCGATCAAACGCAGGCGGCCCAAACACCCCACCCCGTCACGGGAACCACAGGAGGTCAGCCATGGCGGTTCCGGCACTGGAAACTCTTGCCCGCATCTCAGCCCCGGTCCTGAGCGTCTATCTCAACATCAACCCGGCTCTGGAACGCAACCAGAGCCATCCTCCCGGCTACCTGGCCTGGTTGCGGGATGAGGCACGGCGGCTGGAGGCCACACTTGCCTCTCCTGACCGTCGACTTTTCCGCGAACAGCTTCAGCGCCTGGAGGAATCTCTGCTCCGCGACGCGCCTGAAGGGCGTGGCCTGGTGGCTTTTGCCGGGCCTGCCACCTGGCAGCGCATGGTCTTGCAGGTGGAAGTTCCCGATACGCTGAGCTGGGGGCCCCCTGAGCTGGCTCCGTTGATTCGTCTGCTCGAGGAACAACGCTCGTGCGGGCTTGTGTTGGTTGATCGTAGCGGGGCGCGCTTTTTCCGTTACAGCCTCGGCGAACTCATCGAGGATCACGACGAGGCGATCGCGTTCGATACCACCCAATGGCGCCGCAAAGACCTGATGCCCCCGAGCCAGCCCGGCATTGAGCAGGTGCGCGGCTCGCAGCGGGATGCGTTCGAGCGGCGCATCGAAGCGCAGTACATCCGCTTTCTGGCACAGGAAGCAGGCCACCTGTCGCAATGGGCCGAACGGTACCGCCTGCCGGTGATTTTTGTCGCCGGGGCTGCCGATCTCGCCGAATTGCTGCTTGAGGAAGCCTCGGGCACCCTGCGCGATCGCCTGGTCCACATTGACAAGGACGTGGTGCACCGCACGCCGGCCGAATTGCGCGAAATCGTCGCTCAGGAATTGCGGCGTTGGGAAGAACACTACGAGACCCGGCTGGTCGAACGGTTGCTGGACGAAAGCAACGGCACACGTGCCGTTGTCGGGCTGGCACCGACCCTCGAAAAGCTCCAGCAGGGGCTGGCCTGGCAGCTTGTCCTCGCCCGGAGCTGGAATCCTCAGGTGCGCTACTGCCCGCACTGCCAGTGGCTCGAACCGGATGGCTCGGGCACGTGCGCCATCTGTGGCGGGCCGCAACAGGCCGTGAATCTGCGCACGGTACTGCCCGCCCTGGCTGCTCGCTACAAAGCCGCCCTCGAAATTGTAGATGGTGAGGCGGCAAAGAAACTTCTCCCTGCTGGCGGCATCGGTGCCCGCCTCCGGTAAAAGGCATCCGGGCAGGCTCCCCACCTCGGCCCGGCCAGCAGCCCGTCGCTGCCAGCAGCGATTTTCTTCTTTTTAGGGATCCGCTGCGGAGTCGCTCCAGGAAAGGAGGAGCTGGACCGCTCCGCCTCAAATGAGGAGTGCCCGGGGCGGGAGTCGAACCCGCACGGCCGCAGTCGGCCAGAGGATTTTAAGTCCCCCGCGTCTGCCGTTCCGCCACCCGGGCCCGGCCAAAAAGAAACGCTTCGTCGGCTGGAGCCTGTGCCGGCGCTACCACGACGGCCTTGCTGATTTTAAGGCAGACGACGATGCTGGCGGGAACCTGGCGAGGGCGGACGGCCAATTCAGTGCTGAGGAGCCTGCCTGAGTTGCCTATCCGCTTCTTCGGCAAACGTTCGTCCATGGGAAGCGTAGGTCTCGTGGGCTGTCGCTAAGGACGGTATGTCGGCACGCAGCTGCCCGGCTCCGATGCGGCGGTGGCCCGGTCAGTTCCTGCCCGGCCCCGCGTGTGCTCGTCAAGCGGTCTTTTCGAGCATTGCAAAAATTGCCGTGCGTCCAGGCGGTCTCGTCTCTCCGCAGACATGATTCACACCTGCCCAGCCTGGCCGGCAGAATCGACTGCTCGAGCCGGCCGGGACTTACGAGCAGTCAGGCAGAACCGGTACGAACCAACTCGGCCCGTGTTCCGCACCCGGGCAGTCGAGTGTATCGGTGGCTGATCCCTGTAGCGACTGCGACGGGATTTTCCCAGGTCACTGCAACCGCGGGCAGCGATCGGCACACTCTTCCAGCTCGGTGGGCGTGACCGTGGGATGCAGAAACTTCGGTTTCAGCCTCTGACTTCAATCCGTCGTGCGTAGTTACCGTCGCGCTCGGGTACGAACTCGACGACAACGGCGCGGCCTTCCTGCCCCTTCAGTTCGGTGAGCGTGGGGTGCGAGGACCCGCTGACAATTTGCGTTTTGGGTGTCACTTTGAAGTCGTAGGGAACATCGTTCGGGCCAGTCACGATCAGTAAATTCTGATCCGGGACAACCATCAGGATCCGCCCGGAGAGCGACTCCCGGACGCCGAAACCCGCGGCGGCTTCTGCCGGGCGCCGTGCGCTGCGAGTCGAAGCTGCTTTTTGCGCCTGAGCGAGCGCGGCACCCGCCAGGAGAACGCATGCGACCACCACTGCCACTCCACCGGCTGACCTTCTCGACATGTTCGTTCCACCTCCTGCAAAAGCTCCGCCTCGACCGCTGGTTCCAGGCCGCTCCGTCAAGAGCGAACCTGATCAGGCCAGCGCGACCAGCTCCGCGGGTAGCGTAAAACGCACATCCTCGCGAATGAGCGCCAGGTCGCGCTGATCGCTGAAGCCCATCTGTGCCAACCGTTCACTGACCTGCTGCACCAGAATCTCCGGGGCAGAGGCTCCGGCCGTCAGCCCGACGCGTTCGATCCCATCGAACCATTCCGGTTGCAGGTCGTTTTCGTCTTCGATCAGCCGGGCCGGTACTCCACACCGCTGGGCCACTTCCACCAGCCGGTTCGAATTCGAGCTGTTGGCCGAACCGACCACGAGAATCAACTGGACTTCGCGCGCCAGTTGCTCGACAGCCTCCTGGCGATTCTGGGTGGCATAGCAGATGTCGCTCGACTTGGGACCCACGATGCTCGGGAAGCGCTGCCGCAAGCGGTCCACGATTTCCTGCGTGTCATAGAGGCTGAGGGTGGTCTGTGTGAGATAGGCCAGCTTGTTCGGATCGGGCACCTCGAGTCGGTCCACTTCTTCGACACTGCCCACGATGAGGGTCTGGTCGGGAGCTTCCCCCGATGTGCCGATGATTTCCTGATGGTCGCGATGGCCGATCAGAATAATGGTGCGGCCTTCGCGCGCAAAGCGCTGAGCCTCGAGGTGCACCTTGGTGACCAGCGGGCAGGTGGCGTCGATCACGCGCAGACGCCGCTCGCGGGCCTGCTCCCGCACCCGCGGCGGAACGCCGTGGGCACTGAAGATCAGAACCGACCCTTCGGGGACTTCTTCCACGCTCTCGACGAAAATCGCGCCGCGGCGGCGGAGCTGGTCTACGACGTGGCGGTTGTGAACAATCTCGTGGTGCACATAGACGGGCGGTCCATAGGCCTGCAGGGCCAGCTCAACAATGTCCACCGCCCGCACCACTCCGGCGCAGAAGCCGCGCGGCCGAACCCGCACCAGAATTTTCCCCTGCTGTTCCCCGTTCCGCGTCATGCTCGCTCCCATCGCTTCGTTCGCCTGTCGCCCCTATCATACTCGATTCCCGCCGTGGAGCCACTCGCGGACGCACCCGCACGATGCGGCTGAACCCTTCGGCGAATGTGGGCGGTTCCAAACGTGCCGCCATGCGCCGGACCGCGCCTTCGGGAACCCGCCGGCGGCGCTGCTCATTGCGCTGCAGGCACTGCTCGAGAGGGGTATCGAAAAATAAGGCTTCCACCTTAGCGCCATACTGCCGGGCCAGCCGAAAAAATGGAGCGCGCTCGCGGCGCGTCAGATTGGTGGCATCCACGTAGCTGACCGGCCGACCGAGCTCGAGCCTCTCGGCTAACAGCCGCCGGAGCAGCCGGAACACACGGTCTGGATCGCGTTGATCAGCCGCGTTGTCGTAGAGCAACTGGCGCAGAAGGTCGCTGGACAGCGGCACGAGGCCGCGCCGCCGGAACCACGTGCTCTTGCCAGAGCCGGGCAGGCCAATCGCCAGCACGATGCGGGGCGCTGGCCGCTGCGACGCCGTTTCTCCGGCGCCCGTCTGGCGGCTCCCGAAAACCGGCATGCCCGGAAACTCCGGCAGCTAGTTTACGCACTCCGGGACCGCAGAGAGGCGACTTTTAGTGCGCTGGATTCGGGCGCGAACCTGCCACCCACCGGTGCCAGTCCAGCCACGCCGCCTGCCGCCGCATCGCTGCCACCGCCGCCGTGCACTGCTGTTCAGCCCACTGCATCGCCCGCTCCAGACCCTCTGCGGTCAGTGCCAACACCATCGCCACCGTCAGCAACGGCCCCGCGATCAGGGCGAATAGCAGCCACGCCGCACCCAGCTGCAAGAGAAACCCCGGCTGCTGGGCCATCCAGAGAAGAATGGCCGCGGCGGTTATCCAGACACCCAGAGTGGTCGAGGAAGGATTCTGGCTGTTCATCTTTTTGAGTCCCCATTCATTTTATTTAGATGCGGGACCAGGCGGTGAGGATCTGCAGTCGCAGGCGAGGTGAATTTTTTATCGACTGGCGTTAAGAGCCAGAGCTCTGGCGTTCAGCCGTCGGACGAGCCCACTCCGCACCAACAAAGCCAGCGATTCGATAAAGAAATTCCGGGCGTAGTGCGCGCGGCGGGCATCCGGCCAGGCCGTCAGCGGGCAGAGGCGCAGCAGGCATTCGGCGTTTTCCGGAGCCAGCAGGAAACGCGGAGGGCGGTGCGTGAGCCAGCCAATGTAGGTGTGCGTCCAGCGCAAAAGGCTTTCCGGCCGCCGGACCAGGTCTTCGAACACCGGGCTGCACTCAGGCCGGATCGCTACAGTGACGGCGGCGCATGGTGCGACATCGGCCCTGGCATCCGGACCCACCCCGAGCAGGCAGCCGAGGAAGAAGCCAGCCCGTGCCTCTCGGCCGAGCGCTCGCTCGAATGTCCAGCCCATGCGCTCGGCCGTGTGCACCGTGCGGGGACGATAGCCGCGCAGGTACGGCCGGGCCAACCGGGCTACTTCCAGCGTGCACCACCAGGGAAGCGAGGGCCGGCTAGTGGCCTTCGAACGGGTAACGTTCACCGCTCAGCACCGCCTGGGCGACTTCCCGGCGCAGCGCCACCACATCGGCCGGTTCACGGCGTGCCAGCCGCCGCAGCAGAGCCAGTCGCGTGCGCCGATCGTCACCCGCAGTCGCCGCAACGATGGCCAGCCGCGCCTGCTGCTCGACGCGATCAGCCGCTTCGTGCAGGAAGACCCGCGCCGCCGCTTCAAGTCCCGCCGGCGGCTGCCCGCCCTCTGCCGCCTGCTCGGCCCGTAGCAGAGCCGACTCCATGGCGTAAATCTCCATGACCAGATCGGCCAGCGCACCGACGATCTCCTGCTGGTCAGCGAGCGCTTCCCGAAATCGCTCCACAGCGGTTCCGGCGGCAAGCAAAAAAATCTTCTTTGCTTGCTCCACCAGCAGCCGCTCCGGCCCCAGCCGACCCGGTGCGGGCTCGGATTCGACGGGGCCGGCCAGCACCGCGTCTGCAATCCGCAGTGCCGCCGGCACCAGCGGCAGTGTACCCGCCATGGCCCGTTTCATGAGCATCTGCACAATCACCAGCCGGTTGATCTCGTTGGTCCCTTCGAAAATCCGATTGATGCGGCTGTCGCGGTAGGCTCGCGCTACCGGGTAGTCCTCATGAAAACCGTAACCGCCATAGATCTGTACGGCTTCGTCCACCACGGCATCCAGCATCTCGCTGGCGAGCACCTTTGCGATCGAGCACTCGATGGCATACTCTTCGAGCACCTTCATGGTGCCCGCAGGGGAAGATTCCAGGACGGCTCGTGCGGCATCCATCATGCCAGCCGTGCGGTACATCAGTGATTCGACGGCATAGATGCAAGCGGCCATCTCGCCCAGTTTGGTGCGGATCAGTCCGAACTCCGCGATGGGCCGGCCGAAGGCTGTCCGCTCGCGAGCATAGCGCGCAGCCGCTTCCAGAATGTGTTTGGCCCCGCCCAGGCAGTAGGCGGCCAGCGAGAACCGCCCGTAGTTCAAAATATTGAATGCGACGACATGCCCACGGCCAATCTCGTACAGCAGGTTCTCGCGCGGGATCCGCGCATTTTCAAAAAACACCGGCACCGTCGAGCTGCCCCGAATCCCCATTTTCTTCTCTTCGGGACCGACGCTGAGTCCGGGCGTTCCGCGCTCGACAATGAAGCAGGAAAACTGCTCCCCGCCGACCCGGGCAAAGACGATGAACACATCGGCAAAGCCGCCGTTGGTGATCCACATCTTTTGCCCGTTCAGAATCCAGTGCGCACCGTCCGGCGATAGATCGGCCCGGGTGCGTGCGGCCAGGGCGTCGGAACCGGCGTGCGGCTCTGAAAGACAGTAGCAGGACAGCAGCTCGCCCGTGGCCAGTTTGGGCAGGTACCGCCGCTTTTGCTCCTCGGTGCCAAAGTAGACGATGGGAAGTGTGCCGATGCCCGCATGGCCACCATGACTGACAGCGAAGGAGGCGTACGCGGCCAGCTTCTCGGCCAGCAGCGTGGCCGAAACCCGGTCCAGTCCCGTACCCCCGTATTCCTCGGGAATGCCACCGCCCAGCAGCCCAATGGCACCGGCCCGCCGCAGCAGCTCGGGCATCAACCCCGGCCTGTGTTCCTCAAGCTCGGCCACACGCGGCAGCACTTCACGCTTGACGAATTCCTCGGCCGTCTGCCCGATCAAGCGCTGGTCTTCGCTCAGGTGGGCGGGTGTGAACACTTCACCCGGCTCTACAGAAACCAGCAAAAACTCCCCGCCTTTGAGGGCGCGATACGTAACTCCGCTGTCGGCCATGCCCGGCCTCCTGGAGGCTCTTGCTCCCGGAACTTATCCGCTGCCGGCGGCTTGCTTGAGGCTCTCGATATAATCCGCAGGAAGCTGATGCTCCTCGGCCCCCTGCAGAATAATCTGCAGGTAATGGCTGGCGGGTTTCAGCCCCTTCTCGACGCGGGTGGCGATGTAGGTCTGGGCGGGGATGCGACAGCCTTCTTCATCCACGACGGTGACCTCGATGCGGCGATAGTGTTCGGGTACGCCCTCGAAGCGATCGAGTGCGCGGAGACCCGCCTCGGTGAGCCGGTAGAGCACGCCGTAGACGATCTTGCCCGGCGCCGGCCGAATGTTGGCCGTTGCGGTCCCACCCCGGGCCTTTTTGTTGAAAACGACTTCGTAGTTTTCCAGCCGGGCGATCTTCTCCTCGAGGATCTCCCCGGCCCGCGAGCGCACCTGCGCGCGGCTCATATTGCTGCCGTAGGCAAAGTACCAGACCGTTTGCGGCATAGCTTTCTGTTCGTTCAGGGGCTGAAACTGAACCGCCTCATGTTAGCCGGAATGACCGCAGCCGGCAACGGGAGAGCCAGTTAGGCGCCCGTCCATTCGAAGATCCCGGCAGCACCCATCCCCCCACCGACGCACATCGTTACCATGCCGTAGCGCGCCCGCCGTCGGGCCAGCTCACCCAGCAGGCTGACCGTCAGCCGGGCGCCGGTGCAGCCCAGCGGATGGCCCAAGGCAATCGCACCGCCGTTAGGATTGATGCGGGCCGGATCCAGACCGGCCTGGGCGATCACAGCGAGGACCTGCACGGCAAAGGCCTCGTTCAGCTCGATCACGGCGATATCTTCCAGGTGTAACCCCGCCAGGCGCAGCGCCCGGGGAATGGCAAAGACAGGCCCCAGGCCCATGCGTTCGGGCTCACAGCCCGCGGTGGCATAGGCCACAAAGCGCCCAAGCGGCTCGATGCCCAGTTCCCTGACTCGTTCCGCACTCATGAGCACGCAGGCCGCCGCCCCGTCACTCATCTGCGAGCTGTTGCCGGCCGTCACCACACCCCGCACGTGGAAGGCAGGCCGCAGCCGTGCCAGGGCCTCGAGCGACGTGTCCCGTCGCGGCCCCTCATCCTGCTCCAATCGCACGGTTTGCGTATGCATCCGGCCATTCTCGACCACGGTGCGCGTCACTTCGACGGGCACAATCTCCCCGGCAAATTTTCCAGTGTCCATCGCGGCCAGCGCCCGGCGGTGGCTTTCGAGCGCAAATGCGTCGGCCTGTTCGCGCGAAATACCGAATTCGCGGGCCAGATTCTCTGCCGTGAGCCCCATGTTCAGATACACGTCCGGGTAGTGCTCGATCAGCCATGGGTTGGGGGCAATCTTGTGCCCTCCCATCGGCACCAGACTCATAGATTCAGTTCCGCCGGCCACAATCACCTGCGCTTGACCGAGCATGATGCGCTCGGCGCCGATCGCAATTGCCTGCAGGCCAGAGGCGCAAAAACGGTTGATGGTCATGGCCGAAACGCTCACCGGCCAGCCGGCGCGCAACAGTGCGATCCGGGCCACGTTCATGCCCTGCTCGCCTTCGGGCATGGCACAGCCCAGAATCACATCGTCGACTTCGGCAGGCGAAAGCCCGGGCACGCGCGCCACAGCCTCCTGCAGCACGCGTGCGGCCAGATCATCTGGCCGCGCGGTAGCAAGGGTTCCCCGGTGGGCCCGTCCCACGGGTGTTCGGACAGCACTGACGATATACGCTTCGGTCATCAGCCCGGCTCGGATGTTCCTATTGGACGCCGGAAGAGGCGAAATTGCAACCCAACTGTATCGGCACCCGTGGTCAACTTTGCCGCGGCGGGTGCCGGGGGTGGTCAACACCTTTACGGTCGGGCCCGGTATTTGCGGTACAGCTCGAGCTGGCGATTGTCCAGGCTCACCGGACGGCCGTTGATGAATACATAGCGCACCTGCCGGGCAATTTCGAGCAGGTCACCGTCGGTCACCACCAGATTGGCCCGCTTGCCCGGCTCGATCGTTCCCAGCTCGCCACTCAGCCCGAAAATCTGCGCTGGATACAGAGTGATGGCCTTGACGCCATCTTCCCAGGAAAGTCCGAAGCCGACCGCCGTGCCAGCGTACTGCGGCAGCCTGCGCGAATCGGAAGTGCTGAAGCTGGCCAAAGCGATAGGAATCCCCGCCGACAGCAGCTCGGCCGGCTGTGTGCGCAGGCGATCATAGGGATCGTCCTCCTCGGCTGGAGCCGCCAGCGTCGAGCCCAGCACCACTGGAATGTGCTGTTTTGCCAGTAGTTCCTTCACCTGATAGGCCTCGGCACCCCCCGCCAGGATCATTTTCAGGTTGTGGCGCTGGCAGAATTCGACGGCATTGCGAATATCTCGAGCGCTGTTCGCCACCACCAGCAAGGGCTTGCGGCCTTCGACGAACGGCACCAGTGCCTCCAGCTTCAAATCGCGCTCGATCCCGCTGGGACCCAGCTGCTCACGGGCCTGCGCGTAATGGCGGGCCTTCTCCACCCAGTCGGCCAGCTCGTTGACTCTGCGTTCGTACTCGCGGCGTACCTCGGCGAAAGGTCGCTGCGTCACATTGAAAGTCTCCGGATTGAAACTGCGGCTCTCCAGCGAGGGCCAGTTGACCACCAGCGCCACCGAACGCTCCAGGACCATCTGTTCGTTGGTCCAGCCGTCGAGCTCAATGGCGCTGGCCTGCCCGCCCAGCAGGTTGCCCTGTCTGCCCCCGAAGCCACCCAGGCCCGGCACCGTAAGGACGTGGGTGATCCCTTCAGCGCGCGTGACGAAAATGTGCTCGCTGGTGGGATTGACAGCATCCGCCGCGACGACCTCCGGATTGAACGCGCCGAGCTCGACCGTATCCACCGTCGCCCGCACAGCAGGAATTTCGACCAGCCCCATCTGCGTGATGGAATCGAAAATGCCCGGATAGATCTGCAGGCCACGCCCGTCCACTACGGTGGCGTCCGGGGGAATTTCCACCGACGTGCCGACGGCGGCAATCTTGCCGTCCCGGATCAGTACAGTCGCCTGGTCGAGCGGTGGCCCTGCCAGCGTAAATACGCGAGCGCCGCGAATCGCATAGACGCCCCCCGCAGTGCTCTGTACTGCCGCGGCAGCTACGGCACCGCACAGAACTGCCAGAGTCCAGCCAGGCCCCCGCAACTTCATGCCGCACCTCCCGTCGCTTCGTTCGGAGCCGAACCCGGCCGGTTCGGCCCCGAACGCGGCGGACCTTGTTTCTTCTCCTGCTCTTTTTCCTTTTCGAGCAGCTGCTGCCGTTCCTGCTCGCGCGCCGCCCGCTCGGCCAGATCCTTTTGACGATCGAAGTACACCTGGCCATCGATCAGCGTCTTTTCCACGCGGGCATAGACGCTGAGCGGGTCATGATTCCAGAGCACCAGATCCGCATCCTTCCCGACGTCAATCGAGCCGACCCGGTTGTCAATGCCGAGCTGGATAGCCGGGTTCAGCGTGATCAGGCGCAGAGCCTGATCGTGACTGAGGCCGCCGTAGCGCATCTCCTTGGCGGCTTCTTGATTCAAATGGGTCGCTTCGGTCTCGCTGTCGGAGTTGATCGAGACGATCACTCCTTTTTCCGTCATCAGCGCGGCGTTGTAAGGAATGGCATCGTAGGCCTCGACCTTGTAGGCCCACCAGTCGGAAAAGGTGGAAGCGCCGACGCCGGCGGCCGCCAGCTCCGGCGCCACCTTGTACCCTTCGAGCACATGCTGGAAGGTGCGGACCTTGAAGCCGAACTCGCGCGCCACTTCCAGCATCCCCAGGATCTCGTCGGAGACGTAGGAGTGGACGTGAACATAGCGGCGTCCTTCGAGAACTTCGACCAGCGGCTCGAGCGTATAGTCCCGCCGCGGCGGAATCAGATGCGTCTCTCCGGCTGCCCGGCGGCGTCTATACTCTTCCCACTCGCGCCGGTACTGCTGGGCACGGCGGAAGGCATCGCGGATCGTTTCGAGCACGCCCATGCGGGTTGCCGGATAGCGCGGCGGAACTCCCGGCGGGGGCGTGAAATTCGACCGCTTGGGATTCTCCCCCAGCGCGAATTTAATGCCCGGCAGGGCTCCTTCGAACGGCAGCCGGTCGGCAGGTTCTCCCCAGCGCAACTTGATCACGAGGGTTTGTCCGCCAATGGGGTTGGCGCTTCCGTGCAGAATATTGGCGGTGGTTACGCCGCCGGCCAGCTCGCGATAGATCGAGACGTCTTCGGGGTCGAGCACATCGGCGATATTGGCCAGCGAGGAAACCGCAATGCTGCCTTCGTTGACCCCGCCGTCAATGGCAATGTGCGAATGGCAGTCAATGATCCCCGGGGAGACATACAGACCGGTGGCATCGATCACGGTCGCGCCCGGCGGCACGGGCACATCCGTGCCGACAGCGGCAATCTTGCCGTTGCGGATCAGGATCGAGCCGTGCTCGATCGTGCCGTGCGTGACGGTCAGAATCGTCGCATTGCGGATCACCAGCGTTCGCCCGTTCTGTGCAAAGGCGGGCAGCGCTGCCAGCAGACCGATCATGCAGACAACCCGCATCAGTTTGCGGCTCTTCATGGTTGCCTCCCTGTATCCGTTGGCGGGGGACTTGTCGGCCGCACTTCGAACCTCCGGCCCTCCACGAAAACCACGCGAACCGTGGTCTTTTCTGCAAACGGGTCGCCGGTGGCCACGACCAGATTGGCCACTTTGCCCGGCTCGATCGAGCCCATCCGGTCGGCAACACCGAGAATTTCAGCGGCTCCCAGCGTAAAAGCGCGCAGAGCGGCTTCCGGAGGAAGGCCAGCCTCAAGCGCCCGCCGTACGGCGGCAAAGATCTCCCGGGGTTGCTTGAGCCCGCCCGAGTAAAAGGCAAAAGCCACTCCGCGCCGAGCGAGTTCGGCCGGGGTCGTCGGTGCCCGCGCACGAAACCGCAACTCCGCCAGTGAAGGCCGTGCCTCGGGATCCGCATCGGCTGGCCGCGTCGGCCAGTTCAGATTCACCAGCACCGGTACATGCGCTGCCGCCAGCCGATCGGCAACGGCATAGCCCTGCTGTACGCCGTACAGAACGCCGGGAACCTCCCACTCCCCTATCAACCGCAGGGCGCGGAGAATCTCTTTGTCCAGGTTCGCCGGAACCAGAACAGGCTCCTTGCGCTCGAGCACGCCGGCCAGCGTGCGCTCGGTGCGGTCCACTACGGGCCGCTGCACTCCCCGCGGCTGCGCCTCGTAGAGGGCGGTGGCCTGCATCGCCCAGCGGGTGTCAGACAACGTCTGGCGGATGTAAGCAATCACGCCCATCAGCGAATCCGGGAAGCTCCAGAATGTTCCCGGCGGCCTGAACGACAGCGGCAGCGCGGCCTGCGCGCGGACAACCATCTGTTCGGGCCGCTCGCCAGCCAGATCCAACAGCGAAGCCTGCCCGGGAAAGATTCCGCCCGATGGCGTTGCCAGCACGGTGGTGAAGCCGGCCTCGCGCCAGCTCGCGATGCGTTCGTCGTCCAGCCGGATCATGTCGGCGGCAATCCGCCAGGGTTCGGTTGCAGGACGATCCTCAGGCCCGCGAGCAATGGGGCCGGGTGGAGGTGCGGCTGCACGACCCGAGGGGCCGGCGGCGGGGCGCTGTGGCGGAGTGGGCACGCCCAGGGCCACATCCGTCAGGGCATCGATGAAGCCGGGATAGACGGTCAGACCGCGTCCGTCAATCACGGCGGCACCCGGCGGAACCGACACGTCTGGACCGACAGCCTGAATCAGGCCATCGGCAATGACTACGGTTGCATCGGCGAGCGCCGCTCCCGAGCCGGTCAGCACGCGGGCATGCGTGATGGCGAAAATGGGTGGCTCATCGGCCCGGCCTGCCAGCCACCCGCTTGCGAGCACGCCCACAAGCAGCGAGAGCAGCCGGAGCCGGTTCCTGTGCCCCGTCTTCTTCTTCCTGGGAGTCATGATGCTCCTTCCTTGCCTCGTCACGCGGCCATCAGCCATGGCGACACTCCGGCAGACATTCCTCCGGAATCGCGCGGGATGGTACTGAGGACGCGGGGAGAGCGTCAAGACGCAAATTGCATGAAACGCAGCGGATCGGCCGCGGATTACACAAGTTTTGCGCGCACGCGAAGCGTCTTGCTAGCTGCGCGGCGTCCGTGCGCCGTAGGGCAGCGGAATGTACTGCACGCCAGCCTGGTGGCGTACGGGCTGCGGAAACAGCCGCATCAGTTCGTAGAACTCCACCGGCATCTCGCTGCGAACCGGCAGCCCCAGCTCCTGCGCTTCGCGGAAACTGATCGGATGGTCATGCGTCCACACGCCCTGGCTGAGGCGATCGGCGATGGATTCGGCCTTCTCTGCCGGCATGCGGTCTCCGATCAGCTCGAGGACCTCGCTGCGGATCTGCCGCAGCGCCTTTTCCGCCACATCGGCCAGCACCAGCGTGCGATCGTCAATCTCTTTGACATCTTTGGTCCGAACGACCTTGAGCAGCGAGGCAGCCGGATATTCACCGAGCTGCGGATCCACTGGACCGAGAACGGCGTGCGAGTCCATGACAATCTCATCGGCGGCCAGGGCAATCAGGGTTCCCCCCGACATGGCGTAGTGCGGCACAAAGACCGTCACCCTGGCCGGATGGGCTTTGAGAGCACGTGCAATCTGCAGGCTGGCCAGAGCCAGACCTCCGGGCGTATGCAACACGAGATCGATCGGGACCGAATCGTCGGTGAGGTGAATGGCGCGAATCACCTCTTCGGCGTCGTGGATGTCAATGTACCGAACCAGCGGAAACCCCAAAAAGCTCATCACCTCCTGGCGGTGCACCAGCAAGATCAGGCGGCTCTGGCGCTTGCGCTCGATCCGCCGCATCAGGCGCACGCGGGCGTCTTCCAGCATCCGCTGGCGCAGCCAGGGCTGGATCATCGAAAAGGCCAGAAAAAGCCAGAACAAATCGCCGACGCTGTAACTCATCGTCATCCTCCGCCGCTAATTCCGCAACGGCCGACCGGTTTTGAGCAGATGGGCCATGCGCTGCTGGGTCCGCGGCTCTCCGCACAGGCCCAGGAACGCCTCCCGTTCTAAATCCAGCAGATAGTCTTCGCTGACGGCTTGCGGGGCGCTCAACGGCCCTCCGGCCATGACATAGGCCAGCTTGCCCGCCACGACGGCGTCGTAGTCGGTGATATAGCCACCACGCAGCAGCAGATGGATCGCCAGACGCGCGGCTGCCAGAAACTGCTGGCCCGCCACGCGCACGCTTTCCGGTACGGGCGGGCGATAGCCAGCACGCACCCGGGCAAGCGCCAGACGCTTGGCCTGCGCCAGCACGCGATCCCGATTGATTCCCACCGTATCCGAGGGCCGCAGGTACCCCAGCCGGCGGGCATCGTCAGCCGAGGTGGACACCCGTGCCATGGCGATGGTCTCGAACATCGACCGCAGATGCTGGAGCAGGTCGAGATCGCTCGGTCCAGCCACCTGGCCGGCTCGCGCCACCATCTCTTTGGTCCCGCCCCCTGCAGGAATCAATCCTGCCCCGGCCTCCACCAGGCCCATATACGTCTCGGCAGCTGCATGGACGTGGACGGCGTGTAAACACAACTCGCAGCCACCACCGAGCGTCATCCCGTGCGGTGCAGCGACCACCGGACGCGGAGCGTATTTGATCGCCTGGTTGATTCTCTGGAACCGCCGCACCGCCCGATCAATCTCCTCCCACTCGCCCTCCTGGGCCGCCAGCAGCAGGAGCATCAGATTCGCCCCGGCGGAAAAGTTCTCCCCCTGGTTGCCGATCACCAGTGCCTCGAAGTCGCTCTGCAAGCGCCTCAGACCGGCTTCCAGCACGGCAAAGCTATCATCGCCCAGCGCATTCATCTTTGAGTGAAACTCGCAGCAGAGCACCCCGTCCCCTAGATCCACCAGGCTGGCGCCAGCGGTGCGCTCGACGACGGCGCCGCGCTGCTTGAGCGACCGCAGCACCAGCAACCCGGGCGGCTCCGGAACCGGCTGGTAGGCGCGAGCGTTCAGGTCGAAAAACTTCGCCGTACCGGCGACCTCTTCGTACCATCGGGGGGACGGCAAAGCCAGAACTTCCCGCACGGGTTCAGGCAGGCATTCTCCCTCGCGTTCAAGGGCCTGCGCCAGGGCGGCCACGCCAACGGCGTCCCAGGTCTCGAACGGCCCCAGTTCCCAGCCAAAGCCCCAGCGCATCGCGCGGTCCACGTCGACAATCGAGTTGGCGATTTCCCTCAGGCGCGCAGCGGCATACAGGCAGGTGCGCCCGACCAGGCGCCAGAGAAACGCCAGGGGCGCCTCTACGGCGCGGCCCGCCAGGCCCGGCTCGAGCAACCGCCGCAACCGCTCGCCGGGTTCCTCGATGAGTCGGGCCGCTTCGATCGCTGGCCACTGCCGACGCCGCCGTGGCCGATACTCCAGCCGCCGCCAGTCGAGCACCAGAATCTCGCTTTCGCCGTTGCGCTGCAGGCGCCGGTAGAACCCCTGTCCGGCTTTCTCACCCACCCAGCCTCGCTCCAGCATCCGGTCCACAAACTCGGGCAGCTTGAACAGGGCCTGCTCGGTGGGATCGCTCAAACTCTGGCGCAGGTTGTCCACAACGCGCGCAATCACGTCCAGGCCGACCAGATCGGCCGTGCGGAAGGTCGCCGAGCGCGGACGCCCCAGCAGTGGCCCGGTCAGTTCGTCCACGTCGTCTACATCGAGGTCAAGCTCCTGCATGAGCTGCAAGGCCGTGGCCATCGCAAAGGTTCCGATGCGGTTGGCGATGAAATTCGGCGTATCCTTCGCAAAGACCACACCTTTGCCCAGACGTTCATCGCACACCCGTGCCAGCCACTGGAGCACATCGGGCGCCGTGGATGGCCCCGGAATGATTTCGACCAGCTTGAGGTAGCGCGGTGGATTGAAGAAATGGGTGCCGGCCCAGTGCTGCAGAAACTCGGCCGAGCGGCCTTCGGCGATTTGCGCCACCGACAGACCCGAGGTATTCGTCGTCACCACGGTTCCCGGACGCCGAACGCGTTCGACCGCGGCCAGCAGGTGCTGCTTGGCCGCGAGGTCCTCGACGATGGCCTCGACAATCCAGTCCGCCTGACTGCACCAATCCAGGTGGTCCTCGAAGTTGCCGATCGTGATCAACCGGGCAGCCTCGGGCGTAAAGAAGGCCGGCGGGTTCGCTTGCAGCGCCGCCTCGAGGCCGGCCTGGGCCAGGCGGTTCCGCGCCCGCGACTCGTTCGAGGCCCGCGCGGCGTCCTCGACCCGATCCAGCAGAAAGCACCGCAAACCGGCATTGGCAAAATGGGCCGCCAGGCGCGCTCCCATCGTCCCTGCACCCAGTACAGCAACCTGCTGGAGTTCGCGTTTCATGGGCAGCCGTGGTGGTGGCGCGTTGAGACTAAATCGAGCCAGCCGGCGGCGTCAATCTCTCTCCGTTGTCCGGCGCCAGGGGCCGGACTATAGTGATGGGAAATGAAGAAGCCCCGCCGCAGGCTGCGCGAGCTGGCCGAGCGCCTGCGCACTTTCGCCGATTCCCGCGCTGCTCCGGCGCAGGCCCGGAGGCTGCGCGTGGGGCTGGCTCTGGGCGGAGGCTTCGCGCGGGGTGTGGCTCACGTGGGGGTGCTCCGTGTGCTGCAGGACCATGGCGTTCCCATCCACTGCCTGGCCGGAACCAGCGCGGGAGCGGTCGTTGCAGCGGCCTACGCCGGTGGCGCTCCGCTGAGCCTGATGGAGCGGGTCGCTGCTTCCACCCACCTGCATGACCTCGCCGAATGGACGCTGTCGCTTTCTGGGCTGGCCAGCGATCGCCGTCTGGAACACTACCTGCGACGGATGACGCCGGTCGAGCGCTTCGATCAGCTGCACATTCCTCTGGTGGTCGTGGCCAGCGATCTGCTGCGCGGCGAACCCGTCTACTTCACCCAGGGCGAACTGAGCATAGCCCTGCGGGCCTCCTGTGCTTATCCAGGTCTGTTTCGGCCGGTCGAATGGGACGGGCGGCCACTGGTAGACGGCTTTCTGACCGAGCCGGTTCCCGTCCGCGCGGTGCGCTCTCTGGGCGCCGATTACGTCATCGCGGTCTACCTGGGCAGCCTCAATCCTGACCGCCCACCCGTGCATGCGCTCGACATCATCAACCGATCCTTTTCGATTCTCCTGCGGCAAGCAGAGGGCACCTGGCGGCCGCTGGCCAATCGGGTCATCGAACCCACCGTCTACCATTTCGACTGGGACGACTTCGAGCGGACCCCGGAACTGATTGCCGCCGGAACCGAAGCGGCTCGGCGCATGCTGCCGGCCATCCTGGACGATCTGCGGCAGGCGGGCTTTGCGATTTAGCCGCCTGCCTGCGGCAGTTCCTCCAGCTCTACTTTCACCGGCTGACCGCCTCCCTTGCCGCGCCGGGTCAGCCACTGCCCCAGGGCTTCGGCCAGCCGCTGCGGATCCACCCGGTAGCCGGCTTCGAGCAGCCCCTCGCCGACCGGCAGCGTGTCGTCGAACTCGGCCTCACCGGTGAAGTTGCGCATCGCGAAACTGTCCAGCCATTCGAGCGGGCACGGCCGCCGCTCATTGCCGATGACGACCTCGACGCGAAACTTCCGAGCGAACATCGCTGCCAGTATAGTGGCCCGCCCTCCGGCTTGCATTGCTTTTGCTGCGTTTCCTAAACTGAGCCTTCACGCCGGGGCGGCTGATGTGCGGGTAAGCGAAAGCGTA
>Ga0209810_1002731_pt1 | contig 20242 bp, 20 predicted proteins | sample Coa_R1_7_FD_187159 | JGI IMG/M metagenome (GOLD analysis project Ga0209810, IMG submission 187159) | Surface soil microbial communities from Centralia Pennsylvania, which are recovering from an underground coalmine fire - Coalmine... | ecosystem: Environmental > Terrestrial > Soil > Unclassified... | reverse complement strand
GGGACGCATACACGAGAGCGGCTTTTCGGTGACCGCCGGCGTGGGCATTCGCGTGATCGTCGGCGAGTCGGCAGGGTATGCGTTTTCGGACGATCTCTCGTGGGAATCGCTGCAGCGCGCCGCGCGCATCGCATCGCTTATTTCGCGCGGCGGAGGCGCTTCACGGGCGATTCGAGTGACGCGGTCGACCGCCGCGCCGTTTTACGACACCTCGCGCACGTCTCACGCGTCGTCGGAGGAATACGTGAAACTGCTCGAGCGAGCCGACGTTGCCGCGCGTTCCTTCGACTCGCGCATCAGCGCCGTAAACGCCACGGTCACGGACGAATTGCAGGAAGTCTGGATCGCCGCGAGCGACGGCCGCTACGTTCAGGATCGCCGCCCGCTCATTTCGCTCGGCGTTCAGGCCGTTTCCACGCGCAACGGCGAACGCGCGCAGGGTTTCAGCGGAGACGGCGGACGAACGTCGATCGCGTTTTTCCGGACGCGCACGCCGGAGTCGATCGCGCAAGATGCCGCGCGCATCGCTCTCACCAATTTAGAAGCGGTACCCGCTCCCGCGGGCGAGATGGAAATGGTCGTGGGAAACGGAAGCGGCGGCGTGCTGCTGCACGAAGCAGTAGGCCATGGACTCGAGAGCGATTTCAATCGACAAGGCGTCTCGCTCTACAGCGGCCGCGTCGGCGAACGCGTCGCAAGCGAGCTCGTCACCATTTACGACGACGGGAACCTGCATGAAGAGCGCGGCAGCATCGGCGTGGACGACGAGGGAACGCCGGGTGCCCACAAAGTGCTCGTCGAGAACGGAATCTTGCGCGGCTACATGCAGGATCACCTCAACGGCACGCTGATGGGAACGGGCTCGACGGGCAGCGGCAGGCGGCAATCGTTTCGCGTCATGCCGCAGCCGCGTATGTGCAACACGTACATGCCGGCCGGCGAATCGCCGCCCGAAGAGATCATCGCCTCGACGAAACGGGGCATCTACGCAAAGGCGTTCGGTGGAGGTCAAGTGGAGATCAGCCGCGGCGATTTCGTCTTCATGGTCGCCGAAGGCTACCTAATTGAAAACGGGCGCGTCACCACGCCGGTGAAAAACGCGACGATCGTTGGCAACGGTCCCGACATCATGACCAAGGTGACCGCAGTCGGCAACGATCTGCGCCTTGCCAATCGCCATTACACCTGCGGGAAGGGCGGTCAGTACGTCCCGGTGGGCGTCGGCATGCCCACGGTGAAGATCGCCGCGATCACGGTCGGTGGATCGAACCTTGATTGAAGTGCGCGGCACGTCGGACGCTTTGGATTACGCGCACTGGGCCGTCCAAACCGCGCTGCGGGCGGGTGCAACGCAGGCCGAAGCCACCGTGTCGATCAACGATCGCTTCTCCACGGAAGCGCGCGATCGCGCCGTCACGAAACTGGAGCAATCCACCGGACGAACGATGCACGTCCGCGTGTTCGTGGACGGGCGAAAAGCAACGCTGGCAAGTTCCGAATTCGAGCGGACCAGCGCGCGTGAAGCGATTGCGGCCGCCGTCTCGCAAGCGAGCCATGTCGCTGCGGATCCGTACGCCGCGTTGCCCGAGACGCGAACGGGAATCGTACCGGACGGCGAGGTCCTCGAGCTTTTCTCCGGCGACGTGGCGACCCGTGAAGCGCAAGAAAAGATCGATGAAGCGCTGGATCTCGAGAAACGCATTCGCGCGCTCGACAAGCGCATAAGCAACAGCAACGGATCGCACGTGAGCGACACGGTGAGCACGACGGCGCTGGTGAATTCCGCCGGCTTTGCGGGCGCATTCCGATCCACTCGCGTGCAGCGCCTGACCAGTCCCGTCGCGCCGGACGGTGCGGCGAAACGCATGGGCGCGTATGGAACCGCCGCGCGCCGGTTAGTTGACCTCGAACCCGTCGAGGATGTCGCCGAAAAAGCAGTGGAGCGCACCGTCGGGTTGTTCGGAGCGCGCAAGCCGCCGACCATGCGCGTGCCGGTGCTGTTCGAACGTGACGTGGCCGCAGCGGTGCTTTCGGACGTATTCGCCGCGGCCAATGCCGCGAACGTGTCCGTGGGAAATTCGTGGCTGGCGGATCGCGTGGGCTCGCGCATCGGAAGCGAACTGGTTACGATCGTGGACGACGGCACGATGCCCGGACGGCTGGGGAGTTCGCCTTTCGACGGCGAGGGCGTTCCCACGCAACGCACGATCGTGTTCGAGGAAGGCGTTCTACGCACGTTTCTTTTCGACACCTATTACGCGCGCAAATTGGGCAGCCGTTCGACCGGCAACGCGAGCGGCGGAGCGGTGGGGCCGAATAACTTTTATTTGCAGCCCGGATCGCGAACGCTTCCCGAACTGATCGCCGCCACCAAGCGCGGCGTGCTGGTCACGGACACGATCGGCTTTGCCACCGAACATGCGAGCGGAACGTACAGCCGCGGCGCGCGCGGATACTACGTCGAGAACGGCGAAATCGCGTATCCGATCGAGGAGTTCACGATCGCGGGCACGTTTGCGGAAATGCTGGCCGGCATCGACGCCGTGGCGAGCGACCTGCGCTTCGACGCGGGCGTGGTTTCACCGTCGTTCCGCGTCGCCGAAATGACCGTAAGCGGGGATTAGCGAAGGCCGCCGTATGCCGCAGGTCGGGATCAGTTTCATGCTCATCATGCGCCTGGAGATGCCGAACAGCCCCGGCGCTTTCAACCAGTTGGCCTCCGCCGTCGGCGATGCGGGCGGCGTGATTGCCGCGATCGACATGCGCTCGGTGACGAGAACCCACGTGGTACGCGACATCACCGTAAACGTCAGTTCCGACGTGACGGCCAAGGCCGTTCGCGATGCCGTAGAGGCGTTGGAAGGCGTCACCGTCATCAGCGTCTCCGACAGCACCTTCCTTGCGCACCTCGGCGGCAAAATACAAGTCGAACCCAAAATCCCGGTCAAGACGCGGCAGGATCTTTCTACTGTTTACACCCCGGGCGTGGCTCGCGTTTCGATGGCCATCGCCGCGGATCCGGCGAAGGCGTTCAACCTCACGATCAAGCGGAATTCCGTTGCGGTGATTTCCGACGGCACCGCGGTGCTCGGATTAGGCGATATCGGGCCGCTTGGTGCTTTGCCGGTGATGGAAGGCAAGGCGATGCTGTTCAAACAGTTTGCCGGCATCGACGCCTTTCCGATTTGTTTGGACACCAAAGACGTCGACGAAATCGTCGAGACGATCGTGCGCATCTCGCCGGTCTTCGGTGGAATCAACCTGGAAGACATCTCCGCGCCGCGCTGCTTCGAGGTCGAACGCCGGCTCATGGAAGCTCTCGACATTCCGGTCATGCACGACGATCAGCACGGCACCGCGGTGGTCATCATGGCCGCACTGATCAATGCCGCCAAAGTCGTCGGCAAGGCTTTAAACGATTTGCAAATCGTCGTCGCCGGAAGCGGCGCCGCCGGTACCGCCACAATCAAGATGCTGCTCGGCGCAGGCGTGCGCGACGTGATCCCGGTGGATCGCGCCGGCGCGATCAATCGCAACGATCGCTACGAGAACTCGCATTGGCGGTGGCTCGCGGAACACACCAACCGGGAAAACCGGCGCGGCAGTTTGCACGACGTGCTGCGCGGCGCCGACGTGTTCATCGGCGTCTCGGCGCCCGGCATTCTGCAGCTCGACGACATCGCGTTGATGGCGCGCGATCCCATCGTCTTCGCGATGGCGAATCCCACGCCGGAAATCATGCCGGACGTGGCGGCCGGTCACGTCGCGGTCATCGCCACGGGACGCTCCGATTTTCCCAATCAGGTCAACAACTTGCTGGCGTTTCCCGGAATCTTTCGGGGAGCGCTCGACGCGCGCGCCCGCCGCATTACCGAACGTATGAAACTAGCTGCCGCGAACGCGATCGCCGGCATCGTGGGCGAAGAGGAACGTAGCGCCGAATACATCATTCCAAGCGTCTTCGACGTGCGGGTCGTCGAGGCGGTCGCTAAAGCGGTGGCCGCGGCGGCGGTGGACGAGGGAGTTGCCCGGCGCCAATTGGTATTGTCCGAAGGGGAAGATATAAGCGCACCTAGCGCGTAACGGAAGAAGGAGGCGTATGCCGCAGGCCAAGATTCTGGTCATCGAGGACGACGAAGACATCGCCAAACTCGAGCAAACCGTGCTCGAACGCGCGGATTACGAGGTGCGCGTCACCGCCAGCGGTGCCGAAGGCCTGGAACTGGCGGAATCGTACAAGCCGGACGTCGTTATCCTGGACATCGGGTTGCCCGACATCTCGGGGCTGGACGTCTGCACCTCGATTTCAAACTCCAACAACGCCTTCATCCTCATGGTGAGCGGCCATTCGCGCGAGCAGGACGTGCTGCTCGGCTTGGGCTTGGGCGCGGACGACTACATAACCAAGCCCTTCTCCGGAAACGAACTGGTGGCGCGCGTCGCATCGTTTCTGCGCCGCCGTGAAAAGTATCTGGAAAAGAAAGACGACGCCGGCATCCTGCAAATCGGCACCGCGAAATTGGTGCGGGATTTCCATACGCTCAACAACGACGGCAGGAGCGTTTCGCTTACCGCGCTCGAGTTTCGCTTGCTGTGGTTCTTGGCGGAAGCGGAAGGCCGTCTGCTGACGCGCGCGCAGATTCTCGAACACGTTTGGAACGACACCTCCGGCGTGCCGACGCGCGTGGTCGACGTGCACATCGCCGCGTTGCGCAAGAAGCTCAACGAGGTCGCCGCGCCGGTGGAGATTGCGAGCGTTCGCGGGATTGGCTATAGACTCGACACCAAGTAGCGCAACGCCCCTGGGAATCGATTTGCAGGCGGGCGATCCGCGTCCGCTGTACGTGCAAATCGCCGATCGCATCGTGGAAGCGATCGACTCGGAACGGTTGCATCCCGGAGACCGGCTGCCGGCCATGCGCGACCTCGCGCGAGATCTCGACTGCGCGCTGGTCACCGTTTCGCAAGCCTACGAATTGCTCACGGCGCGCGGACGCGCGGTTTCACGCGTGGGCAAAGGCACGTTCGTCGCGCAACTTCAGCAAGGCGAGCCTTTTGCGCGGCGCTGGGAACCGGACCTGGGACGGTTGGCTCGCGCGGAACGAATGGAAGGCGTCATCGAGCAGCTCACGCGCGCGAGTGCGCCCGGCAGCATCACGCTCGCGAGCGGTCATCCCGCGCCGGAAACGTTTCCGCTGACGGATTTCGCGCGCGCGTTTCACCGCACGCTGATAGAAGATCCGCCGGAGCTGATGCAGTACCGCGCCGCGAGCGGCGATCCGGAGCTTTGCGAAACGCTCGCGGGCTTGCTTCGCACGCGCGGCTGCAGCGCCTCCGCAAACGACATCATCGTCTGCTCGGGCGCGCAGCAGGCGGCCGATTTGGTGGCGACGGTTCTGCTCGAAACGCGCAGCGTGGTCGCAGCGGAGAGCCCAACCTACTCGGGCACGCTTGGTGTTTTCGACGCGCGCGGCGTAACGTACGTCGAGGTTGCCGGAGATGCCGACGGCGTGCGTCCCGACGATCTCGAACGTGTCTTTGCGGAATACCGGCCGCGGTTGTTTTACATCAATCCGATCGCGCAGAATCCCACCGGCGCCGTGCTGCCGCAGCGCCGAGCCAAGCACATCGTCGCGCTGGCGCGCCGCTACGACGTGGTCGTCCTCGAAGACCAGACCGGATGGCAACTCACCTATGACGCTCCCGCGCCGCCGCCGCTCGCCGCGTTTGACACGGACGGGCGCGTCGTGGTGATGGAGAGCCTTTCCAAATCGATCTTCCCGGCGCTTCGCATCGGCTATTTGTTCTGCAAAAGCGCACTCGCCGATGCGCTCGTGCTGGCGAAGGCGCGCACCGACGTTTTCACTTCCACGTTAACGCAGCGCGCGCTGTGGCGATTCATGAACGCGCCGGCGTACGGCCGGCATCTGCGATTTACGCGCACGCTGTACACGCAGCGGCGCAACGCCTTCATCGAGGCGCTTTCCAACGCGGTGCAATGGGCGCAAGTGCGGCCGCCGGCGGCGGGCCTGAACGTGTGGCTCCCCCTTCCATCTCGAATTTCCACGCAAGCCGCTTTCGATGCATGCGCGCGCAGCGGCGTGCTGGTAATGCCCTCCGAGCCGTTTTATCCGACGCGGCAAGGACCGCCCGCGCTTCGCCTTTCCTTCGGGGACTTGTCCGTGGAGCAGGCGCGGGAAGGCGTATTGCGCCTCGGCGCGGCGCTTTCGAAGCTCGCCGCATAGCCGGGAAGGGGCATTGGGACGCGCGTCCGTAACCGCAGGGACGTGAACTTGCGAGTTATAGCCGCTGCGGCGCTTGCGTGCGCGCTCGTCGGCGCGGCGCCGCTTCCAACCGTGTATAGCGCGCCGGCCGGTTCGCGCATCGCGGGGGCTCCGAATCCCGCCAATCCGTACAACTTCATCCTTCCGAACGGCCGCATCGTCGCGCCGATCGGAAAGAGCGTCGTCGTCGGGATGAACGCGCTCGGCGTGACCGTCACGCCCGACGGCAAATATGCCGTCGTGAGCAACGACGACGAACGCGAGGATGTCGCCGTCAGCGGAATCGTCGCCGGCGTGCGCGGCGGTTACACGCTTACCGTCGTGGATACCGCAACGATGACCGTCACGGACGTCTACCACGCGCAGAAGGAAACCTTTTTTCAAGGCATCGTGGCGCTGCAAGATCCCGCGCAGCCCGCAACGACGCTCGTGCTGGCTGCGGGCGGCCCAAGCAACACGCTGCGTCTGCTGCACTTGAGCGCCGGCGGCAAATTGACCGAGGATGTAGCGCCGCTCACGCTCCCTTCACCCGACGATCCGCGCTATGCAAACCAAAAACACGTCTACCCCTCTTGGATCGCGCTCGCGGCAAACCATGAAGTCGCGTATGTCGTGAACGATCTTGCGAACACGGTCACCGCGGTAGATTTGCGTGCGCGCCGCATCATGAGCAGCGCCGCCGTCGGCTATTTTCCTTGGGCGGCAGCCGTCGCGGGGCGCCGCCTGTACGTGACGGATCCGGGTTTGATGCTGTACGCAAATATGCCGCAGCCGGTGCGCTATCCCGAATTTGGCAACGTGCCGTTCGCGCCGGAATACGCATCGGCGCTCAGCGGCGTGCCGCTTGCCGCGGACGGCGATGTTCTAAACGGCGGAGTCACATCGACGCGCATGGATGTTGCGCCCGACGGTATCGAAAACGTCGGGGGCGCGCATCCCTCCGCGATCGCGATTTCAAAAAACGGCCGGTACGCGTACGTTTGCATGGCGAACGTCGACCGCGTCGCGATCGTGGATTTGTACGGCATTCCGCGAGTAGTCGGCGGCATTCAACTTCGCCTCTTCGACAAGGCGCCGTACGGAACGCAGCCGGACGCAATCGTGCGCAGCCCCGATGGCAAACGCCTGTACGTCGCGCTTGCGGGAATGAACGCCGTCGCCGTCGTCGACGCGACGAACCCAAGCAAACTGCATCGCCTCGGCCTCATTCCGACGGGGTGGTACCCAACCGCGCTTGCAATTTCGCCGAGCGGCCGGTATTTGTACGTCGCGAACGCGAAAGGCATCGGACAAGAGCCGCGCTTCGAAGGCGGTCCGCCGTATCGAACGGCGCCCAACGGCCATATTTATCAAGCCGAGCAAGACAGCAACGTCGTGTGGTCGACGTTGCAGCGCATCGACACGCGGGGACTTCCCTTGCAGAAAGCGACGATTTCCGCGCTGCGTTACTTGCGCACGCCGCAGCGGCCCGTTGCGAACGCGCTCGTCCCTCCGCTGCGATCGATGCGCCGCAGCAACGCGATCAAACACGTCGTGTTCATCTTGGAAGAGAACAAGACGTACGATTCGATGCTCGGCGACCTTACCGACGCGCAGGGCCGGCCGTACGGCGTGGGAGATCCTTCGCTCGTTTCGTTCGGCGCGAACATCACGCCGAATCTGCACGCGCTCGCGCGTGAGTTCGGATTGGCCACGAACTTCTACGCGGACTCGGAGGAGTCCGATGCGGGACATCAGTTCGCATCCGCCGGCATCACGACCGCATATTCGGAAAAGACGTTGCTTTCGAAGACCGGCCGCGAGCCGCTCGTGAACAAAAACGAGGACCCGGAAGACTACCCGCGATCCGGATACGTTTTCAACGCGGCCGCGCGCGCGGGCTTGAGTTACCGCGACTACGGCGATCTCGTCCGTCTTTCCGGATACGACGAAGGCCGTGCCGCCGATCCGCATGCAGACGACCCCACTTTCCAAGGCGTGGAGGATGACTCCGCGCCGACCAGCGGCTTGGGCGGATTGTACGCGTTGAACGTTCCGGCGCTCGGCGCGCTAAGCGGACACATCGATTTGAATTATCCTGGTTGGAACCTGCGGATTCGCGACGTGCGTCGCGCGAAAGAATTCATTCGCGATTATACGGAACTGGAGCGTCGGAACGCCGTTCCGGACTTCACCTACATCTGGCTGCCCGACGATCACGGCGGCTTCGGACCCGATATTCCGCCGCTTCCCGAGGAAGTTGCCGACGGTGATCGGGCATTGGGCATGATCGTCGATTTCCTCACGCATCAGCCGTCTTGGAGTTCGAGCGCGATTTTCATCACGCCGGACGACGCGCAAAGCTCCCGCGATCACGTGAGCGAGCATCGCGCTTACGCGATCGTCGTATCACCGTATGCCAAGCGCCGCTACCTAGGCGGGGCGCATCTTTCGACGGTCAGCATTTTGAAGACGGAAGAAGAGCTGCTCGGTCTGCCGCCGCTCTCCCTGGGCGATCTGCTCGCGACGGACATGGCGGCATTCTTTCAGAATACGCCGGACGCCACACCTTTTACGGCGATCCCGGTGCCCACGCAAACCGCGAGCCTCGAAGGGTCTCGCATCGCGGCGCTGCTGGCAAGGACCGATCAAAGCGCCGCGGACGCGGACGTCGAACGTTCGGCCAGGCTCATCGACCTTTCGCGCCGCGCGGATGCGCTCGCGGCCCGGCGCGATACGTTGACGCCGAAAGTCTACTCCGCCGCGCAGGAGATTCTCTACGAAGCCGCACTGCGCGCACTGAATGAATGACGGGAAAATGACGCAAACGATAAGTTACGGCCCGCACTTGGTGGCCCAACCCACCGGTGCCTTGCGCGCGGCGCTGCTTGCGGCTCCGGCGCCCGCCATCGAAAACGCTCGGCCGCTGTACGGCGAGCTCAACGCGATTTACCCGCGCGCACGGGCAGCGCTCGACATTCTCGCGAAAACGCTCCGGTATTTTCGCTGCGACGTTACGATACTCGAGCCGTCCAAAGACGATCCGCTCGCAAGCGCAATCGTCGATGCTGCGGTCGTATTCGAGAACGGCGCGGTGCTGATGCGTCCCAGTTCCATGACGCGCCGCTCCGAAGCTGCTTGGCTTGAGGCGCAGTTCGTCGAGCGCGACATTCCCATCGCCGGCCACGTTGCACCACCGGGTTTGCTCGACGGCTCGGATGTCTTGCTCGCCGGGAACACCGCGTTCGTCGGCGTGAGCCCGCGCAGCAACGCGATAGGGCGAAGCGGCTTTGCGCAAATCGCCAAGGCGCACGGCTTCGCGGTGCGCGAGGTTCGGCTGAAAGACGAGACCGCGCGGCTGCGCGCGCTGGCGGGAGCGCTTTCCGCCGATTCGCTCGTCGTTGCTCCGGAAAGCGCGATCGATTACGGCGCATTCGAAGGGTTCAAACTCTTCACGGCAGAGGTCGGACACGAACGCGCTGCGGGCGTACTCAATTTGGGCGAACATCACGTGCTTGCGGACGTACGGTTTCCCACCGTAATCAACAAGCTGCGCAAGGGCGGCATTCTCGTCGAAGCGATCGATCTGTACGAGTTCGGGCGCATCGGCATCTCGCCGTCCATGCTGGTCCTCGACGTCAAGCGCGTCGCGATGAGGTAACGGACGCGCCGATGCGCATCGCCGCCTTTTCGGACATTCACGGAAACCTCACTGCTTTGGACGCCTGCCTTGCGGATCTTCAGGCGCAAGGCGGCGCCGATGTAATCGTCGCTGCAGGCGATTTGTGCTTGGATGGGCCGAAACCGAAGAAAGTGCTGCAGCGTCTGCAGGAAATCGGCGCGCAGTGCGTGCGTGGGAACACGGATCGCTATCTTTGCGCGGTCGATGCCGCCGAACTGTCCGCACTCGACGAAGCCGAACGCAAGCAAATCGAATGGACGCGCGGCGAGATCGGCGAGAACCGGCTCGCGTGGCTTGCACAGTTGCCGTTTTCGTTGCGTTTCGGCGAGGCGGACAACGAACTGCTCGTCGTGCACGCGAACCCCACGAACGACGACGAGCACGTTTGGCCCGACGCCGACGACGACACGCTGGAACGGCTGATCGGTGACGAAAAGGCGGCGGTGATCGCATTCGGCCACCTCCACCTGCCGTACGTGCGCGTATGGCGCGGGAAAGTGCTGGTCGACGTCGCATCGGCGGGGCTTCCCAAGGACGGCGATCCGCGTGCCGGCTATGCAATCTTGACGCAATACAGCGGAGGATGGGCCGTCAAGCATCGCCGAGTCGCGTTCGACGTCAAGAAAGTTGCAACCCAATTGGCCGATTGCGGGATTCCGGGGAGTGCCGAATTGATTTCCACCCTTCGCCGCCACCGGTATAAACGATTAAAGACGCATATTCCATAAGTCTCGACGGACGCGCGCCCGCGATCGATCTGCAGCACGTGGTCAAACGGTACGGCCGGTTCACCGCAGTAGACGACATTTCGCTGCGCGTCGATGCCGGCGATTTTTTCGGTTTCCTCGGCCCCAACGGCGCGGGCAAAACCACGACGATCAACGCGATTGTTGGCCTCGCGCGGCTCACGGCCGGGCGCATCAGCGTTTTCGGGTACGACGTGCTGCGCGAATGGCGAAGCGCGCGCCGGCTGATAGGCTTGGCGCCGCAAGAATACAATTTCGATCGCTACCTGTCCATTCGCGACATCCTGATCTATCAAGCGGGCTATTTTGGACTCAAACCGCGGCAGGTTGCCGCGCGCGCCGACATGCTGCTCGAACAATTCGGGCTGGCTTCCAAAGCAAAGCAAGACTACATGAAGCTGTCCGGCGGCATGAAGCGCCGGCTCACGCTTGCGCGCGCCCTCATCCATTCTCCCAAACTCCTTATCCTCGACGAACCTACGGCCGGTGTAGACGTCGAGCTGCGGCTGGAGCTGTGGAACCTGTTGCGCCGCCTCAACGGCGAGAGCATGACGGTCTTTCTCACGACGCACTATCTGGAAGAAGCCGAGGCGCTCTGCCGCAACATCGGCATCATCCGCTCCGGCAAACTGGTCGCGCTCGAACCGACGCGGCAATTGCTCGAGCGCGAAGGGAAACGATTGCAGGACGTCTTCCTGGAGCTGACCCGCTCGTGATCGCCACGTTCAACGGCGTGGGGATGCTTACACTTATCAAACGAGAGATGGTACGCAGCCTGAAGATCATCAACCAAGTCATTTGGCCGCCGGTGATCACGACCGTCTTGTACGTCACGATCTTCGGGTTGGCGCTGGGCGGCCGCATCAAGAGCATGCAGGGCGTCTCCTACGCCGAGTTTCTCATCCCGGGCCTCATCATGTTGCAGGTGATCGACTCATCCTATGCAGAGTGCAGCAGCTCGGTCTTCCAGGGGCGGTTCATGAATTCGATACAGGAACTGCTCATCGCGCCGATGTCCGCGTTCGAAATCGTATTCGGCTACATCTTGGGCAGCGTGGCTCGCGCGCTGTTGATCGCGAACATCATCATGGTGCTGGGCTTTGCCTTCGTGCATACGCTGCCGTCGGACTGGCCGCTGTATTTCGGCACGATGGTCACCGTGTCGGTGCTTTTTTCGGCGCTCGGGATCGTTTTCGGCCTGCTGGCGGAAAAGTTCGATCACCTCGCGGTGCTTACGACGTTCGCGATCACGCCGCTGGTCTTCGTCGGGGGCGTGTTTACTTCGGTAAAGCAACTTCCGCCGCCGATTCGCACCTGGGAATTCTTCAACGCGATGTTTTACACGGTCGATGCCTTTCGACACAGCTACACGGGGCGAAGCGATCTTCCGCTGTGGCTTTCGCTGTCGGTCATCGGCGGCCTGACGATCGTCTCGCTGTCGGTGGCATTGCGCATGGCCTACGTCGGGTATAAGCTGCGCACATGATGCTGCTCGCGGTCACACTCGCTCTTACGGCGTGGCGCGGCCCGTCGTTGCCGACCGCTGCACCCGGCGCGGCGAAGTACAGACTCAGCGTGCGGGGCAGCGCGAACGAACTCGTCTCGTTGCGCGCGCAGGGGGTGCCCGGCGGATGGATCGCGTCGTTTTGCACGCCCACGTTCTGCGCGCCGCTGCAGTACGTACTCCATTTGGATCGCGCGGGCAAGGGTGCTCTCGAATTTCAGGTCATCCGCATCTCGGAATCCGCGCCGCATGGCGCTAACGTGCGGATTACTGCCCCGGGCGCCCGTTCGCTGAGCCTTACCGTGCGCGGCTGACCATTGTCTCCACGGAAATTGTGGAGTAAAATGACCTTAGGAGGCCACGAACATGGCGGTAAGCATCGGGAAGCGCAGGGCGGGCAAGAGAGCAGCGGCCGCCGGCATGTCCGCGCGCTGGCAGGTACCCACGCAGCGCGTCATCCGGCTGAAAGCCACGGCCCCGCAAAACTTCGAGATCCGCACCAAATTGCAGCGCATCATCGACAGCCTCTCGCTTTCCGCTGCCGCGGACGTTCTCGGTGTCGATCGCTCGCAACTCGACCGGGCGCGAAAAGGCAAAGAGGCGATAAGCGCCGAGCTCGATCGCCGGATCGCGGACGTCGAATATATTCTCGACCGCGCCTTACGCGTGATGCATCCCGACGAAGTCGGGCCGTGGCTCACCGAGCCCGAACCGCTGCTGCACGGAAGCATACCGCTCAACGTATTAACCTTAAAAGGCACAGGGCCGATCGTGTCGGCGCTTGATGCGCTCGCGCAAGGCGCGTTCGCGTGAGGTTTTATCGCGTGCTGTATCACGTGCCAGGCGCCGCCCCAACGCAACCGGGCGGCGTTCTTTTTATATCCCGCCAGGGCGCGGGTCGCATCGACAACCCGAGCGATTATCAAACGCTTTACGTCGGCGATTCCGCAGCCGGCGCTTGCGCAGAAGTATTCAACCGCGGCAAGTACCGCAAGGAATGGACGCATGAGATGCTCCGGGGCTTGCCGAGCCTTCGGGGGTCACGCCGGATGCTGGCTTGGTACGACGTTGCCGATTCAACGTCGATTTGCAACTTGGACGATCCGCAAGAGTTGTCGGCGCGATCGCTTCGCCCTTCGAACGTCATTACGCGCGAGTATTCGCAATCGCAAGCGTGGGCATTGCGCATATTCGCGGAGCGACGCTGGGCGGGCATTCGTTGGTGGTCGTATCACGACGCCCGCTGGGCGAGCTGCGGCTTATGGGATCTTCGCGGCATTGCCGACAGCGGTGTAGAGGAACTCACGCTCGATCATCCGGCCGTCGTGGAGGCAGCTCAAAACCTCTCGATTCGGATTCGAAGAGCGCGGCGCTAGCGCGACATCGCCTCAGGGGAAAAATGGATTGTGCGCTTTCTCCCAGCCGATTTTGCTTGGCGGTCCGTGCCCCGGCATCACCACGGTATCGTCGGGCAGCGTGAAGATTTTGGAACGAACGCTGTTCAGAATGTCGTCGTACGTCGTTGCATCGCCGTAAGCTCCGCCGACACTTCCGGCGAAGAGCGTGTCGCCGGTAAACACCGTGGATTTAAAAAGATACGATGACGAGCCGTCCGTGTGGCCGGGTGTGTGAAGCATGCGAATCCGCACGTCGCCGAACGCGAGTTCTTCACCGTCCTTCACGCGCAGAGCGGTGTCGGCGAGCGAGCCGATCGCTGCAACGTCCGCGGAGTGCATGACGATCTTGGCTCGCGGAAACTGCGCCGCTACGTCCGCAGTTGCGTCGCAGTGGTCGCGATGCTTGTGCGTGATCAAGATGTATTCCAGGTGATACTGACCGTCGCGCAGGATCCGTAGCAGATTCCCAGGCATGCCCGCCGGATCGACGAGCGCGGCGCGCTTGCCTCCGTCAAGGAAGAAGACGTACCCGTTGCTGGGGTGCGGATGCTGCGGGTGGTGACGCACGTCCGGCAAGCGCACCTCTCCGGGATGCCAGCGCCGCGCGGCGGCGTCGGCGAATTTTGCCGGATCCAAATGCAGAACCCGCCCGATCTCTCGGGCCTGCTCGTCGCCGGGCGTGCTCTTGCCGGCGGCCCACATGCCGATGGCGTCGGCCGGAATCCCCGTCGCGCGCGCGAGCGCCGCCACGCCGATTCGCGTGCCGCGCATCGCCTTGGTCAAAACGTCGGAAAATTCGTCCTCGAGCGCCATGGAGCTCTCCTTGCAACCGGAGGCCTCCCCCGGACGGTCGAAAGGGCCGGTTATGGAACGCCTCGTCATCATCGGGTCCGGCCCCGCCGGTCTCACGGCGGCGATTTACGCCGCGCGCGCGAACCTGCGACCCCTCGTTTTAGCCGGCGGCACGTATGGTGGTCAGCTGATGCTTACGACCGAGGTCGAGAACTTCCCCGGTTTTCCGGACGGAATCATGGGCCCCGATTTGATGATCAAGTTCCGCGAGCAAGCCGAGCGCTTCGGCGCGCGCGTCTTGAACGTCGACGCAACCGGTGTGGATTTCGCGAAGCGGCCGCTCCTGGTTCGCACGGACGAGGGCGACTACGAAGCCGCAAGCGTGATCGTGGCGACCGGCGCAAGCGCGCGCTGGCTAGGCATACCGGGCGAGGAGCGTCTGCGCGGACGCGGCATCTCGACGTGCGCGACGTGCGACGGCGCGTTCTTCCGTGAGAAACATATTGCGGTCGTGGGCGGCGGAGACTCCGCGATGGAAGAGGCGTTGTTCCTTACGCGTTTCGGATCGAAAGTGACGGTCATTCATCGCCGCGACAATCTGCGCGCGAGCAAGATCATGGCCGACCGCGCGTTCGCGCATCCAAAGATCCACTTCATTTGGAACACCGTGGTGGAAGAGGCGCTGGGCGATTCCGTCTTGCAGGCGCTGCGGCTGCACGATCTGCTCGAGAACCGGCGATACGAGCTGCCTGCGGATGCCCTCTTTATCGCCATCGGGCACGATCCCAATACCGCGATATTCCGCGGTCAATTGGATCTGGATAAAGCCGGATACGTGATCTCGCCGGACGGAACTTCTACGAACGTGGAGGGCGTTTTCGTCGCCGGGGACGTCTACGACGTCCGTTACAAACAAGCGGTGACGGCCGCGGGTTCGGGGTGCAAAGCCGCCATGGATGCCGAGAAATACTTGGAGGCGCTGGACTTTCCCATCGAGGAAGAAGTCATCGCATAGGAGCGCGCGCCGGTATGTCGACTGCACGTTTCGTCGCTTCGCTGCTGCTTGCGCTGGCCTGCGCGCCGGCATTCGCGCGCGCCGAGGGCAATACCGGGATGGTGTACGTCCACGTCACGGATGCGAAGAGCGGGCATCCCGCACAAGGCTGGACCGTGCAAGTCACCGCGCGCGACGGCGACTTGCAAGCCGTTACGGGAAGGAGCGGACAAGCGACGTTTCTTTCCGTCGCGCCGGGAATCGCGCGCATCGACGTGTTGCTGCGCGGGCGTTTGGGCGCGTGCCCGGCGGTCATCGCGGTGAATGCCAACGAACAAACGATCGTGAACGTGCACGTGCGCGCCGCCCAAGGACGCGAGCCGATGGCATGCTCGCCCGCGCGTTCGCAAACCGTCGTGCATCCCGGCGTCACTGCGGACGTGTACGACATTTATTGAGATAGCCTCTTCGCCATGCGTGGATGCGTGTTTTCTGGACCCTTGCGATGGAAACGGGCGCTCCACTAGCAGCGGAGGACAACAAGGCGCGCTACGTGCAATCGATCGCCTGTGCTCATCGCATCTGCCATGAACCACGCCATGTCTTCTTCAGTTTTCATGTACTCTGCCCCGTCGAACCGGGGGAGTTCCTTCATGCTCTTGATGCTCGCCATCGCGGTGCGCCTTATTGCTGGTTGTATTCGCGTTCGGCTTTCTTGCTGAGGTGCATGAGGGGCGATTCGGTAATGCCGGATGCGCTTTCGACCCCGAGCGCTTTGGCTTGGCCGATGCCGCCCGCCTGCGGCAAGAAGCGGTCGGCGAGTTCGAATGCGCGCAGCAGCAATGACGGGGCGAGGCCGTTGAGCAGCACGAGCATCTTGGCTTGCGGTGAGACGACGATCTCCGGCGCGCCGCGAAGCGAGGCCGACGCGATTGTTTTCGCGGCGGAACTTGCGGAAACGGAAAGCCCGGGAAGCGCGTCCGCAAGCGAAAACCATGCGTACTCCTTGCGATGCTGTCCTTTGAACCACGCATTGCGCGGGCTTCCCGTGCGCATCAAACCGGGAACGACCGTGGTGACGATGATGTTCTTGCGACGCAGCGCGGCGCGCAAACCCTCCGAGTAGCCGACCGCGGCAAACTTTCCGACGCAGTACGGAAGCAAGTGTGGAACGCTGACTTTGCCGCCGATGGAGGTAATGTTCACGATGCGGCCGCCGCCGTGCCGCTCGAACAACGGGACCGCCGCTTCGACGGCGTCGTGCAATGCCCAAAAGTGCGTGGAAAGCGAATCGTGGTAGTCCTCGCGCGTCATCGAATCCGACGGACCGACTTGAATCGTGCCCGCATTGTTCACCAATAGGTCGAGGCGGCCGAAACGTTCGTACGCGCGTACCAGCGCATCCGAAATCTCGGCGGCGTTGCGCACGTCGCATTGAACCGTGAACGCGGCAGCGCCGCTCTCTTCGATGCGTTGTGCGGCGCGTTCGAGGCTGCGCGGATCGCGCCCGCAGATCGCAATGGCCGCGCCGCGCCGCGCGTATTCGAGCGCCAGCGCCAAACCCAGGCCGCGCGAGCCGCCGGTGATGAAAACGACTTGGCCGTCGATGCGCCGCGCTTCGAACGAACGAGTGAGTGCAAGTACGGCGCCGGCTCCGGCAAGCATTGCCCCGCTCGCCGCGACTTTCCATGAAATCCGCATGCGATTCGTCTACCCAGGCGCCGGGAAAACTTGGCGCATGAGTCAGCGAACCACGGGATTCTCGCTGTTCGCCGCCGGCGCGGCGGCGAGCTTGACGCTCACGTACGTCGCGCGGCGCGCCAGAGCCCGCATGCGTAAGGTCATCACGCAGGCCGTTACGATCGCGTTGTCTCGTCAGCCCGTTGAAGCGTTCATCGAATCTCGCGATCGCATGGTGGAAGCGCTTGGATCGAAGCGGCGTTTCTCGCTGATCGATCGTTTGGTGGTGCGCGACGCGCCGGGCGCCCGCGGCACGGAAGTGCATCTTTCGATGCGCGGCTTGGGGAAATATGAAATAAAAGAGGTGCTTCGCCGCGCCAAGTCCTTGCTCGAAACCGGCGAGGTTCCCACGGGAAGGCGGCACGCGTCATGAAAGCGGTCGTTTGGCATGCGCCGCACAGCGTTCGCGTAGAGCGGATCAAGGATCCGGAGATCGTCAATCCGCACGATGCCGTCGTGCGGGTCACCGCGGCCGCAATCTGCGGCTCGGATTTGCATCTGTACAACGGGTTCATGCCCGCGATGAAGCCGGGCGACATTTTGGGCCACGAGTTCATCGGCATCGTAGAAGAAATCGGCAGCGCCGTACGCAAGACTCGCCCCGGAAACCGCGTCGTCGTGCCGTTCAACATCGCATGCGGCAAGTGCGAACCTTGTCTTCGCGAGCGGTGGGCTCTGTGCGACAACTCGAACCCGAACGCGGACATGGCGGAGAAGCTGTACGGATACTCCTGTGCGGGTTTGTTCGGATACTCACATCTGTTCGGCGGATATTCCGGCGGCCAAGCCGAGTACGTGCGCGTGCCGTTTGCGGACGTGGGATGCTTCGAAATTCCGGATGAGATTGAAGACGAACGCGCGCTGTTCTTGACCGACGTTTTTCCGACGGGATACATGGCGGCGGAAAACTGCGACGTCAAAGCCGGAGACGTGATCGCGGTCTGGGGCTGCGGGCCGGTTGGGCAGTTCGCGATTCGCAGCGCGTATTTGCTCGGCGCCGAGGAAGTCATTGCGATCGATCGCATTCCGGAGCGGCTCGACATGGCGCGCTCGGGCGGTGCGAGAACGATTCATTTCGACGAGGTAAACGCGCTCGATGCGCTTTTCGAGATGACGGGCGGGCGCGGCCCCGACGTCTGCATCGACTGCGTGGGCCTTGAAGCGCACGGACGCGCGCCCGACGCCGTCGCGGACAAGATCAAACAAACGATGCGTTTGGAGCTGGACCGCGCGCACGTGCTGCGCCTCGCGATTCTCGCTTGCGGGAAAGGCGGTACGATATCCGTGCCCGGCGTGTACGGCGGCTTTATCGACAAGATGCCGTTCGGGGCGATCTTCGAAAAGGGTTTGCAACTGCGCACCGGTCAAACGCATACGCACCGGTACATCCGCCCGTTGATGGAGCGGATACGGCGAGGCGAGATCGATCCTTCCTTCATCATAACGCATCGGGGCAGGCTGGACGACGCGCCGGCGTTTTTCGAACTCATGGCGCGGCACGAGGATAACTTCGTCAAGTCGTTCCTGCGGCCGTTGCCGGTCACGCACCGCGAGCACGTGTTTGAGGAGCGTACCCGCCAGGAGTTGACCCAAGCGCACCGGTAACACGGCGTATGCGCTTTTCGAAGCTGCAGCTGCGCGGGCTGCTGGCGATGGCGTTCGCGCACGGCTCGAGCGATTTTTATTCGGGGATGATGCCGCTGATGATCTTCGCGATCGTCAGCGCGCATCGTCTTTCACCGCTGTATCAAGGCGCGATCGGATTCCTCTGGTATCTGACCAGTTCCGTCGTTCAGCCGCTGTTCGGACGCTACTCCGACCGGCATGGGCGCTGGTGGTTTCTGCCTGCTTCCGTCGGCGTAACCGTGGCCGCCGTGGCGCTCGCCGGTCTGTCCGGCGGAATCGCCGTTCTCGCGGTGCTGGTCGTGGCCGGAGGTCTGGGTTCGGCGGTGATGCATCCGGAAGCCGGAAAATATGCGGCGCTGCTCAGCGGCGCGCGCAAGTCCGGAGGCATTTCGATCTTTCAAATCGGCGGTGCGATCGGCTACGCGTTTGGTCCGGTCGCGATCGCCAAACTGCTGCAAAGCGATGGTCCGCACGGGTCGCTGTACATGTTGGGCCCCGGCGTCGGCGCGGTCGCGGTGCTGTTCATCTTGATGCGCGGGCTGGATCCGCACGCGCGTCGAGCGCAAGCGGAGCATCATGCGTCGCTTGCGCAAGGCGGCGAACCCGTCGATCGCGTGGGTGTGGCCTGGCTCGTAGCGGGGACCGCGCTCAAATATCTCGTGGGCGCCTCGTTCATGACGTATCTTCCGAACCTCATCGTCGCGCGAGGCGGATCGATCGCGCAAGCCGGCGTTATCGTGACGCTGTTTTTGGCTGTCGGCATCATCGGATTGTATGCGGGCGGCGCGCTCGGCGACCGGTACGGCGCACTGCCGATAGCGATCGGGAGTCTGGTTGCCACCGCGCCCGTGCTGATCGGATTCTTCGCTTTCAGCGGAGCTTTCAGTCTTACGTGCTTGCTTCTTGCGGGCGTGCTGCTCAACGTGCAGAGCGCGCCCAGTGTTGCCATCGTTCAGCGCATGCTGCCGCGCAATCTCGGCATGGCCTTGGGCTTGATGAACGGTGTGGCGTTCGGCGCGGGATCGGCGCTCGTTACCGCGGTGGGTTTCGGCGTCGCGCGCGCGGGTGCGGCAGATGCGCTGCTGGCAGTCAGCGCGCTGCCGCTTGCGTGCGCCGCCGCATTTTACGCGGCAGGGCGACGCATGCGAACGAGATCTTACGTCAGCGCGTCGAGCAGCGCAATTGCGTCTTGACCGAGCCGCTGCTGGTACACTTTTGGATGAGTCAAATAAAATAACGCCATCACGCGCAGCGCGAACGTGTGCGCGCGTGGCATCGCCAGCTGTGCGAATCGTTCGCGCGCTCGCGCGGCCAGTTCGCGTGCCCGCTCCACGAAGCACCCGAACGAGGGATAGCAGCGGACCCAATTCAATTCGCCGTGATCGCGATCTTCCTGCTGATCGATGAAAGCGTCGAGCAGCACGTGCAGCGCGGAAAAAGCGGGAAAGTATGCCGCGTACGTCTGCGCGGCGCGATCGACATCACTGCAGAATGCCGC
>Ga0209810_1002730_pt1 | contig 20278 bp, 9 predicted proteins | sample Coa_R1_7_FD_187159 | JGI IMG/M metagenome (GOLD analysis project Ga0209810, IMG submission 187159) | Surface soil microbial communities from Centralia Pennsylvania, which are recovering from an underground coalmine fire - Coalmine... | ecosystem: Environmental > Terrestrial > Soil > Unclassified ... | reverse complement strand
ACAGGCCGCCGAGTGGCTCTGTCCGAACGCTCTGAACGCGACGCCGGTGATCGATCCGGCGACCAAGCTGGTGTACGTCATTGCCGCCGACGGCACGCTGCATACGGTGCAGGCCATCAGCGGCGAGGAGATGAGCACGCCGATTCAGCTGGTGCCGCCGTTCGCGAAAACGTGGAGCCTGAACCTGGTGAACGGAATCCTGTACACGTCCGTGTCGCAGGGGTGCAACGGCGCGAAATCGGGCGTCGTGACGCTGAACGTGAAGGCGAAGGAAACCACGCCGCACTTCTTCCAAACGGCGCCGGCGGGCGCGGGCGTCTGGGGACGCGGCGGTGTTCCCGTCGATCCCGCCACTGGCATTTCGTACGGCGTGACGGGCGATGCGCCCGTGGATCCTGCGAAAGGCAAGTACGGCGACACGGTGATCGCCGTGGATGCCGCGGGCAAGCTGCTCGATTACTTCACGCCCTCGAACTGGGAATGGATCACGCGCAAGGATCTCGACATGGGCAACATCACGCCGGTGCTCTTCCCGTTCTCGGGTAAGAAGCTGCTGGTAACGGGTGGCAAGGAAGGCGTGCTCTACATGCTCGACACGGCATCGCTCGGCGGCGCGGATCATCATACACCGCTATTCAAGAGCCCGCGGATCTGCAATGATGACCAGACCTTCCAGGGTCAGGGCATCTGGGGTGCGTTGGCGAGCGCCAGCGACGGCGATGGAACGACATGGGTGTACGCGCCGATCTGGGGTCCGCCGGCCGCGACCGCCAGGTTTCCGGTGACCCACGGCGACGCGGCCCAGGGAAGCATCATGGCGTTCAAGGTGACCAGTGATGGCGGAAAGCCGGTGCTGACGCCGGCTTGGATGTCAGGGAATCTGTCCGTACCGGAGCCGCCCGTGGTCGCGAACGGGCTGGTTTTCGCGCTGTCCACCGGCGAGAACGTCACCCAGGTGGATGCCAACGGCCTTTTGAGCAGCGCGCAGCGGTCCGTGACGAAGGGACACGCGGTGCTGTATGCCTTCGACGCCAAAACCGGCGAGCAGCTGTATTCCAGCGGCGACGACATTAAGGACTGGTCGCATTTCGCCGGGATCACCGTAATCAACGGCCATGTCTACGCGGTCACCCACAACTCGACGGTCTACGCGTTCGGCTTTCCGGAGTAGCGCGGCCGGCAAAAATATTTTGGCCGGCGGTGTCGATTCCGCTGGTGGTCGTTCGTTTCACTGATGAAGGTCCGGGCGGTAAACAACGCCCCGGATCGAACGTGAATCGAAGGAGACGATCATGTCACAAACGACACAAACCTGCCTTGTTCCTCATCTTTGCTGCCGCAACGCCGCGGATGCAGTTGACTTCTACCGTAAGGCGTTCAACGCTGAAGTGCTCGGCGCGTTCAGCACGCCGGACGGCAAGCTCATGCACGGCGCCCTGAAAATCAACGGGGCCCAGTTCTTCCTGACCGAGGAGAATCCGGCCTGCGGCGCGCTGGGTCCGCAGTCGCTCGGCGGCAGCGCGGTGACGCTGCACCTGCACGTGCCTGATTGCGACGCAGTCTTTCAGCGCGCGGTTGACGCCGGGTGTCAGGTCGGCATGCCTCTGGAGAACATGTTCTGGGGCGACCGCTACGGGTTCGTAATCGACCCGTATGGACACAAGTGGGCGATCGCGACGACCATCAAGCAGGTCAAGCCGGAGGAGTTGCAGGCCGCCGTCGCATCGATGGGCGCCCGCTGAGCCGGGGCATTCTGATACATTGCTTCCGGAGGAGCGCCGGCGACCTCCTCCGGAGGTTTCATGCTCAGACCCATCCTTCCCGCGATGGTATGCGCTCTCGCACTCTCATGTGGGGCTCGCGCACAAAATGCGGATAAGCCTGACCTGACAAAGCAGCCCACGTTGTACGTGGTGGGATATGCGCACCTCGATACCGAGTGGCGCTGGGAGTATCCGCAGGTGATCGACGAGTACATTCGCCGCACCATGGAGGATAACTTCAGGCTGATCGATAAGTACCCGCACTACATTTTCAACTTCAGCGGGGCCAATCGATACCGCTTCATGAAGGAGTACTTCCCGGCCGATTACGCGAAGGTCAAAGCCTACGTGGACTCCGGCCGCTGGTTTCCCGCCGGCTCGTCGATTGAAGAGGGCGACGTTAACGCGCCGAGCGCCGAGGCGATCATCCGGCAGATCCTGTACGGCAATAACTGGTTTCGAAAAGAGCTCGGCAAGGCCAGCGCGGAGTACATGCTCCCCGACTGTTTCGGGTTTCCCGCCTCGCTGCCGACCATCCTCGCGCACGCCGGTGTGAAGGGATTCTCCACGCAGAAACTGGTGTGGGGATCATCGGCCGACGGTGGTGGGCCGGAGTCGCCGGAGAAAACGCCGGAAGGGACGCCTTTCGATGTTGGGGTTTGGGTGGGCCCGGATGGCGAGAGTGTGCTGGCGGGCATCAACCCCGGCAGTTATGACGGGGGAATCGACACAGATCTCAGCAAGCCGCTGCCTCCTCCGCCGCCCGACGCCGCGCTCACACAGGTCAATAAGGTGGTGCAGCCGCTGCGGGCAAAACTCGAAGCGCAGGAGCGCGCGCACCAGCCGTTCGATCCCGCCGAGCTGCGCCAGTACTTCACGCTTGATCAGGAGCAGCGGGCGCTTCAGAAGGGCCGTGAAGATGAGCTGTTCGATCGCTACCAGGGCGACTGGGCCGCGCGCGTGGAACACAACGGCAAGGTGACCGGCGTGTACACCGATTACCACTATTACGGGACGGGCGACATCGGAGGCGCGCCGAACGAGGAATCGGTGAAGGTGCTGGAAGCCATCGTCACGAAAGGGACGGCGTCCCTGCCTCCCGCCGGCGAGCCGGTGATCAACGTTGAGGGCGAGCCGAAGCCGACGTGGCCCGCGGTAAAGGTGGGTGACGGTCCTGTAAACGTGATTTCGTCGACGGCCGATCAGATGTTCCTCGACATCACACCGCAGGAAGCTGCCGCGCTGCCGCGCTTCACCGGCGAGATGGAGCTGACCAACCATTCGGCGGGATCTCTGACCTCGCAGGCGTATCAGAAACGGTGGCTGCGCAAAGAGGAACTGCTGGCCGACGCAGCGGAGAAGGCATCCGTCGCCGCGGAGTGGCTGGGAGCCCGGCCGTATCCTCTGGGGCGGCTGAACGACGCCTGGACACTGGTGATGGGCGGGCACTTCCATGACATCGCCGCAGGAACCGCCACACCGAAAGCGTATGAATACGCATGGAACGACGATGTCCTCGCCATGAACCAGTTCGCGGGCGTACTGCAGAACGCGACCGAGGCCGTCGCGGCCGGCATGGACACACGCGCGACGGCCATTCCGGTGATGGTGTTCAACCCTCTGAATGTGGTTCGCGAAGACGTGGTGGAAGCCACACTGCCGGGCGTGACGAATTCGGTTCGTGTGACTGGTCCTGATGGCAGGGAAGTGCCCGCGCAGATCTCTGAGGGCAAGCTACTGTTCCTGGCAAAAGCGCCGTCTGTCGGTTACGCGTTGTACGACGTTCAGCCCGGCGCGACGGCGGCCGAGTCGACACTGAAAATCTCCGACCGGTCACTCGAGAACCAGTATTACCGAGTCACGCTAAACGATGATGGCGACGTGGCCAGCATTTTTGACAAAGCTCTCGGCAAAGAGCTGCTGTCCGCGCCGGTGCGGCTGGCCATTTCCTATGACAATCCGAAGCAGTGGCCGGCCTGGAACATGGACTGGGACCAGGAGCAGGCGCCGCCCAAAGCCTACGTTGGTGGGCCGGCGCGAATACGGGTCATCGAGAAGGGGCCGGTGCGCGTTGCTGTCGAAGTCTCGCGCGAAACCGCCGGATCGAAATTCGTGCAGACCATACGGCTTGCGGCCGGCGATGCGGGGAAACGCGTGGAATTCGCAAACTCCGTGGACTGGAACACGCGCGAATCGAATCTGAAGGCGGTCTTTTCTCTCACAGCATCGAATCGCATGGCCACGTATAACTGGGATATCGGAACCATCGAGCGGCCCACCGCGGAGCCGAAGAAGTTCGAGGTCCCGTCGCACCAGTGGATCGATCTCACCGACATGTCCGGCGCGTTCGGCGCGACCATCCTCACCGATTGTAAGAACGGCTCTGACAAACGCACCGACAACACCATTCGGCTGACGCTGATCCGTACGCCGGGCGTGCGCGGCGGGTATCCCGATCAGGCAACCCAGGACCTGGGGCATCACGAGTTCGTGTTTGGGATTGCGGGGCACGCCGGTGACTGGCGCAAGGGCGAGACCGATTGGCAGGCGGAGCGCCTGAACCAGCCGCTGATTGGCTTCGCCACCGAGCAACATGCGGGCGCCCTGGGAAAGGAGTTCTCACTGCTGACCGTGAGCAGCCCGCGCATTCGCGTTATGGCGCTGAAAAAGGCGGAATTGACCGATGAAGTGGTGCTGCGCCTGGTGGAGGTCGATGGCCGCCCGCAGCCGGATGTACGCATCTCGTTGGCCGCACCCGTCACCGCGGCCCGGGAAGTGAACGGGCAGGAGCAGCCGATTGGACCGGCGCGAGTGAATGATGGCGTGCTGACCACATCATTCACAGCTTTTCAGCCTCGCACATTCGCACTGAAGCTCGGACCGCCGCCGGCGAAAGTTGCCGGAGTGCGCTCGATGCCTGTTGCTCTGAGGTACGATCTCGCGACCGGCACGAACGACGGGGCGAAGTCGGCTACCGGCTTCGATGGCCGCGGTAACGCGCTGCCCGCGGAGATGCTGCCGGGGCAGATCACGTTCAATGGCGTCGCCTTCCGACTTGCGCCCGGCAACACAGGCGCGCCGAACGCCGTCGTTCCCAAAGGCCAGACGATCACGCTGCCCGCGGGCTCATGGAATCGCATTTATCTTCTTGCGGCCGCCGCCGGAGGCGATCAGAAAGCGGCGTTCAATGTGGGCGGCAGGACCACGGAACTGAATATCGACGACTGGGGCGGCTTCATCGGCCAGTGGGACGACCGGGAATGGAAGGGCAAAGACATCTCCGTCCCGGCGGGAGGCGGCCAGCCGGCGCACACCGAGCACGACGATTACGCGGAGATGGTTGGCATACGGCCAGGATACATCAAGCGAGCGGATGTCGCCTGGTTTTCTACGCATCATCACAATGCGGCCGGAGCGAACGTCGCCTACTCGTATTCGTATCTGTTCGCATATCCGATGGACCTGCCCGGCGGCGCCAGGACGCTGCGCCTGCCTGAGAACGCGAATATCCGTATTCTGGCTATCTCCGTGGCTGAGGAGAATCCGGGGGTTCGTCCGGTCCAGCCCCTTTACGACATGCTTCCGGCAGCCGAGGGACGCGCATCACCAGAGTAAGTGCTCTGGGGAACTCGGGAGGGCGCCGCCCGTAGTATGTAGTCTATGGCCGCGCGCTGGCTCGAGTCGTTCGTTCAGGACCTTCGCTTTGGACTGCGAATGCTGGGACGCAGCCCCGGTTTTACCGCCATCGCGGCCTGTTCACTGGCGCTGGGCATTATGGCCACTACGGCCATGTACAGCGTTATCTACGCCTGCGTGATCGATCCCTTCCCGTATAAAGATGTGGACACGCTGATGAGCGTCAAAGTGGCCGATCCGTCACAGCGCAGCTGGGGTGTTTACCACAGCGTGGACGCCTTCCTCGAGATCGCCGAACGCAACACCATTTTCGAGGGCACGATGGGATCGACCATCAGTGACGTGAACTGGACGGGCGCCGGGGAGCCGCGGCGCCTGCGCGGGAATTACTGCACCACAAACACGTTCGACATCATGGGCGTTCCCCCGTTGCTGGGGCGCACCATCTACCCCAGCGATGGCGCACCCGCCGCCGTACCGGTGGCGGTGCTCGGCTACAAGTTCTGGCAGCGCGAATTCGGCGGCGATCCCAGCGTGCTCGGCCGCCAGATGCTGCTGAACGGCAAGATGCGCACGGTGGTCGGGGTCATGCCCCCGCGCTTCATGTGGCGAGGGGCGGACGTCTACCTCCCGCTGGTTCCGCGGCGAGGCCAGGCGGTGGAGGGTGTTCACGCCCTGCACCTGCTCGGACGTCTGAAACCCGGCATCACCGAAGCGCACGCCGAGGCCGATCTTCGACCCATCATTGCCGATCTGAAACGGCAGTTTCCGTCGGAGATACCGGATCACTGGCAGGTAAGGCTGCTCTCGTTCAAGGAGACGTTTCCCAGCGGCATTCGCGACGCGCTGTGGATCCTGTTCGGCGCGGTGGGGCTGCTGCTGCTCATCGCGTGCTCGAACGTCTCCAATCTGCTGCTGTCGCACGGCGCGGCCCGGCAGCGGGAGATCGCCGTACGCGCATCGCTGGGCGCGGGCCGGCTGCGAATCGTTCGGCAGCTCCTGACAGAAAATCTGGTGCTGGCGCTGTTTGCGGGTGCGCTGGGGGTCGCGCTGGCCTTCGGAGCGCTGAGGGGTATTCTTGCGCTCGTTCCGCCGGACACCATTCCTGACGAAGCGCACGTCGCAATCAACATGCCGGTGCTGATTTTCACGCTGGCCGTATCCGCGCTTACCTCGCTCCTGATCGGGCTGGCGCCCGCGCTTAAGGCCTCCGTGCAGGACCTCGCGACGCCATTAAAGGAGGCCGGACGAGGTCTGGCTGGCGGCCGCGGTTTCGCTACCTTCCGAAATGCGCTGGTTGTGGCCGAGGTCGCGCTCTCGCTGGTGCTGATGGTGGGAGCCACGCTCATGATCCGGACGCTGGTCGCCATGCAGGACGTCGATTTCGGTTACCGCGCTGACCAGGTGCTTACGCTTGAGGTCCCCCTGACGGAACAGCGCTACCCCACCTCCACAAAGCGTGCGGCTTTCTGGATGGACCTGCTGCGGCGCATCGACTCTTTACCCGGCGTCATGGCGGCCGGTGTCAATACCGGGTTGCACCCGCTCGGCGGCTGGAGAATGACGGTTGAGGTGCCAGGCGCGGCGCCCGATACGCGTCCGGTGCTCTTCTATACGACGAACGAAGGATATGCGCGCGCCGTCGGGATTCCGCTCGTGACGGGCCGTTTTTTCACCGAGGCGGAAACGGCGACGGTCCAGCACCTCGCGCTCGTGAATCAGACGTTCACGCGCCGCTATTTTGGCTCAGCTGACCCGGTCGGCCGTGCGGTCGACATCCCGTCCCTGAAAGATGAACCGTTCAAACTTGCCGACGACTCCTTCCGGATCATCGGCGTTGTCCGTGACACGCTGAATACCGGCCTTCGCGGCAATGTCATGCCTGAGGTGTATGTGCCCTTCACCATCGGCGCGATGCCCGATGCTCTCGTCGTAAGAACGGCCATGCCGCCGATGACCATGGCGAACGCCGTGCGGCAGCAGGTGTACGCGATCGATAAAGACCAGCCCATCCGTGAAGAAATGAGCATGGCCACGGTTCTGGATAAGTGGGTGTACTCCGGACCACGGTTCAACCTCGTGTTGTTATCCGTATTCGCGGGGCTGGGGCTGACACTTGCGGCCGTCGGCGTTTACGGCGTTATCTCCAGCTTTGTTTCGCAGCAGACTCGGGAGATCGGGATCCGGATCGCCCTTGGCGCTGAGTTTCGCGACGTCGCCGGCATGGTGCTCAGCAACGGCATACGGCTCATTGGGGCGGGGATCGCAGTGGGGTTGCTCGCCAGCGCCGCCGCGACACGCTTGATCGAGCGTCAGATTTGGAACGTGTCGCCGTTCGACCCAGTGTCGTTCGCCGCGACATCTGTCGTACTCCTGGTGGTGGGCCTTATCGCCTGCTACTGGCCCGCACGCCGTGCCGCGAATGTCGACCCTATCACCGCGCTCCGGCAGGAATAGCCCAGCAGTGGATGGAATAAGAATTTTCTGAACACTTCAACGGCGCGCGAAGTGTAGCCAGCGCTACTACCGTTGAATGATTCTTATTGTCTCGATTTACTAATCGTTTTATACTAGCCCCAACAGCTCAGGCGGTACTGTAACCCGCGTCACAGCGGGCGAGTAGTGATGATCTTCCAAAGGAGTCTCACATGAATCTCCGTTGCATCGCTGAGGTCCTGCGCACACGCATCCTGATCCCTGTAATTGCTATTGGCATGCTTGGGGCGCTCATGCCGCATGCCATTGCTCAGGCGCTGCAGGGCATTACCGGCACGGTTACTGATCAGACCGGGGCGGTGGTCCCGAACGCAACCGTCACCGCAAAGAATGATGCCACGGGGGTCTCGAAGACGGCGACCACGAACACCGCGGGATCGTACCAGTTCAACGATCTTCTTCCCGGAACGTACACGGTGCGGATCGAGATGCAGGGCTTCCAAACCTCCGTGCACAACGGAGTGGGTGTCGAGGTGGCGAAGATCTCTACCGTGGATGCCGTACTGACGGCCGGGTCGACGACGCAGAGCGTCGAGGTGAAGGAAGCCGTCATTGCTCTCGATACCACGCAGCCGGAACTAGGCACGACCTTGGAGAACAAAGTGGTGCAGGAGTTGCCCAACGAGGTTACCGGAGGACGCGGACGGCAGATCGACAATTTCGTATTCCTCGCGCCCGGCGTGACCGGCGGCACGTTCAGCAAACGCATCAATGGCGGCGTCGACTTCGAGAACGAAGTCGTATTCAACGGTGTTCCGATGGCGCAGTCCGAAACGCAGGGTTTCCAGACCATCTGGAACCCGCCGTTCGAGCTGGTGAACCAGTATGACGTGCTTCGCTCTTCCTTCTCGGCGCAGTACGGGCTGGCCCAGGGAGTGGTGACTTACAACACCAAATCGGGCACGAATGAATTCCATGGGGATGCGTTCGAGATCATCCGCAACGACTTCTTCGATGCGCGGGGAGCCTACAATGCGACCACGCCCATCGACAAAGAGCACAACTACGGGTTCAGTTTTGGCGGGCCGGTCTGGATCCCGAAAGTCTACAACGGAAAGAACCGGACCTTCTTCTGGCTGAGCTTCGAGTGGTATCGGCAGGACAACACAGACACGAGCTTCGTATCCCTGCCCACCGCCGCGGAGAAGGCCGGTAATTTCAATGGGGTGGCCACGATTTACGATCCGCGAACCGGTCAGCCGTTTGCCGGCGATATCATCCCTACCAACCGCTTCAGCGCGGCCTCACAGCAGTTGCTGCAATATCTGCCGGATCCCAGTTTGCCGGGGTATGAGAACAACCAGCAGTCTCTCCGTGGCGTGATTCCCACCCGCCAGAATCCGTGGGGCTTCACGATAGACCACAACCTGACCGATACGCAGTCGCTGCACTGGACCATGTGGCGCGACAAATGGACCTCTTACGGCACGGAGACGGGCTCCCGCTTCCCCACGAGCAACCCCCTGACCAGCAATATCTATCAGCCCGATCTGGGAACGGTGTTCCTGCTGAACTACGCCAACGCGATCACGCCGCACCTGGTGATGACTGTCGGGGCGAGCTGGCTCGGCGAGCTGAACGACCAGATCAGCCAGCGCGGGACAAAGCTCGACTTCGGACCGGCGCCCCTGGCTCCCCAGGTCCCCGGTATCAGATTTTCGGGGCCGCTGAATCCTTCCGATCTGGGTTCACCATGGATCGAATCGATCAACCGTAAGCTGGGCATTGTCCTGGATAATAACTGGCAGTGGGTGCACGGGAAACACACGTTCAATATTGGCGGTGAGATCCGACGGACGTACCAGGATGACAACGAGTGCCAGCAGTGCGCTGGAAACTTCGTCTTCAGCAACAACCAGACGGCTCAGCCCGGGACCCTGGCCGGGGGCAACGCGTTCGCCAGTTTTCTGCTCGGCGAGGTGGACAGCGCCTCCCGCATCGGCTCGCAGGAGGAGCGGCTGCGGAACAAGGACTTCTCGTTCTACACGCAGGATGACTGGAAGCTGACTCAGCGGCTGACCGTCAATCTTGGCGTTCGCTGGGACATCATGGTGCCCTTCACCGCCGTAGGGAACTACATCGTCTACTTCGATTCGAAGATTCCCAATCCGGCGGCCGGTGGGATTCTCGGGGCAGCGACGAAGTTCGGCAACTGCTCGGGATGCGCCGGGATCGATCGCGCGGCCATTCACTGGGGACACATCAGCCCGCGCGGGGGATTCTCGTACGAGCTGAACGACAAGACCGTGCTGCAAGGCGGCTTCTCGTGGAACTACCTGGACGGCGGCGCTTACGAGTACGGCACCAGCAAGGTCGCGGTGAACTACGGCAACCTGTTGCTGGGCTCGTTCTCTCGCGCCTCCACAGGGTCGACGACGGCGGGCTTTGGCAACTGGGACACGAACACGGCGCCGTTCCCGGCGCCGCTGCCGTTCAGTCCAGGACTGGGCGTCGGAAGCTTCATCAACGCGTTTAACCCAAGCCAGGACGGTGTCGCGCCCTATGACGTCGTCTGGAGTGTCGGCGTACAGCGCGAACTCCCTTATAACATGTTGTTTTCAGGCTTCTACACGGGCAATCGCGCGATCCATCTTCCGGCGCAGCTCAACGTCATCAATCAGCTCAACCCGGCTTACCTGAGCCTGGGCAGCCTGCTGGGCGAAAACATTCTCTCGCCGGGAGCGATCGCAGCCGGCATCCAGCAGCCGTTCCCGGGTTTTGCGGCGCTCTACGGATCCAGCGCAACGGTGCTTCAGGCACTGCGGCCCTATCCGCAGTATTCAGGCGGTAGCGGCGGAATTTTCGACAATTTCGACGACAACGGCGCCTCGCTGTATAACGCGATGCAGCTCACACTGGAGAAGCGCTACACCAACGGCCTGAGCTTCCTCGTTTCGTATAACCTCTCGAAGATGATGTCCAACACCAATTCGGGATTCACATCATTCGCGGCGAATTCACTCAACAAGACTAATCAGAAGGCCGAGTGGTCCATCGACAACAACGACCAGACCAATATGATCAATATCGCCGGCACCTACGAGCTGCCCTTCGGCAAGGGGCGGCCGTACATGAATCGTGGTGGTATCGCAAACGCGGTTCTGGGCGGCTGGCAGATTAGTCCGCTGCTCCAGTACGCGACGGGTACTCCGCTATGGAGCGGCACGGGCGGCTCGGTGTATGTTGCCGGTGACCCGCTCGGCAACGCCTGCGCGCCCTGCAATCGCGCCAATGTTGTCTCGAACAGCAACATGATGTTCTCGTATAACAACGTGTACAAAGGCCTTCCGGTGATTAATGCGAAGGACTTCAGCGACCCAGGTCCGTGGGTGCTCGGAAATGCGCCGCGCGTCCTCGGCCAGTTGCGGAATCCATGGGGCATGAACGAGAACGTTGCCATGGCTAAGTACTTCGCCATTGGGGAACGCGTGAGGCTCAAGCTCGAGGTGGAGTACTTTAACGTTCTGAACCGCGTAATATTCGGCGGCCCGAACCTGAACTTCAACGATCCCAACTTCGGCCTGGTGATCAACAGCCAGGCGAATACGCAACGGCAGGGCCAGGCCCACTTTGCGATAACGTTCTAAGTTACTGCCGATCGTCAGTCGAATGCGCGGCGGTGAGCGCGGAGTAACGGTCCGCCTCCTGCCGCGCTTTGTCTTCCAGCCCCTGCTTTCGATACACCTGTGACAGCATGAACCGGACGGGCGGATCGTTGGGCGCCAGCTCCACGCATTTCTCGAGTTCGGCCTGCGCCTTCTTCATCATGTTCAGGTGCAGAAAAGCTTTGCCGAGCTCGCGGTGGACGCGCATGTCCTGAGGCGCAATCTTTTCCGCTTCGAGCAGGTACTGAAGAGCCTCGCCGGCGCGATGGGAGTCGACGATGAGGCTCCCGAGATCCAGGTATGGACCGGCGTCGCGTGTTGCCGCGCCGGCCTGCCATGAGATTGCGTTGCGGTAAGCCGCCATCGCTTCCTCTTTGCGGCCCAATCCCTCGTACGAGAGGCCGAGGTTATCCGCTGCTTTTACGTTCTTCGGCTGGAGCTTCAGACAGCGGTTGAAGATATCGATCGCTTCCTGGAAGCGGTTTTCATTGTATTTGGTGCGGCCGAGGTAGTAAAGCGCCTGGAAATTCTTCGGGTCCCATTCGACCGCTTTGCTGAACCACTTGTCGGCATCCGTGTAGTCGTGCAGCAGCACATAGTCTCCGCCTACAGCCTCCAGATTCACCGCGCTCGGCGTACGAAACTTTGCGCCTTCGGTGTATTCGGCCAGCGAGGCTTTGGCGTCCTGCTGTTTGAAGAAGATGTAACCGAGCAGGAAGTGTGCGTCGGCGGAGTTGCGGTTGGTCTCCAGGTACCGGCGCACGATTTCGGCCGCATCGGCGAGGTTGCCCATTTCAACCAGGGAGCGGGCCCGTGTGAGCGGCGCGTCCGAGGTGGAATGGCTTCCGGTAAGTTCGGCGTATCGGGCAGCTTCAGCTTCGGCTCGGTCTTTCAGGCCGGCGGCGCGGTACGCCTGTGAAAGCAGGTAGCGCGTGGCAGGATCGTTTGGGTCGATTTCCTCGGCCTTCTGCAGTTCGCGCTCGGCATCCACCTGCTGCCGGGCCATCATGTACGCCAGGCCCAGCTCGCGGTGCGACCTTATGTCCTCCGGCGCGAGGTCGGTCGCTTTCGTCAGGTAAGGAATGGCTTCCGCGGCGCGATTGCCGGAGGCCAGAAAGGTCCCCAGAACAAGATACGGTTCGGCCGTGGTGGCCTGGGCGACGGCGGCCCGGTATTGCTCTTCGGCATCTTTGTTTCTGCCAAGCTTTTCGTACGCGAGCCCAAGATACTCCTGCACGCGGGCGTTGCCGGGCGCGAGTTTCAGAGATTGCGAGAGAAACTGCGCGGCCTCGTCGAATCGCTTCTCGTTGTATCGCGTGCGCCCGAGAAAGTACAGCGCCAGAGCGTTCTGACGGTTTTTGTTCAGAGACTCGGTAAGCCACTTGTCGGCCGAAGCGTAATCTTCGAGGAGAAAGTAGTCACAGCCCATCACCTCGAGCTCCGTCGCGCCCGGCGGGCGATAGCGGGCCCCTTCGGCATATTCCGCCAGCGACGGCTTCGGGTTGTTTTCCTTGAAAAGGATGTAGCCGAGCAGGTAATGTCCCTCGGGAGAAGTCGCGTGGGTGTGGAGGTACTGCCGAACGGCTGTTTCGGCCTCGAGCACGTGGCCGGCATCGAGTAGGGACTGGGCCTGAGCCAGGTCCGCGGTCTGGGCGTGTGCAGTGAACCACAGCGCTGCGATCATGCAGCCCCAGGACCTGCTCCACTTACCTGCAGAGGTCATTTCGGTTCGTCCACCGTCACCATTCGATCCGCCGGCACATTGCTCAGGGATTGCGTTTTCCCGCTGGGCCACTGGATTTCGATCTTCGCAGCGGCCGCGTTTTCGCCGAGCCCGAAGTGTACGCGTTTATCGCTCGAGGAAAGATAGCTGCCCGCCGTTGTCACCGTAGCGTACTGCTCGCCGGTTGCGGTCGTCAACTTTACTCCCGCGCCGATCGCGTCGCGATTGCTCTTGTGACCGACAAGCAGCAGGGTCAGCCAGTGGTTCTGGGTACGGGTCTCGTTGTGAAGGATATGCAGGGGTCCGCCATTTGTCGTCACAACGGCGTCGATTCGGCCGTCGTTGTCGATATCGCCGACTGCCAGGCCGCGCCCAATCCAGGCCTGTTGAAACACGGCGCCCGACTGCGCCGAAACATCCTCAAAGTCCTTCGCCGTGTTCCGCAGCAGCAACATGGGTTCGCGATAGTGCAGCTGCGGGAACTGCTGCTCGATCGTGTCGAGATCGTGGCCCTGGGCGATGAGCAGGTCCTTCCAGCCGTCGTTGTCGAAATCGAGGAATCGCAGTCCCCAGCCGGAATGCAGCAGGGTGATGCGGCCGAGGCTCAGCGCCTGCGTCACGTAATTGAAGCTGCCGTCGTGTTCGTTGTGGAACAGCGCGTACTTCTGGTTGGCAAGATCGTCCACCACGATATCCGGCCAGCCGTCGTTGTCATAATCCGCAAAATCCGTGCCCATGCCCGCGAAAGTCTGACCATCGGCGTCGGCCGCGATCATTGCCGTAAGGCCATTCTCCTCGAATGTGCCGTTGCCCTTGTTGTGATAGAGAAACTGCAACATGGAGTCGTTCGCCACGAAGAGGTCGATGTGGCCATCGCGATCATAATCGGCAATGGAGATGCCCAGCCCTTTGCCCGGCTTCGCGATTCCGGTGCGATCGGCAACTTCGGTGAACCGTCCGTTGCCGTTGTTATGAAACACCAGCGGCTTCGCCGGCTGAAACACGTCCGGATGGCAGTACGAGCGCTGGCCGTTCTTCCGTTCGCCGCAGTAGATGTCGTCGAAATCCCACGTAAGGTATCGGAGCACTACCAGATCGAGCAGCCCGTCATTGTCGAGGTCGACCCAGGCGGCGCTCGTTGACCAGCCGCTGCCGCCAACCCCCGCTGTCGTGGTCACATCGGTGAAGGTCCCATTGCCGTTGTTGTGATACAGCTTGTTCCCGCCGTACGCGGTGACGTAGAGGTCTTCGTAGCCGTCGTTATCGTAATCGCCGGCGGCTACCCCCATGCCGTACCCAGCCCCCTGCAGGCCCGCTCTCTCCGTGACGTCCTCGAACGTCCCGTCTGCTTTCTGGTGGTACAGGCGATTCCAGGCTGCCGGCCCGTTCTTCTGAGGAATCGTCCCCTTTGGAGTGGGATCGGCGAGGGGGGCGCCGTTGACCACGAACAGATCAAGCCGGCCGTCGTTGTCAGAATCGAACAGGGCCACGCCGGACCCCATGGTCTCGATCAGGTATTTCTTCGTAGTATGGGAGGAAAGTCCCTGAAAATGAACGCCGGACGCAGCGGTAATATCTGTGAAGTTGCCAGCATGTATGCCGGCTTTCAACGTGTCCGCGGCGCGGGGCGTCAACAGCAGGAGTGACAGGACCCAAAAACGGAGAGCTTTCAATTCACTTCGGCTCCTCGATGGTCACGTATCGATTCGGTGCGGGGCCCGTCAGCGTCTGCACTGTCCGGCGCGGCCATTTGATCGTAATGCGATCCACTTTCGCGCAGGCGCCGAGGCCGAAGTGGAGCCGCGGGTCGTTTCTGGAGATATAGCTGCCGCCGCTGCGGACCTCCGCACTCTGCGTGGCTCCACACGCCTGGATCGTAACCTGCGCGCCGACTGCATCGCGATTACTTGTCGTGCCGCGGAGCGTGAGGCCGAGCCACGAGCCAGATGTCGCGGTATCGTTTCGGAGCAGAACCGGCGCGCCGGCGATGGGCAGCACCACCAGGTCCGGACGGCCATCGTTGTTGAAATCGCCAACCGCCGCTCCCCGATAGGAAGCGCTGGCGACTGCCGGAAAGGAATAGACAAGGCCGGTTTTACTTGCCGTGCCGTGAAATATCGCAACTCGTTCGAGATAATCCTTGTCTGTCGGGTAGACGTGGCCATTTGCGGTCCAGAGATCCTGTTCCGCCGCGTTTGCGAAATCGGTGAACCCGCAGGCCCATCCGAAGTAATTTGCGGTAAACCGCGCCAGACCGGCGGCCGATGCGATGTCCTCGTAAACGCCCGGGCTGCTTTCCTGAAAAAGCGGAAAATAATCCTTATTGAAAGTGGTCGTGAGCAGATCGAGATGCCCGCTGTGCCCGTACTCGCCCACGGCCACGCCCATGTTGGACTGCACGCGGCCGTCGGCATTGAACGCCACGCCGTGGTCCAGCGCCGCTTCGCGGAATGTTCCGTCAGCCTGGTTGAGGAACAGATAGTTCGGATCGGAGTCGTTGGCCACAAAGATGTCCAGCCGGCCGTCGTGATTGAAATCGCCGGTGACCGCGGTGAAGCCGTGCGCCGGGGGAGCGGCTGCAATACCGGAGGACCGGCTGATGTCGGTAAATGTACCGTCGCCGTTGTTGCGGTAGAGCACGCTGGTCGCGCCGGTCAGCCCGATGGGACCGCAGAACACGTGCTGGCCCTGATAGTCGCACACCGGCGGGGCCTTATCGAACGCCAGCGAATGCAGGTCCACGTAACCGGTGATGAAGAGATCGAGTCTGCCGTCGCCATCGAAATCGCCGAACGCGCTGCCGGTATGCCAGGCGATGTTCCGGCTCAGTCCGGCGGCCTGACTCACATCGGTAAACGTCCCGTCGCCGTTGTTGCGATAGAGAAGATCCCGGCCGATGGTCGTGATCAGGATATCGGAGAAGCCGTCGTTATCGTAATCAGCCGCGTTCGCCCCGGTTCCCCAGTAAGGATTCGCGAGTCCCGCTTTGGCGGTAACGTCTTCGAAGCTTCCGTTGCCGAGGTTGCGATAGAGGTAAACCCCGCCCGCGACGGGGGCCGGTTTCATGCCGGACAGCACAGCGCGCAGTCGATCCATCGTGCCGCCGTTGACGATGAGCAAGTCCATGAGGCCGTCGTTGTCGTAGTCGAGCCAGGCGACGCCGCTGCCGTTCGCCTCCGGAATCCATCGCTTCTCGGGTCCGCCACAGCGCATCTCAGCGTGAAGGCCGGCAGCCGCAGCCACATCAGTGAAGGCCAGGTATTGATCGGGGTTGCCCTGGACGAACGCCATGGAGCCGAGGCACAGGGCGGCGACGGCGTACTTCAACATGTGTTCCGATATTTTCCCCTGCGTCCGCAACCGAGGCTTATATTGTAACCATGACTTATTTGGCCCGTTTCGCCCTGGCGGCGCTCGCCACGGCCGGGCTCATGCGTTCACAAACGCCAGAGGACGGTCGAGTAGAGGCGCTGCATGGGCAGGCGCACGCGGCCGAGGCCGCCGGCGATCTGGCGGGCGCAATCGGTAAATATCAGGAAATTCTTCGCATCGAACCGCGGCTGGCACCAGCCTGGAACAATCTTGGCGCGCTCTATTTCAAGCAGGGCCGCTTTCGCGAGGCGTGTGACGCGCTGGAGCGCGGGCTGCGCCTTGACCCGGGCATGAGTTCCGCGTCGGCGCTGCTGGGCATCGCGCTGTTCCAGATGGCCGATTACCAGAAGGCCCGCGCGCCGCTGGAGGCCGCGGTGAAAGCCAACCCCGAGGACATCAATGCCCAGTTCTATCTGGTCAACGATTTGACGCGGCTGGCCGAGTTCGAGTCGGCCGCCAATCATTTGCGGCAGATCCTGAAGGCCCAGCCGCAGAACCAGCATGCATGGTATCTGCTCGGCAAGGTATACATGCAGCTTTCGCAGCAGGCCCTGGGACGGGTCAACGACATCGATCCGAACTCCGTTTGGTCGCACGAGGTTTCGGCGGAGTTGATGGAAAGCATGAAAAACTATGACGGCGCGATCGTGGAATGGAAGAAGGCCATCGATGCGGCGCCGAAACAGCCGGGCGTGCACTTCAAACTGGGCGACCTGTACTGGAGCCTTTCGCAGTGGGACAACGCCGCGGAGCAGTTCCGGTTGGAGCAGCAGATCGACCCGCGTAATTGCATGGTCGACTGGAAGCTCGGCGATATTCTGATGCGGCAGAACCAGGAGCCGGAGCAGGCCCTCGCGCGCGAGGACAAAGCTCTCGCCGCGTGTCCGGGACTGATGGAGGCGCGCTCCGATCGGGCCCGTCTGCTGTTGAACCTGCACCGCGAGCCGGAAGCAATCACCGAGCTCAGAGAGGTGGAGAAGACCGATCCGAACGAGCCGGGAACGCACTATCTGCTCGCTCAGGCATACCGCGCCACCGGCCACTCCCAGCAGGCGCAGGACGAAATGAAGCGCTTCGCCGAACTGGAAGCGAAGGCCCGAGCGGCCACCGCGGAACGCGCGCAGGAAGTGATTCGCGAGAGCCAGTCGGCGAAGCAGTAGCGCCGCGTGGTATTCAATGCATGCTGATCGTGGTGCTCAGCTGCGGAGCATGCGCCTCCAGCGGCGCTGAAAGTGTTTCGGTTTTCCACACCATCGTGGCGCCCGCCTCCAGCCTGGCCGATTTGCTGTCGAAGTGGAGTTCGGCCACGCCAGGAATCGCTGGGATCGTCGGCTGCACGCCGGCCGGCGCCGTCGCCAGTTGCGCGTAAAACGGCGCCCATCCGGCGGTGGTCTGCACTCGGTCGAGTTCGAGCAGCACCGCATTTTCTCCACGGCGCAGCCGCAGATGACCCTCGACAGGCGCGCCGCGGGCGATGATCTCGCGCCCTCTCAGCAGCACGGGTTCGGCCACGCGTGCTGTGATTACATCGTTCTCCGCCGCCGCTTCGGCGCTCACTGGTGAAAGAAGCGCCACGGTGACATCCAGACCGGCTGGCACTCTGATCCTGCCGCCGTTTCCCTCAGCAGCGGCGCCTGCGGCCGCCGCATCGAACGAGACCGTCGATTCGGCTCCAAACGCGCGGCAGTGATCGAAGAAGATTCTGCTAACGCGCTGAATACCGGAGCTTTCGTGTACGTTGACCTGAGCTGTCTCGGGCAGGAGAACACGCCGGCCCGCGATCGTCTCCGGCTCATAGTCGACGATCGCGCTCAGGCTTTTCAGATGCAGATTGACAGGAATCTCGACGGCGTGCACCTCGACACGGCGGAGCGTCAGCGTCGCGTCGTCCACCATGAAAAATCCTTCCTCCCCCGCGCGGCCCGCGAGTTTGCCGTATTCGATAGACCAGTCGGAGGCGCCCGGCAGGCTGCGGAAATCGTACCGGCGCACGGATTCGCCGTTCAGCGTTTCCTCGCCGGCCGGTTTGACATCCAGGTCGTTGCCCGCGATAACCGCCCGCGCCATCGAACCGAACAGCCCGGTGGTGCTGAACGCGTAACCGAGAAGGTCGGCGCTGTTACCGGCGAAGTGCTTGCCATCGGCCTCGGCATAGATCTCCCTGCCGTCGGCCACGGCCACCTCCACGCGCCTTGTGTTCACGTCGTGCAGCTTCCCGCGCGTGTCGACCTCGGCGCGTGAAACGGTTTCGAGACAGGTATGATCGGGGGTGCGCGCCAGCAGCGGTGCGTTGTGCTCACGAATCGACGCCATGGACGCAGCGGATGCGGCCACCCGCGGGCTGGCCGGTTGCATGACGGCTGTGCCGGGCTCCATCCGTGCCCGAAGCTGCGCCAGCTGATTCCGCGCGGCCGCTGCGTTCGGCCCCTGCGGCGATTCCTGAATATAACTTGCGAGATGGCTCGCCGCCCCTGTAATGTCATCCTTGCCGTAAAGAACCGTGCCAAGAGCGAACTCGAGTTCGGGATACTGGCGATCGGCGTCCAGTCTGAGTCCGGCGCGGGCGCTGCGCTCCGCGGCTTCGGGATGCTGCAGGGCCATGTTCGCCAGGGCGGCCAAGGCCCAGGCATTGGGAAAGGCCGCGGGGTCGAGATCGACGGCCCTTTGGGAATGATCCAGGCTATGCTGCCAATCACCCTGCGCGGCTTCAAGGGCCGCGGCGCGAATGAACGGCAGCGCGAAGTTCGCGTCGGCGCGCATGGCTTGGGTGAACGATCTCTCCGCGCCGGCGCTGTCGCCATTGCTCTGCTGGAGCACCCCGAGCGTGAGCCACGCAGAAGCGTATGCCGGGCACTCCGCTGTGATTCGCGCCAGCGAGGCGATGGCTTTCGACCAGTGCTGTTTCGCGGCTTCGTCCAATGCTTTGCGATATTCGTTCCGCTGGCCCTTGCTCGCCTGGGTGTCGGCGGTGCTGGCAAGTCCTTTTGCTGCTGGTGAAAATGGCTGGAGCACCACTTTCCCGAGCTTCATTCCGGATTTCTCGTTGATGCCGGTGATATCTTTCGGCTGCGAACGATATCCGTCCAGCACAGCCTGGAGGCTGCAGTGCGCCCCGGCAGCCGCATTGCCGAAAAGCGCCGGATTCACAGTGAAATGGCCCTTGGAATCGGCGACTGCAACGAAGACTCGAGCGCCGTTGCAACCGCCGTAGATCTCGACCAGCTCATTCGGCGGCGAGCCGTCCTCGAGCGTCACCTGACCAGTGACGATCGCGGCAGCCGGTGATATCTGATCGGTGCGGAGATTGCCGCTGGAGTCTCTGGTGTCCGACTGTGGAACGGAGCGGTGCATCGTGGACTGGCCGAGCGCGTGGCAGCAGCCGAGAACGATGGCGAGCATCGTGAGCAGCCTGTGGCGGCCCGCAATCATATGTAACAGCGTATCGCCGGTAGACAGGACCCGCGTGACGTCGCGCCCTCCGGTTCATCATCATCTCCGATGCCGGCGATAGCGGCCGCGGTGACGATTGAGCAGATCTGTGCCGTAGGAAGATTACCAGCGTCAATCGGCTGAAATGTTGATGGGCGGTGGCGGAGAGAGAGGGATTCGAACCCTCGATAGAGTTTCCCCTATACACGCTTTCCAAGCGTGCGCCTTCAACCACTCGGCCATCTCTCCGGAAG
>Ga0209810_1002728_pt1 | contig 20308 bp, 21 predicted proteins | sample Coa_R1_7_FD_187159 | JGI IMG/M metagenome (GOLD analysis project Ga0209810, IMG submission 187159) | Surface soil microbial communities from Centralia Pennsylvania, which are recovering from an underground coalmine fire - Coalmine... | ecosystem: Environmental > Terrestrial > Soil > Unclassified... | reverse complement strand
TGCCCGTCGTTTCCATGAAGGAACTGCTGGAGGCCGGCGTCCACTTCGGCCACCAGACGCGCCGCTGGAACCCGAAGATGAAGCGCTTCATCTTCACCGAGCGCGGCGGCATCTACATCATCGACCTGCAGCAGACGCAGGAGCTGCTCGAGGAGGCGCACGACTTCGTCCGCGGGATCGCCGAGCGCGGAGGGTCGGTGCTGCTCGTCGGGACGAAGAAGCAGGCGCAGGACGCCGTGCGCGACCAGGCGCAGCGGGTCGGCATGCCGTACGTCAACCACCGGTGGCTCGGCGGGCTGCTCACCAACTGGCGCACGATCTCCGACCGGATCCAGCGCCTGCACGAGCTGCGGTCGCTGAAGACCGAGGCGCAGCTCGACCTCCTCCCGGCGAAGGAGCGGATCGCGATGGAGGCGGAGCTCGAGAAGCTCGAGGCGAACCTCGGCGGCGTCGCCGAGATGCGCCGCCAGCCCGACGCCGTCTTCATCGTCGACCTGCGCAAGGAGCAGCTCGCGGTGCGCGAGGCGCAGCGGCTCGGGCTGCCGGTGATCGCGCTCGTGGACACGAACTGCGACCCCGACGAGGCCGACTACGTCATCCCGGGGAACGACGACGCGATCCGGTCGTGCGGGCTCATCGTCAGGGTGATCGCGGACGGGATCGAGGCCGGAAAGCAGCGCGTCAGCGCACGGGAGCTGCGCCGCGAGCCGCCGGAGGCGGAGGAGGCGGCCGCGCCCGACGAGGAGCGCGCGGACGCGCTCGAGACGCCGCCCGAGTACGAGGTGGTCGAGCCGGGGGAGACGACGGAGGTCTCTGTGGCGGCGAGCGACGAGGAGCGCGCGTGACCGAGATCACGGCGACGATGGTGAAGGAGCTCCGCGACGCGACGAGCGCCGGGATGATGGACTGCAAGCGCGCGCTGCAGGAGACGGACGGCGACTTCGACGAAGCGGTGAAGCTGCTGCGCGAGCGCGGAATGGCGTCGGCAGCGAAGCGCGCCGGCCGAGCGACCAGCGAAGGCAAGGTCGGCGTGATGGTTCGCGGGCAGACTGGCGCGATCGCGGCGATCGGCTGCGAGACGGAGCCCGTCTCCAACAACGACGACTTCCTCGCGTACGCGGAGAAGGTGCTTCGCACCGTCTTCGACGGCAGCGACCCGTCGTCGCTCGAGGACGAGCGCGTCGAGGTGGCAGCCAAGCTCGGCGAGAACGTCCAGGTCGTGGGGACGAAGCGGATGGAGGCGGCGGACGGCGAGCTGCTGTCGTTCTACGTGCACGGGCCGGCGAACAAGGTCGGCGCGCTCGTCCGGACGAAGGGCGGGGACGCAGAGGCAGTGCGCAGCCTGGCGCTGCACCTGTCGTTCGCGCGCCCGACCTACACGACGCGCGACGAGGTTCCGCAGGAGCTCGTGGCTGCCGAGCGCGAGATTCTCGCGAAGTCGGACGAGGTCGCGTCGAAGCCGGAGAACGTCCGCGAGAAGATCGTCGAGGGCCAGCTCAACAAGCGCTTCTTCGGCGAGTCCGTTCTGCTGGAGCAGACGTGGTACAAGCCCGACGAGTCGACGGGGACGGTGGCGCAGTACCTGAAGGAGCGGGGGATCGAGCTCCTCGACTACGCCTGGTACGCGGTCGCGTAGCACGGTGTTCCACCGCGTCCTGCTGAAGCTGTCCGGCGAGGCGCTGATGGGCACGCGCGACTACGGCCTCGACGCGGACACCGTCGACCGCCTCTCGCAGGAGCTCGTCGAGGTGCGCGCGCGCGGCCTCGAGCTCGCGCTCGTGATCGGCGGCGGCAACATCTACCGCGGCATGTCGGCACGGGCGCAGGGCATCGACCGTGCGACCGGCGACTACATGGGAATGCTCGCCACGGTCCTGAACGCGCTCGCGGCGCAGGAGGCGCTCGAGCGCCACGGCGCCGACACGCGCGTGCTGTCGGCGATCGACGTGCGCGAGGTCGCGGAGCCGTACATCCGCCGCCGCGCCGTCCGGCACCTCGAGAAGGGACGGATCGTGATCTTCGCCGCAGGCACCGGCAACCCGTACTTCACGACCGACACGGCGGCCGCTCTGCGAGCGCTCGAGATCGGCGCGGAGGCGATCCTGATGGCGAAGAACGGTGTCGAGGGCGTGCTCGACGGCGATCCGCGCACCGACCCCGAGGCGAAGCTGATCCGCGAGCTCACGCACCTCCAGGCGATCGAGCGGGGGCTGAAGGTGATGGACACCACGGCCCTCTCGCTGTGCATGGACAACCGGCTCCCGATTCACGTCTTCGAGCTCGCACCGGGTAACGTCGCCAGGGTGGCCGCAGGAGAGCGCGTTGGCACCATCATCTCGACCTCCGAAGGAGAGACCCCGTGATCGAAGACTTCCTCAGGGACGCGACGCAGCGGATGGACAAGTCGGTCGAGGCGACGCACGAGCACTTCAACTCGGTGCGGACCGGCCGTGCGACTCCGGCGCTGCTCGACCGGATCACGATCGACTACTACGGCACGCCGACGCCGTTGAAGAACCTCGCGACCATCAACGCCCCGGAGCCGCGGCTGCTCACCATCCAACCGTTCGACCCGTCGTCGATCAAGCAGATCGAGAAGACGATCCAGGAGTCCGATCTCGGCCTGCAGCCGTCGAACGACGGGAAGGTGATCAGGCTGCCCATCCCGCAGCTCACCGAGGAGCGGCGCAAGGAGCTCGTGAAGGTCGTCCGCGCGATGGCCGAGGAGGGCCGCGTCGCCGTCCGCAACGTCCGCCGCGACGTGATGCGGCACCTCGAGGAGCTCGTTCGCAACGGCGACGTCGGCGACGACGAGGAGCGCGCGGCAGAGGGCCGCGTGCAGAAGCTCACCGACGAGCACACGGCGAAGATCGACGACCTGCTGAAGCGCAAAGAGGCCGAGATCATGGAGGTCTAGGAGGCGGTGCGCCTCCTCTCCCGGTTCCGCACGCTCTCGCGCGTCCGGGCGGCGCCCGAGCCCGACCTGCCCGAGGTCGCCGGCTCGGTGGCGATCATCCTCGACGGCAACGGCCGCTGGGCGTCGAAGCGCGGGCTGCCGGTCGCGGCCGGGCATCGTGCGGGTGCACGCAACGTCCGTCGCGCCGTCGAGGCCGCGATCGAGCTCGGGATCCACGACCTCTCGGTGTTCGCGTTCTCGACCGAGAACTGGTCACGGCCGCAGGACGAGGTCGACGCGCTGATGGAGATCTTCGCCGAGACGATCGAGCGCGAGCTGCCCGACCTCGCGGAGCAGGGCGTGCGCGTGCGGTTCATCGGCCGGCGCGACCGTGCCCCCGACGAGCTCCGGCGGCGCATGGACGCGATGGAGGACCGCACGGCGCTGAACACGCGCATCAACCTGTGGGTCGCGTTCGACTACGGCGGGCGGGCGGAGCTCGTGGAGGCTGCGCGCCGGCTCGTCGAGAGCGGCGTCGAGCCGTCCGAGATCGACGAGAACGTGTTCGCCGCCAACCTGTACGCCCCGGAGCTGCCCGACCCGGATCTCCTGATCCGGACGAGCGGCGAGCTCCGGATCTCGAACTTCCTTCTCTGGCAGCTCGCGTACAGCGAGCTGGTCTTCTCGGAGAAGCTCTGGCCGGACTTCGACGCGCGCGACCTCCGCGCCGCGCTGGCGGACTACGCCAGCCGCCGTCGAAGATTCGGCGGTAGATGAGGTCGTTCGGATCGAGGATCGTCGTGGCGGCGATCCTGCTGCCGGTCGTGCTCGGCGCGGTCTACCTCGGCGGCTGGTGGCTGTTCGCGCTCGCCGCGGTCACGGGGGCGCTCGCGCTGCACGAGTTCTGGCTGCTCTCGCGCTCGCTCGCACCGCTCGCGCCCGCGGGGTACGTCGGGGCGGCGCTGGCGCTCGTCGGCGCGCAGGTGTCCGGCCTCGACTGGATGGTCGGCGGCGCGCTGGCGACGTTCGCGCTGGCCTTCCTCCTGAAGGCGGTGTCGGAGGCGCGCGCCGCAGCCACGGCGGCGATCAGCACGACGGTGATGGGCGCGTTCTGGATCGGCGGCGGCCTCGCGTTCCTGCTCCTGCTCCGGAACCTGCCGGCGCACGGCCGCCTCGCGCTCTACACGGTGCTGCTCGCCGTGTGGGCCGGCGACACGCTCGCCTACCTCGGCGGCCGGCTCCTCGGCCGCCACAAGATGGCGCCGAGGACATCGCCGGGCAAGACCTGGGAGGGGTTCGTCTTCGGCACCGCGGCAACGGTGTTCGTGTCCTTCGTCGCGCTCTACAAGCAGCACTTCCTCTCGATCCCCGAGTCGATCGTGCTCGGAGTGGTCCTCGCGGTCGTCGGACCGCTCGGCGACCTGTTCGAGTCGCTGCTGAAGCGCGACGCGGGCGTCAAGGACAGCGGGCGCCTGCTGGGCGGCCACGGCGGGATGCTCGACCGCCTCGACGCGTTCTTCTTCGCTGCGCCCGCGGCGTACTTCGCGATCCTCGCGTTCACGTCGTAGCTTGCCGTGCGGGTCGCACAGGTGTCGGACACCGTTGGTGTCTGACACCTTTCGAAGCGCGCCGTGCGCGGAGTCGCACCCGGTGCCAGGCACTTCTTTCTGTGCCTGGCACCTCACGGCGATGGGCGGGCACACTGTCGCCGTGAAGCGCGTCGCTCTTCTCGGCGCGACGGGGTCGATCGGCCGGCAGGCGATCGACGTCATCCGCGCGAGCCCCGGGCTCGAGCTCGTCGCGGCGACGTCGGGGTCGACGCCGATCGACGGGCTGGCGCCGTTGACGCAGGTGGGCGGCGATCCGACGGCCCTCCTCGAGCGTGCGGAGCCGGACGTCGTCCTCAACGCGACCCTCGGCTTCGCGGGGCTGCCGGGGACGATGTGGGCGCTCGAGCGCGGCGTCACGCTCGCGCTCGCGAACAAGGAGAGCCTGGTCGCGGCAGGCGAGCTCGCGCTCGCGGCGCGCGCCCGCGGGCGGGGCGAGCTGATCCCGGTCGACAGCGAGCACTCGGCGCTCTTCCAGTGCGGGCTCGCTGGCGACCCGGAGGCGGTCGTGCTGACGGCGAGCGGCGGGCCGTTCCGCGGCCGCACGCGTGAAGAGCTGGCCGACGTGAGGCCGCGCGACGCGCTCGCGCACCCGACGTGGAGCATGGGCGCGAAGATCACGGTGGACTCGGCGACCCTGGCCAACAAGGGCCTCGAGGTGATCGAGGCGCACTTCCTCTTCGGCCTCGAGTACGCCAGGATCGAGGTGCTCGTGCACCCGACGTCCATCGTCCACGGGATCGTCCGGTTTCGCGACGGCGCGGCGCTCGCGCACCTCGGCTACCCCGACATGCGCGTTCCGATCTCGTACGCGCTGACGTATCCGGAACGCGCGCCGACGCCGGTGCCGCCGCTCGATCTCACCGCCGCACCGCTCGAGTTCTTCGAGCCCGACCTGGAGACGTTTCCGCTGCTCGCGCTCGCCCGCGACGCCGGGGAGCGCGGCGGCACCTATCCCTGCGTCTTCAACGCCGCCAACGAGGTCGCGGTCGCTGCGTTCCTCGCCGGGCGAATCGGGTTCCTCGAGATCGCCGCGCTCGTCGAGGAGGCGCTCGCGCGCGCCGACGGTGCGCCCGCACGCGACCTGGACGAGCTGCGCGAGGCCGACCGGCGGGCACGCGTTTCCGTGGAGGCGGCGTGGGTTTCGTAGCCGCGATCGTCGGGCTCGCGCTGCTCGTGCTCATCCACGAGGCGGGCCACTTCTTCGCCGCGCGCGCCGTCGGGATGACGCCGCGCAAGTTCTACCTCGGCTTCGGGCCGCCGATCGTGAAGACGGTGCGCGGCAACGTCGAGTACGGGATCGGGTCGCTGCCGCTCGGCGGCTACGTGAAGATCCCGGGGATGAGCCGCCCGACGCCGGGCGACCTGGCGGCGACGCTGCCGCCCGAGGTACGGGAGGCGCACAAGCCCGAGCTCGCGCGGCTCGACGCCGCGATCGAGCGCGGCGACTACGCGTCGGCGCGCGCGCTGCTCGACGCGCTGCGGCCACAGCTCGGCGAGTCGCGGTACGTTCAGGAGCTCGGCTGGTCTCTCGAGCCGGACGCGTACTGGCGGCAGGCTACGTGGCGGCGGCTCGTCGCGATCGCGGCCGGGCCGGCGATCAACCTCGTCTTCGCGCTCGTCCTGTTCACGGCGCTCTTCCTCGTCGCGACGACGCGCGACACGAACGTCGTGGCTCGCGTCCAGCCTGGCTCGCCGGCGGCCGCCGCAGGCATCCACGCCGGCGACCGCGTGGTCGCCGTCGCCGGGCGCCGCGTCGCGCCGAAGGGGATCCCGCCGTCGATCCGCGCGACCGGCGGGCGGCCGTTCCGGCTCGTCGTCCTGCGGAACGGACACCGCACGAGCATCGGCCCGGTCAGCGCGAAGCTGATGGACGGCGCCTACCGGATCGGTATCACGATCGAAGCACGGGAGGGGCCGGGCGAGTCCGTCCCCGTCGCGGCGCGCGACGCGCTGTCGCTGTCGTGGTCGGTCACGGCCGACACCGTGCGCGGGCTGGTGCACCTCGCGAGCGGCCGCGACACGAACCAGGTCTCGAGCTCGGTCGGCATCGTCAAAGCGCAGCAGCAGGCCTGGCGGCAGGGGGTGAGGGACTTCCTCTCGGTGCTCGGGCTGATCAGCCTCGCCCTCGGCCTGATGAACCTGATCCCGGTGCTGCCGCTCGACGGCGGCCATATCGTCCTCGCGCTGCTCGAGAAGGTAAGGGGGCGGACGTTCGCCCAGTCGGTGTACATCCGCTACAGCGTCGTCGGGCTCACGATCTTCGCCGTGCTCATGTACTTCGGCCTCCGGAACGACCTGTTCGGGCCCGGTGGCTAAGCTGGGCGCGTGGCGAGCCAGCGCGCGGTCAACGTAGGCGGCGTCCGGATCGGGGGTGGTGCGCCGGTCGTCGTCCAGTCGATGACGACGACGAAGACGCACGACGTGCAGGCGACCGTTACACAGGTCGCCGAGCTGGCGAGCGCGGGCTGCGACGTCGTCCGCGTCGCCGTCCCCAAGACGGAGGACGCGGAAGCGCTCGGGAAGATCGTCCGGCTGTCGCCGGTCCCGATCATCGCCGACATCCACTTCAACGCAAGCCTGGCGCTGAAGGCGATCGAGCAGGGCGTCGCCGCCGTCCGAATCAACCCCGGGAACATCGGCGGCCCGGAGAAGGTCGAGCAAGTGGTCAAGGCGGCGAAGAAGGCGCGGATCCCCATGCGCATCGGCGCGAACTCCGGCTCGCTGCCGAAGCACCTCGAGGACCTGGCCCACCGAGATCAGGCGGAGGCGCTTGTGGAGGCGGCGCTCGAGGAGGTGCGGCTGCTCGAGAAGCTCGAATACTTCGACTTCAAGATTTCCGTCAAGTCGAGCCACGTCCCGACGATGATCCGGGCCTACCGGATGCTCGCGGAGCGCGTGCCGTACCCGCTCCACCTCGGCGTCACCGAGGCGGGCACGACGTTCGCCGGCTCCATCAAGAGCGCCGTCGGGATCGGCACGCTGCTCGCCGAGGGGATCGGCGACACGATCCGCGTCTCGCTGTCGGCAGACCCGGTCGAGGAGCCGAAGGTCGCCTTCGAGATCCTGAAAGCGCTCGGCCTCCGCGAGCGCGGCCCGGTGATGATCGCCTGCCCGTCCTGCGGGCGCGACAACGTCGGCGTCCACACGCTCGCGGAGCAGGTCGAGGCGCGCCTGGCGGCGTACCCGCAGGCATTCGAGGTTGCCGTGCTCGGCTGCGCAGTGAACGGTCCGGGCGAGAGCGGCGACGCCGACTTCGGCATCGCCGGCGGACGTGACGTCGGCTTCATCTACGCGCACGGCCGCGTGTTGAAGAAGGTCTCGAGCGACATCCTCGTCGACGAGCTCTTCCACGAGATCGACAAGTGGATCGCGGACGGGATGTACAGGCCGAAGCGGCTCAAGATGGCGAAGCCTGCCGCCCTCGCGATGGCCGAGGCGTCGGCCATTCCGTTCGAGTAGTAGCCTGGCGCGGCAACGATGATCGCCCGGGCCTCGAAGCTCTTCCTCCCGACCCTGCGCGACGCCCCCGCCGACGCGGAGGCGGTGAGCCACAAGCTGCTCGTGCGCGGCGGGTTCATCCGGCAGGTGAGCGCCGGCGTCTGGACCTTCATGCCGCTCGGCTGGCGCGTGCACCGGAAGATCGAGCAGATCATCCGCGAGGAGATGGACGCGATCGGCGGCCAGGAGATGCTGATGCCGGTCCTGACGCCGCTGGAGCTGTGGGAGACGACGGGGCGAAGCGGTATCGCCGAGATCTTCCACATCGAGGACCGCACCGGACGGCGGTTCATCTTGCCGATGACGCACGAGGAGACGGTTACGTTCCACGCGCGGGAGATCCGGTCGTATCGCGAGCTGCCGCAGCTCTGGTACCACTTCGCTGTCAAGGACCGGGACGAGCCGCGGCCGCGCGGCGGCCTCCTCCGGGTGCGCGAGTTCATCATGAAGGACGCGTACTCGTTCGACCGCGACGAGGACGGCGTTCGCCGCAGCTTCGAGGCGAACCGCGAGGCGTACAAGCGGATCTTCGCCCGCTGCGGCCTCGAGACGTACGACGTGCAGGCCGAGAGCGGGATCATGGGCGGGAAGTTCAGCGTCGACTTCCTCGCGCCCTCGGGGTCCGGCGAGAACACACTGGTGATGTGCGAGAACGGCGACTACGCGGCCGACCTCGAGGTCGCGCAGGCGATTCCGCACGACGCGGTGCTCCCCGCGCCGATCGGCGGGCCGCAGGAGGTCGAGACGCCGGGCGTGACGACGATCGAGGGCCTCGCGGACTTCCTCGGGATCGACGCCGCCGCCACGTCGAAGGCGATGCCGGTCGTCAAGGGCGACGGGACGCTCGTGCTCGCGCTCGTGCGCGGCGACGACCGCCTCAGCGAGACGAAGCTCTACGACGCGCTCCCTGGACCGTCGCGGCCGGCGACGGACGACGAGATCCGCGCGGCGTTCGGCGCCTCGGGCGGCTCGCTCGGCCCGATCGGCTTCGGCGGCGAGATCGTGGCCGACGAGGCGCTCAGAGACGGGGAGTACGTCAGCGGTGCGAACCGCGACGGCTGGCACCTCCGCGGCGTGGCCGCCGGACGCGACTTCCAGCCGCGCTTCGCTGACCTGCGGGAGCCGCGGGAAGGCGACCGCTGCCCCGTCTGCGGCGGTGCCCTGCGCTTCCAGACGGCGATCGAGGTCGGGCACATCTTCAACTTCGGCTCGTTCTACTCGGAGCCGCTGCAGGCCACGTTCCTCGACGAGGACGGTCGCGAGAAGCCGCTCCTCGGCGGCAGCTACGGGATCGGGCCCGGGCGCGTGATGGCGGCGATCGTGGAGCAGCGGAACGACGACCAGGGGATCGTGTGGCCGCCTTCGGTCGCGCCCTACGACGCCCACGTCGTGGTGCTGAAGGGCGCCGAGGAGACCGGCGAGCGGGCCGCCGCGGCGCTCGACGCCGCCGGGCTCGACGTGCTGCTCGACGACCGCGACCTGCGGCCGGGGGAGAAGTTCGCCGACGCCGACCTGATCGGCATCCCGACGCGGGTCACGGCCGGGAAGAAGAGCCTCGAGGACGGCGCCGTCGACGTCCGCGACCGGGCGACCGGTGAGGAGCGACGTGTGAACGTTGTCGACCTGGGCAAGGAGCGCGTGTAGTGCCACGGCGGCGCAGATACGCATCGGAGCCGTTCGGCCCCGCGGTCGAGCGGCTCATGAACGAAACGGGCGTCACGTACCGCGCGCTCGCGGCGAAGACGGGGCTCTCGGCCGGCTACCTGAACCACCTCGTGCACGGGAACCGGCCGGTTCCGTCGAACGAGGTGGTGGAGACGCTGGCGCATTCGCTCGACGTCGACCCGGAGTTCTTCCGCGAGTACCGGCTGCGCGTGATCACCGAGAAGCTCGAGGCGATGCCGGAGCTCGTCGACCGTCTTTACAAACGCCTTAACGGCTGACCCTAACCGCGCACCGGGCGAGGCGTCTTACCCGTTGAGCCGGTGGGGTCCCGGCAAGCGACCACTGGGGGGTTAGGGGCCCCACCGCTCGTCTCTCTACCGCCGGCTCCGACGAGAGACGCCGGGCGGCCGGCTCAGCCGCCCGGCGACAGGTTCCGCGCCCAGCTCACGGAGAACGAGCGGCCGTCGGCGCTGACGTCCCCCGGCACCGCTCCGACCCCCGGCCCGAGCGTGTCGGCGATGTCGAACAGCCCTGCAGCGCCGCCCGTGACGAGCTCGATCGGGCTCGCCGACCACCTGCCGTCGGTGATCGTCCCGGGATGGCCGTTGCCGATCGCCGCCGCCTTCGTGAACGTGACGGTGCCGAAGTCCGTGAGCGGCACCGGGCGGCACTGGCCGGGGCCGCTGCACTCCGACGGCGCCTCCGCAATCCACTCCGCCGACGTGACGTCGAGCGCCTGCGACGCCTCGATGACCTTCGAGAAGCGCGTGCCGTGCGTGACGTTCTTGAGGCTGAGCTTGATCGTGCTCCCCTCGACGAGGACGGCCGCGGTGATCGTGTCGCCGGGCGCCACGGCGAGCGGAATCATGACGGACGGGCCCGGGACGACCTCCCACCACGCGTAGTGCGCCGGCTTCTTCCGGACGCCGGTGCACTCGGCCGCGGTGCCGAGCTGCTCGAGCGCCGTCGCGGTGTTGCTGTACCCGCCCAGGCCGACCCAGAAGGCGGACGCGTCGCGGCGCCCCGGAATGCACTGCGCCTTTGGCTCGACCCACGTGCCGGTGACGTCGCTGAAGGCGAGTGGGTTCTCGTCCGGCGCCACGACGGCGTACCCCGACCAGTTCGAGCTGATCTCGGGGTTCACGGTCGACCGGGCGGCGAACGCGAGCGGGCGCGCCTGGGCCTTCGACGTGACGGCGGCGAGCACGAGCAGGACGGCGAGGCTGAGGGCGACGCGCACCGGCCCGCACGGTACCCGCAAACCCTGGGAATACGCTAAGACGCCGGCAGCTCGACCACGAAGGTCGAGCCGTGGCGGCCGTCGGACTCGACCCGGATCGTCCCGCCCAGCCGCCGCACGAGCTCGCGCGTGATGTAGAGGCCGAGCCCGGTTCCCCCGACGCCGCGGGCCAGGTTCGGGTCGAGGCGGACGAACTTCTCCCAGATCCGCTCCTGCTCCGACGGCGGGATCCCGAGCCCCTCGTCGGAGACCGAGATGCGGACGCGGTCGCCTGCCGCCTCGGCCGCGACGCGGACGCAGCCGCCGTCCGGCGAGTACTTGACGGCGTTCTGGAGCAGGTTCGTCAGCACCTGCCTCAGCTTGTCGGGGTCCGTGGGGACGTCTCCCAGCTTCGGATCGACGCGCGTCTCGAGCCCGATAACCGGCGGCGCGTACGAGCGGGCGGCCGCGACGACGTCCTCGACCAGCGACGCGAGTGCGACCGGCTCGACCTCGACCCGCAGCACCGGCGACTCCACCCGGCTCGCCCAGAGGATGTCGTTGACGATGCGGGCCAGCCGCTCGGTCTCCGCGATGATCATCTCGAGGAACCGGTCGCGCTCGTCGCTCGTCAGCTGGAGGTCCGGGCGGCGGAGCGTGACGGCGGCTCCGTATACCGCGGCGAGCGGCGTCCGCAGCTCGTGCGAGACGGTCGCGATGAAATCCGACTTCACCCGCTCGACCCGTTGCTCCTCGCTGACGTCGCGGACCGCGTAGACCGTGCCGCCGGCGAACTCGACGCTCGAGACGGAGAGCCAGCGCTCCTCGCCGTGGACGTCGAGCGGCAGGATCTGCGACGTAACGGCTCCGCGTCGCTCGTCGAGCTCCGTCCACCCGGCGACGGCGTCGTCGATGCGCCTCCCGATCGCCTGCTCCGCGGGGACGCGCAGCGTGGCGGCCGCCGCCGGGTTCCAGACGCGGACGACGCGGTCGTGGTCGACGAGGAAGACCGCGTCGTCGATGAACTCGAGCGCCTCGGCGGCGTGCGCGCGCTCCTGCGCCGCCTGCTGCGCGAGCCGCTCGGCCGTCATGTCCTCGACGACGCCGCCCACGCCGAGCCGGTTCCCGCGCTCGTCGGACACCGGGTACAGGCTCGCGCGGAAGTGTCGCCGCACGCTCCGGTCGGCGACGCCCTGCAGCGCGACCCCCAGCACGGGCTCGCCGGTATCGAGCACGTGCTGCAGATGGCCCCGCAGCTCTTCCTCGGGCATCCCCTCCATGCCGCCGAAGGCGTCGTTCACCCGAACCGGACGGAGGTCGCGGTCCCAGTAGGCGAGCCCCGTCGGGGCGTTCTGGAACAGCGAGTCGAGAAGAGCGAGCGACTCCCGGAGCTGGTCGCGTGCGCGGAAACGCGCAGTCGACGACGCGAGATGGCTGGCGATCGAGCGGCAGAGCCGCAGCTCGGGCTCCGTCAGCTCGTGCGGCTCGTCGAAGTACACCATGAACTTCCCGAGCAGCTCGCCCGCGTGGACGATCGGGATGAAGGCGAGCGCGCAGATCCCCTCGCGCCGGATCGTCTCGGCGAGCTCGGCCTCGAAGCCCGCGGCCTGCGCATCCCGGACGATCACCGGCTCCGGGTCGGACGCGTCCGGGGGCCACGGGCTGTGGCCGTCGGTGACGCGGCGGTAGTCGTCGGACAGCCCGCGCCACGAGCGGAAGCGCATGATTCCCTGGTCGTCCTTGACGAGGACCGACGCACGGCTCGCGCCGACGCCGTCGAGGATCGCGTCGACCGCCTCGTCGAGGAGCGCGTCGAGGGTGAACGAGCGGGCGACCGCGTCCGCGAGCCGGTTCACCGCGCGCAGCTCCGAAAGGCGGGCACGCAGCTGCTCGCGGTCGGTCACGTCGTGCGCCGTCCCGAGGAGGGCGAGCGGCTTCCCGTCCGCGTCGCGCAGCATGACGCCGCTCGACTCGAGCGTGGCGTACGAGCCGTCCGCCCGGCGGACGCGGGCGACGACGCCCTCCCGTTCGGCCCCTCCGGCGACCTCGGCGATCTCCGCCGCTGCGCGCGCGACGTCCTCGGGATGGATCAAATCGAGAACCGGCGTTCCCACGAGCGCTGCCGGGTCGTGGCCGAGCGAGCGCCAGGCGGGCGACGCGAAGGTGATCCGGCCTTCGACGTCCGTCAGCGTGATGAGGTCGTGCGCGCGATCGAGGACGAGCTGCGAGACGTCGACCGCCGCCGCGTCGACGACAGGAGAGTCGAGCACTCGCGAATCGCTTGCCAACAGCCCCCCGATCGCGTGGTGCCCGCAGTCTAGGGGACGCCGGCCGGCCCCGTATCGGGGCCGGCCACAGCGAGGCTCACTTCACGGCGAAGTGCTGGAACATGATCGACTCGTGCGGGCGGCAGTACGCCTTGTACTTGCCCTTGACGAGCTTCAGGGTGAAGGTTTTCGTCCCCTTGAAGCCGACGCTCGTGAACGTCCACGACTTCCCGTGCGGGCCGTCGAGCTCGTAGTTGTGGAGCGACGAGTCGTCATGGATCACGACCGTGTACGTGCCGGCCTTCAGCGTCTTCACGAGCTGCCCGGCGGCCGTCTTCAGCGTGATCTTGTAGGCGTCGTTCTTGCCGACGGTGCCGACGAGCTTCGGATGCGAGGTCGTGTTGGCGGTCGCGGCAACGGCGAGCGCGGCGGCTGCGAGCGCCGCCGCGGCGGCCGCGGCCGCGACCCGGCGGGGGTGGGTCATGCAGTGTCTCCTTCCAGTCGTGTGGTGCCGGGGACTACGGCACGAGCGGCGACGTCGGTTTTCGGCGGGCCGAGCCTCGAGGCGCGGCGTTCCGCGGGTGGTACCGTGTGGCGCGTCGCGGGGCGTGGCGCAGCCTGGTTAGCGCGCTAGTCTGGGGGACTAGAGGTCCCGAGTTCAAATCTCGGCGCCCCGACTCGAAAGCCGCGGCAAGCGACGCTAGGCAGAGCAGTTGACCGTCTGCTCGTGATCTGTCAGCTTGGCGACCCTCGCCGCGACGAACGCCCCGAAGGCGTGCTTGTTCACGTGCGTGCCGACCAGCCGGACATGCGCCATCCAGAAGTCTGCGGGCCACCCCTCGTAGGCGTCGCCGAAGCGGTGGACGATCCGCGCGAAGCCAGGCTGCGCGCGTGTCGCAAGCGTGAAGGAGCGAACGACGCCGGGCTCCACCGCCGTCATCCCGAGGGTCGAGAAGTTCGCGTGCCGGTACCACGCGAACACCGTCAGCTGCGAATAGATCCTCCCGCGGCGGCCGGTCGTCCACCGACAACTCGCCGGCCCACCGCTTCCGACGCAAACGATCTGCCGGATTGCAGGATGCTCCTTGGGCAACTCGCGTTGGCAGTACGCGACAGACCAGAACCTCGGCGACGGCTTCGGCACCGCAGCCGCAGACCCAACCACCGTGAAACCGGCCAAACACGACACGGCGACCGTTGCGAGGAGAGCCATCGTCCGCGACACCTGCATTCGCCGACCGTACTCACGCGCCGTGGCCGCTTCCACCTGGCTAGCTCGTCGACCGACGAGGGTGCTAGCCCTCTCGCGGCGGGCGGTCGCCTGAGATCCAGCGGACACGCGGACTACCCGATACTGGCCGCCAGTTGCCGGTAGATCGGCTCGAGCTCCTCGAATCGTGTCTCGGCGTCGCCGGCCTTGCGGCCGGCGAGGTATGCGGTGAGATCTTCGACGTGGATCTGGAGCCCCGCCGCGTAGGCCCACAGTACGTCCAAGGGCAGGTTGCCCTGCACGACGACGAGCGTCGTCTGGACGCCATCGCCGTTCAGCTCGACCTCCAACGTCTCCTCGTTTGGCTCGTCGGGGTCTCTGGACACGACGCGGAACCGTCGTGGAGGATCGCAGTCCTCGACGCGGCCCGTGCCTTCCCAACCGCTCGCACGGACGCGCGCGTGGACTCGCCACCGGCGCGCAGCTCTCCCTCGACCTCGCCGTACCAGCGGGCAAGACGCTCCCGATCGGTGAGCGCCGACCACAGCTCGTCGATCCCGATCTCGAAGCGTTCTTCGATCCTGATAACGCCTGCGCCGCCTGCTGCCCCCAGAGTCCCCAGCACGCGGGGCGGATGCTGCGGCTGGAGCTCGTCTCCGGGCAGAGGCGCGAGCGTGTGGCCCGGTACCCAGCCCTCGCGCCCGTCCCTGGAGCGACACCAAAGCCACCCAGACTCGTCATCGCGAGCGACGACCTCGAGCGGATCACCGGGGCTGGTCGCGAGCTCAGTCGTGTCATAGGGGCTGACGACGACCGCGTCGCCCACGCCGGCCGAAAGGTGGCGCGAGGGCACCCACCCTGCACCCTGCGCGGCCGTCACGAAGACGAACGCCGGCCACTCGTCGTCGCGCCGGCCGACCACGACAGCATCCCCGACGGCGAGCTTCAGCGGTCGCCGTTCCGGGATCGCATGAGCCACGACCGCGACGACCCGGGACGAATGCACAGAGCCGACTTGTTCTTCCGACACGGTGCGGCGCGTCCTAGGTGACCGGCGGCCTTACGAGACGGGCAGCAATAGGTCGATGAGGTCGTGGCGGCGGTAGAACTCGATCGACGGCCGCGAGACGTCCTCGTCGGGACGTTGCGCCGCCAGCCGCTCGAACGTGGGCTTGATCAGGCCATACACGGCGGGAGGGTCGCCTTTGAGGCGCTCTCTCGCGTACCGCCCGCCCGGGAGCGTTCCCTCCTCGAGACCGAGCGCTTCGGGATCGTCGCCTTCTCGCTTCTGCACACAGACGCAGTATTCGCTCGTGGTCACGTCGAACGCTCCGTAGAACTTCCGACCCTTCAGCGAGCCGACCGCGGCCTCGACCTCGGCCCAGGTGCGTGTGATCTCCTCCTGGGCCTCCGTCGTCCGCCGGAACATCACCGGGATCTCGTCGAGCTCAACGATGAGCGTGCCGTCAGGGATGAACCAGATCCTAGGCGGATCGCGAAAGGGAACGCCTCGGCTTCGTACCGAGACGGCTACCGTCCGCCCGAGCGATACACCTGCCCGCCCGAGGTTTCCTGGCTCAGTCGGTCCTGGAGCATCTGTTCGCGGACGACCTTCGCCTCGGCACGCGCCGCAAGCTCTTCCTCGGTGAGCGGCCGCCGTCGGAGCAGCTTCTTGAGCTTGTCGCCGATCGCCATCGCCTCGAATCGTACGACGCGCGGCGGACAACTAGCGGCCCGTCGTTTCTGAACGCCGGCGCAGCGGAGGAGGTCACCATACTGCGCTCGATGCCGACGATCGTGGCATTCGAGTCTCGTCATGTGGGCGGCGTCGTTTCTCTGTGTGAGGCCGAGGGGTGGCCGTCCTGGACGGCCGAGGCGGTGGAGGCGGCGTTTTCCGCGCCCGGCGTCCTGGCTCTCGTTGCCGAGGATGACCGCGGGGTCGTTGGCGCTGCGCACCTGCTGACCGACGGGGCGGTGATCGCGTACCTCGGGCTGCTGGTCGTCGCCGCCGAAGCCCGGAGGCAAGGGATCGGCCGCGCGCTGATCGAGGAGCTGTTCCGCCGGTCGGGCCTGCGGCGGATAGACCTCCTCTCGGAGGACGACTCGACCGGGTTCTACGAGTCGCTGCCGCATCGGAGCAAGCCGGGGTATCGGCTGTACGACGACGCTCAGTCGACCGGATAGCGACTCTCGCGCCGTCTCTCTGCCTAGTGCGTGGTGCTGAGCGTGCGGGTGACGCGTCGGGCGGGGATGAACCAGGCGAGGGCGACGGCGACGAACAGCGCAACTGCGACCCAGGGAGCGAAGAACGCCAGAACGAACGCGATCGCGTAGGCGAGGAGGGAGAGCTTTCCCTTGCGGTCGTTTCCGATGGCACGGTGCAGGTCGGACTCCGACTCGTGCAGGGCGAGCAGCGCGAGCGTGAACAGCGTGTAGGCGATCGCGCAGCCGAACAGCACAACGGCGTAGGTCGCGACCGGACCGGCCTTGACGCCAGTCTCGCCGAGCCATGCTGTTGCGACGGGAGTCAGCGAGAGCCAGAAGAGCAGGTGGATGTTCGCCCAGAGGGCGCGCCCGTCGATGCGATGGACGACGCGCAGCAGGTGGTGGTGGTTGACCCAGTAGATCGCGACGAACACGAAGCTGAGCAGGTAGGCGAGCAGCCTGCCCTTCTCGCTCAGGATGTCGCCGAAGTGATGCCCCGCCGGAGGGCGCAGCTCGAGCACGAGGATCGTGATCAGGATCGCGACGACGCCGTCGGTGAACGCGGTGAGACGCTCGGGAGGCACGAGCGCCAACTATCGCAGGAGGTCACGCCGCCCCGACGCGCGCGAACCTTCCACCGCGAGCGAGGGATCGGGCGGTCGCCGGAGAACGCGACGGGGAAGGGCGGCGTCAACGACGACTACGCGAGGTGGGGGAAATGGGTAGGCGCGCACGAGGGGTCTCGGTCGGGCTGGTCGGAGCGGTGGCACTGGCGTCCGCGGGAGCGGCCATGGCCGACAAGGAGAAGGTGCACCTGACTGCGGCAGGCCAGGCGGCCGCGCGGGCCGCCGTCGTCCGTCGCGCCGATCTCGGTGCCGCGCCCGGCTGGACCGGCGGGATGAAGAAGCCGACCCTGTCCGGCGGCACCCTCGCCTGCCCCGGCTTCAACCCGAAGCAGTCGGACCTCGTCCTGAACGGCGCGGCGGAATCGGTGTGGAAGAACGGCGGGATCGAGATCGACAGCGAGGCGCAGGTGCTGCAGACCGCGCAGATGGTGAGGCTCGACTGGCAGCGGACGGTCCTTGCGCCGCAGGTGATCTCGTGCCTGCGCAGATCGATCACGAACCAGTTACCGGCGTCGGCGCGACTGGTCTCGGTCCGGCGGCGCGCGTTCCCGAAGGTGGCCACCTTCGCGCGGGCCTACCGGATCGTCACGGACGTCACCGTGAACGGCCGGACGATCCCGATCATGTTCGACTTCGTCCTGGTCGGCACCCGCCGAACCGAGATCACGCTGATGACGACCGCGCCGCTCGCCGGGGCGGCTCCGGTCGCCGCCGCGGAGCTGCGGCTCGCCGTCCTCCTGGTGCACCGAGCGCGCGCGTAGCCGTCGGCGACCGGCGCTCAATCCCAGCCGACGTCGTCGTTCGTCTCGAGCTTGCGCCAGAAGGTGATCTCCGGCTCGCCCGTTGCGACCTGCTGCATCATCGGCTCGATCTCGCCGCGCGCCGAGTCGAAGAAGCGCTGGAAGCTCTCGGGGTCGGGCCACTCGTCGACGACCATGATCTGCCCGTCGGCGCCGTAGAAGCGGTGGGCGATCAGGCCGTGCTCCTTCGCACGGTCGCTGAGCCCGCGCAGCACGTCGCCCCGTTCGCTCGCGAGCTGCTCGAGCTTGTCGGGGTCGCCTGCGACGCGAAAGGTCATGATCACGGACATCCGGGCCTCCTCTGTGGGTTGGCGCGCAGTCTCCCACGCGACGACGCGTCGCGACGCGCGGACGGGGGCGAGGTGGCGGCCGGCGCCTGCGCGCCGGCCGCCACTCGCCGTTGCTCCATCAGCTCCCGCAGGTGCTGGAGAGCTGCGGGTTCGGCATGACGCTGCTCGTGAGCGTGCCGCCGTACCGCGAGACGTCGGGCGCGCCGTACTGCGCTGCGCGGCCGAAGTCGTTCGTGGTCACTCCGGCGATGTCGTTGCCGAAGTTCCACAGGCACTGCGTCGACGGGAATCCGGTGGGCGTCGTCTGGTTGCCGATCGTCCAGAACGGATAGAAGCTCGCACCCTCGGGCGGAGCGGTGCAGTGCTCGCCGTTCGCCGGGTTGCACATCGCCTCCGACCCGCCGAGGTCCGTCTCGAACTGGACCTGCGGGTACGGGTGGCCTTCCGGATCGAACGGCCCGGCATATCTGAACGGCGTCGGGTGGTTCGGCGTGCCGTCCGGCCAGTCGGGCCTGTAGGCCGTCCCCTCGAAGTCGAGGTCGCCGTTCTGGAAGAAGTTGGCCAGACAGCCTGCGATCGGCCAACTGACCGACGAAACGCCTCCGAAGGTCACGTCCGGGCTCACCGGGCGAGCGCCGGCCGGGTCGCAGACCGCGTCCGAGAACTCGCAGAGGTTGCCCGACGCGGCGTTGTCGGACGGACAGGCCCCGCCGCCTTCGGTCTTCGCGTCCCTGCAGTCGAACGTGGCGATGCTGCACGGACCCTCGCCGCCCGTGGCGCCGCTGCCCTCCATGCCGCCGTTGCACGTCTGGAACGTGTGCGGGTCGGCCGGAAGCAGCGGGACGCCGCTGTCGGTCGCCAGCGGGTTGGAGACGCTGGCGCACGTCTCGAAGTGCCCGAGCTCGGTCTCCATCAGGACGCCGCCCTCGAGCGCCGCCCACGGGACCTGGTTCTGCTGGCGCGCCGTGTTGTACTCGGCGTGGAACGAGAACGGCGTGCCGCCGCAGTTCTCGATGCTCGTGTTCATGAAGCCGTTCGCTGCGCTCGCGACCATGAACCCCGATTGGCCGGTGGTGAGATCGTCCACCTCCGTCCTCAGCCCATCAGGCGTGTCCGCGATCGTCACCCGAATCGAGTCGCCCTGATTCATCATGAGCGTGTCCTCGTTCGGCGTGAACGTCTTGTAGTCGGCGAGCTGCGGGCTCGGTGGCCCGGCGGGCATCCCGTCGTGCTGGAGGTACGCGAAGTTCACCGGCTCGATGCAGTTCGGGTTGCAGGTCTCGAGGTTGCACTCGAGGCTGTCGATCGTCAGCGCGGCGCAGTAGTGCGTCTGATCGCAGCTCGGCCCGGTGAGGAACGGCTGGTAGCCGGGCGCGTAGAACTGCAGCTCCATGAACGCGGAGCCGGCGTCCGCCGCCGGGTTGTCCAGCGCGCCCCTGTTCGCGTCGCTGTCGGGCGTGCACGGGTTCTGCGGGAACGACTTCGGGTCGCAGATCGGCAGCCCGAACCACGGCGCGAGCGTGAGCTCGGCGTAGTCCGTCACGGAGCCGTCCAGCGTCGGCGCAGCGGTCGGGTCGACCGGCAGCTGCGCGTAGTAGGTCATGTGGTTTCCGCTGCCGGCCGCGTTCGAGATGAACTTGACCGACGGCTCGTCGTGGCCGACGTACCAGCCGTTGTCGACGAACCTCGACACCTTGCCGACGCCCTTCACCGAGATCGGGTCGGTGCAAAGGCTCATCATCGTCTGCTTCACCGACTCGTACTTCGGGCTCCAGCCGTTGCAGTCCATCTCGCCCGTCGCGTTCGGCATCACCTCGCCGCGCGTGGCGGAGGAGTCACCCGACGTCGTCGCACCGTCGGTGGACTTCCCCGCGTCGGATGTCTTGCAGTGTTCCGCCTTCCAGTGATCCGACTTCGTCGACTGCGCCGAGCAGTCGCCGGAGCCGCCGCCCGAATCGTCACCGCGGGCGATCGACGACATCGCGCCGGTCGCGGCAACCGCCACGACCAACGCCACCCCCA
>Ga0209810_1002726_pt1 | contig 20322 bp, 19 predicted proteins | sample Coa_R1_7_FD_187159 | JGI IMG/M metagenome (GOLD analysis project Ga0209810, IMG submission 187159) | Surface soil microbial communities from Centralia Pennsylvania, which are recovering from an underground coalmine fire - Coalmine... | ecosystem: Environmental > Terrestrial > Soil > Unclassified... | reverse complement strand
GCTGGAAAGGAACAGCAACGTCGATTGTCATGCCGCCACCTCCTCGCGCTCGGCCTCCCGGGCCAGGTAGCGATGCCGGGCGCGTATCTCGGCGTGCCAGCGGGCCAACAAGGCGTCGCCCTCACTGACGTGCCCGACCCCGACGAAGCGCCATGAGCCGATCTCGATCCGGTCGGCGTCGGCTTGTTCCCCAGAGAGGCGCAGCGCTTCGGTCTTGCGGAACTCGTGGCGGGCCCGGCGGAGCACGCCGAAGGTCGTTGAGTAGACCCGGCTCTTGGTCAACCAATGGCCTCGAAAGCCGAGGCAGTGCGCCCATGGACGCAACCTGAGATGCGCGAGTGCCTCCGTGCCCCCCATCCGCCAGGCGGCCCGCACCATCTTCTCGAGATGGTCCGGCAACCCGAGTCCCGCTATGTCCGCCTCGGTGATGCGATGGTCGAGGGCACCGCTGTCATCAGCGGACTTGGTGGCGTACTTGGCCAAATAGTTGGCCACTCGGCGCCGTTCGAAGGCACCGACCACCGCCACGTCCACCTGACGCCCCCACCGCACCGCTGCGCCCACCGGCCAGGGACTAGGAGCTCGAACACGCATCGCGGCGACACGCACCGCATCGGCCAGCCGGCCCGCGTCCAGGTCGATTGGCCCGCCGCTACGGGCGTCCACTCGCAGGACGGCATGGACATGCACGGAGCCCCGACGCTGGTATTCGACCACCTTCACGTAGCTGATCCGATAGGCAGCGGCGAAGGACCGGACCGTCATACGTATCGTCGCGGCCATGGCCCGGCCCGTGGCGATCACCGTGCGCCGCCACAGCTCGGTCACCCGAGCGTTCCAGATGACGGCGCTCTCGTAGTCGTAGCAGTCGACACACAAGGGGGTGCCGACCTGGTGATCATCTCCGCCATGTCGCCCCCAGCACGCCAGACGACGGCCGTGAGCACAGCGTCCTGTCGGGCCGGGGTGGCAGGCCCGATTGTCGCTCTGTCGGTGCACGGCGCCGAAGCTAGGGGCGGTGAAGGTGGCGAACACCGTCGGACGCTCGGGCACCGACTCGTCGGTTCCCTTGCCTCCGGCCAGGCCGGCGGCCACCAACATCCGGGCATCGCCCTTGTACACCGCTGAGCATGGTCGGCATCGGGTGGCCCGGCGGGACCCGCAGGCCTTGAGCAACACCCCGTCGGGCTGGCCGGCGGTGGTGAAATGAGTGGTCATTTCACCCGTGGCGGGGTCGACGGCATTGACCTTGCCGACCAGGCGTACGGGCCGGGCACAGCCCCCCGTGGAGGAAAGCTGGGCTTCGAAGGCGGGCCACGACGGGGAGGCGATCCGTTCCACCGCCTCGGAGACGGAGTAGTCACCCATCGCGGTTGACCTCACGGATCCCGATGCCGCGGGCCGCCAGGTCAGCGACACAAGCATCGTCGAGCCAGTGGGTGCGCAGCAGATGGGGCACGCCAGATTCGTGGAGCAGGTAGCCCACGCCCCGGGTGGCGGGATCGATGGCCGCGGCCGAGTAACCCTCGGTGGCCCAGCCCGACCCGAGGATGGTGTCTGACGCCGCCGCCGTGGAGCAGCGCATGGCCAGGCGGTATCCGAAGAGATCCCGGAGGCTGGTCGGCACGACGTCAGAACCGGGCTTCTGGGTGGCGGCCACCACGACGATGCCGGCGGCACGACCACGTGACACCAAATCGCGCAGCGCCTCGGTGAAGGCGTCACGAGCCTTCTTGTCGGAGGCCGTCAAGTAGTGGGCCAGCTCATCCACCACCACCAGGTGCAGCCCGGTGCCCGGTGCCACCTTGCGCCGGCCGGCGTGCAGCAGCTCGGCGTAACGCTCGTCCATGACGACCTGGATGCGCTGTAGCAGCTCGACCGCCGCCCATACGTCGACGCCGGCCCATCCGGTGGCGGCTTGGCGCCAGGCGGCCAGCTCCACGAGCTTCCCGTCGAGGAGCCACAGTGACGCGGCCGGGTCCAGCACCCCCGCCGCCACCAGGAGGTTGATGGCTCCGGACTTGCCGGCACCCGGCTCTCCCCCGAGGAGCAGGTTGTGCTCGGCCAGGCTGATGACCGTGGGCGCTCCGCTCTCGCTCACGCCGAGTGGGACCGGCTCCCACAACGACGTCGCCGGCCGAGCCAGCCAAGGCCAAGCAGGGGCCGGGTCGGCCAGCGGGTCGGCCATGAGCACCGAGACCAGCGCAACTCCGGCATGGTCAGGGTGGCGCCCGATCCGTACGGCCTTGGCACCGAAACAGGCGGCCAAGGCCTCCGAGGACCGGGCCAACTCGGTGACCGTCGCCCCCCCGGCCACGCGGAGGGCGCCGCGCTCTCCGAAGCGGTCGGATCCGACCTCAAGGATCTCCGGGGTGCGGTCCGGAGCGACGAGTCCGAGGTTGTGGTGCCAGCGCCGCCGCCGCCGTGAGTCGCCCAGCAGCTCGTAGAGCTTGTCGCGGACCGGGGGGACCAGGGCGGCCACGGCGACGATGGCCAGGCTGCCGACCAGCATGAGACTCGGGCCGCCCAGGCCGGCGAGCACCATGCGAGCTACGACGAAGCCCGCCGCCAGGTAGAGCTCGGTTCGCCACCGGCGGCTGAAGCCCCGCCAGCGGGGCAGACGGTTAGCGGTGGCCATGGCGGGCCTCCGCTCTCTTGGCCAGGACGGCCAGAAGCCAGACCGTGGTGAGGAAGCAGGTCATTGCGTCGGAGGTGACCGCCACCGCCAGGAGCACGAAGCTCCCGGCGGCAGCGGCCATCCGCCCGATCACGACGCCGCCCGCTCGGGGCGGGCAGCAGCCACGGGCTCGATCGTCTTGGCCCAGTACGTCACCCCGGAGCGTCCGGAACGCCTGCTGGTCCAGGGCTCGATCGACAGCCCGGTCACCTTGGCCTGGGTGTTGGTCACCAGGCCCTGGGGTTCACCGGCCACCTTCACTGGGATGACCTCGCCCGGTCCTTCGGCGATGGCCAGCAGCGAGACCCGGTAGACGGGCCGGCCCGCCTCGTCCGTCTCGGGCTTGGTGCGGTCGTCCCAGTCCATGACCGCCTCGGGGGCACCGGCGCAGGTGAACACCACGCCGGCGGGATCGATGGGCAGCTTCATGGGAGCTGTCCCCTTTCTCCGGGCGGAGGGCCCGGGGTCGGTGACCCGGGTACCTCCCGGGCCACACCGGTTGCTCCACCAACCACTGGCGGTGGCGCGCGAATCGGACAAAGCTCTGGAGGAAGAGCTGGGGGAGCAGGAGGTGGGGGGATGCTGGGGCGTTCCCTGAGAACGCGGGCGGCGGCCGGAGCAGCGCTGGTCGCACTCGTGGTCTTGGTGGCGACTTTCTTCGTCCACCCGGCACCGTCGGGCAACGTGCTCGATCCCGGGACCGGACCCCATGTCCTCAACGCCGACCCGGGGGTGGTCCTCACCCACCCGGCCGACGACCGAATTCAGGGCCTCTACTTCACCGGGCGGATCACCGGGTCGGGCCTGTACTCGGCCATCGGGGCGGGCACCGACCGTGCTGTGGCTCCCTCGGGTTACGTCATCGCCGTGGTGGGAGTGGCCCTCCACGTCGATGTCACCGCCTACCCGCTGAACCAGGGGCTGTCGGCGTCGATGCTCGTGGGCACCAAGCGCTGGCCGCTCGACATGGCCTCCTGGACCGGCGACGCCTCGTTCATGTGGGCGACGGCCGTGCCCAAGGGCGCACCCGTCCTGCTCGAGCTGAACGACAGCGGGGCCAACCTCGACTACTCCGTCAACTACGCCAAGTTGGTGGGACCACTGCCGGTGGCGTCCTGGCGCGCGCCGGGGACCGTCTTCGTCGATGCCGCCGCCGGACAAGCGAACGGGACGGTGGGCATCGACGACCCGTACGGGACCTACACCGACGCAAATGCCAAGGCGACCTACACCGTGAAGACGGCGCAGCTGTCCTGGTACGGGCCGCGCTCGACGACAGAGCACCCCGCCGCCGGCGACGCCTACCTGATCCTGCAGCCGGCGGTGAGCGCCGGCCCAGCCCAGGCCGAGATCTCTCCCACCTGGCCCCCCGACCGCCTCGATCTGGTCGTGCCGGGCAGGCCGCCTATGGCTTCCCGGTACCTGGAACAGTCTTGGCTCGGCGGCGGCTTCGGGCTCTATTACTGGGAGGTCCCGGCCAGCCTGGCCTACGCCCAGCTCCGCTTCGAGCCGGCCAGCTTCAATGACGAGCGCGACGGGGTCGGGATCAGCTCGTCCACCCCGGCCACGCTGAGCCTCGACTTCCCCGAAGCGGGCTCGCCCCCGCCCACCGTCAGCGCCGATGCGGCGGCCCATCCACCGATACCGGGGGGATCGAACCTCGTCTGGCTGGCCCGACTCGGGCTTCTGGCCGTCTTCCTGACCGTCGGCACCCTGGCCGTCGCCTGGGAACGGGCCGACGCCGTCCGCCCTCTGCGGGTGCTGGTGATGGTCGAAGGCGAGGAGGGTCCCAAGCTCGTCCCGGCCGAGGCAGCCGAGCCGGCTGTCATGACTCCGGACCCCGTCGAGGAGGCACCGATCGAAGTGGTCGACTTGCGGGCGCCCGGAGGCGGAGAGATCCGCTTCCCCCAGGGAGACGACGAGGACCGGGCTCCCGATCTCTCCGAGGGCGGAGAGCACGCCGCGCTGTACCTCATGCGTCGCAAGCGCGCCGCGGTAGGACGCCTGGGCGCCTTGGACGAGCGCCACCTGCGGGTGCTTCTCATCATGGCCCTGGCCGGGGGTGGGGACGTGCCCCTCGACGGGGAGGGCATCCGTGCTCTGTACGGGACCGACCTGCGCGAGCCCGGGGTCAAGACCATCGAGAACTACGCCTCCGAGCTGCGCTCGTTCCTCCCGGCCGGGGCCGTTCCCCGCTACACCCAGAAGGAGGGCTACCGGGTGGGAGACGCCGTCCGGGTCGACGTGGTCGAATTCGAGCGCCTGCTCGCTCGAGCCGCCGGTCTGGCCGGTCCCGGGCGCGCCGAGCTGTTGGCCCAGGCCCTCGACCTCGTGTGGGGCCCTCCCTTGGCCGCCTTTGGTCGTTGGGAGTTCGCCCTGCGGGAGCGCAGCCGGCTGGAAGCCGTCATAGCCCGGACCGCCGCCGAGCTGGCAGCCTACCGCCGAAGTGACCGGGACCTGGTCGGGGCGGACGCGGCACTGCGGGCGGGGCTGCGTGGTTACGAGTTGTCCATCCAGCTCTGGGACGAGCGGGTGCGGATCGCCAAGGAGGGAGGACCTGTCCCCCGCGAGGCGGTCCGCGACGAGGCCCGCGCCACCTTCGGGGAGCTGTTCGGCCTGCTCGAAGAATCGGGCCCAGCCCGTCCCGACGAGCCGGCGTAGAGCGGCCCGGGCGGCCGTGGCAGCGCATCGCATGGGGGCGATCGTGCGCCCCCGGCTTCCCAACGACCCTCCCAGCCAAGTTCCCAACCCCCGGATTTCTCCGGCCCGCAGCGGCCCCCGCCAGCGGGACGAACGCCCTGGTCAGGAGGGGTGCAGCCGCGGTTGGGAACTCAGTTGGGAACTATCCGGAGCAAGAAATTCCGGTGCCGGGGGCGCCTTGGTCGGTTCCGATGGCTCGGGAGGGCCGGAGCCTCAAGGGGCGGTCGCACCGGGCCGGGAGGTGCTGGCGCAGAGTCGGCGGTCTGCTTCCTGCCCCTTGACCCCCCGTCCCTCCCGAGCAGCCTTGCGCTCAGGCCGGTCGGACGGAGCCGCCCGGCCGGGGACGACGGCCAACTCGGCTTGTCAGCGGGTGGTGATCGGGGTGCAGACCGTCGGGCCGGCGCCGGCCTCCTCAATCAGGTGGCCCGGGAGTACTGGATGCCGGCGGCGATGGTGTCGGCCAGGCTCTCGCCGATCTCCGAGGTGGTGAAGGAGACGACGATGTCAGCGCTCGGCTGCCAGTAGATGTGGATCCGCCCGATCTCGTGGCTCAGCGCCCTGGGCACGACGGTGGGCGTGGTGGCCAAGAGGCCCTGATGGCTCTGGACCATCACCGGCCGGCTTACGAGGCCCGGCGGGACGAACGAGCCGAGGACGGCGGCGGGGAGGACCTCGAGGGTGACCGTTGGGCCGGCCTCGGTGTGGAAGGCCGACGGGGGAAGGCCGTACACCACTGGGGCAGAGCGAGGGTCGGATTCGCTGCCTGGGCCCAACACCAGGTGCGTGGGCAGATAGGTGGCCCGGATCGACTCCCCGACCCGCACGGGCCCGCCGATCGGGTGGCAGGGGGCAGCGGCCTCTGTGCCACCGCCCCCAGGCAGGACCAGCAGGAGGGTGACACCGAGCACCACCAGTGCCGAGAGGACCGCGGCCACGACCGCCAGCCGTCTGCCACGGAGATGGGGCGCCACGGGCCCAGCCTGCCTGCTGCCGCCGTCGACCACAGGTGCGTCAACCTCCGTGGACGAAACCGATTTCCCGGATCAGCACTTCCGGTTACCCGACGACCGCTCGATCCCTTGGGCCCCTTGCTCTTCTTCCGGATCAGTGTCCAGGCCCGGCGCCTTCGGCGCCGGCCTGGCTGTCTGGAACGGCGTGATCCTCGTGTGTGACAACCTTCTTCACGGGTTCAAGAGCGCTGGCCGGCATCCTCCACCAGCTCGACTTCCGCAGCTCCACCGGCCCGAGACCGAAACGTCGCCACAATTCGCCGGACGGCTTCAACAGCCGCGGTTCCGACGACGCCCGCCTCGACGTCGGACGCAATTCTCAGCAACACATGCACTACGTCGGCGCCGGCTCCCCGACTCTCCTGCGGGGGGTCAAAGTCGACCGTTAGGCCGGCATCGCGCAGCTGCCTGGCCAGCACATGCACGCCACGTATCGAACCCCTGTAGGTAATTGTGGTTGTCATGAGCCTCCTTCCGCCGGGGTGATCCAGTCACCCGAGCAGGTCAGCGTCAGGGTGGTTCTCGAGCGCTGAGTGGGCTATGACATCACTGTCGCACCACCCCGTGACAGAACTTCCAACTCCTGAGGTGGGCGGGCTCGGGTCCCGCTCGTCAACGGCCGCTGACGCGGAGTCCGAACCCTTCCGGGTCCGGCCCCTCCTCTGCCACACTCGGCGGCATGCCCCGCCGCCGCAGCCTCCGCTCCCAGCTCTACCGGGCCGCCCGCGACCTCGGCAACGCCCAGGCCGCCACCCGGGGTCCGTCCGCCTTCACCAAGCGGGTGGTCCGCCGCTCGGTCTACCGAACCACCAACCGCTGGACCCGGCGGTTCCTCCGGGGCTTCGGGTTGTAGAGGGGCCGGCCGACCAGCTCGCGCAGGTCTGGGCGAGCCCGCCCATTGGCCAGCGCATCATCAGACGGCTGGGTACAGTGGGACCAGGCGTGGGACAAGAGGAGGCGGCATGGCCCGGACGCACGTGATCCTCTCCGACGAGGTGATCGCCGCCATCGACGAGCGGGTGGGCGAGCGGGGGCGCAGCCGGTTCCTGGAGGACGCCGCCCGGGAGAAGCTGGAGCGCCAGGACCTCGAGGCAGCCATCCGGAAGGGCGCCGGCATCCTCAAGGACAAGGACTATCCCCATTGGCGGGACACCGGGTCGGTCCAGGAGTGGGTCCGGTCCTCACGGCGGGGAGTTGGAACCTGACGACCTACCTGCTCGATAGCACGGTCCTGATCGAATGGCTCCGGGGCCGGCCCGAGATCGAAGCGACGATGCTCCACCTGGTGGGCGCCGGCCACAGCCTCGGCACCACATGCGTGAACCTGGCCGAGGTCGAGGCCGGGCTCGGTCAGCGGGAGCGCCAGACGGCTGCGGCCGTGCTCGGGCGCCTCCGCTTCCTCGCCACCGAACGAGAGGCCGCCCACCGGGCCGGCCGCTACCAGGACGAGTGGGCCGGCCGGGGTATCACCATCCAGATGCCCGACGCCCTGGTGGCCGGAACGGCCCGGGCTCACGATGCCGTGCTCGTCACCCACAACGCCGACGACTTCCCGATGTCCGACGTCCGGGTCGTCCATCCCCGTGAAGCCGCTAGTGCCCCCGTCGGGCCTCGGGGGGCTCACGCCCAGCGACGTCCCTCCGTAGGGAGGAAGTAGTGCCCCGGGCCCAGATCGTCATCGAGAACCCGATCCTCAACTCCCCGTACGAGGAGCCCGGGCGCCACTTCCGTTTCGACGACGACGGGATCACCGACGAGATCGTCGACGCCCGACGGGTCTCCTCCTATTTCATCCCTATTCCGCAGGCCAAGAAGCGCTCAGGCCAGCTCGTCTTCGATGAATGGACCGGGGACCGCATCTCCGAGAACGCCTTCATCAATCGCATCCGGAGCAAGGTGGGAGTTTGGCGGGCAGGCGGGTGGCAGGGGGTCACGCCGACCACCCGGTCACTCCTCGAGTACTGGACCGGCCCTGATCGGGAGCGCCCGCTCTTCTTCTGCCAGATCGAGGCACTCGAGACGGCCGTCTACATCACCGAGGTGGCTCGCAAGTTCGGGGACAACTGGATCGAGAACGACCTCCGGCACTTCGCCCAGGACGCCAACCCCGGCCTTTTCCGAATGGCCCACAAGATGGCCACCGGCACCGGCAAGACGGTGGTCATGGCCATGCTCATCGCCTGGCACACCCTCAACAAAGCCGCCAATGCCCAGGACGGACGCTTCTCCGACGCCTTCTTGGTAGTGGCCCCCGGGATCACCATCCGCGACCGCCTCCGGGTGCTCCTGCCCTCGGACCCGGAGAACTACTACCGCCTGCGCGACCTGGTCCCTCCAGATCGGCTGGCCGACCTCGGCCGGGCCCGGGTCCACATCGTCAACTTCCACCAGTTCCGACTGCGGGAGAAGCTGAAGGCCCCGAAGCTCACCAAGGAGCTCGCTGGCCAGGCCCCTGGCGTGTTCACCGAGACCCCCGACGAGATGGTCCGCCGGGTTACCCGGGCCCTCGGCACCAAGCGCAACATCGTTGTGATGAACGACGAGGCCCATCACTGCTACCGCCGCCGGATCGGAGACGACGCCGAGCTGCCCGCCCTCACGGGCGAGGACAAGCGCGAGGCGGCCCAACGCGACGAAGAGGCCCGCGTCTGGCTCTCGGGCCTGGAGGCGGTCGCGGCCAAGACAGGTATCCGTGCCGTTTATGACCTCTCCGCCACGCCGTTTTACCTGCGGGGATCGGGCTGGCCCGAAGGGACCCTGTTCCAGTGGGTCGTTTCTGACTTCTCGCTCATCGACGCCATCGAAGCCGGCCTGGTGAAGATTCCCCGGGTGCCGGTGGACGACAATGCCGAGAAGGGCGCGTCGATGCCGACCTATCGGGGCCTGTGGCTGCGCATCCGCACCGATCTGCCCAAGAAGGGTCGGCGTGCCTCACAGGACGAGTGGCGCGAGCCCAAGCTGCCCGGACCCCTCGAAGGGGCCCTGCACGGCCTGTACGGGAACTACGAGAAGGCCTTCCGCCGCTGGGAGGAAGTCTCCGGGCAGAACGACGGGGCCGCGCCACCGGTGTTCATCGTGGTGTGCAACAACACCACCGTCTCGAAGCTCGTTTTCGACTACATCGCGGGGTGGCAGAAGACACTGCCCGACGCGTCCCAGGTTGTGGTCCCCGGCCAGCTCCCGCTGTTCTCCAACGAACACGCCGGCACGTGGTCGGTGCGGCCGAAGACCATCCTGGTCGACTCCTCGCAGCTCGACTCCGGCGAAGCCATGTCCACCGAGTTCAAGGCGGCCGCCGCCCACCAGATCGCCGAGTTCAAGGCTGAACGTGCTCAGCGGGGCCAGGACGTCGACGACGTGTCCGACGAGGACCTCCTCCGGGAGGTCATGAATACCGTCGGCAAGCCCGGCAAGCTCGGAGGCGACGTTCGCTGCGTTGTGTCAGTCTCGATGCTCACCGAGGGGTGGGACGCCAACACCGTGACCCACGTGCTCGGGGTGCGGGCCTTCGGCACCCAGCTCCTCTGCGAGCAAGTGGTCGGCCGGGGGTTACGCCGGCGCTCGTATGCGCTTGGCGATGACGGAGTGCACTTCGAACCGGAATACGCCGAAGTCTACGGAGTTCCGTTCAGCTTCATCCCCGCCTCAGGGTCGAGCCCCGACCCCAAACCCACCAAGATTCCCACCCGGGTGCGGGCCATCGCAGAGCGGGCTCCGCTCTGCGAGATCGAGTTTCCCCGCCTCGCCGGCTACCGCTGGGAGTCTGCAGACGACCACCTCACCCCGGACTTCATCGAGGAGTCCCGGATAGTCCTCGACTCCCGCCATGTTCCGACCCGAACCGAGATGGCGGCGGTGGTTGGTCAAACGGAGGAACACCGTCTCGACTATTTCGAGGCCATGCGGCCCCAACAGGTGGCGTTCCTTTTGGCCAAGCGACTGCTGGACAAACACTTCCGCACGCCACCGCCCGAGGACGGCCAGCCCGAAGGAGAACGGCCCTGGCTCTTCCCTCGTCTGGTCGAGATCACCAAGGCGTGGCTGGCCGATTCGAGCCAGGTGGTGCTCAAGGACGACGCATTCGTGGGCCTCTTGGCCATGCACCAGAACGCCGACGAAGCGGTCGAGAAGCTGCACCATGCCTTCATCTCCACCCAAGGCCCCGAAGCGCGCCTGATCCCGATCCTCAGCCCGGCAGACCCGGTCGGCTCGACCCGGCATGTCGACTTCGACACCACCAAGGACGTCTACGTCACCCATCCGGACCGCTGCCATGTGTCCCACGTGGCGTGTGACAGTGAGTGGGAATCGACTCTGGCCAGCAAGCTCGAGCACATGCCGGCGGTGCACAGCTACGTGAAGAACCAGGGACTTGGATTCGCGGTCCCCTACACCCTCGACGGACAGCAACGCTCCTACATCCCCGACTTCATCGTCCGAGTTGATGATGGCTTCGGGAGAGACGACCTTTTGAGCCTCGTCATCGAGGTGTCCGGCCAGCGCCGAAGGGACAAGGACGCCAAGGCCGCCACGATGCGCAATTTGTGGGTGCCGGCGGTCAACAACTGGGGACGCCTCGGCCGGTGGGCCTTCATTGAGGTGACCGATCCATGGGAGGCGGCGGGATTGATCGAGTCAGCAGTGTCACGACGTCCGATTGCGACGGTGAGTAGCTGATGCCACCCCGGAAGCAAGCCTCTACTGGCCCGGTGCCGGTCGAGTCGACCCGCCACGTCGACAAGCGGGTCAACATCCCGACCACCGAGCTCTCGAGCTTCGTTGCCGAAGACGAGAAGGCTCCGAAGACGGTCCTTTACCCACGGGACCCATCACTGGACCCGCAGCTGGTGTGGAAGGGCAAGGATCAACAGGACCTGGCCGAATACCTCTCGGTCGCTTCGGTCCCGGTTTACATTCAGGAAAAGATCGACCCCCGGGCACTCGTTGAAAACCTACGGGCTACAGCCTCCCGTCCCGAGGACGAGCCCGAGCTGAGGCTCTTCGAGGATTTCGACGGTCTGCCCTTCGAGGACCTGGTCGATTTCTACAGCCACGAGGGCAACTGGTCGAACCGCATGATCCTCGGGGATGCCCTGCTGGTCATGAACAGCCTGGCCGAGAAGGAGGCGCTGCGGGGGAAGATCCAGATGATCTATTTGGACCCCCCCTACGGAATTAGGTTCGGATCGAACTGGCAAGTCTCCACTCGCAGGCGGAATGTCAAGGACGGCAAGGCGGCCGATGTCACGCGCCAACCTGAACAAATCAAAGCCTTCCGAGATACCTGGCAGGAGGGCATCAACTCGTACCTGAGCTATCTACGTGATCGGCTGACCGTCGCTCGGGAGCTGCTAACAGAGTCCGGATCCTGCTTTGTGCAGATAGGCGATGAGAACCAACACCTTGTGCGAAGCATCATGGACGAGGTCTTCGGGACGGATAACTTCGTTAGCCTCATAACCGTATGGAAGACAGCGGGCTCGACGGGTGCTTACCTGCCCGGAGCAGCTGACTACTTGCTTTGGTATGGAAGGAATCTTGAGCTGCTGAAATTTCGCGAGGTTTGGCGTTCGGGTGCCGATCGGACGGGTTACCGCTGGCTCCAGCTTCCGACCGGCGAAACGCGAGGAATGAGTGCGGCAGAAGTTCGTGGTGATGTTGGCCTTCCAACTGGGGCCAAAGTCTACAAGCCGGGCGACCTCACGTCGCAGACAGTGCGGGAAGCAGCAACCACGGTCTTCCCAGTGGGAGTTGATGGACGCCGGTTCATGCCGGGCACTGGCGGATGGAAGACGAACCCTGAGGGAATGGAGCGACTGCGCGCAGCCCGTCGTCTACACGTCGCCTCCAACAGTCTTCAATACGTCCGCTACCAGGATGACTTTCCATATGTCGGTCTGAACAACGTCTGGACGGACACGGGAACAGGTAGCTTCACTGATGAGAAGGTTTACGTCGTCCAGACGCCCACAAAGGTGGTTGAGCGGTGTCTCCTGCTGTCGACGGACCCTGGTGATCTCGTGCTCGATCCGACCTGTGGTGCAGGCACGACGGCCTTTGTCGCTGAGCAATGGGGTCGGCGTTGGATAACCATCGACACCTCAAGGGTCGCTCTGGCCCTGGCCCGCACTCGCCTGATGTGCGCGCGCTACCCCTACTACCTCCTCGCCGATTCGGAAGCTGGCGCCCACAAGGAAGGAGAGTTGACAGGGCGGCTCCCTCCCGGGCCGTACAACGGTGACATCAAGAAGGGCTTCGTGTACCAGCGGGTGCCCCACATCACCCTCAAGTCGATCGCCCAGAACCCGGACATCAAGGAGGGCATGTCCCGCCAGCAGATCGATGCCGCCATCGCCCGACACGCCGAGTCCGAGCTGCTCGTCGACCAGCCGTATGAAGACCGCAAACGGGTCCGCGTCACGGGCCGGTTCACGGTCGAGAGCCTGTCGCCGCATCGGGTGCTCGATGAGGAGCGGCCCCCGCCGGCCAACGGCCAGGCTGCCGCCATGGGCGACGCCGCTTCTCCGAGCTACGAACAGACGATTCTGGACAACCTGCGCAAGGCGGGCATCCACAACACCTATAAGGGTGAGGACATCCGCTTCGACCGCCTCGACCTCTTCGCTGGGTCGTGGGTGCAGGCCGAAGGGGAGTTCACCGACGCCGACGGCACCGGCCGGCGGGTGGCGATCAGCCTGGGCCCGGAGCACGGGACGGTCGGCCCGGACCAGATCAGAGAGGCCGCCAAGGAGGCTATGCGCGGCGCAGGCGTCGACCTCCTTGTCATCTGCGGTTTCGCGTTTGACCCCAGCGCGGGGGAGACCACCCGGGAGTTCGCCCCCGACGGAGACGGGTTCACGGTGGCCGCCGAGGAGCGAAGGATGGGCCGGCTGCGCATCCTGCTGGCCCGGATGAACCCTGACCTGGCCATGGGAGCCGATCTCCTCAAAAAGACCGGGGCTGGCAACCTTTTCATGGTCTTCGGCGAGCCCGACCTCGACATCAGCCGGGATGGCGACTTTCTGACGCTCGAGCTTCGGGGTGTCGACGTGTACGACCCGACCACGGGTCAGGTGCGCTCCGGATCGACCGACGATGTGGCCGCCTGGTTCATCGACACCAACTACAACGGAGAGAGCTTCTTCGTCCGCCACGCCTACTTCACCGGCGCCAACGATCCGTACGCCCAGCTCCGCCGATCCCTGCGAGCGGATATAGACGAGGCCGCCTGGGACACCCTTTACTCGACCACCAGCAGGCCCTTCCCAGCGCCCGACGGTGGCCGTATTGCTGTCAAGGTGATCAACCACTACGGGGACGAAGTCATGCAGGTCTACGACGTGACGAAGGCATCCGCATGACCGGGCCAACTGGCGCCGCCCCGACGGCGCCATCTCGTGATGACGTGCTAGCCGAGGCAGTGGCCCGCCTAGTGATGACGTGCCGCCCGGTCAAGATCATCCTTTTCGGTTCGACCGCCCAGGCCCGGGCCCGCTCCGACAGCGACCTCGACCTTCTTGTCGAAATCGAGGACGAAGAGCTCTGGGAGAAGTGCTCGAAGGATGCGATCAAGGCCGTTGCCCGCCTAGCGCTCGACGTCGACGTCATCGTGACCACGACGGCCCGTGTCTCCCAGGCGCGCGGCACACCCGGGAGCGTGGTCCGCCGAGCTTTGCGCGAGGGGACGGTTGTCTACCAGCGAGCTGCCTGAGCACGCCGCCGAGGCGGCCATGGCTTGGATGTCACGCGCCCTCGCCGACCTGGAGATGGCACAAATGCTGCTCGAAGGTGGGGCGGCGTCTTGGGGCGTGTGTTATCACGCCCAACAGGCGGCAGAGAAGGCCCTCAAGGCCTATTCGTGGTCCGAGGGGTTGATCCCGATCGGACCCACAGCCTCGTTCGATTGAACGCCGACCTGCGGCCGTCCCTCCTCGGCCCTGAGGATGACGACTCGCTGGCCGCGCTCACCCTCTGGTCGGTTGAGCAGCGATATCCGGCGGACAACCCTGAGCCGACAACAGCGCAGGCCCGTAGCGCGGTGGAGTTCAGCCGTCGGATCCTGGATGAGGCCAAACGGCGGCTCGCCAGTCTCCAGGAGGACTGATCAGCCCGGAGGTCACTCGGGTGACGGAGCGCCTCCACTCCGTGCCTTAGTTGATGCAGTTGCCGGTCGGAAGCGGCATGCGGGGGAGCCACTATGGGACCTCTTGGCACGGAGAAGGAACCCTTACGCCAGCCCCGCGGAGAGCAATCAGAAGGTTGGTAAGAAGGCTGGCCTCCGTGCCATTCCGTGCCGAAAGTCGCGAGAAGCCGCCAATTCCTGACCTGGGCCGCCACCAATCCGTCATTCAAATGTGCCCTGTGACCAGGGCGTTCGTGTCCGACCGGTCCTCGCCGGTCACGCCCTGTCAGGACCCACCCGGCCCTACGGATCAGAAGGTTGGGGGTTCGAATCCCTCCGAGCGCGCGCAGAGTCCCTGGTCACAGCGTTGCAGTGCTTGACCGGGTCTTCCCTCGTCCGGCTTGGTCCGCGTCCATCCGTGACCACCTTGTGACCGGCGCGCTGATCGCGGATCAACTCGGTGAGCCTCCTTGCCTCCGTGACCCTGAAGGTTCTCGATGCCGCGGACGGCGGGGGCCATCTGGCGTGCGATCAGATGTCGACCATGACTGCGGTTGAACCGAACTGTTGTTGCGGTTCACGGCCGGTAGATGTCCCGACGGTGGGCGATCCGGACCACCTGCACAACCAATCGATCGTCGAAAATCTCGTAGACGATGCGGTAGTCACCAACCCGGACGCGGTAGGCACGCCGTTCGCCCTTCAGCTTCGTCGCGCTGGGTGGTCGGGGCTCCGCGGCCAGGAGCTCGATGGCGGCCCGGATCCGTTGCTGCTCCGGTCGGGGGAGGCCGGCGAGCATCCTGACAGCGCGGCGCGCTACCTCGACGCGGTACCGCCTCATTCGAGGCCGAGGTCAGCCTTCACCTCGGCCCAGGGGACGTACTCGCCCTCGGCTCTTGCCGCTCTCAGCTCGGCTCGATCTGCCGCATCCTCGGCGGCTTCGACCAGGGCGTCATAGGCCCGGGCGTCGACGATGACGGCCACCCGCTTACCGCGTCGGGTGACGTAGACCGGCTCCCCGGCTCGAGCCTGATCGATGGCGTCGGCAAGTCGCTCGCGGGCCTCACTCACCGCCAATTCGCTCATGTACGAATTGTACATGAGCCTCGGACAACTCTCCTCCTGTCCTCGTCTCCTGCCGAGGATGCCCGAGGCGATCTGGTGAGTCAACGCCGCCCACCGGGTGATCCGGACAATCTGCTCAGCGGTGGTGGGTGGCAGGCCATCGCGAGTGGGCCAGGGGTCTGGCTGAAGCTAGACCGGTCGGACTGGCCTGCCATCACCAGTTCGGGCTATGGCGGACAACAGGCCGTACCGGCACACTTGCGACACAGGTCAAGGTCAGGACAAACGATGAGCGGATGCCGGGCAGTCCTGCGCCTACTGGTGACCCTTGGCCTCCTGGCAGTCGGCCTGTGTGTCAACCCGATCCCGGCGAACGCCTCGGCCGGCGGATCCCATACCTGGGGTGGGTCGATCGTGATCAGCCCGTCGACCGCTGTCGCAGGTAGCACCGGCAACAACCTGGCCTTCCTGTACACGGCGCCTGCCGGTGCAGACTTCAACGGCGTCGTAACCGTCGTCGTTCCTACCTCGTCGCGCCCACCCTTGAACACGACCGGTTACAGCCCCGTGCCCGCCAGCAACAACGTTGTCGTCCAGACCTCCACCTGCAAGATGGCCAGCGTGTCGTCGTTCAGCACGGCCACACCGGCGTATCCGGGCGACCAGCCCGGCACCCAGATCAGCATCCGGGCCAACTGCAAGGGGGGGACACAGTTCCGAATGACCTATGGTCCGGTGACCGTTCCGCAGGCCCCGCAGACCTACACCTTCTATGCCACCGCTGGGACGGCGCTAGCGCTGCAGCCGACGCAAACAGTCATCCCCGGCCCCGCTTTCCGTTTGACGGTTGCGGCGTCGACCTCGAGCACCACGGCTGGCACGGCCTTCAGTGTCCAGGTGCGCGCCCTGGACGCGTACAACAACGTCGCGACCTCCTACGCAGGCACGATCCACTTCACGAGCACGGATACCCAGGCAAGCCTGCCGGCCGACTACGCCTTTCAAGGGACCGATCACGGCATTCATACCTTCGCAGCCGGTGCGATGCTCAAGACGGCAGGGAGCCAGACGATCAGTGGCGCCGATACCGTCAACCCTCTAGCAGGCTCCACCCCGCCAATATCGGTAGCACCGGCACCGGCTTCTCATTTCGACCTGTCCGCACCGGCTACCACCAACGCCGGTGATGCGGTCAGTGTGACGGTGACGGCCCTTGACCCGTACGGCAACACGGCCACGTCGTACGCCCAGACGATTACCTTCACGAGCTCGGACAATCAGGCATCGCTCCCGCCCGACTACACCTTCGATCCGAGTACGGACGCTGGCGTCCATGCGTTCACCAACGCCGCCGTCCTGCGATCATCGGGGTCCCAGACCATCAGCGCGACCGACACGGCTGATCCCACTGTCACCGGGACCACTGCCGGTACAACGGTGGCGCCGGGACCTGCGACGCAGATGTCAGTGGTCATCCTCGGCGGCGCCAACGCCGGGCAGCGGATCATGGCGGTACACGTCCGCGCTCTCGACGCCTACGGGAACCAGGCATCGGGATATGCGGGCACAGTGCATTTCAGTAGTACTGACCCTCAGGCGACTCTCGCCGGCGACTACACGTTCCAACCGGGTGACGGCGGAGGCAAGGTCTTTTCGAACACCTTCATCCTCCGAACCGCGGGGAACCAGACCATCACCGCCACCGATACGGTTGACGCCTCCATCACGGGCACGTCCGATCCGGCCTTGGTTCGGCCCAGCTCTGCGACACACCTGAGCATCTCGGCTCCGGCCAGTGCCGCCACCGGCGTGCCGTTCAGCCTGACCGTCACGGCCCTGGACGCCTACGGGAACGTTGCCAGCGGCTACGGCGGGACGGTGACCTTCACCAGCTCAGACGCCCAGGCGACGCTCCCCCCGGACTACACCTTCGATCCGACCACGGACGCAGGTGTCCACACGTTCCAGGGCGGAGCGACACTGATCACCCCGGGCCCGCAGACGATCACCGCCTCCGACACAGCCAATTCAGCCGTATTTGGTACTGCGACCATCGACGTCTTCTAGGGCTGGTAGGCGATTTCGCAAAGGGATGCCTCCACCCGGCCACACTGCGTCCCTCCTGGCGGCTCACCGCCTCAGCAGATCGGGGTGCCGACGAAAGGGGAGCGCCGAGGTTCCCGTTTCGGGCCCTCCGGCCCAGGCCGACTGGAGCGTATCCGGCGGCCGCCCGTAGATTCGGCCCAGGATGTCTGTCGGCGTTGGGCCCTCTGGACCGGCGGTGGTCGTGGCCGACGCCATCTCCCCCCCTGTCCAGCTCCACCACGTTCTGGTGGGGTTCCAGTTGGGTGCCTGGAGCGCCGACCTCGCCCTGGGTCTGCAGGTCCTGTCGGGCGTCCTCTACCTGTGGGGGGTCGCCCGGTTGGCCCGCCGGGGCCGGCCCTGGCCGGCCGGGCGCACGGCGGCGTTCCTGGGCGGTCTGGTGGTGCTGTTCGTGGCCGTGGTCTCGGGGCTGGCGTCCTATGGCGACTCGGTCTTCGCCGTCCACGTGGTCCAGCACCTGCTGATCATGATGCTGGCCCCGCCGCTGCTGGCCCTGGGAGCGCCGATCACCCTGGCCCTGCAGGCGGCCCGCCGCTACACCCAGACCCGTCTGCTGGCCGTCCTGCACAGCCCTCCGATGGCGGTGCTGAGCTCGCCTCTGGTCGCCGGCTGCCTGTTCTACGTCTCCATGTGGGTGGACATGGAGTCGTCCTTCTACCCCTACTCGCTCCGGCACCCCCTGGCGCACGACGCCAGCCACCTGGTGCTGTTCATGCTTGGCTGCCTGTTCTGGTGGCCGGTGTCCGGGGCCGATCGCATGCCGAAGGCCCTGCACCCCGGCATCCGGCTGGCCGCCCTGGGCCTGGGCATGCCCTTCGAGTCGTTCCTGGCCATCGCCCTCATGAGCTCCCGCCAGACCATCGCCCCCCAGCACACACTGGCCGATGTGCACGCCGGAGGCGAGGTCTTCTGGATCGGGGCGATGATGCTCACCCTTATGCCCGCCGGCCTGCTGGCCTGGCGGTGGCTGGCGGCCGAGTCGCGGGCCGAGGCCCGGGCCGCCAGGGCGTCCGCTGCGGGCGGGGTGGGGTCGGTCCGGGCCCGCCAGGACGAGTCGGCCTGGGAGGCCGAGTGGGTGCGCCGCACCGGCCGGGTGCCCCCTACCGTCGTCGAGGCCGAGTCGGCCTGGGCCCCTGACGCCGCCGCCGGTCCGGCGCCCGGTCGGCGGGGCTGACCGGGGCCGGAGCCCCACCGACTGCCGGCGCACCCACGAGGGTGGTGACGCGGGGGTCGCCCGGCCCGACCGGTCCGGTATGGGCGCGGACCTTGGCCTTGCGCAGCAGCGCGGCCACGTCGCGGGTCTGGTCGGGGGTGACCACGGTGACCACGACCCCGGCGGCACCGGCCCGGGCCGTGCGCCCGGAGCGGTGGAGGTAGGCCTTGTGCTCGGCCGGCGGGTCCACGTGCACGACCAGGGCGATGTCCTCGACATGGATGCCGCGGGCGGCGATGTCGGTGGCCACCAGCACGCGGGTCGTGCCGGCGGCGAAGGCCGCCAAGTTGCGCGCCCGGGCCCCCTGGGTCAGGTTGGCGTGCAGCTCGACGGCGGGGATGCCGCGGGCGCCGAGGTGGCGGGCCAGCTTGCGGGCGCCGTGCTTGGTCCGGGTGAACAGCAGGCTGCGCCCGGCGCCGGAGGCGAGGTCGGCCACCACGGCGGCCTTGTGGGCGGCCTCGACGGTGAAGACATGGTGCTCGAGGCTCACCGGGGTCGCCTCGGGGGGGTCGATCGAGTGGGTGGCCGGATGGCGCAGGTAGCGCGACGCCAGGATGTCCACCGCCCCGTCGAGGGTGGCCGAGTACAGGAAGCGTTGGCCCGTGGGCGGGGTCTGGTCCAGCAGCCGTCGCACGGCAGGCAGGAATCCGAGGTCGGCCATGTGGTCGGCCTCGTCGATGACGGTGGTGCGGACCCGGTCGAGACGGCAGTGCCGCTGGGCGATCAGGTCCTCGAGGCGGCCCGGCGTGGCCACCACGATGTCCACCCCCCGCCGCAGCGAGGCGACCTGGGGGGCCGGGGAGACCCCGCCCTGGACCGTCACGCAGCGCAGCCCGAGGGCTCGGGCCAGGGGGGCGATGGTGGCCGACACCTGGGTGGCCAGCTCGCGGGTGGGCACGAGGACGAGGCCACCGGGCCGACCGGGGAGCGGAGGGCGGTCCGCCGACGCCAGCGCGGCCACCAGGGGGATGGCGAAGGCGATCGTCTTGCCGCTGCCGGTCCGGGCCATGCCGAGGACGTCCCGCCCGGCCAGGGCGTCGGGCAGCGTGGCCGACTGGATGGGGAACGGCACGGTGGCGCCCATCGCCGTAAGGGCCGCAGTCATTGCCGCGGGGACCCCCAGCTCGGCGAAGCCGCCCGGGGCCGCGGCGATGGCCACGTCCGTCCCTTCGGTGCGGTGAGGCTCGGCGGGCCGAAGGGTCCGGCGCTCAGGACGCGAGCGACGGCCCGCATGGGTGTTGGTGGGCAACAGGTTTCCTTTCGAGACGAGCGTGGCCGTGGATGCTGCGGCTACACGCTCTTCGAGCAGGAACCGTGGGTCGCCAACTGCGATCGCACTTCAGGCCGCCTGCGCCGACAGGGCGAGGCAGCACCAAATTAGCAGAACCCAACTCCGGCCCCCCTAGGGATGGATTTGGGGGCATTGAGCGTT
>Ga0209810_1002722_pt1 | contig 20336 bp, 23 predicted proteins | sample Coa_R1_7_FD_187159 | JGI IMG/M metagenome (GOLD analysis project Ga0209810, IMG submission 187159) | Surface soil microbial communities from Centralia Pennsylvania, which are recovering from an underground coalmine fire - Coalmine... | ecosystem: Environmental > Terrestrial > Soil > Unclassified... | reverse complement strand
ACCCCGCCCCACAGCTCCGTCAGCGGACGGCCCAGCTTCTGGGAGGCCACCGACCAGGCGGCGCACTCCAGCGCGTGCATCGCCCAGTGGTAGCCCTTGAGGTCCTTCCAGGCGTCGATCATCGCCGCCGGCCCCTCGAACCGGTGGCCGACCACGAGCGGCGCCAGGAGCCTGGTCAGGGCATACCAGGTGCTGTCGTGGGTGTCCGGGGCGTAGGTCGGCAGCTCCGCCCCCGACGCCTCACCCCAGCCCACCACGCCCTCCCCGTCCTCGAGGCGCACCAGGATGCTGCGCTTGCGCACGGTGGTCCCGTAGGCGGTGCGGAAGCTGCTGACCATGGGCAGCTCCAAGGAGTGCACGACCAGGCGGCTGACCTCGATCGGGGCTTGGACCCGCCGGGCGCGCCAGGAGATCGCGTCGGCGCTCGGCGAGGCGGAGGTCGAGGTGCCCATCAGAGCATCTCCCGGTACTCGCGGATCTCCCAGTCCGAGACGTGCTCGAGGTATCGCGTCCAGTCCCTGCGCAGCACCCCGCAGTAGATGCGGCTGAAATCCCTGCCCAGCGCTTCCACCAGCACCTCGTCCGCCGCATACGCGGCCACGCCCTCGGCCAGGGTCCTGGGGAGCCGCTGGAGCGTCTCGTCCTCGACCAGCTGGCCGGAGCCGGGCGGGCCCGGCTCCAGACGTCGCGCGACCCCGTCCAGGCCGGCCGCCACGTTGACCGCCGCCAGCAAGTAGGGATTGGCGTCGGAGCTGCCGAGCCGGTTCTCGATGTGGGTGTTCTCCTCGGAGCGGATGGCACGGATCAGCGCCGTCCGGTTGTCCACCGCCCAGGAGACCCGCACCGGTCCCCAGGTGCCGGGAACGTACCGCTTGTAGGCGGTGACCGTAGGCGCGGCGATACCGGTCATGGCGACCGCGTGCGCCAGTTGCCCCCCGACGTAGTGCCGGGCCACCTCCGACAGCGAATCCGGAGCGCCGGGATCGTAGAACGCGTTGCCGCCGGAGGCGTCCTTCAAGGTCTGGTGCAGGTGGTAACCCGAGACCGGCGTCTCCCAGAGGTTGGTGGGCCTGGCCAGGAAGGTGGCCTTGAGCCCCAGGCTCTGCGCCACCTCCTTGATGGCGATCTTCAGGTTCACCACGTCGTCGATCGCCTTGACGCCGGAGCCCGGCTCGAGGTTGACCTCGAACTGACCCGCCCCGTGCTCGCTGAACATCTCGTAGACGGGCACGTTCATGGCGCGGACGACGTCGTAGACCGCGTCGATGAACGGCTGGGTGAGCCCGATGGCGTTGATCGAGAACCACGACTGTCGGCCGAAGACCGCGTCGAAGCCCTGGTCGCCCAGCTCCGGCTTGTAGACGTAGAACTCGAGCTCGGTGCCGAACACCGGCTCGTAGCCGAGGGCGGCCGCCCTTCTCAGCACCGACGCCAGCACCTGGCGCGGCGAGGGCTGGGGAACCATCTCCCGGTCGAACACGTCCGCCATCACCTGCGCCGTACCCCGGAGCCAGGGCAGCTTCACGAAGCTGTCGAGGTCGGGTAGGAGCAAGCCGTTCCCGAAGCCGATCTCGACCCCGAGCGCCCGCTCCTCCTCGCTCATGTCCTCCCAGAGATCGCAGGCCAGCAAGGGCAGCGCCCAGGGATGCCCTCTCGTCATCACCCGCTCGAAGTGCCTGGCGGTGAGCAGCTTGGCCCTGGGCACGCCGTGCATGTCCAAGGTCACCAGCCGCACGCTGTCGATGCCCTGGCTGGAGATGGCGTCCAGCACCTTCCGCCTCAGCTCGTCCGGCGCGGGGGCGCCGGTCACCCTGCCATCCGCGGTCGCCGCCATGTCACCCGCCTCCGAGAGATCCCTGCCTCACCGCCATCACCGTTCACCCACCGACCCGGGCCGCGATGCTCCGACGCAGCCAGCGGAAGACGCCCTCCCGGGCCGGGTCGCCCGCGGGCAACGATTCCGGGTGCCACCAGACCGCCAGCACCGGCACCGTGGTCCCCGACAGCGCCGCCACCGAGCCGTCGCCGGCCACGGCCGCCACCGCCAGGCCGTCGGCGGCGGCCGGGCCCCGCGGGAGGTGGGGCAGGGCCACCGCCACCTCGCCACCCAGCACCTCCTGCAGCGCCAGGTCGACCACCTGCACGCTCTGCGGGACCTCGGACCCCCCCACCGCGGACGCCACAGCCACCGAACCGCCGTCGGCTGGCGGCGCCAGGAGCCCCGCGATCCCGCCGCAGATGGCCAGCACGGGCACCCGGCGGCGGCGCGCCTCCCTGACCAGGGCGCGCACGGTCGGGGCGGGGTGGAGGGCCGCCCTCGGGCCCGGCCCTGCGCAGCGGCCAGCCGGGCTCAGCACCAGCCCGTCGACCACGTCCAGCACTTGGTCCGCCACCGGCTCCAGCGAGCCGATCCCCACCGGGGCCATGCCCGCCCGGGCCAGCGCCACCATGCAACCGAGGTCGTAGGCGTCGAGCTCGCGCCGGCCGTATCCGATCTCGGCCGCGGCAGCGGCCCCGATCCGTGAACCGACCACCCCGACCACGGCCGGCCGGGTCATGGCCCCGTCGCCACTCTGCTCGGCGCCATCGAGCCCTCGCGCCAGGCGCGGTAGACGTCCGGGCGGCGGTTCCGAAGGCTCGGGTTGGTCGCGCGTACCTGGCCCACCCGCGCCGGGTCGAGGTCGGCGACGAGCAGGCCCTCGACCTCGCCGAGCCCGGCGACCACGACCCCCATGGGGTCGACCACCAGGCTGCGGCCCACGAAGCGAGGTCCGGTCTGGGCGGCGGCCGCCACGTACACGGTGTTCTCGATCGCCCGGGCGCGCACCAGCACCTCCCAGTGATCCTCCTTGAGCGGCCCCCGCATCCAGGCGGCGGGCAGGAGGATGGCCTCCGCCCCCCGGACGGACAGCTCCTCGGCGAGGGCCGGGAAGCGCAGGTCGTAGCAGGTCGCGATCCCGAACCGAAGCCCGTCCAGGTCGAAGACCGCCACCTCCCCCGGGCCGGCCCGGACGCGGGCCGACTCGCGGTAGCCGAACGCGTCGTAGAGGTGGATCTTCCGGTAGACGGCCAGGAGCGCGCCGTCCCCGCCGATCGCCACCACCGTGTTGTGGACCTGGCGCGCCCCCGGGATCGACTCGAACATCCCGGCCACGACCGCGACCCCGGCCTCCGCGGCGACGTCCCGCAGCCGGCCGAGGAAGGGCCCGTCCAGCGGCTCCGCCAGCGCGGCCAGGTCCGCCTCGGGCTCCGCTCGTACCATGGCAGCCTCCGGGAACACGGCCAGCCGCGACCCGGCCGCGCGTGCCCGCTCGACCAGCCCTTCCATGGCGGCGAGGTTCGCTGCCTTCTCGGGGCCGGCTTCGAGCTGGCCGAGCGCCACCCTCATGCCCGGTTGCCCCGCTGGGGCCGTGCTCGCGTCATACGGCCGTGTACCCGCCGTCGACCACGAACAGCTGACCGGTGATCCAGGAGGAGTCGTCCGAGGCCAGGAAGAGCGCCATCCTGGCCACGTCCTCGGGCTGGCCCCACCTGCCCAGGGGGATGCTCTGACGCACGGCCTCCTCGTACTCGGGCGTGAAGGGACCCGCCAGCGGGGTGTGGATGGCGCCGGGGATGATGCAATTGCAGCGGATCTGGTACGGCGCGTGCTCGACGGCGAGGGTGCGGGTGATCGCGATCACCCCACCCTTGGCCGCGGTGTAGGCGTCCGAGTTCCCGCCACGTCCGGTGCGGAGGGCGGCGATGCTGGAGGTGTTGATGATCGAGCCGGCGCCCGCCCTCCGCATCTCCGGGATGGCGTACTTGCAGCCCAGGTAGACGCCCTTCAGGTTGACCCCGATCGTCCGCTCCCAGACGTTGTCCTCGAGCAGGGGCGAGGGCGCGTCGGTGACGCCCGGGCGGTAGTTGCCGCGCGCGGACAGCCAGAGCCCGGCGTTGTTGTAGAGGACGTCGACCCGCCCGAAGGTGGCGACGGCCAGCTCGACCATGGCCTTGACCTGGGCCTCCTGCGACACGTCGCAGGGCGCGAAGACGGCATGGCCGCCGTCGGCGACGATCTCCTCCGCCGCCGATCGGCCGTTGTCCTCGTGGATCTCACCGATGACCACGCAGGCGCCCTCGCTGGCGAAGAGGCGCGCCGCGGCGCGGCCCTGGCCGCTGCCGGCACCGGTGATGATCGCAACCTTGCCGTCGAGCTTACCCATCGATCTCCTCAACCTCGGTGGCGGGCGTGAGCCGAGCGGGCTCGGGCATCCTCGATGTCCTCAGCCCACTTCGTCGGCGAGCCGGGCCGGCGTGCCCTCCTCCGCGGAGGCCGGTACGGAGGCGGGGGACGACCGTACCCGGTCCAGCTCGATGCCTTTTTCCGCCAGAGCGGTGGCGATCGCTCGGCGGGTGGCGGCCACGTGGCGCTCCATGGCCGCCACGGCCGAGGGGACGTCGTGCCGCCCGAGCGCCTCCAGCAGCTCGGCGTGACCCGTCTGCGACTCGCGCCGACGGGTCAGGCTTCGGCCGATCACGTCGAGCGCGGGGGCGAGCCGCAACCGGATGTCCTGGACGGCCCGCAGGATGTACTGGTTCTTGGACGCGCTGGCGATGATCTCGTGGATCTCGACGTCGATGGCGCGCAGCTGGGCGCGGGTCAAGCCCAGCTCCTCCTGCTCACGCGCGTGCAGCTCCCGCAGCCGCTGCAGCTCCACGTCCTCGATCCGCTCCGCGGCCATGCCGGCGGCTCTGGGCTCGATCACCGCCCGGAACTCCAGGAGTTGGCGAAGGTCCGCGATCTTGTCGCGGATGCGCGCCACGGCCAGGTCCGCCGGCGCGTGCAGGACGAAGGCGCCGCCGTACTTGCCACGGCGGATCTCGATGAAGCGCTGGTGCTCGAGCCAGCGGAGCCCCTCCCGTACGGCGGTGCGGTTCACGCCCAGCCGGGTGCAGAGCTCCCGTTCGCTCGGGAGCTTCTCGCCGGGCAAGAACTCGTGGAGCCGGATGGCCGCGAGCAGCAGCTCGGCGACCTGCTCGCCGAGCCTCTTGCGCGAAGGCGTGGCCATTTGGTCAAAAGGTTGTACCATTTGCAGGATTTTGCGGCATTATATCGGCCATGCTCGGCACCGTCAAACGCGACCGAGACCTGGAGGCGAGGGACGCGAGCCGGACCACCGACTTCCCCGTGGTCGGCGTGCTCGGGTACCTGGTCCTCGCCGAAGCCACCCGGGCCTGCAGCCTGCCGGAAGAGGACCTGGCCCTGTTCGCCCTCAACTACTTCGACCGGGCGCTCGCCTTCGACATGCTCCCGATCGCGATCCCGACGCTCGATCCCGGCCACGCCGAGGCGTACCTCGACCTGGTCGACGCGCTGATCTTCACCGGCGGCTCGGACGTCCACCCCGAGCTCTACGGCCACCCGCCGCATCCCCGGCTGGGCCCGACCATCCGCCAGCGCGATGATTTCGAGCTCCAGCTGGCTCGGAGCGCGATCGCGCGCCGCATCCCCATCCTCGGCATCTGCCGTGGCCTGCAGCTCCTGAACGTCGCGCTCGGTGGCTCACTGGAGCAACACCTGGCGCCGGAGGAAGGCTGGCTGCACCATGGCACCGACGGGCCGATCCCCGTCTTTCACGAGATCGAAGTCGTGGACGACGAGCTGCGGGAGCTGCTGGGTGAGCGGGCGACCGTCAACAGCCTCCACCACCAGGCGGTGCGAGAGCTGAGCAACGGCCTGAGAGCCGCCGCCTGCTCCCTCGATGGCGTGGTCGAAGCCGCCCTCGGCGTGGACACGCCCGTGCTGGCCGTGCAGTGGCACCCGGAGCAGATCGAGGCCGGCCACCCCGCCGGCGACGGACCCTTTCGATGGCTCCGCCTGCAGATCGCGGCGCTCGCGCGCAGCTGATACCCTCCCTGGGCATCCAGGGCACGCACGCCCTCGGCGCCACCGATGATCCACGCGCTCCCGCCGCCGCGCACGATCGACCGGTGGCACCCGACCGCCCATGCCCCGGAACGATCCACCTGACCGCGTCCTCGGGAGGCTCTGCATGTCGAAGATCGACGACCGGCTCCGCGAACTCGGGCTGACGCTCCCGGAGCCGGGCGCGCCGGTGGCCAACTACGTCGGCGCGGTGCGCACCGGCCATCTCGTGTTCGTGTCCGGACACGGCCCCCGGCCGGACCCCGATCGACGGTACCTGGGCAAGGTCGGCGCCGACCTGGACCTCGAGACCGCGTACCGGGCGGCCCGGGTCGCCACCCTGAACTGCCTGAGCACGCTGAGGGCGGCGATCGGAGATCTCGACCGGGTGCGCCGGGTGGTGAAGCTGCTGGGGATGGTCAACTCGGCGCCGGGATTCCGGGAGCAGCCGAAGGTGATCAACGGCGCCTCCGACCTGCTGGTCGACCTCTTCGGCGACCGCGGGCGGCACGCACGTTCGGCCGTGGGCATGGCCGAACTCCCGTCCGGCATCGCGGTCGAGATCGAGCTGATCGTCGAGGTCGACGACTGAACGCCTCGCCAGGAGGCCCGCCGGCCCTCCGGAGGGCGGACGGGCTGGACGGTGGCGGTCGCAAACCGGGGCGGCACCGGGGCCGAGCGTGCATGAAGGGGCGTGGGGGGCGAGGCGCCGGGCCACGCTCGGCCGCTTCCGGCCTACGCCCCTGAGACGGCCAGCAGCGGCCGCCGTCAGCCACCGGGGTTCGCCCGGGAAGGATGGGGAGCCGATCGGCCGCCCACCGTCCTGGGGTGCCCCAAGGGGGCGGGGCCCCTGGCCAGCGGCTGCGATCGCCCGACGCCGCCACCCGGGTCCACGGGCAGGAGCACCCGGGCCGGGGCGCTCGAGGGCGACCTCGGCCGCGGCCCCGGTGGAGGCCTGCGCGACGGACCGGACACCGCTCCGCAGCCCGGCACGGCCGGTGACGGCGGTCGCCGGGCCGTCGCCCACCCGGCCCGCTCGTGGCTCGGGAGGAGCCGCACCGCGGCGCCGGACAGCCGGTCCGGAACGCCGGCCAGCACCCGACCGTCCTCGGTCCTCCGATCGCGGTCCGATCCGAGGCGGCCGGCGGAGGGCCGTCGGACCCGGCGGGCGGCGCTCCCCCACCACCCCGCGTCATCGACCGGCTCCGATCGCGTTCCCCGGCGCCGATGGGCGTCCGTCTTTCCCCGTCCCGGCGCGGTCGAGTGCGCGGCCCGGCGGAGTCCGGGGCGCCGCCCATCCCCGGCATGCCGCCGCCTCCGCCGCGGCTGAGAGGGAGCAGGACCCGGTGCCGTCATCCGAGCCTCCGTCCGCGGTGGGTGCATCCACCTGGGGCCGGCCCTCTCCCGCCACCACGGCGCGGTCGGGCGATCACCCCCGGCGGCCCCGGCCGTGGCTCGGCATCCGACGCGGCCCGGCGCTGGACGCCCCCCGCGTCGGGCCGCGAAGCGCCTGCGCCATGGGCCAGCTTCGTGTGGTATCTATGGGCCGGCGATGGCCGAGGTCGAGAAACCGGCCTCCGACTGACGCTGCCTTCGTCACCTGCAGGCTGCATGGCCCGAGTTCCAGGTCCGTCGAGCGATGCGGCTCCGCGAGCGCGCGCGGTACGGCCACGCGGCCGAGCGGGCAACCGAGGAGATCCTCGAGGACCTCTTCACCGCCGTGCTGGACTGGTCGGTCGGGGACCTCAACCATCAGGTGGGACGCGCCGACCTGCTCCTGAGCCGCCTCGGCATCAAGTACCTGATCGTCGAGGCAAAGCGGCCCGGTGCGCTCACCTGGAGTCGCCCTGCGCTGGACGAAGCGCTGTGTCAGGCATGGGGCTACGCCCGCGAGCAGGGGGTCCAGTCGATCGCCGTCTCGGACGGCTACCTGCTCTACGCCGCCGACCTCGAGGGCGGGGGTCTGCGGGGTCGGGCCTTGGTTCGGCTCGACTCCGCCGTGGGCGAGGGCGATCTCTGGTGGCTCAGCGTGGACGGCATCTACCGGAGGCCTCCCGAAGGTGCCGAGGCACGCCTCCAGGCCCTGGGTGAGCTGGCCCCGGGACCGGGGGGCACAGCTCCGACCGGCGGTACCGAGACCGTCCTCCATCCCCGATACCGCCTGCCCGCCTCCTGCTTCGCCTACGTCGGGAACCCCAACGACCCTCGCACCTGGGCCCTTCCCATCGATCCGACGACGGGGCGGTCGACCTCAAGCGGCGCCCAAGGCCATCCAGGCGATCGTCAGCAACTACCGGGGCGCACACCTGAGTCGCGTGCCCGAAGGGCACATCCCCGACGTCCTGGTCCGGCTGGCACGGGCGGCGGTCGAGGCGGGCAAGATGCCCTGGCAACTCGAGGGCACCGCCCCCGCCCACCGCGACCTGGAGCGAGCGCTGGCCCAGCTGGGGCGGCTGGACGAGGTCAGGGCCACCGACCCACGAGGGGCCGGACCGGACCGATGGAAGGCGTCAGGAGCGCTCGCCGGCGCGCGTCGGGGCCGGTCGGCCGCTCCTGGGGACGGGGTCATCCCCCCCTGGGCGGATCGGGCTGACCCCGGTCGAGGCCGCAGGCCCGCCCTACCGCTCCCGCTCCGACGCCGGCCGTGGTCGCTCCGGCGCGCGGCCGCACCGCACCCCGTCGCCGACGGACGGCGGGCCGGCGGCGCCCGGTCGAGGCCCGTCCTCGGCCGCCTCGACGGACGCCGGGCCACCCCGCGCAGCAAGGGGGACCCGGGTCGCCCCGGCCAGGCCGCCGGTCGGGGTGGCGGAGCCCCCGGACCAGACCCGCGCCCGAGCCCCCAGGAGCGGCCCCAGGCCCCAGCCGGCGGGGTCAGGTGGCGGTCTCGGTCCGGCGCCACGTGGGCGGCGGTGCCGCCGCCATCGCGCCCCCTTCCGAGTTCGAGCGCCGCGGCCCGGTGAGGCCGGAGGCGACCGGCGCCCGGTTCGGCCCGGCCGGGCCGACGGCGGCCGGCCCGGTCTCGCATCGGCGGCTCTCCCCCCGGCCCGTCCCTCTCGGCTCCCGATCCGGCCGCGTTCACCGCCGTCCGCGCGACCGTCCGCCACGTCCGGCCGCTGCCTCCGCCCAGCACGCCGGCGCCCACAGCCCGGGCGCCCCCGACCCGCCGCCGCGGCCGGCACCGTCCCAGATCCCCATCCGGATCGGCACGAGGCGCAAGCGAGCGGGGCCGAGACCGCGCCGCTCGCGAGCGCCGGCTGTCGGAGCCGGGGGAGCCCGGCCCGCCCTCCGGCCGGGGTGAGGGCCACGACCATCTCCACCGCCCCTCCGGGAGCTCGGCCACGGCTCCCGGCCGAGGCCCGGTGCACGCAGGCTCGGGCCACGCCAGACGCCTGGGCGGTCGGGCGGCAGGGGCCGGGCCGGCACCGCTCGACGACGGTTCTCCGTTGCGAGTCAGTGGTCATGAGTAACCACCCGACCCACCGCCACCAGTTGCCCGGTGGCGGGGTACCCCACGAAGCCAGCTTCGTGGGGACCTCTGGCGGTCCCGGTCGTACCCGCTCGCGCGGTGCCGGGTTCCTGCTTTGCACCCCGCGAAGCAGGCTTCGCGGGGACCCCCGTTCACCCCGCGAAGCAGGCTTCGCGGGGACCCCCGTTGGCGCCGTGTGCCCAGCATCACCGCCGGGTCTTACCGGGGACCCCACGAGGTCAGCCTCGTGGGGTCCCCTTACCTCGGCTCCACAGGCCCCTCTGCCACTGACGGCGAGCACGAGTAGGTTCCTTGCCGCGTTCACGTCTCGGTCGATGACCAGGCCGCATCCCTCGCACCTGAAGACGCGCTCGGCCAGGGACAGCTTGGCGTTCACCATCCCACAGGCTGCTTGCCGGCACCTCCTGGCGCGGCATCGAGCTCTTGCTCCGGCATCCCCAGGCGCTGCGAGACCAGTTGCAAGCCATCTTGAACGCCGGCCAGGGGGTCGAACTACGGACCTCGATCCCCATGGTGACCTAGGTGGAGGAAGTGCGGGCGGTCAAGCGGGTGCTGGCCGCCCTGGTCGGGGAACGAAGACGAGCTCCGGGGGCCATGATCGAGACCCCTCAAGCCGCGAACCAAGCCCAGTTCTTGGCCCAGAAGCTGGACTTCCTCAGCTTGGGCACCAACGACTTGGTGCAATTGGTCTTGGGCCTGGGTCGTGAACGGGCTTCGTCGTCGCCTATCGGTCATCCCCAGATCCTGGGCCTGATCGACGCCACGGTGCGCGCTGCCCACCCGGTCGGTATCCCGGTCGAGATTTGCGGGGAAGCCGCCTCCCAAGCACTGTCCCTTCCCTTGCTGGTGGGACTGGACGTGGATGAGATAAGCGTGGGAGCGGCCAGAGTGGGAGAAGTCAGGAGCTGGGTGCGTGAGATGCGCTACGCCGACTGTCGCCAGAGGGCACTGGCTCTACTCCGAAAGGGCGGCCACACAGCCCGCCAGGGCGCGTAAGGCGGCCTCGGCATCTTCACCTTCAGCTCGGAGCCGGAGTACTGTGCCTCCTTTGGCCCCCAGGGCCAGCACCGCCAGGATGCTCTTGGCGTCGGCCTCCCGTTCACCGATCGCAACCGTAAGTCGGGAGCGGAAACGCATCGCGGTCCTCACGAATTGTCCGGCGGGCCGAGTATGGAGCGCGACTCCATCGGCCAGGGTCACCTGTACCTCAGAATTTATGGGCACGCCGTGCTTCCTCGGCTGCCCTGACCACCTCCTCCAAAGGCCCTCCCCCCCGTCGCGGTGACGGCTGCTGCTGCCGCTCCTTCCGCAAAGGGGGCATCCACCAGCCGAATCTGATCACTATCGTTCTCCAGCAAGTGCTTGACGGTCAAGACGGCACTGCCCAGATCAGCCAGGACTACCACCCCCTGACCCCAGTTGGCGCGGGCCAAGGTTAACGGGATGGCATCCGAGCTGGTGCCCAGGGAGCCGTCAGGGCCACCCCCGGCGGCTTCTACTTTGACCTTGGCACCGGCGACCTGAGCGATCAGCTCGGCCAGGCCTGAAGCCAGTTGGGAACTGTGGGAGACCAGTACAATGCCGACCATTTGCCGCTCCGAAAACCATCCCGAGACATCAAGCCCAATCTACATTACAGACAGGGATTCAGCAATGCCGAATCGCCGACCCTGGCCGACGATCCAGTCCATCGACCGGACCGCAACCATCTTGAAGACACTGGCCAGTGGCCCCCGACACCTGGGGGTCAGCGAGCTGGCCGAGCGACTGGGGCTGGCCCGGCCCACCGTTCATGGGTTGCTCCAGACGCTGCAGGCGCACGGCTTCGTGGAGCAGGACCCCGCTTCCGACAAATACCAGCTGGGTCCCGGTTTGCTCCAGTTGGGGTACTCCCATCTCGACCTCAACGAGCTGAGGGCGCGGTCGGTCACTTATGCGGATCGGTTGGCGGTCAGGACCAGAGCTGCCGTGCGGGTGAGGGTTGGGCACGGCGCCAGCGTGGTGGTGATCCATCACGTGTTCAGCCCGGAGACCGCTTTTGGAGTTCTCGAGGTGGGCGCGCAGTTGCCCTTACACGCCAGCGCCTTGGGCAAGGCGATCCTTACCCTTTCCTCTCCAGAGCTGGTCGAGGACCCCCTGGCGGAGCCGCTGGCCAGGCTGACCAAGCACACCTTGGGGTCAGAGGAGCTGCGCCACGAGCTGCAAGTGATCAGGGAACACGGTCTGGCTACGGAAAGAGACGAGGCGGTACTCGGTGAGTCGAGCGTGGGGGCGGCCATGTTCGGCCACATCCGGACGGGCGGTGGGAGCCATCGGGGTGGTCGATGCCAGCGAGAGACTCTTTCGACGCGGACTGGCTCGCGGCGTTGGGGTGGCGGTCAGCGAGGCTGCTCGTGGAATCTCCCGGGAGCTGGGTGCTCCCCGCTGGCCCTGTGTCGCCGAGGCTCGGTAACCGTTGAGAGCACCTTCGGCCCGACGTCGGAGCCCAGCTGGATTGCGGGCTCGGTAGCGATCGACCCCGGGATGGGGAGGCGCTCGATACCGGTTGGCGGACCAGGCCTCTGGGCAACCCTGAGTCAGCCGCTTGGCCTGGTTCAAGCGGTCGATGGTCGTTGACCATCGCCTGGGCGCCGACTATACTGCCTCCGGAACCGGGACGTACTGCAGCTTGATGCAAGTGTAGGGGGAGTGTCATGGCGCTAAGATGGCGCTAAGATGGATGTGGCTAACTGGCCTGGGCCTGGGGGCTTTGATTCTGAGTGCGGTCCCGGCAGTCGCCTCCGATGTGTCATCGGCGTCTTGCCCGGGACCCAAGGCCATCGCTAACTCCCCTGGAGCTCCTGCCGGAAGCGTGACGGTGGCTGGCTACCTGCCGGTCAAAGATGGCACCTGCCTGCGCTACACGCTGCTCTTGCCCTCCGTTAAGGGTCGCTTTCCTACCGTCTTGGTGTACGACACCTATTCGGCGGGGAGCGGTCCTTTGCCTGGCTCCCCCATGATCGGCAGCCATCCCGATGCTTTCCTGGCCGCGGGATACGCGGTGCTCGGCGTCAACGTCCGGGGTACTGGCTGCTCCCAGGGCACCTGGGATCCCTTCGCTACCGAGGGCCGCGACGGCCGAGACGTGGTGGAGTGGATCGCCCATCAGCCCTGGTCCGACGGCAGGGTGGGTGAGATCGGCGTTTCCGATTCGTCGATCAATGCGCTTTTGGTGGCCGAGTAACGGCCACCTCACCTGCAAGCGATCACCGTGATCGCCACCGAGGCCGACCTCTACCGAGGGGTTGCCTATCCGGGTGGGATCTACAACCACGGCATGACCACTTGGTGGAGCCTCGCCCAGTGGCAACTGTCCCTGATCGGAGCCCAGGCCGGGGTGCAGGAGGGAGACACGGCTTGCCAGGCTACCTTGGTCCAGCGTCAGCATGATCTGCCCCTGCGTCCTTATCTTTTGACAGTCAACAATCCCTTCGACGTGGGGCTGCTGGCCGAGCGCTCGCCGGCGGCGCATCTCTCCGAGATCGCGGTCCCGGTGCTGATGCAGGAGTTCGGCCAGGATCAGCAGCTGGGCAGCTATGCCACTGAAGCCTTGAGCCAGCTTCACGTGCCGCACTGGCTGGTCCTCTCCAACGGTGATCACGACGGTCAGGTGGTGGCTGGTCCCTTCGGCCAATTCCAGGCCCAGCTCGCCCTCCATTTCATGGACCGCTTCGTGCGGGGCCAGAAGAACGGCTTCGAGCAGGGCCCCAAGGTCTGGTTGGGGTGGGAGGTGGGCACCTCCCAGATCGGGCAGATGACCACTCTCCACCACGCCTTGGCCGACGCCGGGCGAATCTTGAGCTTGGCCCTCTCGGAGCGGGGATCGTTGGTCAGGGGCGAGCGCGGCAGTGGTGGCCCCGATACCTACACCTGGCAGACCACCCAGTGCTCGCCCTCGGGCGTCACCTCGGCGACGACTTACGCCCAGCTTTAGCAACAGACGCCTCGGCCTCAGGCAGGGGTCTGCGGGGTTGCCTACACTAGCGCTCCCCTGGAGCACGACCTGGCGGTCGCGGATCCGGCCAGCCTCGATGTTTGGGTGTCGCGACTTTTCGCCCAGGATCAGAACACCGATCTCCAGGTGACGTTGAGCGCCATCCGCCCGGATGGGCAAGAGCAGTTCGTGCAAGAGGGCTTCTTGCGTGGCTCACGCCGGGCGCTGGACCTGAAGCACTCGACGCAGTTGGTGCCGGTTCACACCCATCTGCCCCAGGACGTTCAGCCCATGCCGCTCGACCAGCCGGTCCTGGTCAGGGTGGGACTGCCACCCTTCACCTACCTGTTCCGGGCCGGGATGAGGATTAGGGTGACCATCACCACTCCACCCAACTTCACCAGCCAGACTCTGTTGGGCCTGCCGGTGCCACCCAGCTCCCATCCCTGGGACTTGGATACGCCGGGGGCCAGCGAGCACAACGCAATCTTCCACGACCGCGAGCACCCTTCACGCTTGTTGCTGGCGGTGCTGCCAATGGTGAAGGCGTCGGAGCCGTTGCCCGCATGCGACGCGATGGTCGAGGAGCCCTGTCGGGCGGCCTAGACGAATCGTTTCCTTGGAAGGGGGGAATAGGGAGGAGGCTGGGAGAGGCGGCGAGGCTAGCCTCGCCGCCCATCCTTATCTGCTAGTTGGCATTGATGTGGGGCTATGAGAAAGCTGACCCAAACCTAGGATCTGCAAGACGTCGATGGGAACCGAGCGATGGGCTCCCTGGCGTCGCTGTCCTAACACTGGACTCCAGATTGCACAATTACGGGCTTGGGTTATCAGATCGTGGCTATTGAGATCACAGACAACGCTCTGCATCCACACCAGGCCCAGTTCAGATTTCCCGTCTGTCTTGTGATCGGAGATGAGATGGCGGGAGTCTCAGGAGATGTCCTGGCTCAGGCCGACTGTGCAGTTGCGATTCCGATGTTAAGTATGGGCAATTCACTGAGTGTTGTCTCGGCGCTGAGCATTGTTGTCTACGAAGCCTCGCTTCGTCGGATTCAGCCAACTAATAGTACCGGATCTGAGAAGAGGGGTTTTGGGGTTGGTTCTGCTACTGCTGGAGCTGGCCCAAAGCATCTCTGGGTGACACTGGCAGTGCCTTGGCACAAGGTGGCCGAAGAGAGGGAGCGGCAGGTCATGTTGCCCGCCGGATCATAAAGTGCCTGGTACTGGCCTCCGATGTTGCCTACTACCGGATCTTGGGCACCATCATCCTCATTCTGACTGTACCAGCGTGGTCCGTGTGGGTCATTGTCAGCGGGTGTTGCTCAATCAGCAGGCGGCCATCCGAAGCTGCCGCCACCAGGCTTCAGAGCGTCCAGCTCCGGCGAGTCGCAGGCCACGCCGCCCAGCTCTAACCCCCCATTCAGGGGGAGCCACCTCGCCATCGGCGGGGCCCGACGAGGGTTGGGCGGGGTCCGCAGCCAGGAGCTCCTCTGGCAAACTAGGCCTCGTGCCGGAGCAACCGCCCGAGCTGACCGTGCCTGATGCCCGCGCCTGGCGAGAGTGGCTAGATCAGCATCACGGCGATTCCCGCGGCGTCTGGCTCGTGCTGGCCAAAAGACTGACCACCGAGCCTACGCGGCTCACGTATGACGAGGCGCTGGAAGAGGCACTTTGCTACGGCTGGATCGACGGCCAGCTCCAACGCCGGGATGAGAACACTTACCGGTTGCGGTTCACACCGCGGCGGCCCCGGAGCGCCTGGTCCCAGCGCAATGTGGAGCTCTGTGAAAAGTTGCGGGCCGAAGGACGCATGCATCCGGCCGGTCTAGCTGAGATGGAGCGCGCCACCGCCGATGGCCGCTGGCGAGCCGCTTACGCCGGCCAGGCAGCGGCCGAAGTGCCGCCCGATCTGGTCGCGGCTTTAAGACGCAGACCCGGCGGCGAAAGCCATGTTTGCGGCTCTCAGCGCCCGGAACCGCTATGCAATCCTCTATCGCGTCGAAACTGCGCAGAAGCCGGAGAGGCGGGCCCGTCGCATTCGACAGCTGGTCGCCATGCTGGCCCGCGGAGAAACGATCTACCCGCAAAAGGCCAGACCCACCGGTAACTAGCGCGAAGTCCCGCACCGGTAGCGAAACACCGAAATCGGTACGAAGACCAGCAGGATCGCAACACCCAGGCCACCGATTGCAAATGGGCTTGCCCCGATTCGACAGATAACTGGATTATGCGGCATGCGCAGCCCCCGAGATCGAGCGGTCTTCCTTCCGGCAGAGCTCCACCACCTCCGCTTGTAGGCGGCCGTGAACGCCCTCCTGGGTCGCTTCTGCTGCATTGCCTTCTCCATCGGTGAACAACCTCCCATGGCTATCGCCACATATCTTGGTTGTCCGTCGAAGCGGGGCAAGCCCAGATGTCGCCCACGGGCGCTGAGCCATCGGAGCACGCGACATGCCTCAGACACTGGCGATCTCGCCTGATTTCGAGATATAATGCACGATATGTCTAGCTGGCTCGTTTGCCCTAACGACCATCCTCCTGTGAGGTAGGTGCAGATGGGGAGGGACGGCGAGCGTTTGCCGATCGAGGAGATCGAACCGTTGCGCTTCGTGTGGTGCGAGCTCACCAGCCTGTGCAACCTGGCTTGCCGGCACTGTTACGCGGATAGCGGACCCTACGGTAACCACGGCACGATGACGGTGCTGGACTGGTGCTGCGTGCTTGAGGAGGCCGCTGCGCTAGGCGCTCTCGACGTGCAATTCATTGGTGGGGAGCCGACGCTGCATCCAGGCCTTCCCGCGCTCGTGCGTCATGCGCTCGGGCTTGGCCTGCAGGTCGAGGTGTTCTCCAACCTCGTGAAGGTGAGAGAGCCCCTATGGGAGACATTTCAGCTCCCTGGGGTCCGGCTGGCGACCAGCTACTACTCGCCCGACCCCTCTGAGCACGATATGGTGACTGGCCGCCATAGTCACGATCAAACCCTGGCCAATATCCGTGAGGCAGTACAGCGCAACATCCCCCTTCGCGTTGGTGTGATCCAGGTTGAAGACCGGCAGCGAGCGAGGGGGGCAGTGGACGAGCTCAAGGCGCTCGGGGTTGCCAAGGTGGATTTCGACGTTCGACGAGCAGTGGGCCGCAGCGCCCGAGGAATGGCGCCGGACGTTGGCCAGCTCTGCGGTCACTGCGCGGATGGCAGCCTGGCCGTATCACCCAACGGGGAGGTCTGGCCCTGCGTGTTCTCCCGCTGGCTAATCATCGGCAACGCCCGCGAGTGCAGCCTGGCGGAGCTACACGTCCGAGCCCAGCCGGCGCGCACAGAGCTGGCCAGCGCTTTCGCCGATCGGATCTCTCGGAGATGCTCCCCAGACGATGGAGGCTGCACTCCGGCCCCCTGCGAGCCCATCATCACGTGCTCGCCCCAGAAGGGGAGCAGCATCGCGGGAGCGGCCCAATGACAAGCCCCAGCGCGATCGACATGGCCGCCAGGCTGGCGAAAAGCGGTGTCATCCGCTCGGACGCCTGGCGGCGCGCGGTCGAGCGCGTACCCCGACATGTGCTCGTGCCCCGCTTCTACGAGCGCCAGAACGGGAGATTCGAGTTGATCGACGGCGCCAATGAGGAACAGCGGGAGCGGTGGTTGCACGCAGTCTACGATCCCTTCGAATCCCTGGTCACTGAGTACGACCCGGTCACCATGTACCCCACCAGCTCGGCCACCATGCCCTACATCGTGCTTTCGCTCCTGGAAGCGCTCGACGCAGAGCCCGGTCATCGCGTGCTCGACGTCGGCACCGGCAGCGGCTACTCCGCGGCTTTGCTCTGCGAACGGGTGGGTTTTGAGAACGTGACCACTATCGACATCGGCGTCGAGGTGGTCCAGCTGGCGCGGGAGCGCCTGCGCCAAGCGGGCTACGCGCCAACCGTCGTCTGCGACGATGCCTACCATGGCCACGCGCCCAATGCGCCCTTCGACCGCATCGTCTCCACGGTCGGTCTGGACCACGTTCCCAACTCCTGGTTGACGCAGACCCGACCGGGAGGCGTCATCGTGGCCACCCTTCCTGAGACCACGGTACGGCTCGTTCGCCGGGCGGACGGGTCGGCCGAGGGCCGCTTCATCGCCGGGTTCCAGTTCATGTGGCTGCGCGGCCACGCCCCCGCACACGAGCCCGACCAAGTTTTGGAGCGCCTCGTCGGAGCTGGCGGCGAGACCCGCTCAACCGACGTGGATTTGGAGGCCCTGTTGCTGGGCCGGGAGCTCCCCGCGTTCTGGAGCCTGGGCAAGCTGCTGGTGATGCCCCGCGACGTGGTCCTGGCGCTCGACGGTACCAGGAAGGCATACGTGGACGCCAGAGACCGCTCCTGGATGGTCCTGGATCCTGAGCGGGGCACCGTGACGCAGGGCGGCCCTCGGCGGATCTGGGACGCGCTGGAGCGGCTCTACGACAAGCTCGAAGCTCTCGGACGCCCGGCTTCGCAACGCTTCGGCCTGACCGTCCACTCGGACGGGAGCCATGTCGTGTGGCTCGATAGCCCGGACTCCGAGCATCGCTGGACCCTGTGAGTTGCCGGACCTGTTCGGACCGGATGTTCCTGCGCGGCGCAGGTGCACCTCTACGTGGCGGTCTGCGGCCTCGATGGGGGCGGGGCCGGGGCCAAGGTCGCAACCCATCAAGACTTGTCCGCGTTGTTCGTAGTGCGGGCAATTGAGCAATACCTCGCTCATGGCGGCCGCTTCGGTTTCGTCATGCCCGAGGCCGTACTCTCGCGACTCGCCTACCGTGGATTCAGAAAAGGTCAGTGGGGAAGCCCTCGGGTTGGGACAGCCGTGGGTGGCGTCTCAGGAGCGGTGGAAACGGCTCCGGACGCAGGCTCCGATCTGGGCATGATGTTACGCCGCGGCAGGGACATTCCGGGGTGCTGGTTCGGGGTCGGTGTGTCGCGGCAGGCCGAGGATCTCCCGGCGCAGGTCCTGCAGGCGGCGCAGGGCGGCGGGGGTCATGGTGAGCCCGCGCCAGCCCTTGGAGGCCCGGTCGAGAACGGCCCAGACCAGCGACAGGCAGGATTGCTCGCCGGGGAGCCGGCCGATCACCTTGACGCGGCGGCGGGTCTCGCCGAAGGTCCGCTCGATCAGGTTGGAGTGGCGGATCCGCTTCCAGTGCTCGCGGGGGAACCGCAGGTCGGCGACGAGCTGGTCGAGGTTGTTCTCGGCGCAGGCCGCCGCGGCCGGGTAGAGCGGCTTGTCCTTAGCGATGAACCTGGCGGCCCGGCGGCGGGCCTCGGCCGCGGTGCCGTCGGCCTCGATGTCGTCGAAGACCGCCCAGAAGTCCCGCTTCACGTCGGCCTGGGCCGGGGACCTTGGCGATCACGTTCCGGCACCCATGGACCCGGCAGCTTTGCTGCAAGCTGGCCGGGTAGGCGCGCTCGATCGCCGAGCCCAGCCCCGAGCCGCCGTCGGAGATCACCAGCCGCGGGGAGCGCAGGCCGCGGTTGGCCAGGTCATCGAGCAGGTCCTTCCACGCGTCGGCAGACTCGGCGCCGCCGGGCGCCAAGGCCAGGAACACCGGCTTGCCATCGGTGTCGATGCCCCAGGCGGCCAGGACCGGCTCGGCCTTGGCTCCTGGTGCATCTTGAAGAACGAGGCGTCCAGGAACCGGTAGTCGATCTTCGCCTCGCTCAGGTCGCGGCGCTTCCACTCCTCGAACTCGGTACGCAGCCGCTGGCGGATCCGGCTGACCGTCGTCTTGCTGACCTTCGCGTCCGGGCCGAACACCTCGACGAGCATCGCCTCGACGTCGCGGTCCGACAGGCCCCGCACCCAGCAGGAGATCACCAGCGTCTCCAGCGCGTTCGTGCGGGTGACCTCCTTGCCGAACAGCTGGTCGCACTGCGCCGAGTGAGCGTGGCGTAGCTTAGGCCGCTGGACCCAGACCGGGCCGAGCGCGGTCGTGATCGTCCGCGGCTTCTGCCAGCCATTCCGGTAGGCTGGCGGCAGCTGATCAGGGGCCGTCGTCACCGGGCGCCGCTGGTAGCGGGCCCGGCCCAGTTCCTCGCAGACGATCTCCTCAATCACGCTCTGGAACGTCAGCCGCACCGACAGCGGGCCACCTGCTCGATCACCCCCAGCAGGTTGCCGTCGGCGTTGGCCTCGAACAGCTCGTTGATCTGGCCGCGGAGAGCCTCCGCAGGCGATACTCGGTTGGACACGGGCGTGGGCCTCCCTTCGTGAGTTCGTGCTCTTCGAGGGAACCTACGCCCGTCGCACGTTTACACCGGGGATAGGACGCCACCCCTGCCGCTTCGCTTGATTCCAGATCCGATGAAGGTCGGCGGCCGAGTACCACTGCTTTTCGGCCTCGTACCACTTCCGGCACTGATCCAATCCCCAGTTCCAGGCGAATCTCGCCGCTCCCGCGTGGGAGCGGAGCCTCTGCTCCTGGGCGGGAGTGGGATCGAGCGCGAACCGGTAAGCCAGGGGCACCCCACGAAGCCGGCTTCGTGGGGACCCGGCCTGGTTGACCTTCATCCCTCGCTTCCGGTGAGGGTAGCGATGGCCCTCGCGGCTCGATGAGCCGCAGATCGCCCAGAGAGCCTCGCGCAGAGGCTCGTCAGGATCTCCGTCACGTCCCCAACGAGATCGGGGTCCCCACGAAGGGGTTCCCCATCGGAACCCGTTCCGATGGGGTCCCCAAGCGGGCTTCGTGGGGTTGGAGATCGTCGTCCACCTCGGACGGGTCCACCACCAGCAACCCACGACCATGCGCGGCCAAAGCGGCTTCCACGTACTCGGCACCGAAGCGGGCGAAGCGGTCTCGGCGCTCGACCACGATCGTGGTCACGGTCTGATCACGAAGGAGCGCCAGGAACTTGCGCCGCTTTCCGTTCAGGGCAGACCCCACCTCGGTCACCACCCGGCCAACCACCAGGCCGTTCCTCGCCGCCCAGGCGGTCACCCGCGCCACCTG
>Ga0209810_1002718_pt1 | contig 20353 bp, 18 predicted proteins | sample Coa_R1_7_FD_187159 | JGI IMG/M metagenome (GOLD analysis project Ga0209810, IMG submission 187159) | Surface soil microbial communities from Centralia Pennsylvania, which are recovering from an underground coalmine fire - Coalmine... | ecosystem: Environmental > Terrestrial > Soil > Unclassified... | reverse complement strand
GAGCGTATCAAAGGTTGTATCCTAACCCGAGTAAATGTCTCTGTCAATTCATGAGTTTTTAGCAAGATTTAGATATTTTACCGGCAAAAAACTTCGTGACGCATCAGGGATTTTCCGTCTCTTGCTCCTTCTAAAATCCATATCAAAGGAGTATAATGAGATTGATCTGGTTAAATTAAGTTTCCCAACCAGAAAGCGGGGCTTCTGGCAAAGTTTCAGTATCGCTTCGCGCCACACCTGAACTTTGCGAAAAACCCGAGATAAAGCGCTCTATACCGAGGCAGTATCTGATGGGAGAAGCGGATGACAGAAAAACTCACGATTGGAGATATCGCTCGCCTGGCAGGCGTCTCCAGAGCTACCGTTTCACGCGTTCTGAATCATAAGCCCGATGTCAGCCCCCCGACACGCGAACGCATCTTACGAATCATTGATGCTCAGGGCTATGTTCCCGATCATTCAGCCGTGCAACTGGCAGCGGGTGTCATGCACCGCAAGCACCGGGCCACGCCGCTATTCCCCGCCGATTTTCTGTGGGGAGCCGCGACCTCCGCCTACCAGATCGAGGGTGCCATCGATGAAGGCGGGCGCACCCGCTGTATCTGGGATACCTTTGCCAGCATACCGGGGGCCATCCATAACGAAGAAACGGCGGAGATAGCCGCCGATCATTACCACCGTATGCCGGAAGATGTGGCCCTGATGGCCTCGCTCAACCTCAAAGCCTACCGCTTCTCTATTGCCTGGCCGCGCATTCTGCCACAGGGTACAGGACAGATTAACGAACGCGGCCTCGATTTTTACGACAGGCTGGTCGACGCCCTGCTCGCGCGGGATATCTGCCCCGTGATCACACTCTATCACTGGGATTTGCCGCAGGCACTACATGAGCGTGGCGGCTGGCTCACTCGCGAGACGGCGCACGCCTTCGCCGACTACGCTGAGGTCGTCGCGCGCCGGTTGGGAGATCGCGTCTCCTGGTGGATCACCCAGAACGAACCGTGGTGCTCATCTTACCTGGGTTATGGCCTGGGCGTTCACGCACCCGGCATGCAGGATCTCCAGGCAGCCGTGATGGCGGGGCATCACCTGCTCCTCTCGCATGGCCTGGCCCTCCCTCGCCTGCGCAGCCACACACGCGCCGGCTCCAGAGTCGGCATCACGCTCAATCTAACGCCGATCATGGCTGCCGATAAGCATGCCGAGACGCTGGCAGGTGTCGAGAGTGCCGATATCCTGCATAACCGCTGGTTCCTCGATCCGCTCTTTACCGGGCACTATCCGCAGCAGCTCTTTAGCGATCTTGGCGTCTCGCCTCCGCTCACCGAGCACAACGATATGGCGCTGATCTCAACGCCTATCGACTTTCTGGGCGTCAATTACTACTCGCGCTCGCTCATCCAGGCGCGCAGGCAGATGCAATCGCGCGTCTTCTCCTCACAGACCTATGAGCGCGTAGTGCCAGTGCCCGGAGCGACCTATACCGAGATGGCCTGGGAGATCTACCCTCGCGGCCTCATCGATATGCTGCTGCGCGTACAGCGCGAGTACGCTCCGCCCGCCATTCTCGTTACGGAGAACGGCGCCGCCTTCGAGGATCGCTGGGATGGCAGAGATCATGTGCCCGATAAACGGCGCGTGGAGTACCTGCGCGAGCATATCCAGATGCTTGAGGAGGCGGCGCGGCACGAGGTGCCGCTGCGTGGCTATTTCGTCTGGTCCCTGCTGGATAACTACGAATGGATCGACGGTTATAGCAAGCGCTTCGGCCTGATCTACGTCGATTATCGCACGCAGCGCCGCATCATCAAAGAGAGCGGGCGCTGGTACGCCTCTTTCATCGCCACGCAACAGGCCCGCGAAGCGCCCGCAGAGAGCCGTTTATCTATCCGTGATGCCACCTGACCGTGAAGACGGCCCCCGTCTGGTCAAGATTGGAGGTCGTGGCCTTCGTTACACCGTTGCTCACCATTTGATAGAGGATGTTTTGCGGACCATCGCCGATGGGATGGTTCGCGTTGATCTGACAGAAGATGCTTACCTGCCCGAAATTGGAGAGGCGGGCAACGTAGCTCTGGTTGGTAGCCTCGTTCGTAAAGGTCGGAGCCTCGGTAATACATTCGGCTATCGCGGTATCGGCAGGAACATCGGGCTGCGTCGTGGTAAAATGCCAGCCCTCTCCGGGATCATCCATGCTCAGGTGGAACCTGCCATTCACAAAGCTCACCGTGGCTGTGACTATATCGCCGGGATTGACCGTGTTGGAGAGGATTACAGCCGGCGCCGGAAACATCTCCCAGCCGGCATCATAGACGGGAACACCTGAGTTGCATCCGCTCTCGGTGGCGATCTGCGCCAGTTTGCTTCTATCGGAGATGCCCGTCATGCCAACCCAGATGGCCGAGTCGGAGGTCTCGCCGGGGCTACAATGCACCTCTGGCACCGTCCAGCGCGCGGTAACTTTTGTATAGCTCGTTAACCGGCCCAGTCCCGTCGCGGCATAGCCGGCGTAAATGTCGTTTGGCTGCGTCTCAACGTAGCGCACAATTCCAGAACGCACGCCATCAGGGTTCACCACGGCTTTGTTCGCGCGCCCATACACACGAAAGCCGAAGGTGACGGGACCGTTCTGGAAGCGCGTTCCCAACCGCGCTAAATTCCAGTGGCAAATATATCTATTACCGGAGGAGACGGCCACGTCGCAAATAGTGGTCGGCGCCTGCCCGGCCATTGTCGCCGTAAACTGCACTCCCTCAATGGGGATGCCCTGAGCAAAGGCCAGGGCTGATAAAGTCAGTTCCGTACCCTGAACGGCAAAGTTCGCGGAGGGCGCGGCCCAGATACCCTCCAGCTCGCCGGGCGGGATGGTGACGACGGTCATATGAAACGAGCCGCTATCCCGCGCCAGATCGGGGGAATTCACGCCCAGGAAGATATTGCCGGAGGTCGTCGCTATGAAGCTGGCATGCGCGCCAACCACACCCGCCTGACCGGCCATGCCAACGCTATAGACGACGGCGTAGCAGGGTAGATCCGGCTGCGGCATCTTCTCCTGGCGGCAGCCTGCATCACCCTGCGGTCCCCATCGTCCGCCGCCCGGCCCGATGCTGGCGGATCCGCTGGCGAAGATCTCCACGCGCTCACCAGGAACCACGGCGATGCCCGTATCGGCTCCTCCCCTGCCAACGGCAAAATCGTTCGCGAAATCTCTGAGTCCCTGCCGCGCGGAAAGGTCGAAGCGATGGATGGCAGGCCGTATAGCGATGGCCGTATTTTCAGGCGCAGTTATGTTAGCCGCGTTACACCCCGCTAAAAAGAGGAGCAGGATCACAGTTGTACATAGCAGGCGCCTGGCTCGCGGATCGGATAGCACGCCGGGTTTCCTCTTTTATGCATCAGTTACATACAACATGCGCAGTCACTTCTATAGCATACACTCATCAATCATATCATAGCAACTCCGCGTTCTTAAAGGGGGCATACACCTTTTTTACGCACGAGAAGCAGCGATTATATCGCTCTCAGTGACAGCCAGCATCTCTTGCAGTTCGTTCCAGGCGTAAGCGAGCGGATAACGCTCATATCCAGCTTCTCCCGGGCGCACCTGAATGCTGAGGCTGCACGGGACGGCTATCCAGGTAGAGCGCCCGATGCGACGCACCAGCCTCTCGCGCAGGGCGTATTTCAGGAAACGGGCCGCTCGCCTGCGCGCGGTTCGTGTGGAGAGAAGCTGGCGATCCACCCAGCGGCCAGCTTCGGAGAGCAGCGCCGCCTGCTGGACGATGGCCTTCGTCATCTCATCAAGCGTAAAGGTTCGCTTACCCGCTTTGACCGTTTGTACGATAAAGCCGCTGGCAAGCTGCGTGCAGGTAAAGCAGGCATGCCATAGCCACGCGCTGCGTAACCTGGCCTCCAGTTCGCGCGAGGAGAGTAGCGCCGCGTGTTCGATGGGGGCGGTGAGCGCGACGAAGATTCGCGAGCGCCGCGTCGTCATAAAGTCGTAGATAATGCTGATCGGAATAATACAGGTCCCGGCAGGGCCGGCCTGGATCAGTCGATGCATGGCGGCGCTGACCGGTAAGATTGCACCATCGGGCGAGAGCAGCCCCTCCGGCGAACCCCACAGCGATTTTCCGCGCTCCAGCCACCGCACCAGTTCGGCAAGCTGTTCCTTAAACTTCCTCACAACCTCCTGTTTCACCATTCGCCGTGCAGGTTCGATAAACATATCGGCGCTGCACAACACCTGGAGCGCTTCACGATAACGCCAGGCCAGCAAACGCGAAAGCGGGTACGATTGGACCTTCTGCCAGGCTTCACCGCTCGCTGCCGCCACCTGCTGGATGAAAGGCAGCGCGAGCGCGTCGCCCACCCGCACATCGCCCATGATACGCAGCCCATCGCGTATCCACACCTCGGCGGGACGGAGATGAATGTTTTCCAGGGGCCGTATACCAATGTGCATCAGGATAGTCTTGAGTGGAATGAGGCCCAGCACGCTCGAAAGCCAGCGCGGGCGATGCACGATGCGCGACAGAAACCCTGGATAGAAAACATCGCTGCGCATAGCGAAGCGTACATCCCTGGCGAGCGCGCGCCATCCGCGATGTCCCAGGACGGAAGCAAGCTCCACAATGGGATCTCCATCGCGTTTGTGCTGCATAGCGAAATACGCGGGTTGAGCGCCCGTGTCGTTCTCCAGGCCGCGAACCTTCACCGTGTGGAATACTCTGACAGCGACCCAGAAGATTCCGGCTACCGTTATTCTGAGGCAGGCATCCAGTATCAATGAGAAGCGTTTCATGATTCCTCCCCCCTTACTCTATAACACGACGAGAAGTAGCTTCCTGTTAATCAATTTTTATCACATCTTTTCCTGTAGTGCAAAACCTCGGCCCGGAGCCGGGACACGCCCTGGCCCGGGTGCGCGCCGCTCGGTGGCGCCACAGCCTCTTCTCCCCGGACATCTCAGCGCCTGCCGCGCTTCACCGAAGGTGGCAACGCGTACAAGATGATGACGCGCACGCATGCGCCGGTCTCTGTTGAACAAACAGCCCGATGCTGATATACTACACCTACCAAATAACAAAAGAGCATATTGCACAGCTTGCTCTGTACCGAACCAGTCATTCGCGCGGTCACGTCGCACAGGTGGTCTACGACAGACTCCCTCACGGTCTGAAGAGGCCGCCTCTTGCATAGAAACTCAGGAGGAAACGGGCTATATGAAGGTTTATAGGGCGGAACAGATTCGCAATGTGGCACTGATATCTCATGTTGGGGCAGGTAAGACCTCGCTGGTAGATGCCGCACTCTTCGATAGCGGCGCCGTTACCCGGCAGGGTAGAGTAGATGACGGCACTTCCATCTCCGACTACGACCCCGATGAACTCAAGCGTCGCATGTCTCTGAACGCAAAAGTGCTGCCTGTCGAGTGGAAAGAGCACAAGATCAATTTTATCGATACTCCCGGCTATGCCGACTTTGTAGGCGAAGTGAAGGCCGGGCTGCGCGTGGCCGATGCAGCGCTCGTTGTCGTGACGGCTGAAAAGGGCGTGGAGGTTGGCACCGAGCTTACCTGGCAATATGCCGACGAGCGCAATCTGCCGCGCATGGTGCTGGTGAACAAGCTTGACCGTGAAAATACTTCGTTCGACCAGGCACTCGAATCGCTGCGCAATCAATTCGGCGTCAAAGTCGTTCCTTTGCAGATCCCTATCGGCGAACAGTCCAGCTTCAAGGGCGTGGTAGACCTGGTTTCGCAGAAGGGCTACACCTTTGAGGGCGGCAACAAAGTACAGGAAGTCAGCATCCCTGACGACCTCAAAGAGCGCATCAGCAGCTATCGCGAGCAATTGATCGAGTCGGCGGTAGAAAGCGACGACGAGATGATGGAGAAGTTCCTGGAGGGTGAAGAACTCAGCGACCAGGAGATCCTGACGCTCGTGAAAAAGGGAACCAGCAGCGGTCAATTGATCCCGGTCCTCTGCGCTTCAGCCAGCAAAAATATCGGCGTGCAGACGCTGCTCGACGCCATCGTCGACTATCTGCCGAGCGCAGCCGATGCAGTTCCCGAAGATGCGCAGGCGTTTGACAATAACCTGTCGCTCTTTGTCTTCAAAACGGCGGCGGCGCAGGTGGGCACGATCTCCACGTTCCGCGTCTACACCGGCACGCTCAAGTCCGATATGCACGTCTACAATGTGCAGACCAGGGCCGACGAGCGCATGAGCCAGCTCATCCAGCCACGCGGCAAGATGCAGGAGCCGGCGACGGAAATTCCCGCCGGAGACTTCGGCGCGGTAGCCAAGCTCTCCAATACTCACACAGGCGATACACTTACTGGCAGCAAAGATACGGTTGAACCTCTGGCGCCCATCAACTTCCCCGAGCCATGCTACACGGTGGCCGTTGTACCAAAGAGCCAGGCTGACCTGGATAAGATGAGCAATGCGCTGGCACGCGTCGTTGAAGAGGACCGCACGCTGCGCGTCGCCCGCGATCCCGAAACCGCCGAAACACTGCTCTCCGGCATGGGCGAAGCGCACCTCCAGATCGTCGTTGAGGGGATCAAGCGCAAATATGGCGTTGATCTGGAGACGCGCGACCCGCGCATCTCCTATCGCGAGACGATCCGCAAGAAGGCGAAGGCCAATGGCCGCCATAAGCGCCAGAGCGGCGGTCACGGGCAATTCGGCGATGTCTGGCTGGAGATCGAGCCACTGCCGCGCGACGGCCAGGAGACCTTCGTCTTCGAGGATAGGATCGTCGGCGGCGTTGTGCCCGGCCAGTTCATCCCCGGCGTTGAGAAGGGCGTGCGCGATTCGCTCAAGCGGGGCTTCATTTCGGGCAATCCGATGGTCTACGTCAAGGTCGCGCTCTACGATGGGAAATATCACCCGGTGGACTCGTCGGCGCAATCGTTTGAAATCGCCGCTTCGCTGGCTATGCAGGAGGCGGTGCCACAGGCAAACCCGGTGATCCTGGAGCCGATTATGAACGTTACCATCACTGTACCCGAGAGCAATATGGGCGATGTGATGAGCGATATCAATACGAAGCGTGGCCGCGTGATGGGCATGGAGTCGCTGGGCAACGGCATGCAGCGCATCACCGCGCAGGTTCCACAGGCCGAGATGCTGCACTACGCCACCGACCTGCGCTCCATCACGCAGGGGCGCGGCTCCTTCACGATGGAGTTCGCGCAGTACGAGGAGGTTCCACCCAATATCCAGCAGGAGCTTGTCGCACAGTACAAGAAATCCGAGGGGGAAAAATAGTGATATAGCGTCCGGTGTCAGCCGGACGCTATATCACTACACCCGATTTGCAGGATGTGTGGTCCGCACACCAGGCTAACGCCAACCGCAGGTTAGCTGGTCAAACGAAAGATGAGCACGCCTCATGATAGATATTGTGTGCCTGGGTGAAGCGCTGATCGATATGTTTCCGGCGGAGATCGGGCGCTCGCTGGTCGAAGTCACTGCGTTTCGTCCCGTGCCTGGCGGTGCGCCGGCCAACGTTGCAGTCGCGGCGGCGCGGCTTGGCGCCCACAGCGCATTTATTGGTAAGGTCGGCGACGATCCCTTCGGCCACTACCTCGCCGAACTCCTGCACCATCAGGGCGTCGAGACGCGCGGTATGCGCTTCGATAGCGAGGCGCGTACCGGGATCAATTTTCACGCCCAGATCGATGAAAACCACGCCACGCACCTCTTCTATCGCCATCCAAGCGCGGATATGCGCCTGCGCCCGGATGAGTTAGAGCGCACGCTTTTGCGGGAGGCGCGAGCTTTCGTTTTCGGCACGATTTGCCTGATGGATCAGCCGGTACACGATGCGACGATGGAGGCGATTGACATTGCGCGCGAGGTTGGCGCGCTGATCGCCTTCGATGTAAACTACCGCGAAAGCCTGTGGAGCGAGCCAGCGGCGGCGCGCGAACTGGTGCTATCGCTGCTGCCACTCGTCGATGTTCTCAAGATCAACGAGGCCGAGTTGTCGCTGCTGACCGGCAGCAGCGAACTTGCCGCAGGCACGCAGCAACTCGTGCAGCACGGCCCCACACTGTGCGTCGTGACGCTCGGCCCGCAGGGCTGCTTCTATCGCCACGGGGAGCAGAGCGGGCACGTTCCCGGCTTCGCTGTGCAGGCTATCGACGCTACCGGCTGCGGCGATGCCTTCACCGCCTCGCTGCTCACTCAACTCGTTACTGGCAATGAAGCGTGGCGCGCGCGCCTCACCCCTGCCAATCTTCCTCATATGCTGCGTCGCGCCAACGCGGCGGGCGCGCTCACCGCGCTCAAGCAGGGCGCCTTCTCGGCCATGCCCGACACGGCTGCTATCTCGGCTTTGCTGGAGCAATACGACCATCACCCTCAAACTAACCAGAATTAAAAGGATTCGCCAGGCATAAGATGTGAGAGGCTTCGCCTATGGCAACCGAGCATAGAGAGTACAATGTAGAAGATGCGCTTCGCGCATCTTCTACATTGTACTCTCTTCCTGGTCCAGCAACTTCTGAAGTGAACTCATCCGGGCGCAGGCGCGCGATAAATCGCGCCTGGTGGCGCCTGACAGGCCGAACGAAGCGCGATCAATCGCGCGCCTACGAGTTGTGCATTACCGCTTCCAGCACGGTATGGCCCTGCGCGTCACCGCCCAGTACGAGCACCTGCTTGCCGATGACATTGCCATCGGCTCCGAAAGCGATCTGCCCGCTGACTCCCTGCATGGCATGCGCGCCGGTAATATGAGATAATGCTTGCCGCAGATCGGCGGGGGTAAAGTGTACTTTGCCGTTTGTGATAAGCGTATTGCTGGCGTAGAGCAGGACGCGCGTCGCATCGTAGGAGAGCATGGCGCCAGTATCGGCGAAATTGTAGCCATAGGATCCTTTGCGGTACTGCCCCTGTGGATCAAAGGCCGCCGTATATTCTCTGAAAAACGGCGCGTTCTGGGCCAGGCCCTGCACTTTGCGCTCATCCTGGAAGGCGAAGGTAGTGAAGCGCAGCCGGTAATAGCTCTTGTAATCGTTGAGCGAATAGTCGTACTGCACATCGAGCGCATCGCCGCCCATCATCAGCAGGCAGTGCGAGGAGTTGCTGCATGGCGGCAGATTTTGCAGGACAACGCTGGCATCATCGACATAACCGGCGAAGTAGAAGAGGTCAGGGTTCCAGATCAGCGCGTCCTGTACACGCTGGCGCAGCATTACCGGATTACCCACGGTATAATCTTCAATTATCGTCGTATGCCCGTTATCGATGAAATGGCTGGTGAAGGCTTTCGCCAGACTTTCGCTATAGGCATCGTTGGGATCTACGAAAACGGCGACGCGCTGGTCGTGCAGCGTATCCCTGACATATCTTGCCGCTACCGCCCCCTGCTGCGTGTCCGTAGGCGCGACGCGGAAGAAGTAGGGCGAAATGCCGGTGAGCAGGTCGCTGGTGGCCGTAGGGGAGACCATCGGAATGTGCGCCCGCGCGAGGATTTTGAGCGCGGCCAGCGTGCGCCCGCTGGTCGGCCAGCCCATCACGCCGACGATAGTCGGATCCCTGCGTGCCGCCTGGACGACCTCCTGGACAACGGAGACCAGGCTTTTATCGTCGGCTCCGGCGGAAGCAATCAGCAGGCGCAGCAGCACGCCGGAGCGAGAGGCGCGCACCTGGTCGTTATGTTCTTTCTGCGCCACATATGCCCCTTGCAGATCGTTGCGTCCATCGCCGGTATACTCCTGAGCGAAATATGTGCCAACGACCAGCGTGATATACGGGAGATGTGATTCCACAACGCGCAGATTCTCTTCGTAAATGAGCGCCTCGGCATCGCTGCTATCGACGGCGAGTGCATGCTCCCACAGGCTCTTCGCACCCTGCATATTGCCCATAGCAACATCTTTAGCCGCCTGGAGCTTCAAACTGGCGTCAGGGCGATAAATATCGAAGACCTTGCTGCCATCGGCGCTCAGGCCGAAGGGCGTGGCAGGCTCGCCTGTAACGGCGGGCGCTGCCGGACGCAGAGGGTTGAGCAGCAGCACGACCAGCAGCGAGGCGCTGGCCGCGACCAGCGAGAGCGTGACGACGAGTAGCATATGGCGCTCGTGCCCTCCTCTCTCCCGCGCCGATCTGGGCGCCGGCGGCGAAGGCTGCTGTTTTCTGATCTCCTGATGGTCCAGTTCGCGGCGCCGCTGAGCGACATGGCCCGGGAACGTGTGCGTGAGTGGATTATCCTGCCAGCCCGCTTCACGCGCGGAGGCGCCGCTCAAGGCTGGAGTGAGTATAGCTAACGGGCCGGTCATCTGCATCAGAGCAAGGATCAGGACCGTCCCCCCAATCATCACGGCCAGGATAGTCGTCGTTGCCGAGAGGACATTGGCGCCGGGGGTATGCGCAATGAATTGACCAAGCAGAAGTGTAAATAGCCCGACGAGCAGCGCCACCCCAATCGGCCAGATACGCCCAACCACCCGTATTTTGCCTGCCAGCGGCATATGCGCCTGGTTTCCTTGCACGGAAGTCGGGCGAGGAACACGAGGATCATACATCATCGACAGCACCTCGTACTCGGTTCCAGGAGGCAGGCCGAGTTCCTCCCTCAATTCCTCTGCCGCACCGTTCATATGCTCAATACGAGCCCGGGCGCGCTCAACGAAATCATCGGAATGCCTGTCGAATGTGTTTGCCACGATTTATCCTTTCCTACAGGTCATCATAGGAACTCTAGAAATACACTGATATAGCGGCGCGCAGTCTCCAGCCACAACTTGCGCCCCGGTCGCCCACCGCGACCACGCCGCAACTCCTGCTGATCGGCGGGAGAGATACTTTCCCAGGCAGCGACCAGCCCCCAGACGTTCTGTTTTAAAAAGTGGTAAATATTCTCAAGCTGCGCTGCTTCAGTGGCCTCACGCCATCGCCTGTGCCAGAGTTCGTCCTGATGCTCAGGAGGCGTGTTGGTCATTGCGTCATCGAATGCTTTATGAAAGTGCTGGACGGCCAGTTTCCAGGGCTTCGTCTTGGGACCACGCCTGCCCCCCAGACGCAGGGCCTCCTGATCCTCAGGAGAAAGCGTTGCCCAGGCTTCGGTAAGAGCCTGGAAAAGCTCCTCATTTTGCAAGGATCTCGCCAGGTCCGCCTCCTCGACAATCAGACGCTCGTCCTCGATGATCTCATCCAGCGATTCCTGTTCCGGCGCACGATTACGCATAACATCGATAGCGGCATGCACACAGATGCTCATCACCCATCCCGCATTGCCGCCCCGTACCTCGTCATAGTTTTTCACGCCGCGCAGGATCTTATAGAAAGTGGTCTGTACGACCTCCTGAGCTTCGTTATGCGTCAGACCTTTGTTGATTGCCGTATAGTAGAACGTGCGCGCGAAGCGCGGGTAGAGATCATCTACCGCCGTCACATCGCCACGTTTGAGCCGGACCAGCAAACGATGCACCTGATCGTTCTCATTCCCAGAACCGTTTTCAATCATGAGTCAAAAACTCCATCGAGATGCTACCGCTACGCCAGCATATGTGGCATTACCTGCTAGAAGGTTGCGAGCCGGGAAGATCATCTGATTCTGGTTCTCAACAGTAAATACGCCAGGTGAAGAAGAAATTACCTGCACAGAAGCCAGCCTTATGCCGATGCTATCCTATCGCCACGAAAGCAGTCTAAGCGTCCTTCCTGCTGACTACGCGAAGAACACGCACACGGTAGCCTCGCGCCTCCCACTTCATCCTGACTTTTGCAAGGGCCGAGTTGAGTTCCTGGTGCGTCCGCGCCCGCACTATAGTTCTAGCCATCGCCGGCACATATCTGGGATGGGTGAGACGATAGTGTATGTGAAATTTCATCATGCACCTGCTTTCATTCTGCCAGCCTTCCCTCTATGTTTCTTTACTATACCATCTTTCTATAATGGTATCTGCTTCCGCACATCAGCGCTGGCTCGCGCCCACTGCGCCATAAGTGAGCGTGCGTATGAAAAAACTGTCAGGATTGCGAAATACTATACGCCAGAGTGCAGAAAAATATTATCTTTCACATAGAACTTTCTTTCTTGTGCTATATGCTCTATCTTCCAGCCTGCCTGCATTATTGTCAAATACTTCTCCGAAGAGTATACTATAGGCAAGACCAGTACAGGGGAGGGCCATATGACAAATCCACAGGATATGTATGTGAGCCAGATACAGGCAGAGATCAGAAAGCATCTGGCAGCACTCAATGCACTGCAAGAAGCGCTTATCACACGCGCCAGGCTTCAGGAATACACTGAACTCCAGTTTGACGCACTGGCGAAAGTGGCGAGGGAAGGTATAGCTTTTGTCAATGCGGTGCGCGAAGGTGATACTATCGGGCCGGAGTGGATAGCCAGGCGTGATGAGCTTGCAGGGCGCGCCCGGCGCATCATCGAGGATGCATCTGAATGAGGGGCGAGCAATATTCCTGGTAAAAATGGTGGGTAGGAGGCGGAAGAGGCATACAATCCCCTCTCCCGCCTTTTCCACCACGCCATCCCTCGTGACTGCGTTACCAGGACAATGCTAAGTATAGCGATTTTTCTGTACGTTTCTATAGCCCTGGTAACTTAAAATCTACCCATCAATTCATGTAATGCGGTCTATTTCCCCACCGGTCCACCTTTCCGCGCCGGTCACAGCGGGCAGGTATTCTCTGAATGGGTGCTGGCAAGCTGCGGACGTAAAAGCGCGGCCCGCTGCCGCTCATGGGCCAGCGGCCCCTGCCAATCCCCTGTCTGTCCTTCAATGCGTTCTACCCCGATGGCGAGCACACGCTGAGCGCCGGAACAGCGCTGTTGCAGATCAGGTAACAGTTGCTCCGGCTCGATCACTTGCGCCGAACCAGAGAGAATGAGGGCAAGCTGGTCGGCATAGCTGGGAACTATCAAAGCGGCCTGGCCCGTTTCCATGATATTGCCAATAGCCTCAAAGGCGCCATTGCCTGCGTAATCAGGGAGTAATATAAGTCCGCGCGGAGTTCGCTTATCGGGCGGTAGCGCGACTATGAAGCCGGGCCTGCCGCCACGGTGATTCAGCCCGCACTCGCCAGTATGGCTGATCGTGCAGAGGTAGCAGAGCACGCGCTCTTCGAGAAAGGCGCGAACCGGGGCGGAAAGCGAATCTTGCGTACACAGGTCGTCCGCCTGCCAGTGCCGTCCTCCGAAACCCACGGTCAGGCCGGGAATCCGCGTGCGGATATAGCGGGGGCAATGAAAGAAGCTCTGAGTGACATGCAGGCATATGTATATCCTGTCATATGCCGGCGAAGGTGAACATAACTCGGCCCGCCCGTGAACGCAGAGGCGCCGGCGCGTCGTATGGCAGAGGAAAAAGAGCGCGATCTGCGTCTGGCGCCCGGCGGCCTGATCCCTCTCAATGCGCCAGAGGAGTTGCGCATCCAGCAGTGCTGGCTCGATGGGCACCAGGCAGGTATACGCATCCGATGGCCGAACAAAACCGGGCGCACCCAGTAGCAGCAAGCCACTCAACGTGTGATTCGGGCCTGGTCCCCCGACAACACAGATCGTTTGCTGCTCTATAAACTCCCGCGCTTCTTCCGAAAGATAGGGCTTTTTCTTCTGGTCAAAGGCAGCGCCGCTCTCATGCGTCCCCCAGCGAGAGCGCGCCAGTTGCTGACCGGTAGGTACTACTGACGATTGCATACTATTCCCTGCTCCTGTTTTCTAGCGATTTTCTTCATTAACTGGCCGAAGAAACAGGATCCCGTCCATAGCGCACATAAGCGCATGCAGGTCCATACATCGGATCGCAAATCACACAATTGCCTCCGGTCCTTCACCGGAGGAGAAAAGTCTTGTCACCAATGCCGGGAAAACGCATCTTTATATTTGTACTAGGACAAAAACAGTGGTCTGTCCGAGGTGGGTGCGCGCCAGAAACGACGCTGCATCACATCGTCCTGGAGCTTGTTAGCCGTGCTGCAAACCAGTCCAACGTGCTGCAATCGTTCTACTGTCTCCAGCAGAACACTCAGGCGCAGGTGCTGAGCGGGCAATTGCATCTGCTGGAGCCGTTTTTGCAGCGCGAGCAGCGTGATGCCCTCAGAGGTGGGGAGCAGGGCCAGCACCAGCTCCGCCAGTTTACGCTTCTCAAGCTGGCGCGCGCGTTGTTCGGGCGTCCCCTCCCCGGCGGGGTATCTGGATGGTATAAAGCGGATCTCGAAACGACAGACGGCATCTCCTCGCTGCATACAGGTGCGCTCTATGACCTGCGCCTCCTCGCCAAAGCGCTCCGCTGCCCCCTCAATAGAGCCGAGCAGGATGGGGCAGAGCCGGCGATGGCTGTCATAAATGAGAGTCAATACGCCGGGCGTGGTCAGACCGGTCTCATAATCAAAGAGCGGTGGCGTCAGCGCGTCCGGCGTGCGGCGCAACTGGGCGTGGGCCGCACGCATCGTCAGTAAGAGCTCCTGGCCGCTATGCACGCGCTCTAACAGGTAACAGCAGAGACGACTGGTTATTCCATTGATGATGAAATAACGACCATACATACGTAAGAGCTTGCTGACCGGAAGCCGCGTTATTTGAGAGGCAACGCCGACTCCATGCAATAGATCATCATCCCCATAGACACGATTAACCAGTGGAGCGGTGGCCGCCGTCTCTCCGATCATCTCCCGATAGCTCTCCAGCAGAGGCACACCAAATTGTTCAGCCAGAAATTTTTCCCAGGTGACAAAGATTAAACCATGCATGAGTGTCCCCTTTCCATAAAAGCCACTTCATAAAGCTCTTCTTGTGCCTGGCAGGTTACGTCCTGCTCCCTCAGTTTGTATTCCCGTAGCTCGTAATGGGGCGATTCTGCCAGCAAGCAGGCTGGCAGCGATGACATGCAAACCAGTAATAGCAGTAGTATCATAACATACTTTTAGTGATTGTGTCCAGTATATAAATATATTTACACAAGAAATCCACTTCAATAAGATAAAATTTTTAAGTGAAATTTCGTTCATTTAGTTTTATGTAAAGTTATGCTGCGTTCTTATAAAGAATATGCCCCCGGTACCCGCTCTGGCTCGCGCCTGCGGCGCTCACTGGGGAGCATATGATGTGGATCAGGCGCTTCGCGCCTGATCCACATCATATGCTCCCTCCCTGTATGGCGGAGCCGCACGAAGGCACACAGGGCCAGAGAGCAAGGCCACTGAGCACCGGATTCTGTCTAAGGGGCCACTGGCTAACAAGCAGAAAAAGGTACAGTGCTTGAAACCGGGCACAGGCTATGGGACGTGTAGAGCTTGTGGCAAATAACAGAAATAATTCGATTTGCCGCAGCGGAGGATAGTGCATGGAGCGTGCAAGAGAACGCCAGGTGGAGCAGGTAGCGGATAACGCAACTCTAATTGAGACCAGCAGATCGGATCTGCGTAGCCACCTGACAATCGCTATCATACTCTGGTTTATCGGGGCCATAGTCTTTACAGCGCTCAGCTTCATTGTACATAACCATCCCGACTTCTGGCCCTTCGAGTTGAGCTTCACGAATCTGATTCAGGGGCCGCATCCCATTCCCTGCACCTATAGCCTGCAAGCCCCTCGCACCTGGGTAGACGCCGAAGCCGATCTGATCAATCGCATGAATGATCCCATACCTTCGATTGTCGTACCCATTGTCTGCATAATTATACTGGCGCTCTTTCGTCAGTTCCGCGCCTCGCTCCTGCTGGGATTAGCGACGCTGACGGCTACGCTGGTATGGGGCGGAATTACGACGCTGGTTGCGCGCCCACGAGCGACGCCAAAGGATGGCATCTGCGTGCATCGCATCGTCAACGTGTTTAGCTTTCCATCGGGACATGTGACGCACGATGTTGTCTTCTATGGATTTCTGCTCTACCTGAGCTTTACGCGGCCCGTGCGACGCTGGCGCTATCGCTGGCTGCTATTGCCGTTGCAGGCCCTGGTGGCAATTTACCTGTTAGTGGTCGGCTTTTCGCGCGTGGAAGCCGGGGAACATCACCTGGTCGATGTGCTGGGAGGATACCTGTTCGGCGTGCTCTGGCTCTGCATCTTTATCTTCCTCTTCCAGTGGAGCGGCTACCTGCTAGCAAAGTATCGCGCAAAGAAGAAACTGGCGATCTAATATCTTCCTTCGTCCTCGTAGAGCCTTCTTGGTTTGATGACAGCCACCTCTTGAACGGCTGGTATGAATTCCCGTGTCGCTTCACAGCATAAGGCAAGGCTCATAAGGTAATCATCGTTGGCCTCGCCATCCTCGCAGTACATCTCGATCAGGTCCGGTGCAGGCAGGCGATATCTGGCAAGCTTCAACTGCTTCCAGCACTCGCTATAGATCGCCGCCGGCGCATCGTCCTGACGATAGATTTTGAGCCGTCCGGCATTGACCATGCTTAAAAACTGGTAGGTCAATCTACTCTTGCTCGGCCTGCTGAACTTGAAGGCGCTCACCCTCTTATCGCCGAAACGATCAATGAGCAGGCTGGCGAGTGCTTCGCCCAGACCCGTTGCATCGATCACCAGCCGCCTGATGTTCCAGCGCTGCGCAATCTCACAGATGACGGCGTACTGCTCGCTATGCCTCATTCCGGTAAAGCAGTAGTGATGAACGACCTCTATCTTTGGCAGTTGAAATTCGTTGTAACGTACCTTGCCAACGGTGATGACCGTCGCATCATGGGCCGAGGCAGGAACCCTCCCCAGTGGGGAGGTAATGTAAACAGCGCCCAAACCATCCGCGCGGGGCCGATATTCGCCACCAACATCGATGCCGGCGACATAGATACCGTCGTCCTCCTCATCCGGCATCTCCTCCCAGTCGTGGCCGCCACTGAGCAGGTAGCACTGCATTTCGTTGAGTAGCAAGCCCGCACCGGAAATGGGCAGCAGGCGATATTGTGTCCGAATGGTGAGGTGGTCCGCACCGAGTCGGGCAATTTCGCCTTCGACAAACTTTTTGTAATTTGTATTGATGGCGGCGAGTGTCCTCCAGTCGTACTCAAAGTGGCGCTTGATGCCGTCGCGTTCCTCCAGCGCGAGATTATTCGCGCGCATGATAGCGAGCAGCGTGTCCTCGCTCCACGCCGTCCCATAAAGTACCGTGGTCGCGTTGGTAGTCGAGGCCATCGGGCGCAGTTCTCTATCGAATTTATCGATGGCAACATCCTGCGCCTCATCGACCTCCAATAACAGCGAAGCAGTCGCACCGACGATATTGGACTCTCGCCCGGCTGAGAAGAACATGATACGCGGCCCGGCCTGGACATCACGCAGTTCTGGCGTGGGAGCGAGGCCGATCATATAGCCGAAGCTACGCCAGACGCGATCACGTGTCAGTGGATTATCGAGCATAGAGAGTAAGCGCAGGCGTGAGTTGATGACCTGTGGCTTGAACGTTACGTAGGAGCTGCTTTAATGATCGTCCCGCTCTCCATGCAAGCGAGCAAGTACGCCTCGATTGCGGCTGAGACCTGATTCTTACCCATCTGACGCGCCAGCATGATTGTGAAGGTGAGGCCCTTGCCATTAAGTACGGAGTCAAGGATGGCGTTGCCAATTTCTTCTTGGAACGCATAGAGAGGCTTATGAAGAATTTCACGCGCAAACCAGCCGATGTCGATGCCGGGCATGCTGCTGCTCCATTCATAATATTTGTGCTCTGGATACAGGGCAAGCTTTTGGAAAATTTGTTGCGTTTGTCGTTCTTTCATCATAGAGGCGCCGTTGACCAGCTTCTACAAAGGGTACGTACCTTCACTGAGCTGGCAAACGGCTCCTCCGTTGACCAGATACCTTCCTCGCACAATCAACTATCATCTATTCCAGTGCATGGTTTTTGTCACTCTATGAAGATGGGGTCGACGGCGATGTAGACCGATGGAGGTTCCGCTTTGCGCCGGATTGCACGCCATAGAGCGCTCAGACTATAGTAGATCCAGCGGATGGGAAAGTATTTGCGCGCCAGGGCCGCTTCGGCAACTCTCATCACATGCCAGCTCTAAGCTTCAAGCAGCGTGATGGTCACTTCATAGGATGCGCCGGCGCTGCCGCCAGCGGCCAGAGCGATGATCTGGCTGTGCAGATCGATGATCTTCTCCTCGTAGGCATCAAAGTGGACCGGAATAGTCGCGCCGCCGAGTGGATCGCTATAGTTGATGGTCGCGCCGGCGCTGCCGGTGTAGGATGCGCGCAAGGCGTCGCGGTACTGCTGGCCGCTCAGAGCGACGGGCGTGCCATCGTAGCGCCTGAGTTCGTTGATGCAGAGGATGGTCATGGTCCAGGCGCGCTTGCCCGGACCAAGATCGACGTAGGCCAGGGAGCCGTCGGCGCGATAGCTCGCCTGGCGCACGCGCGGCTGCTTAACGCTGTAGCTGCCAGCTTTGATCCAGTACCCGGTGCCATCGATCACGACCTCACAGTCCACCCCTATCGTATAACTCATCGCTTATCCTCTCCCTGCGCGCCCTTGATGCGCACGGAATGAGTGGTGTTGCCGTCGGTGACTGTGACAAGATTGCCATCGATGGAGACAACGATGCCGCGCTTTTTGAGCGCCTCGCACAGCGTGACGAGCACCTGATCGAGACGCCGATTCTCGGCCTCCAGGTCTACGATGCGCATATGCAGGACGCTGATCTCCTGTTGCAGAGCGTTGATGACGCGCTCCTGCACTTCGTTGGCGGTTCTGGTGAAACCATTTTTGAAGGCGAGGATGCCCCCCAGGATACCGGCGACGGTGAGAAGCATGCTGATGACACTGATGACGCTATAAATTTCCGGCATGGTTCACTTCCTCCTTCATAATCCGCCTCCCTGTGGACGAGCCGCTCTGGGAGAGGTCGTCTCTAAACATTCATTTTTGTCTTTTGTTCTATATTTACAAGCATATATCAGAACTTGCCTCAGGACTGTTGCAAAGGTGATTTTGCCACCTGCGGCGGCGAGGGAAGGGGAAAAAGTGGGGACATCCCACTCCTCGCAAAGTGGCAGTCGCCCCTTTGACCCCCGCCTGGCTGCGCCGCTACTTTCCACCTGGCAACAGACCTGATGATGGCCCCACAAGAGTCACTGACAGAGCTAGAGACGGGCATAGCGGACGGGCACGTCGCCCCAGTGCGCCCGCGCGCTGCTGGCGAAGTCTCGCTGCTGCTTGATCTCTTGCAGGCGGCTCTCAAATTGCTGCATCCTGTATTTCGCGACGGCCAGCCACGCGCCGGGAATAGCGGTATCGTCGATGCGATCCCTGAGCGTGCCGTCCTGGAAGTCGAAGTTATCGTTGGTGGGAATCTGGTAGGCTTCGAGGGCATACGCGATAGCGCCGAGCACGATGATATCGCGGTGAACCTCGGGTATGGTGCTGCCGCTATTGTCGAGTTGCTGCCTGGTGGCATAGAAGACGCGCATAACGAGCGTGTTATCTTTGGGCAGTTCGGCGGGGCTGAGCGAGAGTGTGAAACTGGGAGCCTGCGTTCCGGTCGGTCCACTGGCGTCACCGATGGCTCCGAGCAGGCCCATATTGCCTCCGGCGGCGAGCGCGGTGCTCGAGTCGTACATGTTGCTATACTCGGAGAAGCTGCGCTCATAGGGCGGCCAGACCATGACGCCCGAAGTATTGACGCCGGGCGGCTGTGGCATGCCGGCGAGCGCGCTATCGGAGGCGTTGTCGGTGTAGACACTCGTGCTGTTGTCCTGGAGGGAGACCAGGTAGTGGAAGGTCGAGCCACCGGCCAGTGTGCGATAGAGGTTGCGCCCGATGACGTTATTGGTGGCGATGCCCGGCTGCTGTGGCTGCGCGGGCGCGATGGGGATGTTGCTCAGAGCGACCTGCTGGCTGCCGCTGCTGGTACTTACGCTGACAGCGGGACCGGCGGTGGTCTCGCCGCCCTGCGTGAGATACGTGACGCGATACTGGTAGAGGCCGATGCCCAGGCCCGCCCCGGCGCCGGCTGCGGCTACTGGCGCGGTCAGGGGAGCGGCGTATTGCGAGCCGTAGACCTGCAAGGGATAGAGCACCTTCTCGATCCAGAGCACAGGATAGGTGGGATTCCACGACGGCGGATACGGGTAAGTGCGCTGGTAGGGCTGCATCTGCATATCGACAAAGGCGATGTTGGGGTAATAGGCGGAATAGCGGTCAACGGCTTTGTCGATGGCGCGGTCTATGTCGCTGTTCTGCCAGCGCGTGGCGGTGGTGTCGAAAAGGTCCTGGCGCGTCATGTTTTCGATGTCGCTTAAAAGCATTTCTTCCTCCTCATGTGCATTTTGTTCTATGCTCACGCCTGCGGCGCAGCGCCGCGCGCATCTTTCATACATCCAGCCGGCTCCTGGCGCAGCGCCGCGCGCATCTTTCACA
>Ga0209810_1002716_pt1 | contig 20358 bp, 21 predicted proteins | sample Coa_R1_7_FD_187159 | JGI IMG/M metagenome (GOLD analysis project Ga0209810, IMG submission 187159) | Surface soil microbial communities from Centralia Pennsylvania, which are recovering from an underground coalmine fire - Coalmine... | ecosystem: Environmental > Terrestrial > Soil > Unclassified... | reverse complement strand
CTTAGAAGGCAGCTGCTCTGTCCACTGAGCTAGCGGGGCAGCCCGTGCCGGCCGGGCGAGGAGAATGCCCTCGTTCGGCCGACAAGACTACACGACGGGCGAGACCGCCGAGACCCGGGTCCCGGCGAGTTCGAACCGTCGTCGCCCCGAACCGGTACGCACCGTCCTCCTCTCGGATCGGGCATCGGCACGCCTCGGGGAGGTCCGAGGGACTACGATATGCCGCCGAATGGCGAGCGGTCCGTCCAGCCAACCACCTCCGGTGCTGCCACCGGCCCCGGCCGGGCCGGAGCCCCTGTTCCGCGCCCGCGGCCTCGCGGCGTTGATCGCCGCCCTCGACGACGCCGTGATCACCCACCGCGGGCCGGACGGCGACGCGATCGTGGTCGTGGTCGGGGGACGGGTCTTCGACGCCATCGCCGAGCTGCCACAGGGCCCTCCGCTGGTCGGGTTGGAGGCGCTGAACGCGATCGAGGCGACCGAGGGCTCCGGCACCCGGGCGGCGACCCTGGACCGGCGCCTGGCGCTGGTGCTCCCCACCTACTGGCGTGAGCCGGACCGGCTGCCGCCGATCTCGGGCCGCTGGGCGGACCTGCGGGGCGTGGCCGAGGCCGTCGTGCGCCGCTCGCGCCGGGGGGTGGTCGTGCTGACCTCGCGCTCCGACACGGGCGTGATCTTCTTCGACGACGAGGGGCTGGTCGCCGCCTACAGCCGCCGGCATCCGGAGCCGGGGCCGCTGGACTCGCTCCACGAGCTGTTGGCGGAGGCGGACACGACGCTGCAGGCGCGGATCGTCGACCCAGCCGCACCGGCGCCTCAGGTGGAGGTACCGCACCGCCACGTCCGCCACCAGGACTTCGGCCGCGAGGAGCCGATCGCGGCCCTGCCCGACCCCGCCGAGCGCTGCCGGAGCCAGATCGTGGACATGGTGGAGAACGTCCTCCACCTCCACGCCGAGCCGGTCGTGGCCAGGTTCCGGAGCGCGCCCGCCACCCCATCAGGGCTGATGACGGCCGCGGACGAGGTGCGCCGGCTGCGGCTGCGACTGGTGAGCCCGGCCACGATGGATCGGATCGCCGACCAGGCGGAGGAGATCGTCCGCTCCATGTCCCGGAGGGCCTGAGCAGGCCGAGCATCGTCCGCGTGATGTCCGCGAGGAACTCCCATGCTTCTCGCGTGTTCGGCGCGTCCGTTCCCGCCGGTCGATCGAACCGGACGCCGGGTGGTGGCTGGACCGTCGGCGGCCAGGCCATGGTCGAGTTCGCGATGGTGGTAGGGGTCTTTCTGCTCCTGCTGCTGACCGCGGTATCCGCATCCGTCTACACGGTCCAGCGCTCCGCAGCGGTGACCGCGGTGGCGGCGGCCGCCAGGGTGGCGGCGGGCGGCGGGCGCGGTGCGACCGGGGCCAACACCCCCGATCTCGTCGACGCTCTGGCCACCGCGGTGCGCGTGATGAGCCGGGTCATGGTCGGCACCCGGCTTCGCCAGCTGCCGCCGTCCTCGCCGTGCCCTCCGCTGTCCTCGATCCCGTCCCGTGAGGTGGACGTGTGCGCGACCACCGCCGGCGACATGGTGACGGTTCGGGTGCGTGGCCGCCCGGCCGGCCCTCTCTCCCTCGCCGGCCTCGACTGGTCGCTGGACGTGGTGGCGCGGGCACACGCCGTGACCTTCGCGCCGTGAGGATGGTCGGCTCACGGGACGGAGGTCGAGGGCAGGCGCTGGTGGAGACGGCCATCACCCTTCCCCTGATGGTGCTGCTGCTCCTCGGATTCCTGGCCGTCCTGATCCGGATCGAGGCCCAGGTCGAGCTGGACGCCGCCACCGGTCTGGCGGCCGCGGCGGCGGTCTCGGCTCCCGCCGGCAGTCCGCTCAGCTCCGTCTACGCCGAGGAGAGCTGGCACGGCACCCTGCACCAGTACCCGTACCTGGAGCCGGGACGGCTCCAGGGCTGCGGAGCCTACCAGCCCGACCAGTCGGTGACCTGCGAGGGGACCGCCATCCTCGACTACGGCAAGACGCCCATGGGGATGGTGGTACCCATTCCCATCGAGCTGAGGTCCACGGCCACCGCCTGGAGTTCGCCCTACCGGTCGCGCTGAGGTGCGCTGGAGGGGGAGACGTGGAGGCCAGACGCTCGTGATCTTCGCGCTCGTGCTCGGCTTGCTCTTCACCGGCATGTTCGCACTGGTCGCCGACCTCGGCGCCCTCTTCGTCGCCTACGACCGCCTCGACCAGGACGCCCTGCTCGCCGCCCAGGCCGGGGCCTCGGCGATCGACCAGACGGCCTTCTACCAAGGCCGCCTCCGGCTCGATCCGACGCTGGCCGAGCAGCGCTGTGCCGGGCTGCTGGCGGAGGCGCGGGTGGTCGGCGCATGCACGGTGGAGGCCGGATCGGTGACGGCCGAGGTGCGCGCCTCGGTGCCGCTGCCCGTCTCGCTCTTCGGCCTGTCGGCGCCGGTGCACGTCAGGCACACCGCCAGCCCCGCCTTCGGCGGCCGGGCGGCGGAGGTCACGGCGTGATCCGGCGGCAGGTCGTCGCCATCGCCCTGACCGTGGTGGTGGCGGCGGTCATCGGGCTCCTCTACCTGGAGGCCATCGCGCAGTCGCGGGCCACCCGTCCGGCCTGGATGCTGACCCGGGACGTGAGCACGGGAGCGTTGCTGGAGGCCGAGGACGTGAAGCAGATCCGCATCCCCGACACGGGCGACCGCTTCGTCGTCCTCCAGCGGAGCCCGCTGCATCGCCGGGCGGCGCACGACATGCGGGCCGGGACCCTTCTCACCCCCGACGACCTGCTCGACCGCGATCTGGCCCAGATCCCCCTGACCGTGCGCGCCGCCCCGGATCTGAGCGTCGGCGACCGGCTGGACGTCTACGCGGCCGTGGGCGGCCGGACGGTGCTGGTCGGCCGCCATCTGGTGGTGGTGGCGGCCGGCCGGCCGTTGTCGGTGCTCGTGCCCACGGCCGACGAACCGGACTGGATCTCCCTCCAGGCCAACGACGTGCCCCTCTTCGCCGCCAAGAGCGACGGCGCCGGGGTCCCGGACGAGGGCGGGGTGGTGGTCGACGACGCGGTCGAGGAGCTGGCGGACGCCGCCCGCGGGGCCGTCGCCGGGGCCACGCCCGCGGCCGCGCCACCACCTCCGGCCGCGGCTTCGCCCGGCGCCGGTGGGCCGGCAGGTCGATGACCACGGTCGTGAGCGTGCTGACCACCAAGGATGGGCAGGGCTCGACCAGCCTGGCCCTGTCCCTGGCCTGGGCCGCGGCCGATCGGAGTCAGGTCCTGGCGGTGGACGCCGACATGTCCGGCACCGGCAACCTCGCCGACATGATCGCACTCGACTTCGGTGGCTGCGGTATCGGGAACCTGTTCGGCACCCAGGCCATCACCGCCGTCATGCTCGAACAGCAGGCGGTCCGCGTGCCCGCTCGTCCCCGGCTTCGCATCGTCCCCGGCCTCCACGGCTTCTGTGGCCCCGGGATCGCAGACCTCCTCCCCCGGCTGACCTCGGCCCTCCGCTCGCTGCCGGACGAGCTGGTCGTGCTCGACCTGGGCGCCGCCCTCGCCCACCCGGGCCTGGAATCCCCTCGCCGCACAGGCGAGATCATCTGCGCCACCTCGCAACGGGTCCTGGTCGTCGTCCAGGACAGTCCGGTTCGCCTCGTGCAGTCGATCCAGGTGCTGAAGGCTGCCCAGCTGCCACAGGCCGAGATCGTGGTCTACGAGACGCGACGGGGAGCCCTGCGCGAGCAGGTACGCCAGGTGTTCGCCGAGCACCTGCCCGGGGCGCGGTTGAGCGCCTTCTTGCCCTGGGACGAGCGCCGCGCGGCTCGAGCCGAGGACGAGGCGGTGCCGGTCGCGCCGGCGGAGCTGCTGCGGGCGCTGCACATCCCCGCCATGGGGCGGCCGGGGTCGGTGCGGTGATCGGCGGGATCGCCCCCGGCACGACCTCGTCCAGCGTCCACCCCGGCCTGGAGCGGATCGACTGGCCGGAACTCCCGGACGGGGTCCGCGACCTGGCCGAGCGCCTCGCCCACGTCCTGGAGGAGTCCCGCCGTCTCGCCGGCCTACCCCCCTCGGTGCGCGAGGAGGAGACGCTGCCGGCGGCGGTGGAGTCGCTGCTGCACCAGGTGATCGAGGCTCCGCTTCGCTTTGGGGTGCAGCCCATGACACACGAGCGGTTGCTCACCGACGCCACGCTCCGGGAGGCGGTGGCGCTGGCCACCCGGGTCCGGGCCTCGCGCCTGTGGCCGCTCTCCCGCCTGCTCTACCTGTTGCCCAACTTGGAGGAGATCCACTGCTTCCGGTCCGACAGCTGGGTGGTCACGGCCGGCGGCCGGAAGGCGCTGCTGCGGACCACCGGTAACCCCTTCTCCAGCGACGAGGAGGTCGTCGCCTTCTTCCGGGACCGCGTCCTGGGGCTGGTGGGCGTGGTCGGGGCCACCCAGCTCAACGACGCCGCCCCGGTGGCCGAGGCCACGGTGGGAAGCATCATGCGGGTGATCGTCGCCATCAAGCCCGCCATCTCCGGCGACGCCGGGGTCCAGGCGACGATCCGGGTCTCCTCGGCCGCCGCCATCCGCACCCTGGACGACTACGTCCGGCAGTCGGTGATGCCACCCGGGGTGGCGGAGTTCTTGGGGGCCTGCGTGCAGGGCCGAGCCAACCTCCTCATCGCCGGGGGCACCGCTACCGGCAAGACCACCTTGATGCGGGTGCTAGCGGGCATGATCCCCGACCACGAGACGGTGGTGGTGATCGAGGACAGCGCCGAGCTCCACCTGGAGGCGGATCGGGGCGACGGTCCCGTCGATCCCCGCACCGGTCGCCGCCGGCCCCGGCCCTGGGTTCCCCTCTGCATCAACTTGTGCACCGTTCCCCCCGTGCTCCGACAGGACGCCGGGATCACGATCCGGGACCTGGTCCGGGCGGCCCTGCGCTTTCGCCCCGAGCGCATCCTCCTGGGCGAGGCCCGGGGCGCGGAGATGGCGGACGTCTGCACCGCGCTCAGCACCGGCCACGACGGCAGCATCGTCACCATCCACGCCGACGACGCGGTGCTCGCCATCGAGCGGGCGGCCAGCTACACCATGGAGTCGCCGCGCTTCGGCAACAACGCCGCCAGCTACGAGCTGGCCAAGCGGGCCGTGCACCAGGCCATCGACGTGGTCGTGCACCTCGCCCACGCCGGCAGCGGAGCCCGCCGCGTGAGCGGCGTGGTGGCGCTGGGTGAGGCCCCCGGCCACGTGGTCGAGGTGTACCGGACCTCGCCCGAGGGCGGCCTCCGCCGCAGCTGCCGCCTGGTTGGCGACCTGCCGCCGCGCCTTCGGGCCCGCATCGGCCCCTGGCTTCGGGGCCCCGAGGTTCCCTATGCCTAGCGGCCACGGAGTCCAGCTGGGATCGGGGGCTCCCCCGGGCGACCTCGAGGTCGCCGGTGGCTCCCCGCCCGGGAGCGGGCCGTCGCTCCGCCAAGCGGCGCAGGCGGGCGACCCCCAGGTGCCGGGATCCCCGGTCCCCCGGCCGGTGCGCTTCGGCCGGACCCGGGCCCAGGGGACGCGACGGCCATGATCGTTCCCCCCTTGATCTTCGTGGCCCAGATCGTGCTGGTGTTCGCGCTCACGGCCGTTGCGGCCGGGCTGTACCTGGGCCTCCCGGACCGGAGCGCCCGCGACCGCTGGTGTGCCCGGCTGCGACCACAGCTCGAGCGTCAGCGTGATCTGGGTTCCAGTCTCGGCCTCGGCCTGCGGACCTGGCTCCTCCTACGCGCACTCTGCCTCGCCGCCGGTCTCGCCCTGGGGGCGCTGACCGGCGTCCCCACCCTGGCCGTCGCCGGTGGGGCGCTCGGGCTGCTCGGCCTGCCCTGGCTGCTGGCCGGTCGCGCGGCCCAACGACGCCTGGCCATGGAGCGTGCCCTGGCCGGCCTCGCCCTGGAGCTCCGGAGCCTGATGCAACAGTCCAACCTGGCTCTCGACCGGGCGCTCCGGGAGGCGGCTCGGGCGCCGGGGCCGGAGCTCCGGCAGGTGCTGGCGCCGCTGGCGGGCGACGGGCCCGTGGCCCCGGCGCTGGTGGAGGTGGCGCGCCGAGCCCGCTCCCCCCTGGCCGACCTCCTCGTCACCTGCCTCCTCATCGCCCGGACCCGGGATCCCGGCGCGCTGGTGGGGTTGATCGACGACGTCCTCCGTCCCGTACTGGAGCTGAGCGTCGAGATCCAGCAGGAGAACCACACCACGGTGGCGCAGCAGCGGGCGGCGGCGATCGCCATCGGCATCATCATGGCCGTGATGCTGGTGGCGGTGACGCGCGTCCCCAGCATGCAGGCCTTCTACGCCTCCCTGCCAGGGCAGGCGGTGGCGTTGGCCGTCCTCGGCATGTACTTGGGCCTGGTCTGGATGATCGGGCGAGTCGCCCGGCCGCTCCGCTGGACGGCGTGGGACGCCGAGGCCGTCCGCCGGGAGATGGAGGCGCTGGTTGGCTGACCTCCGGCTGGCCGCGCTCGCCGCCCTGGCGGGGACGCTCTGGGTGGTGGCGCTGTGGCGTCTGGGCGTCACCACCCACCCGGCCGTGCTCAGCTGGCAGCGCCTGGCCCGCCTGCGGGGGCTGGCCGGCCGCCGGTCGCTGGGCGAACGTCTGGGGGAGCGCCTGCCGCCGCTGCGCCGTCTTCGTCGCGAGACCGACGTCGACCGCCTGCTCACGATCGCCGGCCGGGCCGACACCGCCGGGGGATGGATGCTCCACACCGCTGGGACCGCCGGCGTGGCCCTGGCGGGCATGCTGGGCCTCGACGAGCTGGCGCTGCTGAGCGGCTCCGGATCGGGATTCCCTCCCGCGCTCGCCCTCGCCCTGGCGGCCGGCGTTGCGCTCCTCGCCTACGCACGCCTGCGCCGGCAGGCCTCCGAGCGGAGAGAAGCGCTGAACCGGGCCGTGGCCGACAGCCTGCCCCAGCTGGCGGCGATGACCGTGCACCACCGTCTGCCGGCCGGGGAGGCGCTGCTCCTGCTGGCCCGCTGCCAGCACGATCCCGCGCTCCGAGAGACGCTCGATCGCGCCCCCGGAGGCGCCCGGCCGACGGCGGCCTCCGAACTCCCCGCTCCCCTTGCGACCTGGAGCACCGCTCACACCTGCGACGTGATCGGACGCGTCTACGAGGTTCCGTCCTTCATCGCGCTCGGTGCGGCCATCCGCCGGGTCACCGAGCGAGGCTTGAGCGCGCAGGACGTATACACTGGGCTGGCCAGGGCGACGTACGCGCAACGGCTCGCCGAGGCGCGTGTCGCCGCGGCTCAAGCCAAGACCCTGATCGTGATCCCGATGGGGTTGATGATCGTGCCCGTTCTCGTGCTCATCGGAGCGCCACTGGTGGCCTCGCTGGCAGGTATCTTCGCGCGGTGATCAATCGGGTGTTGATGCCGCTGGCGGTCGGTGCCGTGCAGCTGGGCGCCGCGTTCCTGGTGCTCGGCCGCCCGGATCCGGGGCCGGTGTTGGCCTTCCTGCTCGGAGGCCCGCCCACGACCGCGGAGGCGCTGGCCGCGGCCAGGCTGCTGGTGTGGGCGGTGGTGCTGAGCTGCACCACCTACGCGGTGGGGGCGACCCTCCGTCAGGCCCGAGCCCTGGCCCTCCGGCCGCTGACCCTGGAGGGGTCGGCGTTGGCGGTCGGGTTGCTGATCCTGGCCGTCGGGGTGGCCCACCACCTCAGCTCCCACATCCCCATGTCCGGAGGATCGATCCAGGAGGCACGCAACGCCATTGGCCCCTAGCGGAGCACCGCGTCGCACGGTCCTGATCCTGCTCGAGGAGCCGCACGCATGGGTAGCGGCGGCGACCCTCGCCCGGCTGGCCGGCCCCAGCTTGGTCGAGACGCTGATCGCGCCGGTGCCGGGGCTGGCCTTCCTCACGGCCAGGGGGCGGGAGGGCGAGGAGCTGAACGAGTGGTGGGCACGGATGGCGACCGCCCCCGGCCGTCCCCTGGTGATCACCGTGCACGAGGACGACCTGCCGCGCTGGGTGCCCGGCCTGGATGCTGACTTCGTGGTCGCGGTCCCGGACGAGGCCACGCTCGGCCTCTACTCGCACCTGCCCAACGTCCTGCCCAGCCTGGACGACGACCCCCGCCGGCTCGCCGAGCTGGCCCTGCGCGGTCCGGCCGGCGCCGTCCCCGGCACCACCGACATCCCGTACCCCTCGAACGCACGGGCGGCCCGGCCGTCGGGGCCGCACCTCGAAGGGCCGTCCTTCACCCGCGGCGAGGAACGGCGGCCGACCGAGCGGGAACCGCTCGGGCCCTCGTACGCCTCCACCCCGCCACGCGAGCGGACCGAGGGCAGGGGCGGCGGTCGGGGGATCGACTCCGAGTCCCGGGCCCCCGGGGAGACGGTCGATCGCGGCCCGGGGCGGTCGTATCTGCGAGAACCCCCGGAGTCCGAGGCACCGCGTCCCTCCCCCCGGTCGCCCGCCGAGGGTGCCGGGGGAAACGGGCGCATCCCGGACCCCTTCGAGCTGCTGGGCCGTGCCGGCCCGATCGAGACCGGGGGAGGGTCGGGCGGCCCTCCGACCCCCTCCTCCCGGGACAGCGGGCCGACCTCTCGCCGATCGCTCTTCGACGATCCGGAGCCCAGGGGCGGGCGTGCGCAGGCACGCTCGGGACTGGGGTTGGGGCCGCGTCAGATCCTCGACCGCCTGAGCCAGGGACGCCGAGTGGCGGTCGGCCCGGAGCTGGGTCAGGCGGTGCTGGCCTGCAAGCCGCTGCTGGCGGCGGTGGTGTCCCGCAAGGGAGGGGTCGGGAAGACGGCCAGCGCCGCCGCGGTGGCGGCCATCCTCGGGGAGGCCATCGACCCCTTCGGGCACACGGTCGCGCTGGTCGACGCCAACCTGGGCAACCCCGACGCCTGGGGCCGGCTCGACCTGCGGGGCGGGGCCACCACCATGAGGGACTTGGTCCAGAGCCTCATGGCCGGGCTCGAACCGCCGGGGCCCGCCTACGCGGAGACGCCAGCCCTGGCGGTCTATCCGGAGGCACGCGATGCCGTGGATGGATACGCGCCGGCCCAGATCCATCGCGTGGCCGGCTACCTGCGCTCCCGGCATGCGGCCATCGTGGTCGACCTGCCCAACCGCCTACCCTCGTTCACCTCGGCGGAGGCGGCCGTGGCCGCGGCCTGGATCGGGGAGGCGGACGTGCTGGTCCTGCCCACCACCGCCGACCCGACGGCGCTGGTGGGCGCGGTCGAGTACCTGGACTCGGACAGCGTCCAGGGCAAGCCGGTCGTCGTCTCCTACATCGTCCCCAGGATCAAGCAGATCCGGGAAGCGCCCCAGGTGCGCCAGCTGCTGGATCGGATCCGTGAGGTGGTGACGGCGGTGGTGGAGGTCCCGGACGACGATCGGGCGACCCTGGCGCTGATCAAGCACGTCGCCATCACCGAGGTGGGCAACCAACTCCGTCAGGCCTACGTCAACCTGGCCACCCAGGTCGTCGAGGCCGCCGCCAGCCGTCGTGGCCGATGGGCGTGAACGGGGGCGACCGGAGTTCGTGGGAGGCCGGCCACCGGCGCGCCGGGCAGCCCGACCACGGGAGCCGCCGCACCGACTCCTTGCGCGGGATCTGCTTCTGCCTGCTGTACGACCTCTGCTGCTGGCTGGCCGCCGTCACCCGGCCGGTGCCCGAGGACGTGGAGGAGTACACGCTGAACACGGTCCGGGACATCCCGGACCCCCGCCAGCGCCTGGGTCGCTACGTCAACCCCGCCCTGCTCCAGGTCTGGGAGGAGGCGCTGACGCCCTTCTTCGAGCTGGGGGCGACCCTGGAGCCGGAGCTGGGCGAGGCCGGTTCCTTCCAGGAGCGGGGCCGCGAGAGCGACGGGCACGTGCGCTGCGAGCTCCGCTTCAGCAACCGCTCGGCCGTGATCGACCGGCATCAGCGCCGGCATCCCCTGCCCCAGGAGGATTGGGTGCTCACGGTGTGGCTCTCCCCCGAGCTCGGCGGCTACGTGGAGAACGCCACCCTGCGCCGGGTCTCGGCCGACCTCTGAGCACCCGGTGGAGCTCCAGCGGCTGCCCCTGCCGGTCGGCAGCCCCCACCCCGTCCGCCGCGCCGTCCGCTGGTCGACCTCCCGCCGGTGCTGGCCCAGCCCGGCCCTCATCGGCGTCCTGGCCGCCTGCGCCGGGGCCCTCATCGCCGGCCAGCCACCGGACCTCACGGTCGGGCTCGAGCCTCACGCCTACCGCGTGGGTGACGTACGGCTGCCGGCCCGTGGCCAGGGGGTGTACGCGGGGCCGGAGGGGGCGGTCGTGATCGTGAGACGGGCCGGCGTCACCCTGGCGGCGGCCTCGACGGACCTGCACGGCGCCCACATGGTCGGGCGCTGCCGCCTGCCGGTGGGGGGGCGAACCGAGCACTGCACCTTCCGTCTCGGGGAGCGGACGCTGCAGGCGGTGGACGAGCTGGACCATGGGGGCTGGGACCGCCGTTACCGGGACGGTCGGCGAGTTCGGATCCCGCTCGCCGAGGCGGCTCCGGTACCGGTCCCCATCGCGCTCGGACGCTGATCCGAGCGCCCACCGCCGGCTTCGCAACTCAATGTTGACCCGCCCCTCCGGGCGAGCCTACGGTGGAGGTGAGGGACGAAGCCCGCGCGCCGCTGGCATGGCTGGAAGGAGCCGGAAGGAGGTGGTGCCGATGCCCGATCTCGCCCTGCCCTGCCGATACCCGCGGTCCTCGTGACCGCCACCGCCCGAGTTCTACCGAGGAGATGCGTCCATGAAGGCGGTTGTGTACAAGGAGCCGTTCCGGGTCGCGGTCGAGAACGTACCGGACCCGACCATCCAGCACCCCAACGACGTTCTGGTCAGGATCACCTCCACCGCCATCTGCGGGTCCGACCTGCACATGTACGAAGGTCGGACCGCGGCCCAGCCGGGCATCGTGTTCGGGCACGAGAACCTCGGCATCGTGGAGGAGGTGGGGAGCGCCGTTACCACGATCAAGAAGGGCGACCGGGTGGTCATGCCCTTCAACGTAGCCTGCGGGTTCTGCAAGAACTGTGTCGCCGGGTACACCGGGTTCTGTCTGACGGTCAACCCCGGCTTCGCCGGCGGCGCCTACGGCTACGTGGCCATGGGCCCCTACACCGGCGGCCAGGCCGAGTTCCTGCGCGTGCCCTACGCCGACTTCAACTGCCTGCTGCTGCCTCCCGGCCGCGAGCACGAGGCCGACTTCGCTCTGCTGGCCGACATCTTCCCCACCGGCTACCACGGCTGCGAGCTGGCCGACGTGCGGCCGGGTGAGACGGTGGCGGTGTACGGGGCCGGACCGGTTGGCCTGATGGCCACCTACTCCGCTCTGCTGCGGGGGGCGTCGCGGGTCTTCACCGTGGACCGGGTGCCGGAACGGCTGGCCAAGGCCAGGGAGATCGGGGCCATCCCCATCAACTTCGACGAGGGGGACCCGGTGGAGCAGATCAAGGCCCAAACCGACGGCGAGGGGACCGACAAGGGGGTCGACGCCGTCGGCTACCAGGCCGTGGTCCAGGGCGCCCAGCGGGAGGACCCGGCCCTGGTCCTGAACACGATCATCCAGACCGTGCGTCCCACCGGCGCCATCGGCATTCCCGGCCTCTACGTGCCCGCCGACCCCGGCGGCGTGGACGAGTCCGCCAAGCAGGGCATGCTCCGGATCGCCTTCGGCAAGCTCTTCGAGAAGGGCCTGCGCCTGGGCACCGGACAGTGCAACGTCAAGCGCTACAACCGCTACCTGCGCGACCTGATCATCTCCGGCCGGGCCAAGCCCAGCTTCGTCGTCTCGCACGAGGTGCCCCTGGATCAGGCGCCGGAGGCCTACGAGAAGTTCGACAAGCGCGTGGACGGCTACACCAAGGTCATCCTCCATCCCTGAGGGCGGTGTGAGCGAGGATCGCGCCGGCCCGGGCCGGCGCGATCCCTCACGCCACCGACTGCCGCGCCAACTGCAGGCGGGCGAGGCGGTCCCGCTTCATCTCCAGGCTCATCTGCAGGGCCCTCAGCAACGACTCGTCCCCGCTCGGAGCGAAGCGCAGGCGGGACTCCAGCTCCCGAACCTCCTGCTCGGCGTCGAAGACCTCCAGGTCGATCTCCATGCCCACACCCCCGTCAGACCAGATTGACCGTCGGGCCATGGCGGCACGACTTCCTCAGTTATCGAGGGGAAGGCGGGGCGGCGACAAGCGGCGACGGTCACCTGCGTTGGACAAATTGCTGGGCGGAGCGCCATCCGGTCCGGGGGCCACCCGGATCGGGCGCTGGCCTCGCCCTCGCCCGTCGCGGATTGCGGGTTCCTCGTACGCCCCGAGCTCGACCCGGGCGGAAGCATGTCGTCCATGTCCGGCGGCCCTCCCGGTCCCGCCACGGACGACCAGGCGTTCACCGACCACGATCGGCGGGCGCGGCTCCGGTATCTGCTCACCCACGTTCGCCACGGAGGGGCCGACCTCGGGGAGTACCGCTTCGCCGCGCAACGCGCGGGCCGGGACCGCGAGAGCTGGTACACGACCTGGCACGGGCTGGCCGAGCGCACGCGCGCCCGAGCCGAGCGGCGGCTCCGGACCGCCGGGGGCACAGGGGCCGGGGAGGACCTGCTGCGCGCTTCCACCTACTACCGGATGGCCGAGCTGGCCCTGCCCCCCCACCTCCTGGCCAGCGAGCCGGGAGCCTTCCGGGCCTCCCGTGAGTGCTTCCGCCGCGCCCTCGACCGGTTCGACCGGCCCGCCCGGGCGGTGGAGATCCCCTTCGAAGGCGGCTCCCTGCCCGGCTTCCTGCTCACCGCCCGGCCGGGCCCCGCCCCCACCCTGGTCGTGATCACGGGCCTGGACGGGACGGCCGAGGAGGGGTACTTCCTCACCGGCGCCGCCGCCCTCACCCGCGGCTACCACTGCCTGGTCTTCGACGGACCGGGCCAGGGCGCGCCCCTGCGCGAGCGGGGCACCACCCTCCGGCCCGACTGGGAGTCGGTGATTGTCCCCACACTCGACCTCCTCGGCCTCCGGCCCGAGGTGGACCCGGAGCGCATCGTTCTGGTCGGCCAGGGCTTCGGTGGGTACCTGGCGGCGAGGGCCGCCAGCCACGACCACCGGCCCGCCGCCCTGGTGACGGACCCGGGCCTGGTCGACCTGGAGGCGGCCATCGTCGCCCGGATGGGTCCGGAGCTGGTGGAGCGCATCGTGGCCGGAGACCCGACTGTCGAACCCGCCCTCCGATCGTCGCTCCGGCCCGAGCACGGGTTCAGCCGGGAACGCGGCCTGCGCTCCTGCGGCACCGTCAGCCACCGCGAATTCCTGTACCTCATGCTGGGATTCCGTCTGGACCCCTCCGGCATCCGCTGCCCCACGCTGGTCTGCGATCAGGCCACGGACGTCCGTCTCGGTCACCAGGCCAGGATGCTGTACGAGGGCCTGGGCGGTCGCAAGGACTACGTCCTGTTCACCGCCGAAGACGGGGCCGAGCCCGAGCAACACGGGCTCGGCCGCGCCGTGGCCGGGGTGGTCTTCGACTGGCTGGACGAGATCCTGGGCAGAGGGAGCCGGGGATGAGGCACGGCCACGGTGGCCGCGGGCCGCTCCCCGGACCCTGACGGAGGCCGGCCCGCAACCAGAACTGCGGGCTCCACGTACGCCACGCGGCCCGCTTCCGGGCCAGCATGATGGCGGCGGCGGATTCCCCCCACCCGCCGCTCCACGAGGCCATTCGATTCCCTTCCCCCATGGCGGGGCCCCGGCAGCCGTGTCCGGGGTCCCCGCCTCCCGTCGCTGCCGCTACGATGGCCGGCGTGTTGTTGGGGCGGGAGCGCGAGTGCGCCCGGGTGGAGGCGCTCCTGGATGCGGCCCGATCGGGCCGGGCCGGTGCGCTTCTGCTCACCGGCGAGCCGGGGATCGGCAAGACCGCGATCCTGCGCCACGCGGTGGAGCGAGCCCGGGGATTCCGGGTGCTGCAGGCGGTCGGGGTCCAGGCCGAGGCCGGCTGGCCCTACGCGGGTCTGCACGCGCTGCTGTGGCCGCTGGTCGGCCTCCTGGGGGAGATCCCTGAGCGCCAGGCACGGGCCCTGGAGGGGGCGCTGGCCCTAGCCCCGGTCCCTCAGGCCCGAGGGATGGAGATCGGGGCCGCCACCCTGAGCCTGCTCGAGGCCGCGGCCGAGCGGGAGGCGGTGCTCTGCGTGGTGGACGATGCCCACTGGCTGGACGCCGACTCGGCCCGGGCCCTGGGCTTCGCCGCTCGGCGGCTGGGCGCCCAGCGCCTGGCGCTCGTCGTCGCGCTGCGGAGCCAGGAGGCGGCCGGCGCCCATCTCGGTGGCGTCCCGGAGCTGCCCGTGAGCGGGCTCGAGCCTCTGGCCGGGGTGACGCTCCTGCGTCAGGAGTCGCCGGTCCCGGTGTCCGAGGAGGTGGCCCAACGGCTGGTCGCCGAGGTGGCGGGGAATCCGCTGGCCCTGCTCGAGCTGCCCCGCACCCTCTCGGCCGCCCAGCTGGCCGGCCGGGAGCCGCTGCCGGCTCCGGTGCGGGCCGCCTCGGTGATCGAGCAGGCCTTCCTGGCCGAGATCGCGGAGCTGTCCGATTCGGCCCGCGAGGCCCTGCTGGTGGCCGCCGCCAACGACAGCCCGGCGGTGGCCGAGGTCGTCCGCGCCTGCGGCGGAGGCTGGGCGGGCACCTCCGAGGCGGAACGTGCCCGCCTGCTGCGGGTCGAGGGGCCCAACCTCCGCTTCTCCCACCCGCTGATGCGGTCGGCGGTGTACCACGGGGCGGACCCCGAGCGCCGACGACGCGCGCACGCGGCTCTGGCCGAGGCGCTGTCGCTCAGCGATCCCGATCGCTCGGCCTGGCATCGCGCCCTGGCGGCGGCCGGACCGGATGAGGAGGTGGCTGCCGCCCTGGAGGTGTCGGCGGCGAGGGCGGAGCGGCGGGGCGGAACCGTGGCCGCGGCGAGGGTCCTCGCCACCGCCGCCCGGCTCAGCTCCGACTCGACCCGACGGGCCCAGCGCACCCTGAAGGCTGCCCGCGCGGCGCTGGCAGCGGGCATGGTCGCCGAGGCGGAGGCGCTGGTCGAGGAAGGACTGGCCCTGGCCGAGGACCCCCTGGTACGCGCCGATCTCGTCTCGGAGGGGGCCAACGTCGCTTTCCGACAGCAGGGGACCATGCCGGCGCCGGCCCTGGTGGCCGAGGCCGACCGGGTCCGGCAGCTGGATCCCGTCCGGGCCTCGGGCCTGCTCACCCAGGCGGCCCGCTACCTCCTGGATCGCCCGGAGATCGAGGCCGCGAGGCCGCTGGTGAGGCGGGCCTTGGCGCTGCTGGAGGGCCGGCCGATCGAGGCCAGGACCCCCGCCCAGGCCGTCCACGCCTGGCTCCGGTTGCTCGAGGGCGAGGTGGCCGAGGCCCGGAGGCTGGCCCTCGAGATCCTCGACCGGGTGCCCGGCGCGGACGCCCGCTCGGTCGCCCGGCTGGCCGGGGTCCTGGTGCTGGCGGAGGAGCACGAGAGGGCCCGCCGGGTCCTCGAGGCGGCCGCCGAGCGAGAGCGACGCGCCGGCTCCGTGGTGGCCCTGGCCTTCGTCCTCTCCGCGCTCTCCGAGCTCGAGCTCCGGCAGGGGCGTCTGCTCCAGGCGCGGGCACTGACGGGTGAGGGCCTCCAGCTCGTCGGTCCCTCCGGTCCCGGCGCCTGGCGACGCCACTGCCAGCAGGCGGAGCTGGAGGCGCGCATCGGCAACGAGGAGGAATGCCGCTCGCTGGCGGCGGCTGCCGTGGAGGGCGCCGTCGCCGCCGGGGACACCGCCACCCTGGCCAGGGCCAGGGCGGCCCTGGGCCACCTCGAGCTGAGCCTCGGCCATCCAGAACGGGCAGCCGAGCTGCTGCTCGCGGCCGAGCAGGGAGCCGGCCCCAATCCCGTGGTCCTCGCCTGCGCCGGCGACCTGCTCGAGGCCCTGGTGCGGACGGGCCGGCAGGCCGAGGCCTGGGCCACGCTGGCCGGACTGGAGCGATGGGAAGGGCTGGGTGACTGGACCCGAAGCGTGGTCGCCCGCGGCCGGGCCCTCCTGGCCGGGGACGAGGCGGTCGACGACCGCTTCTCGGCGGCGGTACGGGCCTGCACCGACCGGGTCTCGCCGCTGGAGCGAGCACGCGTCCTGCTCAGCTGGGGTGAGCGGCTGCGCCGTCGGGGCCATCGCCGGGCGGCGCGGGCCCGGCTCGACGCCGCCCAGGAGGTCTTCGAGCTCCACGGCGCACGGCAGTGGGCGGAGCGGGCCCGGCAGGAGCTACGGGCCAGCGGCGCGACCGTGCGCCGGCGCGGTCTCGGCCCCATCGAGGAGCTGACGCCTCAGGAGCTGCAGGTGGCCCTGCTCACGGCCTCGGGGGCCACCACCCGGGAGGTGGCCGAGCGACTCTTCCTGAGCCCTCGCACGGTCGAGGTCCACCTGACGCGCATCTATCGGAAGCTCGAGATCCGCTCCCGCACCGAGCTGGCGGCCCGCTTCGCCGCCGGGCCCTCGAGGTAGGTGGACCTTCCTCGGAAGGGATGAGCGACCCTCGACCGAGCCGCCCCCGTACACTGCGGGCCGTGCGGGTGGGCGTCGCCCTGCAGGAGTACGACCTGGAGAGCGGCCGACCGGCCGGTCTGGCGGAGCTGGCCGGCCAGGCGCAGCGGGCCGAGGAGCTCGGCTTCGACTCGGTCTGGGTCATGGACCACTTCTGGATCGAGGGCAGCGGCCGCCGGCGCGGGGCGGTGGAGCCGCTGGTGGCCCTCGCCCACCTGGCGGCCCGAACCCGGCGCGTCCGGCTCGGGGTGCTGGTGCTCTGCAACCCCTTCCGCCACCCGGGCCAGCTGGCCCGGGAAGCCGCGGCCCTGGCCGAGGCGGCTGAAGGGCGACTGATCCTCGGCCTCGGCGCCGGCTGGCACCGACCGGAGTTCGAGGCCTTCGGCCTCCCCTTCGACCATCTCGTGTCCCGGCTGGAGGAGACGCTGGAGGTGCTGCCGCCGCTGTTGCGCGGCGAACGGGTGAGCTTCGAGGGACGCTACCTCCGCCTGCAGGAGGCCGAGATCGTGACCACCGCTCCGGCGCCACCGGTGTGGGTGGCGGCGTCGGGGCCTCGGATGCTCCGCCTCGCTGCCCGCCGGGCCGCGGGCTGGAACGCCGCCTGGGGAGGGCCGGACGCGCGCTGGTACCGAGGGCTGCTGACGGCGCTCCGCCGCGCGGAGGCCGCCGAGGGCCGCGTCGAGCCGCTCACGACGAGCGCCGGCCTGCTCGCGCTGCCGGTCGAGGGCGCCGCCCTCGACCGGGTCCTGGCCGGGGTCACGAGGCTGACCGGGGAGAGCGAGGCTTCGCTTCGGGATCGGGTCGCGGTCGGCGGCCCCGAACGCCTGGCCGGGGCCATCCGCGGCTACGCCGAGGCGGGCGCGGAGCACGTGCTGCTCTCGCTCTCGGTGGCGCCCTTCTCCGGGCTCGACCCGACCTACCTGGACCGGGCGGCGGGGGCCGTGGCCCTGCTCCGGGAGGCGGAGCGCTTCCGATCCCCTGGAAACCCCTCTCCCCGCTGAACGGAAGCGGCCGGGCGGCTGAGGCCGCCCGGCCGCCCTCGGGGGATCTCTCGGCTCCCGGGGTGGTCGCGCCTCAGGTCGTCTGCGGACGGGTGGACATCGCCCGCGCCGATGCGCGGCTGGCCAGCGCGGCCAGCACACCGGCCACCAGCACCACGGCTCCGACGACCAGCGTCAGCGGCTCGGGGAGGGCGAACCCGAGCCCGCGGTCGAGCGAGTAGGCGCCGGGGCCGGCGAGGGCCACGGCCACCACCGCCGCCAGGATGGTCAGCGGGAACTCGAGCCCGCCCTGGTGGTTCCAGAACCCCTTGGCCAGGTGGACGGTGAAGATCGCCACCAGCATCGAGCCGGCGATGGCGTAGGCAGCCAGGGGCGTCAACAGGCCCAGCGCCAAGGCCAGGCCGCCCAGGAACTCGGCCAGCCCCGCCACCACGGCCCAGGCCGGCGCCGGCCGCAGGCCGAGCTGCCCGAGCGTGCCAGCGAAGCCCTTCAGCCCGGGACCGCTGAACCAGCCGAACAGCTTCTGTGCACCATGGGCGGCCAGGGTGAGGCCAACGACCACCCGAAGGATCAGCAGCCCAACTCCGAGCATGCGCCGTCACCTCCTCGATCGATGGTGTTCCGGCCATCCCTTACCCGCGCACCCCCGCCGCTCAAACCCGACCGCTCCGCCTCGCCGACCGCGGGCGCCGGCGAGGGCCGCGCCGGGTTGGGGACGATGCAGTGCCAGGTCTCGTCCAGCAGCGCGACGTGCTCCAGGAGATCCTGGAGCTGGGCCGACAGCTCGGCGTGCAATCGTTCGTCGGGCTCGAAGGCGTACTTCTCGAGCGCGATCTCCCAGGCCGCCTTCAGCGTCATGTTCACCCCCCGGACTCCATCGTCACCTCGGCGGGCGGTCGCTCCCGCCCGGCCGGAGGCCGTTGCCTCCGTCGCTCATCGCCTGCACCGGTTGCCATACCCGGCGACGGCCCCGACCAAACCGGTGATCGCAACCGACGGGTTCCTCGCCGGCCCGCCGGCTCCAGTACCCTCGTGGGCGGTGAGCGCCGGGACCGGCGTCCCGGGGCCGGCCACTCGCGGTCGCGCCCCCGCGGATGCGCGAGCCTGGCCCCGGGCTGTGATAAGATCCCAGGAGCTTACCCCCTACGATGGTAGTGATTGAACGCGCGTTCGCGGGCGCATCGCGGCCCGAGGCCACGGATGGTGAGGTGGGAGCCCATGTCTGACTCGGTCGAGCAGATCGCCCTGCGCCTGGCCCAGCTCGGGTTCTCACAGTACGAGGCCCGCACCTACGTAGGTCTGCTGGTCACGCAGGACGCCACGGGGTACGCCATCTCCAACCAGACCGGGGTGCCGCAGCCGAAGGTGTACGAGACCCTGCGCCGGTTGGTGGAGCGGGGGGCGGTGGTCCAGACCGGCCAGCGTCCCGCCCGCTACGTGGCCGTTCCTCCGGGCCAGCTGCTGGCGGCTCTGGAGGCGAACTTCCGGTCCCGCCTGGAGTCCGCGCGGCGCGGGCTGGAGTCGCTGCCGCGCGGGGACGGCCGGCAACCGCTGGCGGTCTCCCACCTGGACCGCTTTGAGGCGGTGGTCGAGCGGGCTCGGGAGGCCATCGGCCGGGCGCAGAGCCGGGTCTACCTGCACGGCCGCAGCGGCGAGCTGTCCCCCCTGGCGGAGGCGGTCGGCATCGCTGTCGAGCGGGGCGTGCGGTTCGTGATCGTGCACTTCGGCCCCCTTCCCTTCCCCCGTCCGCGGGGCCAGGTGGTGCGGCATGCCAGCACCGAGGGCACGCTCTACTCCTCCCGCCAGGTGCGGCACCTGGCCGCGGTCGCCGACTCCCGGTGGTCGCTGTGGGCGCTGGCCCGCGACGGCGAGCGCTGGGAGGGGCTGTACAGCGACTCCTCGCTCCTGGCCAGCCTGGTCAAGACCTACATCCGTCACGACCTCTTCGTGCAGCGGATCTACGCCGACCTGCCCGACGCGCTCGAGGCCCGCTACGGGCCGGGGCTGCTGAGGCTGGCCGACTTCTCCGCCGACGCCGAGGAAGCGGACGAACGGGCCGAAGGTGCGGGCTGATCGGGCCGGGCGGGCGGCGACCGGACGGGGCCGCCACAGGGCGCGGGTGTCGTCGGCGTCCTCGGGCCCGCACCGGTGCCATCGAGGCCCGGGGACGCCGGTCCCCGACGGCCATCGTTGAGGGAGGCGATGCGCAAGGTCGACCTGCACTGCTATCCCGGCACGCGGCCCTGGATCGAGTCCCAGGGACCGTTCGTGGAGGCGCTCGCCGCCTACTGGAACCACGAGTGGGCGCCCAAGGAGGAGGACGAGGTGGTCCGGGAGTTCCGGGCCGCGGGGGTGGAGGTGGTCCTGGTGGCCTTCGACATCGAGACCGTGACCGGGGCTCCTCCCTGCACCAACGACTACGTGGCCGACCTGCGCGACCGGTACCCGGACTGCATCCTCCAGGCCTGGGGGGCGGTCGACCCCTTCAAGGGGGAGGCGGCCGTGCGCGAGGCGGAGCGGGCCATCCGGGAGCGATGCCTGCTCGGCTTCCACTTCCACCCCATCATGGGCCGCTACGCGGTCAACGACCCCGAGCTCCGGCCCCTCTTCGAGACCATCGCCGGGCTTCGGGTTCCGGTCATGATCGACGTGGGCACCACGGGCATGGGGGCGGGGCTGCCCGGGGGCATGGGTGCCCGGCTCCGGCACGCCCACCCGCTCGCCGTCGACGACCTGGCCGCCACCTTCCCCAACCTCACCATCGTCGCCGCCCACCCGGGCTGGCCCTGGGTGGACGAGATGACGGCGGTGGCGCTGCA
>Ga0209810_1002709_pt1 | contig 20403 bp, 16 predicted proteins | sample Coa_R1_7_FD_187159 | JGI IMG/M metagenome (GOLD analysis project Ga0209810, IMG submission 187159) | Surface soil microbial communities from Centralia Pennsylvania, which are recovering from an underground coalmine fire - Coalmine... | ecosystem: Environmental > Terrestrial > Soil > Unclassified... | reverse complement strand
TGGCGGTAGCAGCGGCCCCGTGACCATCGAGTTCCTTGCCGTCCAGCAGGCGAACACGGGCTGGCCCGTTGTTCTGGCCGCGATCACCAGCGAGTACGCGAAGAAGCACCCCGGCACCACATTCAAACTCGATTACGTGCCACAGAACAATCTGTACCAGAAGGTGCAATTGCTGGCCGGCCAGGGCGCGCTCCCGATCCTGTATAACAGCCCGCCCGCCGACACGATGGCGCAACTGGCGAAGAACGGCGAGGTGCTGGATCTTCAGACAACGTTTCAGCAGCTTGGCGTCATGGACCAGGTAACGCCGGCGGCGGTCACTATCGTCAAAAAGCTCTTCAACAACCAGTTTGTCACCCTGCCATTTGAACTCAACATCGAGGGATTCTGGTACAACAAGCAGATCTTCGCCAGGAACAGCCTCCAGCCGCCGACCACCTGGGATGAACTGGTGCGGATAGCGGCCAGCTTGCAGCAGAAGGGCATTCAGCCTTTTGCCGCCTCCGGCATCCAGGGATGGCCGCTCACGCGTCTGATCGGCAACTATCTTTACCGCAAGTATGGACCCGACGCTCTGGAGAAAGTACAGAGCGGGCAGGCGAAGCTGACCGATCCCGGCTATGTCGAGGCCGCGCAGGCGGTAGCCGATCTGGGTAAGCATGGCTATTTCGGCAAGGGCGTGGCGACGCTCGATTATACTCCGGCGCTGGATCTCTTCTTGCAAGGCAAAACTGCTATGATTTATATGGGGAGCTGGGCGCTGACCGATTTCAACAACCCGTCCGAGACGACTATTGGCTCCGATAACATCGGCTTTTTCCACTTCCCCAACGTCGCCGGTGGGGCAGGAGACTCGTCCCAGACGCCGATGAATGCCGGTCAGACCACCTCTGTCAACAAGGCAAAATACAATGCCGCTATCGGGCAGTGGCTCGCCTACATGGCGCAGAACTACGGGGATGTCGCGCTCCAGAAAGAGGGGGCTGTGACGGGCTTCGTCGTTCATAACCAGCCAGCAAGCGTGCCCGCGCTGACCTCGCTGGTGCTCGACGAGATTAAAAAGGTCACGCAGCCGGTACTCTGGTTCGAGGCGCTCTTCTCGACGAAGGCGACCAACATCTCTCAGCAGGATGCCGCGTTACTGGTGACGGGGGCGATGTCGGCCCAGAACTTCATGGCCGCCGTCCAGCAAGCGCTTTAATGGATCTCATGACTCTGAGAGTAAATCTACTTCTCAGCATCCTTGCAGGCTCTGGCCGGAAGGTTGCGCGGCTCCGCCGCACATGGAATCGAGTGTGTTGTGGAGACATGCGCTTCGCGCATGTCTCCACAACACACTCAGAAGGCCAGTGCCGCAGGTGTGAGCAAGCGAGGGTGTCGGGGGATATGATATGGAAGCAATGCTACGTGATCGCAGAGCAGTGCTGGCTCTCATCGGGCCGGCATTGCTCGTCTATACGCTTATCGTGATGGTGCCTGTCGTCTGGTCACTGGTCTATACGCTGTACGAGGGCAACGTTATTGCCGGGTTCCAGTTCGTCGGCTTTCACAACTATGGCGCGCTCTTCAGCGACAAATTGTTCTGGCAATCCCTGGTCTTCACGGTGAAGTACGCGATAGTTGTGACCGTGGGCCAGGTGGGGATCGGCCTCCTGCTGGCGCTGTTGTATATCTTCTATCTTGGCAAGGCGTCGGGGGTGATTCGCACGCTGGTATTTTTCCCGGTGGTGCTGCCGACGGTGGCCGTCGCGCAGTTGTTCTCGAAGATCTTCGAGATCGTCCCGCAGTATGGCCTGGTGAACGCGCTGCTGCACCTGGCCCACCTCGATGCCTGGATTCAGCCGTGGTTGGGCCAGGGCAATTCGGCGTTCTGGGTGATCGTCATTATGGATATCTGGCGCTCGATGGGCTTCTATGCTGTGCTGCTCTTTGCGGGCCTGCTCGATATTCCCGCCGATCTCATCGAGGCCGCGCGGGTTGATGGCGCCGCCGGGCTGCGGCTCATACGCTACGTCATCCTGCCCCTGCTGACTCCCATCCTGTTCTCGTCCTTCATCTTCAGCATCAATGGGACGCTCAAGGTCTTCGACAGCATTCTTGCGCTGACCAATGGCGGCCCGGGGCAGACGACGACGCCGCTGACGCTCTACATGTTCAACACGGCTTTTTCCAACGGAGAATACGGATATGGGAGCACCGTCGCCACATCGCTCGCTATTCTGTGCCTGGTCGTGACCTTGCTGATCTTCCGGTCGGCACGCCGCGACGTGGCATAGGCAGGAGAGGTTAGCATGCGTGATACACTATCCGGTCAGACGGGTCAGATCGTTGAGGCTCCGCCTGTCGCTCACCGGCCCGCGACAGGGAGCAGGAGGGCCGCGAGCAGGCTTCTTACGCGTATACCGGGCTGGCTGCTCATCGGGCTGCTGCTCGTCGTGGAAGTCTACCCGCTGCTCTGGCTGCTGCTCTCCTCGTTCAAGACGAATGCCGAGTTCACGCAGGGAGCGTTCTATGCCCTGCCCGCGCATCTTGACTGGCAGAACTATAGCCAGGCATGGACCTCCGGTATGGGCGTCTACTTCCTGAACAGCGTCCTCACGGTCTTTCCCTCGCTGGCGCTGATCCTCGCGCTCAGCCTGGCCGCCGGCTTCGCCCTTGAGGTGATGAAGTGGCGCTGGAGCAACCCCGTGCTGCTGCTTTTCCTCGCCGGGATCATGGTGCCGTCGCAAATGCTGCTGCTGCCATTGTTCACCATCTACTTTCACGCGCAGTTGATCGATACGCGCTGGGCATTGATTATCACGTACACGGGCTTTGGCCTGCCGCTGACAGTCTTTTTGATGGCGGGCTTTTTCAAGGCCGTCCCGCGCGAGGTGCTGGAGGCCGCCGTGCTCGACGGGGCCAGCATCTATCAGGTCTTCTTCCGCGTGGCGCTGCCGATGGTCGCCAACGGGATCGTGACGATTGCTCTGGTGCAGTTCTTTTTTCTGTGGAATGATCTGCTGTTCTCGCTGACCTTTATCAGCAGCGATAACCTGCGTACCATTCAGACGGGACTGCTGAACTTCACCGGCGAGTTCGGCCAGGTGCAATGGGGGCCAACTTTCGCCGCTATCGCCCTGGCGGTCTTTCCGACGCTGGTTATCTACCTGGTGCTCAACCAGCAGGTGATCAAAGGGCTGACCGCCGGCTCGCTCAAAGGATGAGCTTTGATGATGCCATCTGCGTATTTCCCTGACAGTTCACCGCCGCACGCTCCTGATGAGAGGTCTGCGGGCAGGCCGCCGCAGACCTCTCATCAGGAGTACGCCACAGGCGCCCGACAATGTGCACATCGCATTTGTTATAATATCGAATAAACAAAGACAGATAGCAGAAAGAGACAATATGACATCGCAGGAACTATCACCACAGGAATCATATCAGGGTGAAACTGCCGCCGTCACCGTCGCCGCTCTTCGTTTCGAGCATCACCGTGAGGCTCTGGGCATTGGCGAAGCCTGTCCCCGTCTCTCGTGGAGCGTCGAGACGGCGATTGCCGGCTGGCGCCAGACTGCTTACGAGATCGAGGCTTATGCGCCAGGGGGCGAACTGCGCGAGCAGACGGGATGGATCTCCTCTGAGCAGTCTGTGCTGGTCCCCTGGCCGTTCGCGCCACTGCGCTCGCGCGCGCGGCGCGCCCTGCGCGTGCGCGTCCGGGGTGAGGATGGGCAGCCTTCATCATGGAGCGTGCCATCTCTGGTCGAGGCGGGGCTGCTGGCTGTGGAGGACTGGACGGCGCGCTTCGTGACGCCCGACCGGCAGGAGGATAGTACGCACCCGCAGCCGTTGCCGCTGCTGCGCCGCGAGTTCGATGTGCGGCCGGGCGTGACTGGCGCGCGCCTATATATCACGGCCCTCGGTGTCTACGAAGCGCGGATCAACGGCTGCGTCGTTGGCGATCATGTCCTGGCCCCCGGCTGGACCAGTTACAGCCATCGCCTGCTCTATCAGGTCTTCGATGTGACTGGCCTCCTGCGGGTGGGACGTAATGCCATCGGAGCTATGCTGGGAGACGGCTGGTACCGGGGGAGGCTCGGTTTTGGCGGAGGGCGGCGCAATATCTACGGCGAGCGGCTGGCGCTGCTGGCCCAGCTTGAGATCAGCTACGCCGACGGCACAACCACGCGTATCGTCAGCGATGAAAGCTGGCGCGCGGCGCACGGCCCCATTCTGGCAAGCGACCTCTACGACGGCGAGACATATGATGCGCGCCTGGAGCGACGCGGATGGGCAGAGCCAGGCTACGATGATCGCGACTGGCACGGCGTCTCCCTGCTCGATCACGATCTGGCGACGCTGGCCGCGGCGACGGCCCCGCCGGTGCGGCGCAGCGAAGAGATCGCTCCAGTCTCGATTACGACATCGCCTTCGGGCAGCACCATCGTCGATTTTGGGCAGAACCTGGTTGGCCGCCTGCGCCTGACGGTGCGAGGAGCAGCGGGGCAGACAATCACACTGCGCCATGCCGAGGTGCTGGAGCATGGTGAGCTGTGTACGCGCCCCCTGCGCACCGCGCAGGCCACGGATCGCTATACCCTGCGCGGCGGTGACGTGGAGACCTGGGAGCCGCGTTTCACCTTCCACGGATTCCGCTATGCCGGGGTGGAAGGCTGGCCCGGCGAGCTACATCCCGCCGATATTCGCGCCGTGGTCTGTCACAGCGACCTGGAGCGCACCGGCTGGTTCGAGTGCTCGGATCCCCTGCTGAATCGGCTGCACGAGAATGTGGTGTGGAGCATGCGCGGCAACTTCCTCTCCATCCCCACCGATTGCCCGCAGCGTGACGAGCGTCTGGGCTGGACCGGCGATATCCAGGTCTTCGCGCCAACCGCCAGCTTTCTCTACAACACTGCCGGTTTCCTCTCCTCATGGCTGGCCGACCTGGCCGCGGACCAGGACGCCGGGGGAGCCGTCCCGATTGTGGTGCCCGATATACTGGGTGATTCGAGGCCGCCGGCGGCCGCGTGGGGTGATGCTGCGGTCATGGTTCCGTGGACGCTCTATCAGCGTTTCGGTGATGAGCATATTCTCGCCAGGCAGTTCGAGAGCATGCGGGCCTGGGTTGATTTCGTTGACCGCGTGGCGGGCGAGAAGCATCTGTGGGATACGGGCTTCCAGTTCGGTGACTGGCTCGATCCGAGCGCGCCGCCTGACAAGCCAGGGGCCGCGCGCGCTGATAAAGCTGTCGTCGCCACAGCCTATTTTGCCCGTTCGGCCCGGCTCCTGGCGCGGATAGCAGGCATCCTCGGCAGGACCCAGGACGAAGAGCATTATTCGCGCCTGGCCGAAGAGATTCGCGCGGCTTTCAATGCCGAGTACGTTACGCCAGCCGGGCAGGTGCGCAGCGATGCCCCGACGGCTTACGCCCTGGCCTTGCAGTTCGACCTGCTCACGAATGACGATCAGCGTCGCTATGCTGGCGCGCGGCTGGCTGAACTGGTAGCCAGCAGTGGCTATCACATCAGCACGGGCTTTGTGGGTACGCCTCTGATTTGCGATGCGCTCTGTAGCGCGGGGGCATACGACGCCGCCTTTCGCCTGCTCATGCAGCGCGAGTGCCCCTCGTGGCTCTATCCGGTGACGATGGGAGCGACAACGATCTGGGAGCGCTGGGATAGCCTGTTGCCGGATGGCTCGGTCAACCCCGGCGAAATGACCTCGTTCAACCACTACGCGCTGGGGGCTGTGGCCGACTGGCTGCATCGTACCGTCGCTGGCCTGGCGCCCGCCGGGCCGGGATACCATCGCCTGGCGATCCAGCCCCATCCGGGCGGCGGTCTCACCCATGCACACGCGCGGCTGCGCACGCCGTATGGCCTGGCGGGGTGCGGCTGGACGATCAAAGATGGGCAGATTGAAGTAACGGCTGTGATCCCGCCCAATACGACGGCCAGCGTCGCCTTGCCGGGCAGCGATGAGCCGGCCATCGAGGTTGGCGCCGGAACGTATCGCTGGACGTATCCCTACCCTGCGGGTGGCGATTCTTCTGCTCTATAGTCCCAGAATGCGCTCGGCGTTCTGGTGAAAAACCTTTTCCAGAATGGCCTCGCTGTAGCCGAGAGCGTGCCATTCGCGGAACAGGCGCTCATAGGGAATGCTGGGGTAGTCGCTGCCGAACATGATCTTATCCTGGAGGCGGCTTCGAATGTCGCGCTTGAGCGAATCGGGGAAATATTTGGGCGCCCAGCCGGAGAGTTCCCAGTAGACGTTGCCTTTGTGGAGCGCAACCGCTGTCATCTCCTCAACCCAGGGCCAGCCGGGATGCGCGGCGACAATCGTGAGGTTGGGGAAATCGGCGGCGAGCGCGTCAATGGCCGAGGGATGCGCGTGCCTGATTCTGGCACCCAGGCCGCCGGGCAGGCCCGCGCCCATGCCCGTTGTGCCGACATCGATCATAACCGGCACCTTGAGCGCGTTGATGGTCTCCCAGAGCGGATAGAGCCGCTCGTCATCGACGGAGAAGTGCCCCATAATGGGGTGAAAATGGAAGCCAAGCATCTTCAAGTCCTGGATGGCGCTCTTCGCCTGCTCAATCGCGGCTTCGCCTTTCCAGGGATCGACGGCGGCCCATGCCTGTATAATGGCATCGGGGTAGCTATCGCGGAAGTGAGCGACATACTCGTTTGTGCAGGGAGGCGTGCCCGCAACCGTTTCAATGTCGAAGGCGACAAGCACGGCCTCGACGCCTGCCTCCTTGAACTCGGCAATGACCTCTTCTTCCGTATGGGGCACCCAGTCTCGCCCCCAGTACTTCGCCAGCGCCTCTACATATGGCCCCTGCGCGGCAATCCAGGGGGCCGTATTCGGATAGCAATGCAGGTCGATGACTCTCACAGCGTCCTCTTTCTTCTAGCTAATACCAGGTGCAAGTTTCGCTGATGGCTCACCGCTGCGCGACTCGCCAGGATGAAGAGTCTGCGGGCACAGCGCCGCAGGTGCACAACAACATGCTCATCGCGTTAACCAATCAGTTCATGCCCTTCGTCGCCCACGTCGGCCTCGTTATCGCTGTGCGACGACGAGATCCTTGCCAGTTCTTGAAGGCCAGGACCGTAGATCTCGGTGAGTTCTTCAGGAAGGTCGGCATAAATGCGCTGGATCATGATGTCGTGCCGGATGTATCCCTTGATCGCGCTGGCGAAAGTCGCATCCTCGCTGTAGAGGCCCTGCCATTGTTTGCCGTCGCGCGCCAGCGCCCACATAGCCGCCGACGAGTCGATCACCACCGCCAGGTGGCGCGCCTGATGATGCAGATAGAGCGCTCCCTCGGTGCTCGCGTGGCGAAAGGTGCGCCCTCCGGGGACGGTAAACGGCAGCGGACCGAAATGCAGAACCACAAAGATGACTCCCCGCTGCGCGGCGTCGATGATGGCCCCCCGAAGTGGCTCAAGGACGGGGGTGCTTCCTGAAAGATAGACGCTCTTTGCCGCGCTGGCGATGGCATCGCGCGCCCTGGCAACGATGCGCTCAAGGCTATTCAGCTTCCAGATCAGCTCGCGCTGGTCCTGCGCATTTCTGGGCAGAAGGCGTTCGAGATCTTTCCTGGCGCTGGTAAGGCGCTGCTTGAAGTCAGCATCGAGGGCATTGAGCAGTTGTTCGGCGGGCACGGCAGCGTAGGTCGCGGGCCTGTCGCTCGTCTGGAGCACCGCACCCTGCTCGGCCAGGCGGCGCAGCGTCTCGTACACCTTCGGCTGCGGCACTCCGGTAAGATTCGATAGGCCATAGCCGGTTTGCGGCCCATTGATGAGCAGACCGATGTATGTCCTGGCCTCATAGAGCGAGAAGCCTAGCCGGGTCAGGCGCTCAACCAGCGCCGCGAAAGTTTCGTCCATAACGCGTCTTCCTTTGTTCACTACTAACGTAGGTATTATAGCCGGGGTCCCGGCGCTCTGTCAACGGCGCTTGACTTTCCCTCGCTTCAATGCTAAATTACCTACCCGGGTAGGTAATGTAAGAGTACATCTGACGCTCGGTACCTTCGCCCTCTCTCGCCTGGTATCCGCGCGGCGGGACCACGCCTGGAGATCTGATGTGGTAAGGAAAATGCTCGAAGCGCGTTTTCCTCACCACACCAGTTCTCCAGCGAGCGCCATAGGCGCGAGCAAGCGATGGTTTTGGAAAAGGAGCATATTGCTATGATGCATAGTAGACCGGTGGCGCTGGTAACGGGCGCATCTTCGGGTATTGGCCGCAGTACGGCTCTGCGGCTGGCGCGCCAGGGCTATGATGTCGCGATCAACTACAATGCGAACGAGGCCGGGGCCAGGACTACAGCCGGGGAAGCGGAAGACCTGGGGGCCACTGCTCTAATCGTGAAGGCCGATGTCAGCGATGAGGGAGCTGTGCGCGCGATGCTGTTCGACGTAAAAGAGCGCTATGGTCGTCTGGATGCACTGGTTAATAATGCCGGCATCACTGTCCTCACGCCGCCAACCGATCTTGAAGGACTCAGCGTTGAGGAATGGGATCGGGTCTTTGCTGTCAACGTCAGGGGCCTCTGGCTGGTGACGCGCGCGGCGGTTCCTTTGCTGCGCGAGGCGCCGGGAGCAGCCATTGTCAACGTCGCCAGCATCGTTGGCCTGCGCCCCGGTCCTCAACCGCATCCCTACGCGGCGAGCAAGGCTGCTATTGTCAGCCTCACCAAAACGCTTGCTGGCGCGCTTGGCCCGGCGATCCGCGTCAATGCTGTGGCGCCTGGTTGGATGGAGGGGGATTGGATGCAGCGCACCCTCGGCGAGAACTACGAACGCCTCATGGAGCGCCGCGCGCGGGCAACGCCTTTGAAACGCTGCGTTACCCCTGAGGATGTCGCCGAGACCATCATCAACCTGATCACGAGCAATCCTTTTGTCAATGGTCAGATCATCGTGATCGACGGTGGCTACACCAGCACCGTCTAAACGAACCTGGGAATGAACCCGATGTGCATGTTATGCGCCGCAGCGGTGAGCTGTCATGAAACTTGCACATGGCATCAATCATCTAGTAGAGAGGAGAGGAGAAATCATGCTCGAAGGAGTTGTCCCTTTCCCGCCAGAGTTTGCCGCTCGCTATCGAGAGAAGGGATATTGGGAGGATCGCCCACTGCGCGAGGTCTTCGCCCGCGTCTGCGCGCAGTATGCTGATCGTGTGGCCGTCATCGATGGAGAGCGCGTCCTCACTTACGCTGCGCTCGATGAGCGCGCCGCTAATCTCGCGCTCAATCTACTCGCTCTGGGACTCAGGCCGCTGGATCGCGTAGTTGTGCTGCTGCCGAATGTGATGGAGTTCGTGCTGCTCTATTTCGCGCTGCAAAAGATCGGCTGTATTCCTATCATGGCCCTGCCATCGCATCGCTATCGTGAGATAAGCCAGTTTGTGAAATTGTCGGGCGCGACGGCCTGCGTGACGCCAGTACGGGGCAAGGATGTTGACTTTATCGCTCTGGTGCGGCGCATTCAGGAGGAGAGCGAGACGCTGCGTTCTGGCATCGTACTCGGCGAGCCTGCCCCGGGCTTTTTCTCGCTGCAAGAACTGATCGAGCGGCCCGCGACGCTTGATCCGGCCCGGCTGGAGGAGATCAGCATCGATCCGACAGACCCGGCGTTGTTTCTGCTTTCAGGCGGAACGACGGGCATTCCCAAGCTCATACCGCGCACGCACAACGATTACGCCTACAACTCGAAGATGGCGGTCTCCGTCTGTGATGTGCATGCCGACGACGCGCTGCTGCTGGTCCTGCCCATCGAGCATAATCTCCCGCTTGGCTGTCCGGGGCTGCAAGGCTTCCTGCTGCGCGGCGCGCGAGTCGTCCTGAGCGCCAGTACGCGAGCTGAGGACGTTTTCGCGCTCGTCGAGCGTCATCGTATCACGCATATCCATGTTGTGCCGGCCCTGCTCATTCGCTGGATCAACGACCCGGCGGTTGAGCGCTACGATGTCTCCTCACTGCGCGTAATCCAGAGCGGCGGCCAGCGTCTCCAGCCGAATGTCCGCCTCCACACGGAGCGAGTTCTTGGCTGCATGGTGCAGGAGAATTTCGGCATGTCCGAGGGCATGCTGATGTTTGTGCGCCTGGACGATCCGCCCGAGGTGCGCCTTGAGACCATCGGGCGGCCAATCTGTCCCGATGATGAGGTGCGACTGGTGGACGACGATGATCGCGAGGTCGCCCCCGGCGAGGTTGGCGAATTCCTTGCGCGCGGCCCCTACACGCTGCGCGGCTATTATGGCGTCCCCGAATACAATGCGCGCGCCTTTACCTCCGATGGCTTCTACCGTTCGGGCGACCTGATGCGGCTGCATCCCTCCGGCAATTACATCGTGGAGGGGCGCAAGAAAGATCTCATCAATCGCGGCGGCGAGAAGATCAGCGCGGAAGAGATAGAGAATCTGATCCTCGCGCATCCGGCGGTGCAGAACGTGGCCTGCATACCCATCCCTCACGCGGTCCTGGGTGAGCAGATGTGCGCCTGCGTCATTTTACAGCCCGGCGCCACGCTTACCTTTGAAGAACTGATAACGTTCCTGACCGGTCAGGAAATCGCCCGCCACAAGCTCCCCGAGCGACTGGAGATCATGGAGACATTCCCGCTATCCACCTTTGGCAAGGTCTCGAAAAAGGAGCTTGTCGCCATTGTCAGCGCCCGGTCTCACGATAAAGTGTGATATCAGGAGGCTCTCATCGGCACTCCTTTGTGTGCGGAGCCGTGCGATGATGACTTTCCCGATGGTGATCGTTACTATTCGTCATCGCGCGGCTCCGCACGGAGGGACGAATCCGCCTCTGGTTGTTATGTTTCATCGTGTTGCGCGCTTTGCCAGCAGAATAGCGCCTGTCGCGATCAGGGAGAGTCCTGCCAGCGTCCAGAAGATAGGCAGGTAGTTTCCCAGGAGATCATACACGATGCCGGCAGCGACGGGAGCGAGGCCGCGTGCTCCCGTGACAAATAGTCCCAGGACGCTGTTGATCCTGGCGTAGTAGGTCGATCCATAATGGTCGGCGACCAGCGCCGCTCGCGCGGGAGTAATGGCCCCGAAGCCCGCGCCAAACAGCACGACAAAGCAGGATATGCCAGCGATGCCAGGCACCAGCAGCAGGGTTGGCAGCGCTACAGCCTGGAGCAGGAAGAGCGCAGCAGTCACAACGTGGCGCGGCAGGCGCTCTCCCAGGAGCGTGAAGACTAATCGACCTGGAAGGGCCATGATACCGATGAAGCCAACGCTCGCGGCGGCAAAGCTGGCAGGATATCCCCGGTCAATCAAATAAGGAACCAGATGAACGGTGATTGCTCCGGCTACCAGTGTCGCAAGCGCGAATGCCAGCGTAATCCACCAGAAAGTGCCTTCCCGCAGGGCTGCCTGCGTCGAAATACTCTGCTCAAGGACCGGGGAAGCGGACGGGGCGGGGCCAGGCGCGGCGATTCCATCGGGCGCTAAACCAAGATCTTCCGGCCGCCGGCGCAGAGCGAGAGCATGCAGAGGAATGGTAATGATCGCCAGCAGCAGGGCAAGCGTAACCAGCGCCATGCGCCATCCCTGAATCTGCACCAGCCATTGCGCGAGAGGCACAAAAATGACACTGGCAAAGCCAGCAATGAAGGTCAGGATGGTCAGGGCGCGAGCGCGAAACCTGTGAAACCAGTTCGCCACCAGGGCGAAAGCCGGATCGTAGAGTACAGCCGCCATCGCGATCCCGATGCCGGCCCAGATCAAATAGAACAGTGTGAGGTTCTGGACAGCGGACCATGCGAGAACCAGCAGAGAAGCAGCGCACGCCCCCAGTGTCATAAGCAGGCGCGTCCCATGACGATCCAGAAAGCGCGCCACGAGCAGCGCCGCGCACGCGCTACAGAGCAGAGCCAGTGAGAAGGCTCCGGTCAATGCAGCCGTGGACCAGCCCAGCGCTGCCTGCATTGGCTTCAGGAAGACCGTGAAGGCGTAGTACAGCACGCCCCACGAGACCATCTCCGTGAAGGAGATGGCGAGCAGCATTACCCATCCGTAATATAATGGAAAAACACTGGCCCTTTTCGACTTTCGCATGGATACCCTTCAAGGCGCGGGCGGCCTGATGGAAGTGAAATGGCGATCCGCTTTGAGGATACTCAAAAAATTTCAATGCAGGATTTTCTCCATGATGATGACATCTACCCAGCGACCATCGAGCATGCCCTGTTCGTGGTAGATACCAACGGTGCGGAAGTTATGTCGCTCATAGAGACGCATGCCGGGCGCATTGGTAGGGAAGGCTGCCAGCACCATTTTGTGGTATCCCAGCTTGCGCGCTCGCGCCTCCAGCGCACTCATCAGCGCGTCACCGATGCCGCGCCCGCGTTCCTCCCGGGCGACGTAGAGGGAGATATCCGCAACGTGGTCATAGACTGGCCGTGGATTGAAAGGATTGAGCGAAGCCCAGCCCACCACCCTTTCCGCGTTCTCCACGGCGACGAGCACCGGGTGCCGGGAGCCGCGCGTCGCCAGCCACTCGGCCCGCTCTTCTGGCGTGCGCAACTGTGTCTCCAGCGTAGCTGAACGGTCCTCGATCCCCTGGTTATAAATATGCGCGATGCTTGCTGCATCCTCGCGTGTAGCATCTCGAATCTCCAGATGGCGCTCCTTCTGTGTTGTACTCACAAGTTCGCTCCATGATCGCGTCTGTTGCCCAAGTCCGCTCAAGTAGGCTGCAAGGAAGTCGATGGTCGCCGGGTCCAGGCAGTAGTAGCGATTCGGTCCATCGCTGCTCACCTGCACGATGCCCGCCTCGCGCAGCAGCGTCAGGTGGTCGAAGAGGCTGGACTGCGCCAGCGGAAGCGCTTCGGCAAGCTGGGCCGAAGTGTAATCCTTGCGCTCCGCCAGCAGCACGACGATACGAAAGCGCGCCGGATTCGCCAGCGCGCGCAGCATGCGCAGGATGCGCGCCTCCCGTGCTGTCGGGGCAAGTTCCTCAGTTTTCATATAGCTCCTGATCGCAATCGGATTTTTCCGATAAAGGCATTATAATAATCTCCATTTTCCCGATTAACCGGATTATAATGCCTTGATATTTCCGCTGTCAAGGAAGAATTCCAAAAACATTCAGAGATGTACGAGGAACGGCAGCAGGCCGTTCCTCGTACATCTCTGAATGTTTTTGAGCGCCGCAGGCGCGAGGACTACGCAGTCGCAGGGCGAAGAAGCCGCAACGGGAAACGGGCGGAAATTAACCCACTCGCAACCGATCCACCACTCTAAACTTTACCATTGCGTATCACCATGTAGTAGGTTGTGGCAGTGGGCGCGGCGAGCGCTCTGCCATGCAAATTTTTGTGGCGGTGTCTGGTGGAGAGGGAATGTTTGTATCACAATCGCAATCGCATAGCGCACTGATCAAGCGCAATATTGCCTGGTCGGAACGCTGGTCTGTGCCTGGCGCGCTCTGTGCCAGGCTTATTGGTATTGCCGCGTCTATCGTTATTATTCAGGCGCTGGGACCCTGGTCCTGCGGCGTCTTCCTGTTCGTGCAGTGGCTGGCAAGAGCGCCCGTGCCCGTTATCGGCGTGGGTGCCTCTGTGCTCGCCAATCGCCGTGTCAGCGAGATTCAGAGCCGAGAAATACCGCGTATGTCGGCGGGCATTTTCTACTGCTTATGGTATCGTCAATGCCGTAATAGCCTGCTCTACTGCCTGGCCTGCATCTTGCTGGCCCTGCCTCTTTCGTGGCTCTGCGCCTTCTGCAATCCCACGCTCATGCTGCTGGCCGTGCTCACTACGCTGCCCCTGCTATTGAGCGGCGTGGCCGGAATCACGCTGCGCAGCCTGCGCCGCTCGGATCTGCTGACCGGACTGCACCTCTTTGGCGCGCTCTCAACCCTGGTGTGTACGCTGATTGCTGCACAGATGGCCGCGCAGGTCGCCGGTTGCTTGCTGGCCGTGGCCCTTGCCGGTGCACTTACGCTCATAGTAGCCTTGATTTGTATCGTCCGCCTCTTGCCACTGGAAGATGCCCTGCACCCCGGGCCATTCTTGCTGGAGCGATTGCAGAAAGCGCTGCGTCCCCCCCTGCTGCTGTTCGCCGTCGATAGCATTGTCTGGCAGCCAGCAGAAATGCTTCTGCTGGCATGCTGGCGCACACCCGTTGAGGTTGGTTTCTACGCGCTGAGTGCGATGATAAGCTCCGCGGTGATGGGCTTCATTCCCGCCCTCTTCTCGGCCTGGATACTGCCTATGATCCTGCGCTACAGGCCAGAGCATCGCTACCCTGACGAATATGGCGCCTTCATAAGCAATTCGTGGTATATCACTCTTCTGGCTATTCCTCTCTGTTCAGTAGCGATATTGCTCTGCCCCATCATTGTAACCTTTTTTCTTGGGCCGGTCTATCTTCCGATCACCAATCCTCTGCGTATCTTGCTTATTTCCGCCGCGTGTGGCAGTATCGCCTCCATAAGCCTGACTCACCTGGCGCGCAAAGGTGAGGAACGTGCGCAACTCCGACTCGGCATGGCGGCCGCGCTGCTCAATGTCGCGCTCGCGCTGCCCTGTGTCGCGCTGTGGGGGGCTACGGGCGCGGCTCTGTCCGCCGCCACCGCGCAGTTCGTCTCGGCTATCGGCGCCATCTATCTCTGTAGCAAAGCGCTCACCCGCAGACCTTGACATCGGATATTGCTATCTGCTATATTTATATGTGAGATAATTGTTGATAGCGGAGAGTTGTTCTGGACCGAGTTGTAGCGTAATCGCTGAAGCTTCCTCGTCGCAAGCGGAGGAATAGAGAATGTTTTATCGCAATAGGCACATGCGCAGGCGTGGAATATATGGCTTCCCCTGGGTACTGTTTTTCATCTTCGTTTTTGCCTCCCACTCTATGATCGGGTTTATGATCGGCATAGGGATCGCGGTGGGTATGAGCATCCTTATCGCTGCGCTGATGAACGGCGGAGGACCCTGGTCATCGATGCGCATGGGATATCAGCCCCCGTACCAGCCCTATCAGCCGCCGCAGCCGCAGACGTATTATCAACCACCATATACGCCTCCGCAGCAGCCTTACGTGGAGGCTCAGGAGCAGTACCAGCCCTATGAGCAGGGCTATCAGGCGGCTCAGGAACGCTCCCAGGAAAATGAGTCGCAGGATGCCTATACGCAGGAGAATGAGTACTCGCAATACGAGCAGCCGCAGTCGCAGTACCCTGAACCCATGCCGCCTATGCAATAGGTCGAAAGCAAGGTGGAGGTTCCAAAGGCGGCAGCAAGCCTGGTCCCTGCCTCTCGTATCAAGGTGATGAGAAATGGAGAGGCGGGCTTGCCCCCGCCTGGTCCCGAGGCATCTTCATCCCCATCATTTCAGGGAATGAGATCAACGTTTTCATCGAGCGCCAGCACGAAGCGAGCAATAATCTCTGCCGCCTGCTCCATATCTTTCAATGAAGCGACCTCCGACGCCGTGTGGATGTAGCGGCCGGGAATGCTGACCAGCCCCGTCGCCACACCGCTGCGCGTAAGCTGGAGCATGTCGGTATCGGTAAAAGTTTGCGACACTTGCGGGCTGATTTGCCAGTGCAGGTCCGCATCCTCAGCAGCCTGAACCAGTCGCCGGTAGACGCGCGGATTGATGTTAGCGCCCATCGTCAGCACGGGACCGCCGTTGATGCGCAGATCTCCAATGGCATGCTTTGCCGCCCCGGGGAAGTCGGAGGTAAAGGTCAGATCGACAACAATGGCGATCTGGGGATCGATAGCGTGAGCGACGGTTCGTATGCCGCGCGCTCCCACCTCCTCCTGAGCCGTCGTCACCAGAAAGATTCCCGCCTTGAGCCGATCCTGTTGAGTGAAAATAGAGCGCATCGCCTCAACAATAGTAAAGACTCCCAGCCTGTTATCCAGCGCGTGCGAAACCACGATATCCTCATACAGCGTTTCGAGCGTCGCAGCTCGGACTGCGGCGCTGCCCGGTGGAACGCGTTTCAGAGCCTCTTCGCGGCTTGACGCGCCAATGTCGATCCAGAGTTCGGAGACGCCGGGGAAGTTAAATTCTGGCTCTCCGGTGAGGTGGACGGGCCGGCGACCAACGTGGCCGCCAACGACGCCCGGCACTGGTCCTGATGGCGTACTGATGATGACGCGATCTCCCGGCAGCGAGGCGGGATCGTGAGCGCCGATGGGAGAGAAATAAAGGAAGCCCAGTTCATCGCTGTAGCGTATCAGGAAGCCCAGTTCATCGCAGTGGGCCGTCAGCATAACGCGTGGCTTTCCCGCCGCATTCAAGGCTGCAATGAGGTTTCCGTGAGTATCGCGACGCACCTCGTCGCTATAAGGCTCGACCAACTCGTAGATAACCTGCTGTACAGGCTGCTCGAAACCCGAGGGGCCAGGGGTAGCAATCAGGCGGCGTAAGAATGATAGTCGAACTTCGTCCATTAAAATACCTTCGTAGCATAGGAAGATAAGCGGAGTTGGGCGGGGCCACTGGCCCCGCCCAACTCCGCTTATCTTCCCGGGGCCTCGCCAGAGGCGGGGCGCGACGGGAATGTTTATCTGACAAACTGTTTAAGCACCTCTTCGACGCCGGGATGCGAGCGGTTCAAGCGCAGATCCTCGGCGCCGGTAGGATCGGTCTGAACGAGCAAGATACCCTGCTGGATGCAGGTATTGAGAAGCTCGCGGGCGGACTCACGCGTAAGCCGTCCCCGGAAGCGATTTTTCGGGTTCACCGGATCGCCGATAAAATTAGAGACGCCAATGATGGTACGCCAGGACCAGTTACGGTCAATATAGTCAAGGAACTGCAAGAACTGCGGATCCAGCGCATCGACAGGTGGTGCGCCATAAGCCGCAGGTGGATACTGCTGGGCAGTTCCTGGCTGGTAATTGATGGCGGGCATGGAGCCAGTGTTTCCCGTGGGTGACATCTGCGTAATCGTTCCATTCGCCACGGGAAGCGCGCCGGTATTGCCAGAAACGCCACTGCCACCGGGCACCAGGGGAACAAACTGACTTGCACTGCTTATAAGATCTCGGCTGACGGTTCCTGGAATACCTACAACAATAACAGTTTTGTTTAGACGTAACTTTAGACGAGCACTGATACGAGTGAAGTCCTTATCGCCGGTCATCAGAACGAACGTAGAGATGGTGGGACGGTCAAAGACGGTTTCAATGATATCCATCAACATATTCAAGTCAACGGTACTCTGTACCACAGTGCTTTGCACGATAGTACTATTGCCGCTGGTGTTGACGGCTGCCATGTGACCGGTTGTACCCGTATGCTGAGAAGCATATCCTAGAGGACCGGTATTATTCTGCCCAAGTGGACCCGTAGGATGATGTCCATAAGGGAGACTCTGGCGGTAGGATTCGCGCTGCTGGTAGTCTGACACTTGATAGTTCTCTTCGGTTGGCTGCTCGTCGCTGGCGAGGAGACTGTCATCAGGGTCGTTTAAAGGAAGGGCGTCTGGATCCGAAGGCCAATCATTATTGACCGCCTGTGGGTTAATGGCAGGTAACGAACCAGAATTCCCACTCATGCTGGTAGGCCAGGGCCGCGTATATGGTCCCTGCTCAGAAACATAGCCTTGAGCGCCGAGCGCACTGGTGGGGGAATTGCCAGAAGCATAATGAATAGTTCCCATACGGATGCGATCTCGCTGCTTGGCGGGACAATCCACCCGGTCAATCATGGCCGCCATCAGGCTACCTTTAAACGGCTCCGGCTGCCGGGACCAGTCCGCATAGGCGCGGGCTACCATAACAGTGCCATAGCGACGGGCCACAGCAATAAGCTCCTGTGGGTCAGGCTCCCGTCGTTGAATATTCAGCATACTGTAACGTATGTTCTCAAAATCGATGAATAGAGCAATATCTTCGGACACAACCTTCTCCTCTCACTGGGAGAACCGCGCAGGCCAAGATTTTATAATTGTTCAGGTGCTCGGACAACCTTGCAGTGTATCCTTTAGCTATGAGCATACCATACTTTATTGGCAAAGTCGAGAGGTCTGCGCTTTACTTTACTTTTCTACTATGGTATATTTTGTAGTTGAGACAGAACATGATTTAACAAAAGAGTATTGAGGCAATGGAGCTAACAAAATCCAAGCGTTTAGATGATACTGTCTGCCCGGTAGCGCGCACCGCCGAGATCATCAGCGGGAAGTGGACGCTGCTCATTATCCGTGATCTGGCCTCCGGCGTCAAACGCTTTAATCAGCTTGAACGCTCTCTCAATGGAATTAGCCCCAAAACGCTCTCTGAACGATTACGCTCCCTCGAAGAAGAGGGGATCATTACGCGCCAGACCTTTGCCGAGGTGCCTCCCCGCGTGGAGTACTCGCTGACCGAGAAGGGCCTTGACCTGGTATACGTCGTTGAAAGTATGCGTAGTTATGGAAAACGCTGGCTCTGCAACGAATAGCTGGCGTCACTGCTGCGCTTACCTGTATCTTCAATGATAGAAGAACCGGGAGGCAGCCCCCGGTTCCTGTGTCATTAGCTGATAGCAATGCCTGTGTTATAAAGCGACTCCAACCAGCTCGCGCCTATGATCCGCCAGGAAGCGATGAAGCAGTCCCGACTCCTGTGTCGGGGTATATTCTTCCTCGTGGTCTTCTGACGAACGGTTGAGTAAATCATAGAGCGTAGCGATATCATAGCGCATCTGCACCTGAAGGTGGCCCTCGCTGTTAAACCCTTCCACGAAGAGACCATCCTCTTCCTCATGGATGGCGATGCTCTTCACGCCGATCTGATCGAGCACCTGACCAACCGCGTGCAAGATGCTCGCATAACTGAACGTGGCCGGCATTGATCCCTCCCTAAATAATGTTGGAGATTTTCTCTTAGTTACGAGTAGACTACACTGTCAAACTGCAACTCACCATGATGAGGCAGATGGTTTGTCAGCCCCTCTTACTCCATACTACACTTCGACAATTTTATCATAACATTCCGTAAACGTCAAGTTACCGTTTACTACCCGTCCCGTTGGCAAGCGCGCCTGGAGCAGCCCAGGGTCCCCGCAGGGTGCCACCGCCGGCACCCGGGCCGGCAGTCTCTTTGCCTTTGTCGCTCGCGTTGAGTATTTCGATGGCTTTCAAGCGCCAGAAACGCGCGCTGGCGGGCCGCTTGAGTGAAAGGAACTCGGCCAGCGCCTCATCGGTCATATCAGGTTTGGCTCTCAATGCTTCGATAGTCATCTGGAGCTTATCGGGATGCCCTTCGGCAGGCACTGCGGCCAGGGGAGGTCCCCCGTTATCTTTCACCGTTGTCACATGGTCATCCACGGCCACGAACTGGCCGGTAATCGGCCTCTCCGCCTCTGTCTTCTCGGCCTCTGTAACCTCGCTCGTGATTCCGCTCGCTGGTCGATTCCCCACCACTGTCAGCAGGTTAGAAGGCGCAAGCCGTGATCCGCTGGCGATAGCGCGCCGGAGCGTCGCCACTGGCAGGTGGGTCTGTTTCGCCAGTTCGTTGAGTGCGTTCAACTGCTGCGCCTTCTCTCTCTTCTCCTCTGCCTCGGCCTCCGTGACCGTCTCGGCCATCATTGTATACACGATGCCCAGGAGTGGGAAAGCGCTCGCCATAAAGGGAAAGACACTCGTCAGCCACGGCGCGGCAGACTCGGCCGAACTTAGCATGGTCAGGCTATGAAATTGTTTCGCATAGGCCCAGTTGACCGCCCAGGAGAAGATCGTACACATGATGATGAGCAGCCAGTGTTGCCATACCGCCTTCGCTGTACGATATTTTCGATACCTTTGAAATGCTGTCCATGAGAGGAGATACACCGTCACATCGATGCTTATCGCTATGGCATAACTTACCGCCCACCACCAGACACCTTCCGGCCCCTGCGAGGGCTCAAAAGATGCGAAGAAGTACGCTACATGGGGTATGGATGCCGCGAGAAATACGGCAAAGGCCGTCCAAAAAAAGTATTTCATGTTTTTGCTGTGTCCTCCACTTGTTTGACCCCTGATACACCTGCGATTTTAAAGGGCTTTCATCTCTATAGGCGAGCGTCAATCCCATAAAGTATCTTTCTAGTACCATCAGGCTAGGGCAGTGCCGGCCCCCACGTTAAGGGAGGGCGCCCTTAACACTCCCGCTTTTTCCCCACGCGTCATTTGAACAGTGACAGAGTACCGGTTTCCCGCCCTCGTCAAAATTCGTCGTAGAAAGTGTTGACAAGCGAGAGAAAGTGTGGCATATTATGCAGGCACCGCGAAACCAGCGGGGCGATAGCACACTAACAATCGAAGAGCAGATCTATTCAATTTTGCTGAGGGTCCGTGTCAGCCTGGCGCCTGCCAGAGGGAGGCGCAGCGGACACAGGACGCGCTCCGGCCCGCAAAGGAGAGCCGGAGCGCCTCGAACACCACACAGCAAAGGAGCTACACACGTA
>Ga0209810_1002704_pt1 | contig 20465 bp, 17 predicted proteins | sample Coa_R1_7_FD_187159 | JGI IMG/M metagenome (GOLD analysis project Ga0209810, IMG submission 187159) | Surface soil microbial communities from Centralia Pennsylvania, which are recovering from an underground coalmine fire - Coalmine... | ecosystem: Environmental > Terrestrial > Soil > Unclassified... | reverse complement strand
CTCGATGGGCGGCATGCACGCCTGGATGTGGGCCGAGATGTACCCCGACCTGATGGACGGGGTGGTGCCGCTGTCGTGCCAGCCGATCGAGATCAGCGGCCGCAACTGGATCAGCCGCCGCGCCGCGGCCGAGGCGATCCGCCACGACCCGGACTGGAACAACGGCGACTACGACAAGAACCCGAGCACCTATATCTGGACCGCCGCCGCCAATTCGCTGCGCACCGAGAGCGCGACCCGCATCCAGGAAATGGCTCCTACCCGCGCCGCGGCCGACAAACTCTACGAGCAGCGCCTGGCGCAGGCCGCCAAGGGCGACGCCAACGACGCGCTGTGGGCGATCGAGGCGATCATGGACTACAACCCCGAGCCGGACCTCGACAAGATCAAGGCCAAGGTATTGCTGATCAATGCCGCCGAAGACGAGGCCAACCCGCCCGAACTCGGCACGGTCGAGCGCGCGATGAAGCGGGTGCGCCACGGCCGCTACGTGCTGATCCCCGCCGGCCCGAAGACGCACGGCCACTTCAGCCACTATTACGCGGAGTTGTGGAAGCCCTACCTGATCGAGTTCCTGAAAACCCTCGACGAGCGGTAGAGCGGTTCCCGGTCAGGTGGGAGCGTTCTCCTCTCGTCATCGCCGGGCCATGAACGCCTTGTGCGGGAGCGACCCCGTTCGACTGGATATCGCTCGAATTTCCTGATTCTGAAAATCGCTGATCACCACGCTCCCTGTCGTCGTCCCGGCGCAGGCCGGGACCCACTCTTCGGCCGCTCGATCGTTGGACAAGTGGATGCCGGCCGGAGTTTATCCTCGGGCCGGCATGACAATAACAATAGCCGAACGGGATCTTGGGAACTTGACAGTCAGGACAGCAGCGGGACGCGATCAGCGCAGCGGCACCCGCCGCTTCGCCAACTCCGCCTCGTTTAGAACGAGGCCGAGGCCCGGCGCCTCAGACAGGCGGAACAGGCCGTCCATCGGCCGCGGCGGGTTGTCGAAGACCGCGTGCGTGCGCAAGGACGGGTCGTTCCACTCGCACGGCTTGGTCATGCCCATCAGGCTCGCGGCGAGGTGCAAGTTTGCCACGTGGCCAATCGTCGGCTGCGTCTGGTGCGGCACCAGTTCGACCCCGTGCGCCTGCGCCAGGGCGGCGCAGCGCGCGAGGCCGGTGACGCCGCCCATCTTGACGATGTCCGGCTGCACCATCCGCACCCCCGCCGCGATCAGGTCGGCGACCCCGGCAAGCGTGTAGGTCTGCTCGCCGGCCGACACCGTGATGTCGAGCCGCTGCGCGACTTCGCCCATCGCCTTGACGTGGTAGTGCTGCACCGGCTCCTCGAACCACCAGTAACCAAGGTTTTCGAGGGCGCGGCCGACGCGGATCGCACCGGCAACCGAGTAGCCGTTGTTGGCGTCGAAGGCGAGCGGGAAGCCGTCCCCGACGAGCCGGCGCACCGCCTGCGCCTTGGCGATATCGCCCGGGATGTCGAGGTCGGGTCGCGTGCGGTCGTTGTCGAAGCGAATCTTTACCGCCCCCGGCTTGTCCTTGAGCCGCGCCTCGACGACCCGCAATACCTCGTCGATGCTGCGCTCACCGTTGCCGCCGATCGAGGCGTAGAACGGCAGGCTCGTGCGCCAGGCGCCGCCGAGCAATTTGTAGATCGGCTGACGGAACAGCTTGCCCTTGATGTCCCACAGCGCGATGTCGAGCGCCGCGAGCGCCCCGGTCAGCGCCCCTTCCGGCCCGAGCTTCGCCAGCCGGTGCAGGGCGCGGTCGAGCAGCACGGCATGGTCGAGCGGGTCCTCACCGATCAATGCGGGCGCGATATCATGCGCGACGATGCCGAGCGAGGCGAGCCCGCCCTGCATCGGCGACGCCTCACCGATGCCGGAGACGCCATCGTCGCAATGGACGCGGACGAACGCGCTCCCCTGCGCCGGCCGGTCCCCCTCCGCCCACCGCACCTGAAACGCCTCGATCTCGCGGATTCTCATTGTGGTCCCCATTTCGGCCGATTTCATCACCTTTCGTCATCGCCGGGCTTGACCCGGCGATCTCGGGCACCCGGCAGATGGCCGGATCAAGTCCGGCCATGACGTGTCTCGCGTGACTCGCTTTCGATGGACATCGCCTAATAGTTCGAGATCTCGATCAGGTTCTGGTCGGGGTCGCGGATGTAGACGGACTGGATCGTGCCGATGGCGCCGGCGCGCGGCCCCGGCCCGGTGATGATCGGCACACCGCACGCGTTCAGGTGCGCCACGACCTCTGCGATCGGCGTCTCTGTGATGAAGCAGAGATCGCCGGAGCCGGGCGTCGGCCGGTCGGCGACGAGGCCGGGGATGTTGTCCGCCGGGTGCAGGTTGATCTTCTGCCGGCCGAAGCGGAGCGCGGTGCGGCCTTCCCCGAACCGTACGACCTCCATGCCGAGAACTTTTGTGTAAAAATCGCAGGTCGCAGCGATATCGGCGACGGTCAGCACGAAGTGGTCGAGGCGATCGATCCGCATGGCGGCCTCCGGAAGCTGTCCGGCGCCAAAGTGCCACGTTCGCGCTAATTGCGCACCATCACGAACGGGCCCTCCGCCGCGGAGCGCGGGGGACGCGGTGGGTGCGCAGGTTACTCCGCTTAGACCCTGCCTTCCGCGTTTCCTGCGGCATTCGCACCCGATACCATTGCTCGACGGTCCGCGGCCATGGCTTCCGCGGGTCCGCCATTACAGGGAGAGGACGCGATGAACCGGCTCGACGGAAAGGTGGCGCTGATTTCGGGGGCGGCGCGCGGCATCGGCGCGGAAACCGCGCGGCTCATGGTCGAGGCCGGCGCCAGGGTCGTCGTCGCCGACGTGCTCGACGAGCGCGGCCGGGAGACGGTCCGCGCCCTCGGAGCGGACGCGCTTTACCATCACCTCGACGTGACCAGCGAGGACGATTGGCGCGCCGCCGTCGCCGCGGCGGCCGGGCAGTTCGGCGGCCTCGACATCCTCGTCAACAACGCCGGACTGTTTCTCGGCAAGGGCATTGAGGAGGCGAGCCTCGACGAATGGCACCGGCTCGCGGCGGTCAACCTGACGGGCGTGTTCCTCGGCACCAAGCTGGCGCTGCCCGTGCTGCGCGAGCGCGGCGCCGGCAGCCCCCATGGCAGCGCCATCGTCAACCTCGCCTCGGTGGCCGGCCTCGTCGGCTCGCAGCTCGACCCGCTCTATTCGATGACCAAGGGCGGGGTTACCCTGTTCACGAAATCGGCGGCGCTCGAATTCGCGCGCAAGGGCTATCGCATCCGCGTCAACTCGATCCACCCCGGGGTGATCCAGACCGACATGGGCGCGCAGACCTTCGTCGCGCGCGCCCGCAACCTCGGCAGCAACGATGTCGAACGGGCGCGCGACACTGCGATGCGTACGCACCCGATTGGCCGGCTCGGCGTCCCCGACGACATCGCCAAAGGCATCGTGTTCCTCGCCTCCGACGACGCCGCCTTCATGACCGGCGCCGGCCTCGTCGTCGACGGCGGCCTGACGGCGCAGTAGATCGCTGCCATCCCCGCGAAAGCGGTAATCCCACTAGACGTGTGTCCGAACGGACGGTGTCGCTCTCCGGAAAAGCCGTCATGGCCGGGCTTGACCCGGCCATCTCAGGACGCCCGAGATCGCCGGGTCGAGCCCGGCGATGACGAAGAAAAAGAACGTACGTGCCTGATCGGGAGCCGCTTCAATCGCTAGCGTGGGAGGCGCGGCGGATGCGTTCGAGGCGCCACCAGGCTTCGAGGGTGCAGGCGACGGACCAGGCCTGCGCCGGCGCGCCGCGCGGGTGGTGCGGCGGGTCGCCGTCGAAGATTTCGCTGACGTGCCCGAGGGCGGCGTCGGCGAGGTGATCGCCGATCGGTTCGAGCCAGCGCTGCGCCGCCTCGGCGTCACCGTGCACGCGGTAGTGCGCCAGCGCCCAATGCCCGAGCAGCCATGCCCATACCGGACCTTGATGGTAGGAACCGTCACGCTCGGGGACGCCGCCGCCGTAATGGCCGCGATAGTCGCGCTCGCCCGGCGCCAGCGAGCGCAGCCCGTACGAGGTGACGAGCGCGCCGCACCGGGAGAGCACGGCGCGCTGCGCCCCCTGGTCGAGCGGCGTCTCTGGCAGGCTCAGCGCCAATACCTGGTTCGGCCGCAGGCTCTGGTCGTCGCCGCCCGGCCCGTCGATGACGTCGTAGAGACCGCGCCCCTCCGGCATCACAAATCTGGCGAAGCTCTGCCTTACCCGCTCGGCGGCGGCGCGGTGTTCGGCGCCGGAGCGGCCGATGCGCTCGGCCAGCACCGCGATGGCGAGCAGTGCGTTGTACCAGAGGGCGTTGATCTCGACCGGCTTGCCGATGCGCGGCGTGACCTCGCGGCCGTCGACGCGCGCGTCCATCCAGGTCAGCTGCACTCCCGGCTCGCCGGCGTACAGCAGCCCGTCGTCGGGATCGGCGCGGATGCTGTAGCGCGTCCCCTCGCGGTGCCAGTCGATCACCGACTCCAGCACCGGAAAGAGCCGCCGCAGGCCGCTCTCGTCGCTGGTGGTCTCGACGTAGAAGCGCCACGCCAGCAGGTACCATAGCCCGGCATCGACGGTGTTGTATTCCGGCGCGGAGCCGCCCTCCGGGAAGACGTTGGGCAGCATGCCGCCATCGACATAACGGGCGAAGGTTTCGAGGATGCGGCGCGCCGTCTCGAAGCCGCCCGTCGCGAGGCACAGGCCGGGCAGCGAGATCATCGTGTCGCGCCCCCAGTCGCCGAACCAGGGATAGCCGGCGATGACCGACTGTCCGTCGGGCAGGTCCGGCAATGGCCGGGCGATGACGTACAGATCCGTCGCCAGCACCAACCGCAATACCCAGCCCGGCGCCTCGGCGAAGAGCGGATCGGCGGCGAGCGCCCGCTCGACCACCGCCCGGTCGTGCGCGCGCCGGCGCGCCAGCGCCGCGTCGAGATCGGGCGAGGCGGCCGGGTCGAGACTGACGACGATGCCATTCCATCGGCCAGGTTCGAGGGCCATCTCCGCCTCGCCGACATGGCGGTGTGTATCGCGTGACGGGAGGCCGCGCTCGCTCTCGATCGGCAGGTCGAAATTCTCGTACCAGTCCCAGTGGCGCGCGATCGACCCGGAGCTGGCGACGATGCGCAGCGCGTACCGGTTCGCCACCGACATCGTCAAGGTGCCGTCCTCGGCCTCGACGTCCGGGTTGAAGCCGGGCGGCCAGGTCTCGCCGTGGCAGTCGCGGCCGTTTGCCAGCAGCGCCACCGACAATAGCGGGGCTTCTCCGCCGCTGGATTCGAGGCGCCACGCGACGTAGGTCGTGTCGGCGCCCGGCTCCATCCAGATGCGCTGCTCGACGATCCGGTCGCCCCAGGCGAAGCGCCACACGGGAACCGAGCCGTCGAGATGGAAGCTTTCGAGGCCGAGATAGCCCTTCGGCTCGACCACGCCGCCGCCCCAGCGGTTGGTGAACAGCGGCAGGCGCCGCCCGTCCGGCTCGACCAAGGTGGCGTCGGCCTTCGCCATGACCAGCAGGCGGCCGAGCGGCGGGTCGATCGGCGCGATCAGCAGCCCGTGATAGCGTCGGGTGAGGGTCTGGGCGATCGTCCCGCCGGCGTAGCCGCCGCGGCCGTTGGCGACCCACCATTCGCGACGCTCCGCCTCGCCGAGCTCGCCGCAGATTTCGCGGCCGAAGCGGATCGGTGCGAGCCGCGCGAAGGGATCGTCCGTCATATGCCGGCTCACTCGGCGGTGGCGGCGAGTTCTTGCAGCTCCTCGCGGCGCAATTCCAGCTCCTCCTCGGCCTCCGCCGCCTCCGCGCGCGGCCGCAGCAGCAGCGCGATGAGGCCGGTCCAGCCGGTCTGGTGCGAGGCGCCCAGGCCCTTGCCGGTGTCGCCGTGGAAGTATTCGTAGAACAGGATGTTGTCGCGGAACTCGGGCCGCGAATACAGCGGCGAGCCGCCGAACACCGGGCGATTGCCGCTCTCGTCGTTGCGGAAGATGCGGCTGAGCCGCCGCGCAAGCTCGTCGGCGATCTGCGACAAGGTCAGCTTTTTCCCCGAGCCGGTCGGATATTCGACGAGGAACTCGTCACCGTAATAGGCGTGGAAGCGGTACAGCGACTCGATCAACAGGAAATTGACCGGCATCCAGATCGGGCCGCGCCAGTTCGAATTGCCGCCGAAAGCCCCGGAGGTCGAATCCCCTGGAACGTAACCGATGGAGAACCGGTTGCCGGCGTGCTCAAACACGAACGGATTGCGCTCGTGGTATTTCGAGATCGAGCGGATGCCGTAATCAGAGAGAAATTCGGTCTCGTCGAGCATGCGGTAGAGCAGCCGCTTCATGCGGTGGCCGCGCAGCAGCGACAGGAGGTGCATCTCCTCCTCGTTGGATTCCTGCCAGCGCGACACCAGCCGCGCGATCTCCGGCCGGTTGTCGAGGAACCAATGCAGCCGCTGCGCGAAACCGGGCAGCTGCGAGACCAGCCGGCCTTCGAGCACCTCGACCGCGAACAGCGGGATCAGCCCGACCATCGAACGCACCCGCATCGGCACCCGGCGCTCGTCGGGCAGGTGCAGCACGTCGTAGTAGAACTCGTCGGCCTCGTCCCACAGCCCGATGCCGTCGCCGCCCATGTTGGTCATCGCCTCGGCGATCAGCAGGAAATGCTCGAAGAACTTGCTGGCGATGTCCTCGTAGACGTGGTCGCCCGGCGCGAGTTCGAGGGCGATGCGCATCAGGTTGAGGGCGTACATCGCCATCCAGGCGGTGCCGTCGGACTGGCTGATGAAGCCGCCGGTCGGCAATTGCTGGCTGCGGTCGAAGATGCCGATGTTGTCAAGGCCGAGAAAGCCGCCTTGGAAGATGTTGCGGCCCTCGGCGTCCTTGCGGTTCACCCACCAGGTGAAGTTGACGATCAGCTTGTGGAAGACGCGTTCGAGGAATTCTAGATCCCCGTCGCCGCCGCGCTGCTCGCGGTCGATCTCGTAGACGCGCCACGCCGCCCAGGCGTGCACCGGCGGGTTGACGTCGCCGAACGCCCATTCGTAAGCCGGAAGCTGGCCGTTCGGGTGCATGTACCATTCGCGCGTCATCAGCACGAGCTGGGCCTTCGCGAACTCCGGGTCGATCACCGCGAAGGTCACGCAGTGGAAGGCAAGGTCCCACGCCGCGTACCAGGGGTACTCCCACTTGTCCGGCATCGAGACCACGTTGAAGTTGTAGATGTGGCCCCAGTCGGTGTTGCGGATGTGACGGCGCGATTCCGGCGGCGGCGGCTGCAAGGGGTCGCCCGCCAGCCATTCGCGCACGAAGTAGCAATAGAACTGCTTCGACCACAGCATGCCGGCCAGCGCCTGGCGCTGGACGCGCCGCGCATCCGGATCGTCGATGCCCTGCTGCAAGGTCTCGTAAAACTCGTCGGCCTCGGCGCGCCGCTCGGTCATCGTGGCGGCGAAATCGTCGAAGCCGCCGCCTTCGGCCGCGAAGCGGACGCGCACGATGGCGCTGCCGCCGGCGGGCACGTTGAGGCGGTAATGCGCCGCCGCCTTGGTCCCGTTCCGCTCCGGGTTTACCGCCTGGCGGTCGCCGCTGACGATGTAGTCGTTGATGCCGTCCTTGAAATACCCCTCGGTGTTCATGCCGAACAGCCGCCGCGGGTTGGTCTCGTTCTCGCAGAACAGGAGTTCGGGCCGGCCCTCGCACGACAGCGTCATCGCCGGCAATTCGTGATGCTCGGCCGCGATCGCCGTCTCGCCCACCGCGCAAAGGCGCGGCTTCTTCGCGCCCGGCTCCCAGGACCAGATGTTGCGCGCCCACAGGTGCGGCAGCACGTGCAGCGGCGCCGCCTGGTCGCCGCGGTTGTGCACGGTGATCTGCATCAGGACGTCGTCGATGCCGCCTTTGGCGTACTCGACCTCGACATCGAAGTAGCGGTTGTCGTCGAAAACGCCGGTGTCGGCGATCTCGAATTCCGGCTGATCCATGCCACGGCGGCGGTTCTCCTCGACCAGCCGCGAATACGGGAATGCGGCCTGGGGATACTTGTACAGCATCCGCATGTACGAATGCGTCGGCACCCCGTCGATGTAAAAATAGAGCTCCTTTACGTCCTCGCCGTGATTGCCTTCGGAGTTGGTCAGGCCGAAGAACCGCTCCTTGAGGATCGGGTCGTGTTCGTTCCATAACGCGACGCCGAGGCACAAATAGAGGTGGTCGTCGCTGTAGCCGGCGATACCATCCTCGCCCCAGCGATAGGCGCGGCTGCGCGCGTGGTCGTGCGGGAAATAGTCCCAGGCGGTGCCGTGCGGGCTGTAGTCCTCGCGCACCGTGCCCCATTGGCGGTCGCTGACATAGGGTCCCCAGCGCCGCCACGGCGCTCCTGCGCGCGCCTCTTCCAGCCGCCGCCCTTCGGCGGTGTGCGCCAGCGGCCTCTTTTGCCGCGATCCGCCCCCATGCGCCATCGACAAAGCCCCTCCGTTCCGCGCCGCACCGGGCGGCGCCGAAACCCGCGACGATGATCTGCGCCTCTGCTTAGCAATTGGTCAATAGCGGTTAAGATCGCGAAGGGCTATCGGCAGCCTGCGCGCACCGGCAAGAATGACAGCGGGCCGCGCCGATTACGGCGCGGCCCGCTGTTTCCGCTGTATTTGCAGTGAATTTACAGCAGGGGCTATCCGCCCGGCTGCGGTTCCGGTTCGAGGCCGCTTTGCCGGCCGGACGGCGGCACCGAGGTGCGGCGGGGGCGCGGCTGCTCCTCCGGCGGGCTGGCGGTCTCGCGCACGATGCGCTCGCCTCGAATGATGCGGCGGATCTCGTCCGCCGACAGCGTCTCGTATTCGAGCAAACCCTTGGCGAGCGCGTGCAGTTCGTCGAGCCGCGTCGTCAGGATGTCGCGCGCGGTCTGCTCGCCCTCGTCGACGACGCGGCGGATCTCCTCGTCGATGACCTTGGCGGTCGCGTCGGAGACGTTCTTGCGCTGCGTCACGGAATGGCCGAGGAACACCTCCTCCTCGTTCTCGCTGTAGCGCAGCGGCCCCAGTTTCTCGCTGAAGCCGAACTCGGTGACCATGCGCCGCGCCAGCATCGTCGCGCGCTTGATGTCGTCGGCGGCGCCGGTGGTGACCCGGTCGGGGCCGAAAATCAGCTCCTCGGCGACGCGGCCGCCGAACAGGCTGGCAACCATCGCCTTTATCTCCTGCTTCGACTGGCTGTACTTGTCGCGCTCGGGCAGGAACATCGTCACGCCGAGGGCGCGGCCGCGCGGGATGATCGTGACCTTGTGCAGCGGCTCGTGCCCCTCGGCGTAGAGCATGCACAGGGCGTGGCCGGCCTCGTGATAGGCGGTCAGCTTCTTCTCGTCCTCGGTCATGACCATCGAGCGCCGCTCCGCGCCCATCATGACCTTGTCCTTCGCCATCTCGAATTCGCTCATCGAGACGGAGCGCTTGCCGCGGCGCGCCGCCATCAGCGCCGCCTCGTTGACGAGGTTCGCGAGGTCGGCGCCCGAGAAGCCCGGCGTGCCGCGGGCGATGATCTTGGGATCGACGTCGGTGCCGAGCGGCACCTTGCGCATGTGCACCTTGAGGATCTTCTCGCGCCCGACGACGTCGGGGTTGGGCACGACGACCTGGCGGTCGAAGCGGCCGGGGCGCAGCAGCGCCGGGTCGAGCACGTCGGGCCGGTTGGTGGCGGCGATCAGGATGACGCCCTCGTTGGCCTCGAAGCCGTCCATCTCGACGAGCAGCTGGTTCAAGGTCTGCTCGCGCTCGTCATTGCCGCCGCCGAGGCCGGCGCCGCGATGCCGACCGACCGCGTCGATCTCGTCGATGAAGATGATGCAGGGCGCGTTCTTCTTGCCCTGCTCGAACATGTCGCGCACCCGGCTGGCGCCGACGCCGACGAACATCTCGACGAAGTCGGAGCCGGAGATCGTGAAGAACGGCACGTTGGCCTCGCCGGCGATGGCGCGGGCCAGCAGCGTCTTGCCGGTGCCCGGCGGGCCGACGAGCAGCACGCCCTTCGGGATCTTGCCGCCGAGGCGCTGGAACTTCTGCGGGTCCTTCAGGTACTCGACGATCTCCTCGAGTTCCTGCTTGGCCTCGTCGATGCCGGCAACGTCCTCGAAGGTGATGCGGCCGACCTTTTCGGTCAGAAGCCGCGCCCGGCTCTTGCCGAAGCCCATGGCGCGGCCGCCGCCGCCCTGCATCTGGCGCATGAAGAAAATCCACACCCCGATCAGGAGCAGCATCGGGAACCACGAGATCAGGATCCCGAACAGCGACGGCACGTTCTCGTCGACCGGCGCCGCGGTGATGCGGACGCCCTTTTCCATCAGGCGGTTGACGAGGTTGGGGTCGTTCGGCGCGTAGGTCGTGAAGGAGCGGCTGTCGGTGAAATGGCCCGAGATGTTGTTGCCCTGGATCGTGACGTCGGCGACCTGGCCCCGGTTGATGTCGGCAAGAAAGTCGGAGAACGCCAGAGTCGATTGCGGGCCGCGGTTCGACGATGTCTGAAACAGGTTGAAGAGCGCGACGAGCAGCAGGCCGATGACGATCCAGAGCGCGAGGTTTTTGCCGAAATTATTCAAGCTGTAGGCCTTTCCCACCGAACCGGCCCATCGGCGCCGATCGACCGCGGACCGAGATCGTCGCGGCTAGAGATAGGATGCGCCCTCGGTGAAACAACTGTAAAGCCTGCATTCGACAGCGGCATTGCAGGCCGGAAGACCACCAGCGGCAGCCCATCTTCCTCTCCGTGCCGACCCAAATGCGGAACGGCGAAAAGCCCGTCCGCATTCCAGACCGCCGGCAGGTACCGATGAAGAAGGCGCGGAAGGCCAGCGAATGCGGGTTCCGCCAACCCCGGATCGTCATGCCCGCGCGAGGGAGGATCCGGCGGCAAGGCCTTGTCCCCTTCCGGCGCGCGGCGGCTAGGTTCCGCCAGCCATGCCTGTCCGACATAGCCGAGCGTCATCGGCGGCGTTCCGGGGCGTGCGACGACATCGAAGCGGCCGTCCCAAAGCTCGCGGCTGCCGGGCCGCAATACCAGCGGCGGCGACGCCGCCGCGAGCTCGCGCACGACGAACAGCCAGCCTCGCCAGGCCACGAAACGGCAGCCGCCGAGGGTGCGCCCGCTCTGCGGCCGCGCCAGCAGCGCCGCGCGCAGCCGCGCCACCTGGGCTTGGCGCAAGGGATAGCGGCTGCCGCCGATCGTCCGCGCCACCCGCGCCAGCAGCCGCTCCGCGAGCTCGGCGGGTGCCGCGAGAACCTGTGCGGCATCGACGGCGGCAAAGCCGGCCGGATGCAACGCCACCGCCCGCGCCGCCAGCGCGTCGACGAGGCGCTCGCGCGCCACGCGCGCCAGCCCGCGCCGGCCAACCTCTTCGGTCAGCTTCTCGACGCCACCGGCCTCGTCCATGCTGCTGAGTCGCCAGCGCGCGCGCTCGAAGCGAGGATTGCGGTTGCTGGGATCGCACAGGAATTCCTGCCCCTCGTCCCGCAACGATGCGACGAGGCGCGCCTTCGGCACCCCCAGCAGCGGCCGCAGCAGCCGGCAACGGCGCAACTCGCGCACCGCCGGCATCGCCGCGAGCCCGTCGCAGCCGCTGCCGGCGCCGAGCCGAATCAGGTAGGTCTCCGCTTGGTCCTCGCGATGATGCGCGACCAGCAGATGAAGGCAGCCGTTCGTCCCGCACCATTCGTCGAGCAGCGCGTAACGCGCCTCGCGCGCGGCTTCCTGAACGCCGCTCGCCGGCTTCACGCCCTCCCAGCGCAGCACCTCGTGACGGATGCCGCGCGCGGCGAGCCATGCACCGACCTGACGCGCCTCCGCCGCACTCTCCGGCCGCAGTCCATGGTCGACGATCAGCGCCACGACCCTGCCGCCGCGCCGCCGGGCCCAGCCCTCGGCGAACAGCGCCAGCGCCAGGCTGTCCGGCCCGCCCGACGTCGCGACCGCGAGCAGCGGCCGCTCCTCGAACGCCGCGACCGCCGCCATCGCCGCCGCGAACTCCGCCGGCGTCAGCGCCGCCGCGTCCACGCCGCCGCGGTCCTGGTCGCCTGAAGCCCGAGGCGCGACCTCTGCCCTCGGCATCATAGCTGGATCAACCGCGGACATTCAGGGGTCGGGTCTCCGCTCTCGATATACATAAATATTGTCATGGCCGGGCCTGACCCGGCCATCTGCAGAGCCTCCCAAGACGCCGGGTCGAGCCCGGCGATGACGAATACAGGGAAGTCGCGGATGGAAGCGGGTTCGCGCAAAATTCAGCAGCCGAGGCGCTTCTTTTCGGCGCCGGACCGTTCCCTGACCGAGGCCGGCAGGTTGGGGAATTCGCGGTCGAGCTGGGCGAGTGCGACGCAGGCGTTATCCTTCTGGTGCAGGCGGGCCAGCGACATCGCCAGCTTGAGCAGTCCCTCCGACGCCTTGGGGCCCTTCGGATAGCGCTTGTAGCCCTCGGCGAAGGCGGCGGCGGCTTCGGCGAACTTGCCTCGCGCGTAGTAGGTCTCGCCGATCCAGTACTGCGCGCTGCCGGCCATGACGTGGTCGGGATGCTGGGCGATGAAGGCGCGCAGGGCGCGTTCGGCCGCGGGATAATCGGCCTGCTTCAACAGCCCGAGCGCATAATTGTACTGTTCGGCCGGCGCGCCGGCGGGAAGCCCGCCCGATCCCGCGGCGGCCGGTCTCGCGGCGCCGCCACCCGCGTCCGGCGGGGGCGCCGAGGCGCGCGAGGGGGCGGTGCCGGGCGGCGTCAGGGTCCCGAAGATCGGCGACGGCGCCGGCACGACCGTCCCCGGCGGCAGCGCGCTCGCCGCGGGCGGCTGAGCGGCGCTCGCGACCGGCGGATCATAGGGCGCCGGCCGCCGCCCTGGCGCCGCGGGCGGCATCGGCGAGCCGCCGCCGGGGCTCTGCGCGAACCGCATCTCGATGTCGCTGTTGATCTGTTCCAGCCGCTGGCGCAGCACTTCGACCCGGTTGACGAACTCCTCGACCCGCCCCGTCAGGTCGCGCATTTCGGCCTCGAGCCGGTCCATTCGGATCTCGGCATCGGCAGCGTTGCCGGGATCGGCCGCGACGGTCGGCGCGACGCCGCGATAGACTTGACGCTGCAACATATTGAGGTCGCGTTCGAGGCGTTCGAGCCGCTCTTCCGTGTTGCGGTCCTGCGCCGACGCGGCCGGCGCCAGCGCCGCTGCGGTCAGCAGCCCCAGAACCAGCGCGGCGGCGCGCGCAACGGACAGCATCGGATGCCGGAACATGACAGGCCTCGCGAGCGGACGGGCAGCCGGCCGGGGGTTCGGCCGAGCCGGCCATTTCCGTCTAGACCCGCGGCGACGGGGAAGCGGCGGATCGTTCAGCCCCGTCGTACTAGGAAGAGTTTTGGGCAAAAAGAGGGCGCACGGGCATGGTTTTCGCCGCGCTTAGGGAGGGTTTCGTCCGCCCTCCGCTGCGCGAGAAGCGGGGGCCCAAGGCAACCGCAGCGCTTGCCGGAGGTCAGTCCCCGCTTTCCGCCACGCTCGGAGCTACTGGTTGACGACGGTGACGCCGACGCGGTTCTGCGCCCAGGCCTCCTCGTTGGAGCCGACGACGATCGGGCGCTCCTTGCCGTAGCTGATCGTCGAGACGCGCGAAGCCGGTATGCCGAGCGCGACGAGGACGTTCTTTACCGCCTGCGCGCGCCGCTCACCGAGCGCCAGGTTGTACTCGCGGGTGCCGCGCTCGTCGCAATGGCCTTCGATCGTGACGCTGACCTGGGGATAGCGCCGCAGCCATTCCGCCTGGCGCTGCAGAATCTGCTGCGCCTCGGGCGAGATGTCGGAGCGGTCGTAGGCGAAGAAGACGCGATCGCCCGCCGTTGCGGCCAAATCCTGCTGCGAGCCGGGCGCGTATGCTCCGCCGGCCGGCCCCGCCGGCCCGACCGGGCCGCCGACCGGTCCCGGCGGCGGCGGCGCATGCGTGCAGGCAGCCAAGAGGAGGAGAGCAACCGCCACCCCCAACAGTCGTGCGAACATCGAATTCCCCTGGATTGTCTGTGATGCCTCGGGTGGAGCGCCCGGAGATCCCCGGGAAGCTCCGCCGCTGTTCCCTCGCTATGAACGGAGGGGGCGAACGACGGACCTCGCCTATATCGCCCCAAACCTTCAGCGAAGCAAGGGAGACCAGGCCGGGTCGGAAGCGTCGCCCGAGGTCGGCACCTCGCGCTGGTTGTAGCCCGTCAGGTCGATCGAGAAGAGCCTCGCGTTGCCGCCGCGCCCGCTCGAATCAGTCGGCGACTGGCGGAAATACATCAGCACCCGCCCGTTCGGAGCCCAGGTCGGCCCCTCGACGTCGAAATCCTGCGTCAGGATGCGTTCGCCGGAGCCGTCTGGGTGCATGACGCCGATGCCGAACGAGCCGCCGTCGATCTTGGTGAAGGCAATGAGATCGCCGCGCGGCGACCACACCGGGGTGCCGTACTTGCCGGAGCCGAAGCTGATGCGCTTGGCGCCGCCGCCGCCCGAATCCATCACATAAAGCTGCTGCGAGCCGCCGCGGTCGGAGTTGAACACAATCCGCGAACCGTCCGGCGAATAGGACGGCGAGGTGTCGATGGCGCCGCCCTGCGTCAAGCGTGAGGGCCGCCGCGTGCGCAGGTCGAGCGTATAGATGTTGCTGCCGCCGTGCTCGGAGCGGCTGAAGATCACGCGGTTGCCGTCCGGCGAGAAGCGCGGCGCGAAGGTCATGCCGGGGAAGTCGCCGACGACCTCCTGCTGCCCCGTGTCGATGTTGAACATGTAGACCCGCGGCGGCCCCTTGGCATAGGAGAGGTAGGTGATCTCCTGCGCCGTCGGCGAGAAGCGCGGCGTCAGCACCAGCGAATGGCCATCAGTCAGAAAGCGGTTGTTGGCGCCGTCCTGGTCCATGATCGCGAGGCGCTTGATGCGCTGCTGCGCCGGCCCGGATTCGCCGATATAGACGATGCGCGTATCGAAATAGCCGTCTTCGCCGGTCACCCGCTTATAGATCTGGTCGGCGATGATGTGGCCGATGCGGCGCCAGTTCTGGCGCGTCGTGGTATAGCCGTAGCCCGCGAGCTGCTGCTCGGCGAGCACGTCCCAGAGGCGGAACTCGACGCGCAAGCGCCCGTCCGGCTGCGTCTTCACCGAGCCCGTCACCAGCGCCTGCGCGCTGATCTGGCGCCAGTCGCCAAAGCGCGGCTGCATGTCGGCCGCGGAAATGTTCTGGATGAAGCTTTTGGGATCGAGCGTGCGGAACAGGCCCGAGCGGTCCAGGTCGGCCGACACGACGCCCGCGATTTCCCGCCCCGCCTGGGATTCTTCGCCGCCGCCCCCGACAAAACTCGGGATCGCGATCGGCAGCGGAGAAACCTTGCCGCTGGTGATGTCGATGCGCAGGTCGGCAAGCGCCGCCGGGGCGGCGAACAGCAATAGCAAGACGGCAAGCGCCGTGCGCAGCCCTGCGACAGGGCATTTTCTTGTCATAAGACATCCTTCGGGTTGAAGAACAGATCGAGGTCCTTCCAGGCCTCGTACTTGTCGGGGGGAAGCCGCAGCGGCGAGCAGCGGGGGTTGCGCACGGCGCGGACGGCGCTGTCGGCGGCGGCGCGGAAGAAGCCGTCGCCGTTGTAGCGGCCCATGTCGACGATGCGCGCCTGGCGCACCGTGCCGTCCGGGTTGACCTCGACCTTGATCTCGATGACGAGGTCCTGCGCGTCGCGCGCGCCGGCCGGCACGTTCCAGCACTGCGCGATCTGCTGCTTGACGAGGTCGATCTCGCTGACCGTCAGCTGCGCCCCGAGCGGCGCCCGCGGCTGCGACGACGGCGCCGCGGCGGCGGCGCGCACCCGGCGCGGCTGCGGCGGCGCCTCCTCGGTCGGCTCCGGCTGGTTCTTGGTCAGGTTCTTGAGCAACGATTCGAACGCGGCCGGCGTCTCCGTCGGCTTGATCTCGGGCTTCGGCTCCGCCGCCACGGGCGGATGCGGCTTCGGTTTCGGCTTCACCGCGGGCTTCGGCGGCGGCGGGGGCTGCGGCGCCGCCATCGCCTGCTGTTCCGGCGGCTTCGGCGGCGGTGGGGCCGGTGGCGGCGGCGCGATGGGTTGCGGCACCGGCGGCTGCGGCACCGGCTCGGGCGGCGGCGCCGTCGCCGACGGCGGCGGCTCGGGGTTGGGCTTCGGCGGCTCCGGCTTGGGCTCCGGTTTCGGCACCGGGGTCTCGGCCAGCGGCACATCGGGTTTGGCGTTGGGCCGCGGCCGGTAGGGGTTGGGCTTGGTCGCGTGCGTCTCCGGCCCGAGCGTCACGAGCTGCACCGCGATCGGCATTTCCTGCGGCGGCGGCGGATGGATCAGGAACGGCAGCCCGACAATGGCGACGATGACGACCAGCGCATGCATCGTCCCGGAAAGGACCATGCCGCCCGGCATCCCGTCCGCGCTGTCGGAGGGCGGGATCAGCGCCCGCTCTGCCACCACGAGGCTCATCGCCGCGTTCCCGCGCCCCCGCCTCCCGCGCTAGAGCGGCTCCCGATCAGATGCGAACGTTCCTGTCGCGTCATCGCCGGGCTTGACCCGGCGATCTTGGGCGGCCTGCAGATGGCCGGGTCAAGCCCGGCCATGACGGCTTGCACGGAGACCGACGCCATTCGATCGGATACCGCTCTAGCGGCGCGGGTTCGGCTCACCCGCGGCGGAACGCTTGTCGGCGGGCTGGCCAGGGGCCGGCTGGGCGATCAGCGAGACCTTGCGGAACCCGGCCGAGCTGACGAGGCTCATGACTTCGAGGACGCGGCCGTAATTGATGGCCTTGTCGCCGCGCACATAAAGGATCGCGTCCGGGTTATTGCCGGTAATCGCCTGAAGCCGCGCCACCAGCGCCTCCGTCGGCACCTCGGTCTCCTGGATGTAGATGGCGCCTTCCTTGTTGACGCTGATGACGAGCGGCTCTTTCTGCTCGTTGATCGAGGGCGCCTGCGTCTTCGGCAGGTCCACGGGCACGCCGACGGTCAAGAGCGGCGCCGTGATCATGAACACGACGAGCAGCACGAGCATGACGTCGACGAGCGGCGTCACGTTGATTTCGGCCATTGGGCGATAGCGGCCCCGGCTTCCCTTGGTGTTGGCGAGCGTGGCCGCCATCGCTCATGTCCTCTCGTCGAGTTGGCGCGACAGGATTGCGCTGAATTCCGAGGCGAAGGCCTCCAGCCGGCCGGCATAGCGGCCGAAATCGGTGCTGAGCTTGTTGTAGGCGACGACCGCCGGGATCGCCGCGACGAGGCCGAGCGCCGTCGCGAACAGCGACTCGGCGATGCCGGGGGCGACGACCGCGAGGCTCGTGTTGCGCGAGGCAGCGATCGACGAAAAGCTGTCCATGATGCCCCAGACCGTGCCGAACAGCCCGACGAAGGGCGCGGTCGAACCCACGGTCGCGAGAAACGCCATGAAGCGCTCGACCCGGTCCATCTCGCGGCCGACGGTCACGTTCATGACCCGCTCGATGCGAGCCTGCAGGCTCGCACGCATGACGGCGGTACTTAGCAGCCCCTTTGCGGCGCTGCGCCGCCATTCGCGCATCGCGGCGGCGAACACGGCGCTCATCGGGTCGGCCGGACGCTGCCCGACCCGCTCGTAGAGATCGTCGAGCGAGCCGCCGGACCAGAACGTCTCCTCGAAGGTCGCGGCCTCGCGCCGCAGCCGGCGCAGCCGCATGACCTTGTCGAAGATGACCGCCCACGACCAGAACGAGGCGAGCAGCAGGATCAGCATGACGATTTTGACGATGCCGTCGGCCTGCCAGAACAATTCGGTAATGGACAAATCATGCGCGCCGGCGATGGCGAGAGGCACTGCTTCAACTGTAGACTGCATCATGAAAGCCTTTTATGGCGTCTTTTGGGTCACTTCTGGGAGGATGATGGCAAATTGAGGCGGCACGACATCGCCGCGCGCAGCGCGGGCGGCAACCGCCGCGGCCGACCGTCGCGGCCGAGGCAGGCGACCAGCACGTCGAGCGCCGCCACGGTTACGTCATCCCGCCTGATCTGTTGTTCGAGGTTCAATGTTGCGGCGCCGATGGCGGCGACGCGGGTCTCTACCGTCAGGGCGTCGTCGAGCCGGGCCGGCGCAAGGTAATCGGCGCGGCAGCGGCGCACCGCGAAGCCGACGCCTTCCTCCTGGCGCAGGCGCCGCTGGCCGAAGCCGAGGCTGCGCAGCATCTCGGTGCGGCCGCGCTCGGCGAAGCGCAGGTAATTGGCGTGATAGACGATGCCGGCGGCGTCCGTGTCCTCGTAATAGACGCGCACCGCGAGGCGGTGCACCGGCGCTGGCGCGGCCGTCACGGCGCCTCGTCCTCCGCGGCGGCGATCGCGAGGAGGTCGAGCTGCGCCGGCAGCCCGCTCGGCACCGGCAGGCCGAGATGGCGGAAGGCGCCGTCCGTCAGCATCCGCCCGCGCGGCGTCCGCTGCATGAAGCCCTGCTGCAGCAGATACGGCTCGATGACCTCCTCGATCACGTCGCGCTGGTCGCCGAGCGCCGCCGCCATCGTCTCGACCCCGACCGGGCCGCCGCCGTAGTTTTCGGCGATGCAGCGCAGGTAGCGGCGGTCCATCGCGTCGAGGCCGCGCCCGTCCACCTCCAGCCGCACCAGCGCCGCATCGGCGGCGGCGGCGTCCACCGTGGTGCGTCCCTCGACGACGGCGAAATCGCGGATGCGGCGCAACAGCCGCATCGCCACCCGCGGCGTGCCGCGGGCGCGGCCGGCGATCTCGGCCGCGCCGTCCGGCTCCAGGGCGAGATCGAGAACGCGGGCGCCGCGCCCGACGATGAGCGCCAGCTCCGCCGGCTCGTAGAACGCGAGCCGCAGCGGAATGCCGAAGCGTTCGCGCAGCGGCCGAGTGATGAGGCCGGAGCGCGTCGTCGCGCCGATCAAGGTAAAGGGCGGCAGGTCGATGCGGACCGAGCGCGCCGCCGGACCTTCGCCGATGATCAGGTCGAGCTGAAAATCCTCCATCGCCGGGTAGAGGATCTCCTCGACCGGCGGCGCGAGGCGGTGGATCTCGTCGATGAACAGCACGTCGCGCGGCTGCAGGTTGGTCAGCAGCGCCGCGAGGTCGCCGGCGCGCTGGATGATCGGGCCGGAGGTGGCGCGGAAGCCGACCCCCATCTCGCGCGCCACGATCTGCGCCAAAGTCGTCTTGCCGAGACCCGGCGGCCCGAAGAACAGCACGTGGTCGAGCGGCTCGCGGCGCGCCTTGGCAGCTTCGATGAAGATGCGCAGGTTGTCGCGCAACTGGCGCTGGCCGACGAATTCGCCAAGGGTCAGCGGCCGCAGCGAGGCCTGTTCCGCATCCTGCGCCGCCGCCTCGGGCGCGACGATGCGGGCTTCCACCGCGTTCATGCTGCGAGTTCTTTGAGACCGGCGCGGATCAGCGCCTCGACGGCGGCGGCGTCGCCGAGTCGGCGCGCCGCGGCGGCGACGGCGGCGAACGCCTCGGCGCGGCGATAGCCGAGATTGACGAGTGCGGAGACGGCGTCGGCGGTCGCCCCCTCCTCCGCCATCGGCGCGGCCGCCACGGCAGCCGGGGCGGCCGCGGCGAGGCCGCCGACCTTGTCGCGCAATTCGTTGACGATGCGCGCCGCCAGGCGCGGCCCCACCCCCTCGGCCTGGGTCAGCGCCGCCTTGTCACCGGCCATGACCGCCAGAAGCAGCGATTCCGGCGGGGCCGCCGACAATACCGCCAGCGCCAGCTTCGCGCCGACTCCCTGCACCGTCGTCAGCAGCCGGAACCAGTCGCGCTCGGCGGCGTCAATGAAGCCGTAGAGGTGGATGTGATCCTCGCGCACATGCGTCTCGACCAGGAGCCGCACCGCACCGCCCGCCGGCGGCAGCCGCCCCAACGTGCGCGCCGAGCAGAACGCGAGATAGCCGACGCCGCCGACATCGATGACGGCGCTCTCAGAGGAGATGTGATCGAGGACGCCGCTTAGCTTCGCGATCATGCCGAGGCCTGCCAGCGCCGCTGCGTCTGCGCGTGGTGCGCGTGGCAGATCGCGACAGCCAGCGCGTCGGCGGCATCGGCGGCGATGCCGGCGCAGCCCGGCAACAGCCGGCGCACCATCATCTGCACCTGCGGCTTTTCCGCGTGCCCCGCACCCACCACGGATTTCTTGACGAGGTTGGCCGAATATTCGCTGACCGGTAGCCCGCGCTCGGCCGGCGCCAGCAGCACGACGCCGCGGGCGACGCCGAGCTTCAATGTCGAGGCCGGGTTCTTGTTGACGAAGGTCTCCTCGACCGCCGCCTCGTCCGGCCGAAACTGCTCCAATACCGCGACGATCTGCCGGAACAGCGTCACCAGCCGGCTGGCGAGCGGCGCATCGACGGGGGCATGGGCAACCCCGTCGGCGACATGGCTCAAGCGGTTCCCCACCACATCGATGATCCCCCACCCGGTA
>Ga0209810_1002702_pt1 | contig 20471 bp, 17 predicted proteins | sample Coa_R1_7_FD_187159 | JGI IMG/M metagenome (GOLD analysis project Ga0209810, IMG submission 187159) | Surface soil microbial communities from Centralia Pennsylvania, which are recovering from an underground coalmine fire - Coalmine... | ecosystem: Environmental > Terrestrial > Soil > Unclassified... | reverse complement strand
TGCTGCGCATGTTGATCGAACAAAGCGAGGAAACGCCCGGCGCCGGCCCCGGTTGAGCGGAAAATCATTGCGCAGGAGCACGTGATCGTCTGTAGTCTTGCGTCCTTGCGCACGAACCTTGGAGCACGAATGGATCTGGACCTGCTTCGCCACGACGGACGCCGCCGTCCGGGCGAGCTCGAGCGCATGACCGGCAATGCCAAGCGGGCGAGCGCCTTCCTCAAGGCGCTGGCGCACGAGAGCCGGCTGATCATTCTTTGCATTCTCGCCGAGGGCGAGAAATCGGTGAGCGAACTCGAGGAGATCCTGGAGCTGCGGCAGCCGACCGTCTCGCAGCAGCTCGCGCGCCTGCGTACCGACCGGCTGGTCTCGACGCGGCGCGACGGCAAGACGGTCTATTACAGCCTCGCGAGCGAGGAGGCCCGCACGATCATCGCCGCGATCTACGAGGTGTTCTGTCGCAGGGCGCGCAAGCGCTGACGCGCCGCAGGCGGAGCGAGGACGGCCCTCGGCGGAGAAAATCCGCGCCGCGCCTATACAATCAAAGATTGAAAACGAAACAAGTATACACGCCGAGATTGCCATCGGCCGGGAAACCCGACCGGCCGCGGGTGGTTGTCATGCACCAAGAAAATCATGCGCTTACACTAGTTTGTTTCTACCAGTTATTGGTTGATAGGAACCAGTAGGATCCCCCCAGCGTTAACCGGCCGATCATAGACGTCACCCATCGCAGAGAGGGGGAACGGCCATGACTCATATGACGGACCATCCCGCGGAACATCGCCCCGATCCGACGCGCCTTGCGGACATCGCCTCGGCGCTGGCGAACGGGGTCGTCCTGCTCGACCAGTCCGGCCAGATCGCATGGATGGACGAGAAGACGCGGGCGCGCGTCAACGGGGCGTCCCTGCATTTCTCGCTGCCCTTGGCCGACGCGCGCCGAGTTGCGGTGGACTGTCTCCTGTCGACCGCAGAGGTCAACGGGCAGCCGATGACCGTCTGCGTGCTGCAGGAAGCCGCCGAGCCGAAGGAGACGGGCACCGACCTCGTGGCCGCCATCGAGGCGATCATGGCGGATACCTCCTGGTTTACGCGCGCCATCGTCGAAAAGCTGAAGGCCTGGCGACAGGCCAAGCAGCCCGTGCCCCGTTCGTCCGAGCTCGAGCTGTTGACCGATCGCGAGCGCGAAATTCTCGCGCTCATCTGCGAGGGTCGCAGCGACGCGGATATGAGCCGCCTGCTCAACCTCTCGCAGAACACCATTCGCAACCACGTCGCTTCGCTCTACCGCAAGATCGGCGTCAACCGGCGCAGCGCGGCCATCATCTGGGCGCGCGAACGGGCCATCACGAGCCAGGAGTTCATGATGGTGAAAACCCGCCGGCGCACTCGCCGTCCGCCCGCGAGCGAGTGACGGCCCCCGTCAAAGGATGAACGGGTCTTGCGACGGGCCGCCGGAATTGGCGGCGCGGGGCTGCCGTCGCGCCGCATCAAGCGCGACGGTGGTGCGGCTCGCCGCGGCGCGATCCGGCGGCGGTGCCCCGCGCCCACTTCCCGCACGGAGCGGGAGGAGGCGGGCTCGCGCGCATCATTGTGATTGTGTCGGACGCGAGACGACCGCAGCGGATCGCGGGGTGATATGGACCCATCCGTGCCCGCGCGGCGAGGCGATCCGGAGTCGACCCGCCGGATCCTTGTGCCATGGCGGCGCCGATTCAACGCCGATCGGAACCGCCTCTGGCGGCAACCCGCCAACTAGTAGACTTGGTATTTGTCTCTCTCTTGCACCGACTTGGCGATCGATGTTTGTTCTTGAGTGATTGACGGATCACTCGAGGAAGGTGGCTGCTGCTCTTGATCCGGCCAACCGACTCAGCGTCGGCGCGCTGCTTCCCAAGAAGTCGCACTCGCACCCGTCAAAGTGATCGCGGCGTGCCACGGAAGGCCAGGCGCACGTGAAAGATTCATTGCTGCGGCTTTATATCGCCGGCAAATCCGCAATCTCGCAAAGAGCTGAACAGAATCTCGATCAGCTCCGCCATCTGATTCAACCCGCCTGTCGCATCGAGATCATCGACGTGCTCGTCAATCCCGAAGTCGCGGAGCGGGCGGGCATCCTGGCCACTCCCACGCTTTCCTACGAGCACCCGGAACGGCCGCGCCGAATCATCGGCGATCTCGGCGACACGAAAAGGATCCTCGAGTTTCTCGGGCTCGAATTGAAGGAGTCGAACGGATGAGCAGCCACTTGAGGGAGATCGAAATCCCCGACGTGCTGGAGCGGGTGAAGACCGGCGTTGACGCCTTTGACGAACTCGTCATGGGAGGCCTGCCGCGCGCCCGCACCACCGTCGTCGGAGGCACGCCCGGCAGCGGAAAGACGATTTTCGCAACGCAGTTTCTCGCGCACGGGATCACGAAATACGGCGAGAACGGCGTGCTGGTGACGTTCGAGGAGCCGCCTTCCGATATCGAGGCCAATATGCGCGGCTTCGGATGGGATCTCACGGCGTGGCGGCACGCGGGACAGCTTGCAATCGTCGATGCCAGTCCCTCCACGGGAGACGAGCTCGTCATCGGCGACTTCGACCTTGCCGGCCTTCTCGCCCGCATTCTCCATGCGGTGCAATCCGTGAACGCCAAACGTGTCGTGCTCGATTCGCTGACGCAACTGTTCGACCACTTCATCGGCGACCCCACGGTGCTGCGTCGCGAGCTGTTCCGCATCGCCGCCGCCCTGAAGCAGGCCGGACTCACCGTGCTCATGACCGCCGAGCGCAGCACCGAATACGGCGAAATCACCCGTCATCGACTGGAGGAATTCGTCGCCGACAATGTCATCATCCTGCGCAATGTGCTGCAGCGCGAAAAGCGGCGACGCACGATCGAGGTGCTCAAGATGCGCGGCAGCCATCATGCCGAGGGCGAAGCGCCGTTCACGATTCTGGGCGGCCAGGGCCTGGTCGCCGTCCCCCTCTCGTCGCTGCGCCTCGAGCAACAGTCCAGCATGATCCGGGTGACCAGCGGCAATCCCGCGATCGACGAGATGTGTGGCGGCGGGTTCTTCCGCGACAGCGTCACGCTCGTGAGCGGAGCGACCGGCACGGGCAAGACGCTGCTCGTCACGAATTTTCTCGCCGGCGGCGTGGCGGCGGGCGAGAAGGCGGTCCTGTTCGGCTACGAAGAAAGCCGCGGGCAGCTTTTCCGCAACGCGATCGGCTGGGGCGTCGATTTCGCGCAGATGGAGGCGGACGGACGCCTGCGGGTGTTCTGCCTCTATCCCGAGGCGCAGGGTCTCGCCGACCATCTGCTCGCCATCCAGAATCTGGTCGACGAGATCAAGCCCAACCGGATCGCCATCGACAGCATCTCGGCGCTCGAGCGCGTCTCGCCGGAATCCGGATTCCGAGAATTTCTCATCAGTCTCACCTCCTTCATCAAGAAGCGCGAGATCGCCGGGCTCTACACGGCGACGAGCAAGTCGCTGATCGGCGGAGAAACGGCGAGCGAGCAGCACATCTCGACCCTGACCGACTCGATCATCCTGCTCCGCTACATGCAGGAGCATGAAACCATGCATCGGGGTCTGATGGTCCTCAAGATGCGCGGCAGCGAACACGCCAAGGAAATCCGGCGTTTCACCATCGACGGGCGGGGCATGCACCTCGGCGAACCGTTCAAGGCCGCGCCGAACGTCTTTGCCTCCGGCGATATCGACTATTACCGGCGGTGACCGCCGCGCGTCGTCGACCCGGTGACAGCAGATGACTGACGTTATCCCTTTCAGCGGCGCCGATCAGAGAGAGATGTGGTTTCTGATCGAAAAGAACGCCGACAGCATCATCGTCGTCGACCAGGACGGAATCGTCCTGTTCGCAAACCCGGCGACCGAAAAGATCTTCGGCCGCGCGCCTCAATCACTGATCGGCTCGCCCATCGGCATCCCGCTGGTGTCCGGCGAAACCACGGAGATCGCGATTCACCGCCCGGGCGGCGGACGCATCGACGCAGAAATCCGGGCGGTGGAGACCCGCTGGGGCGATCGACCGGCACGGCTCGCGAGCATCCGCGACATTTCCGCGCGCAAGGCGCTCGAAGAACACGTGCGGCATTCGACGAAGATGGAGGCGGTGGGCCGCCTCACCGCCGGCATTGCGCACGATTTCAACAACCTCCTCACCGTGATCATAGGCAATCTCGACCACGCACAGCGGCTGAGCGAGGATGCATCGCTCCGGCGCATGCTCGAGAACGCCATGCGGGGGGCCCGGCGCGCCGCCGTCCTGACCGAGCGCCTGCTGTCGTTCGCGCGCCGCAAGCCGCTGGAACCGAAGGTTTTGAACGTGAACCGGCTCGTCGCGAGCATGTCCGACCTGTTGCAGCAGACGCTCGGCGAAAACATCAAGGTGCAGACGGTGCTTGCGCCCGATCTGTGGACCGTCGAGGTCGATCCGACCGAGCTCGAAGCCGCGGTCCTCAACCTTGCGGCCAATGCGCGTGACGCGATGCCGTCCGGAGGATCGGTGCTCATCGAGACGGCGAATGTCGAGCTGGACGCCGCCTACGCCACCTTCGACCTTGAAATGAGTCCGGGGCCCTATGTCCTTCTTTCCGTCTCCGACACCGGAACCGGCATGGAGCCCGGCGTGCTCGCGCAGGTGTTCGAGCCGTTCTTCACCACGAAACCGGACGGACAGGGGACGGGCCTGGGGCTCAGCCAGGTCTACGGCTTCGTCAAGCAGAGCGGCGGGCACGTGAAGTTGTACAGCGAGCCGGGGTTGGGGACCACCGCGAAAATCTACCTTCCGAAAGGAAGCGCCAACGAAGCCTCGGCGCACGAGCTCGATCCGGGCGAAGGCGACGCCGAGCTTCCCGCGAGCGTTTCGGGCGAGAAGATTCTCGTCGTCGAGGACGACGAGGATGTGCGCAGCTACACCGCCAACAGTCTCGTCGAGCTCGGCTATGAGGTGCTGCAGGCCGCGGACGCCCAGAGCGCGCTTGCCCTCATCGAGCGCGAAAAGGACCTGCGGCTGCTGCTGACGGATCTCGGCCTGCCGGGCGGCATGGACGGACGGACGCTCGCCATGCGGGCGCAACGGATCCGCCGCGACCTCAAGGTGCTGATCACGACCGCCTATGCCGGTCACGCGCTGGTGCACGAAGGCAGGCTGGATCCGGGGATCAGTCTCCTCAGCAAGCCTTTCACCTTCGGCCGGCTCGCGCGCCGAATCCGCGAGCTCCTCGACCGGCGCGACGACCGAGCGCCGGGGGCGGGACATATCCTGGTCGTCGACGACGAGGCCCTGCTGCGGATGCTCGTCGTCGACACGCTGGTGGCGGCCGGACGGCAGACCGAGGAAGCGGGCAGTTTTGCCGAGGCGCTGGAACGGCTGCGCGCCGCGGGACCCCGGCTCGCGGCCGCGATCGTGGATCTCAGTCTTCCGGATCGTCCCGGCTTCGAGCTCGTCGCCGAGATCCGGGCGCGCCGGCCCGATCTGCCCATCATCGTCGCGACCGGTTTGAGCGACCGGCAGATCGCCGAGCGCTTTGCCGGCGATCCGCTTGTCCGGTTCATGACCAAGCCGTTCGATCCGGAGGCCCTGGTCGAGGCGCTGCAGGCCCTGCGGGTGTGACGACGACCACGCCGCGATCGCGCCCCCTCGCGGCAGCCCGCAGGCCGGGGATCGCGGCCCCGATCGCCCCCTGCATCACGGCACGGCAACGTCGACGAGCCGCAGTTGCACGCGCGGCTCGCCCTGCCAGCGATCGATCGCGAGCCATCCCGCCGCGTGCAGCGCGCGGCCGCGGTTGTCGCGCAGCGCCTTGCCGAGCGGGCCGGCTGCGGCGCGGAAGGCAATCGCGTTGATCGATCGGCCGTTGCCTGCCTTGAATCGGGCGCGAATGTGATGTTCGCCCGCGGGATCGGCATGGACGAGCAGGTGCGCGGGCAGGGCGAACAGCGGCTCCGGGTTGCCGGCGCCGAAAGGACCCGCGCGCGCGAGCATCTCGACCAGCGCGACGTCCGCGCCGCCGGCCGAAATCGCTCCGTCGACGAGAAGCGCGCGTTCCCGCCGCACTTCCGCGACTCTGTCCGCAAGCATGCGCTCGAGAAACGCGCGAAAGGCACCGAGCGCGTCCTTGCGCAGCGTCACGCCCGCGGCCATGGCATGACCGCCGCCCTTGAGCAGCAGGCCGTCGCGCACCGCCTGGCGGACGCTGCGGCCGAGATCGACGCCGGGAATCGATCGGCCCGAGCCTGTGCCGACGCCGCCCGGCGCGAGCGCGATGGCGAATGCCGGGCGGCCAAAGCGCTCGACGAGGCGCGCCGCGACCAGGCCGACCACGCCGGGATGCCAGCCCTCCTGGGCCGTGACCACGACGGCGCCTTTCTCCTCCAAGCCGAGCGCCGCAAGCGCCTCGGCCTCCGCCTGCGCGAAGGTTCCCTGTTCGATGACGCGTCTTTCGGCGTTGAGACGATCGAGCTCCGCGGCGATGCGCGCGCATTCGGCCGGATCCTCTTCCAGCAGCAGGCGAACGCCGAGATCGGCGCGGCCGATGCGCCCGCCGGCGTTGATCCGTGGCCCGAGCAGGAAGCCGAGGTGCCACGGCTCGGGCGGACCCGACAAGCGGGCAACGTCCATCAACGCCGTGAGCCCCGGATGCGTGCGCCGCCTCAGACCGAGAAGTCCTTTGGCGACGAAGGCGCGGTTGAGGCCCTTCAGCGGCACCATGTCGGCGACGGTGCCGAGCGCGACGAGATGCAGCATCGCCAACAGATCCGGTTGCGGCCGCGTCGCGCTCCAGAATTCCTGCAAACGCAGCACGCGACTCACCGCCACCAGCGTGACGAACACGAGCCCGACCGCTGCCAGATGACCGAGACCGGAGAGATCGTCGGCGCGATTGGGATTGATCACCGCCAGCGCCGGCGGCAGTTCCAGGTCGGCTTGGTGGTGATCGATGACGATCGTATCGAGGCCGCTCCGCCGCGCTTCCGCGATAGCCTCCGTGCTGGTGGTGCCGCAGTCGACGGTCACCAGCAAGGTCGCTCCCGTCTCGGCGAAGCCGCGGATCGCCTCGACATTCGGTCCGTAGCCCTCGAAGATCCGATCGGGGATATAGACGATCGGATCGAGACCGCATTGGCGAAGATAACGGCAGAGCAAGGCCGATGCGGTGGCCCCGTCGACGTCGTAGTCGCCGAACACGGCAATGCGCTCGCCGGCTGCGATCGCGCGCGCAAGCCGTTGCGCCGCAGGCTCCATGTCGGTGAGCCTGTTGGGATCGGGCAGCAGGTGGCGGACGGCGGGCTCGAGATAGGAGAGCGCCGCGTCGGCCTCGACGTCGCGGCCGGCGAGGACCCGCGCCAGCAGTTCGGGAAGATTGGTGCGCTGGGCGATGGCGAGCGCGCGCGCCTGGCCGCGTCGGTCAAGCCGATCGCGCCAGGCGCGACCGGTCAGCGAGCGCTCGACCCCGAGGAAGAAACGCTCGTCGTCGGAAAGCGCGCTCGCCGCCACGGCCATGTGCTGAAATCCCCGCCGGAATCGGCCCAACTTTATCAGGGCGGGCTCGTTCTGCGCAGGCCCGGCGTGACGGGTTCACATCACGCGCATGGTCCGCCGGCCGCGGGCGCATGGCACGCGCGGCAGCCAGGCGTCAGTCGAGATGGAACTTCGCGAACTCGCGGTGCTCGGCACGCACCCTGCGCACCGTGCCGGTGACGGAGCGCATGACGACCGTATCGGTCTCGATGACGTTCTTGCCGAACTTGACGCCGTCGAGCATCGGTCCGCTGGTGACACCGGTTGCCGCGAACAGGCAATCGCCGCGCACCATGTCTTCGATCTCGTATTTCTTCTTCGGGTCCTTGATCCCCATCTGGAGCGTGCGCTCGCGCAGTTCCTCCGTGTCGATCACGAGGCGCGCCTGCATCTGTCCGCCGATGCAACGCAGCGCGGCGGCGGCCAGCACTCCCTCCGGCGCGCCGCCGATGCCGAGATAGATGTCGATGCCGGTTTTCGGCTCCGCGCAATGAATGACGCCGGCAATGTCGCCGTCGCTGATCAAGGATATCGCCGCGCCCGTCCGGCGCACGGCGGCGATGAGGTCGGCATGGCGCGGCCGGTCGAGCATGATGGCGGTGATTTCCGAGGGTTTGACCCCTTTGGCCTTCGCCAGATTGAGGATGTTCTCCTCCGCCGGCGCGTCGAGATCGACGACACCCCTGGGATAGCCGGGCCCGATCGCGATCTTCTGCATGTAGCAATCGGGCGCATGCAGAAGCGTGCCCTCGTTGGCGATGGCGATGGTCGCGATCGCACCCGGCATGTTCTTGGCGCAGAGCGTGGTGCCCTCCAGCGGATCGACGGCGATGTCGACCTTCGGCCCGCGCTTGTTGCCCACCTTCTCGCCGATGAACAGCATCGGCGCCTCGTCGATCTCGCCTTCGCCGATCACCACCGTGCCGTCGATCGGCAATTTGTTGAGCTCGCGCCGCATGGCGTCGACCGCTGCCTGATCGGAAGCCTTGTCCTTGCCGTGCCCGCGCAGGCGCGCGGATGCCACCGCCGCGCGCTCGGTCACGCGCACGATTTCCAGCGTAAGGATGCGTTCGATGGCAAATTCGGGCTGGACGGTGATCGTGACCATGGTGTCCCCTCGCTCCTCGTGCCGCGGCGCGGGTCAGTTCTTCTCGATCCGGATCACCTGCGGCTGTCCGGAGATCACCCTATCTCGCCCCACCGCCGCAAGGGCTTTGCGCACGGCGTCCTCGGTCGTCGCATAGGTGATGAGGATGACGGGAACGGCTCCCTCCGCCGCTTCGCCGACCGGTTCCCCGGTGGGGTGGCGCTGCACGATGGATTCGATCGAAATCCTCTGTTCCGCAAGCCGCCTGGCGATCGCGGCCGCGGTCCCCGGCCTGTCGCGTGCCAGCAGGCGGATGTAATAGCCGCCTTCATGTCGCTGCATCGGCGCTTTCCTGACCGCGGCCAGCCTTCCCGCAGGTCGACCGAAGGGCGCAACGCGCAGCCCGCGGGCGATATCGACGATGTCGGACAGCACGGCGGAGGCCGTGGCCGGGCCGCCCGCTCCGGGACCGACCAGGGTCAGCGGATCCAGACCCTCGGCGTCAACGGTCACCGCATTGGTCACGCCCATGACCTGGGCGATGGCGCTGTCCTTGCGCACCATGGTGGGATGCACGCGCTGCTCGATGCCCTTCGGCGTGCGCAGAGCCACGCCGAGCAGCTTGACGCGATAGCCGAGCTCGTCCGCGGCGGTCAGATCGGCAGGCTGGATCGAGGAGATCCCCTCGACAAAGACCGCGCCCGCGTCGACCTTGGTGCCGAAGGCGAGCGCGGCCAGGATCGACAATTTCTGCGCCGCATCGTGTCCGTCGATGTCGAAGGTCGGATCGGCCTCCGCATAGCCAAGGCGCTGCGCCTCCTTCAGGCACTCGGCGAACGGCAGACGCGCCTGCTCCATCCGCGTCAGGATGTAGTTGCAGGTGCCGTTGAAAATGCCGTAGACGCGCGTGATCCGATTGCCGGCAAGGCCCTCGCGCAGGGTCTTCACGATCGGAATCGCCGCGGCAATGGCGGCCTCGAAATTGAGCGCGACGCCGCTCTTCTCGGCGAGCAGCGCGAGTCGGATGCCGTGGGCGGAGAGCAGAGCCTTGTTGGCCGTCACGACCGACTTGCCGGCCGCGAGCGCGGCCTCCACCGCGGCCTTGGCCGGGTCGCCCGCCCCTCCCATCAACTCGACGAAAACATCGATCGCCTCGTCGCGCGCGAGCGCGACGGGATCGTCGCACCAGCGGATGCGGCCAAGCTCGACGCCGCGATCCTTGCGTCTGGACCGGGCCGAAACGGCGACGACCTCGATCTCGCGCTCGCAGCGTGCGGCGATCTCGCTGCGCTCGCGCCGGATCTGCGCGACCAGGGCGGCACCCACGGTACCCAGGCCGGCAACGCCAACTCTCAGCGGCTGTGCCATGGACGCGACCGATCCGTGATGCGACGTCAGCGCCGCGTCGCGAGCGGGACGACGTTATGCAGTTGCGCCGGCGCGTTCTCGAGGAAGCGGCGGACATTGCGCGCCGCCTGGCGGATGCGCTGCTCGTTCTCGACCAGCGCGATGCGAACGAAACCTTCGCCATATTCGCCGAAGCCGAGGCCGGGTGAGACGGCGATCTCCGCCTTCTCCACCAGCAGCTTGGCGAAGGCGACGCTGCCCAGGCTCTTGAAGGCATCGGGGATCGGCGCCCAGGCAAACATGGAGGCGCGCGGCGACGGCACGTGCCAGCCGGCCCGGCCGAAGCTTTCCACGAGCACGTCGCGCCGCCGCTTGTAGGTCGCGCGCATTTCCTTGATGCAGTCGTCCGGGCCGTTCAGGGCCGCGGTCGCGGCGACCTGAACCGGCGTGAAGGCCCCGTAATCGAGGTAGGACTTGACGCGCGCGAGCGCGGCAATGATCCGCTCGTTGCCGACCGCAAAACCAATGCGCCATCCCGGCATCGAGAACGTCTTCGACATCGACGTGAATTCCACCGCAACGTCGATGGCGCCGGGGATCTGCAGCACCGAAGGCGGCGGATTGTCGTCGAAATAGACCTCGGCATAGGCGAGATCGGAAAGAATGAGAATGTCGTGCTTCTTCGCGAACACCACGAGGTCGCGATAGAAATCGAGGCTCGCGACATAGGCCGTGGGATTGGCCGGATAGCAGACGACGACGGCGATCGGCTTGGGGATCGAATGCACGACCGCGCGCTCGAGCGTGTGGAAGAAGCTCGGCGTCGGTTCCGACGGCACGCTGCGGATGGCCCCGCCGGCCATCAGAAAGCCGAACGCGTGGATCGGGTAGCTCGGATTGGGCACCAGCACGACGTCGCCGGGCGCCGTGATCGCCTGCGCGACATTGGCGAATCCCTCCTTGGAGCCGAGCGTCGCCACGACCTGCGTGTCGGGATTGAGCTTCACCCCGAAGCGACGTTCGTAATAGGCCGCCTGGGCCCGGCGCAGACCGGGAATCCCGCGCGAGGCGGAATAACGGTCGGTGCGCGGCTTGCCGAGCGTCTCCTTGAGCTTCTCGATCACGTGCGCGGGGGCCGGAAGATCGGGATTGCCCATGCCGAGATCGATGATGTCGGCTCCGGCATTGCGGGCGCGCGCCTTGGCCTTGTTCACCTCCTCGAAGACATAAGGCGGCAGTCGGCGGATGCGATAGAAATCTTCCATCATGTGCGACCTTCAGGCGGCGCCCGCGGCCCGCTGGCGGCGCGCCGCAGGACCGTTAACCCGGCAGGCTTTTATCATGGGTTTACGCCGGCACCAGCCTTGTCGTCCCGATCGGACCCCCCGACCGGTGCGTTCGCCGGCGCCGGCCGGTCGTCCTGGGCGCGGCGCTGCTGCCGGTCGCGCGCCGCGCTGAGCTCCTTCTCCACCTTCAATTGCTGCTCCACCGACAGGGCCGGTTCCGGCCGCGGCGGCGGCGAGTCGAAGACCGCGGGATAGTCATAGGCTGTGGCCGGCCGCGGCGGCGTGCCCGCCGGCAGGCCCATCTCCTCGGGCAGCTTGTCGATCACGGCTGCCGGCGCGCAGCCCGCGAGCAGGCCGCCGAGCCCGGCCATCCATAACGCCGCCTTGAACCCGCGCACAGCCCTCCCCCACGCCGCTCCAGCCAAGAAATTCATGCAGACTCAACAAATTGCAACACAATCTTGTTAAAGAGCCAATGTGGCCTGAGCATGGTGGCGGCGCGCCGCGGGTCAATGGGCACGCCGGTGCGCCGTCGAGCGCGTCTTGCGGGCGGGCCGGGGCCGGTCCACTTGTGGAATGGGATGAAGGCACATGCGCAAGCCGAAACAACAGCCGGTGCGACTGGTGCTCGACGGGGAGGCCGGGATACAGGCCAGGCAAGCGCCCGGCGAGGCGGCCGCCGCGGAGACGCCGGCGGAAGCCAAGTCCTCCGGCGCCGTCGATATCGAGGCGCTCGCGCGCAACCTCGCCCGGCTGGTCGAGGAAGGCGGCAAGGCATTGGCGGCCTATCTGCGGCCGCGCGAGCAGGGCAAGATCAAGGACAGCGGCGAGAATATCGTCGACGCGGTCAAAAGCATCGCGCAGGTCGCGGACTATTGGCTCTCCGACCCGCAGCGCGCCGCCGAGCTGCAGGCGAATCTGGGACGTGCCTATCTCGACCTCTGGGCCGGCATGGCCAAGCGCCTGAGCGGCGAACCGACGCGGCCGACCGTCGAGCCCCATCCGAAGGACAAGCGCTTTGCCGACCCCGAATGGTCGCAGAACACGTTCTTCGATTTTCTCAAGCAGGCCTACCTCATCGGCGCGCAATGGGCCGAGCGCCTGGTCAAGGACGCCGAGGGGGTCGAGCCGCACACGCGCGCCAAGGCCGAGTTCTACCTCCGACAGATCGTCAACGCCCTGTCGCCGTCGAATTTCGTCCTCACCAATCCGGAGCTCCTGCGCGAGACCCTGGCGTCGAACGCGGAAAACCTCGTGCGCGGCATGCGCATGCTGAGCGAAGACATCCGCGCCGGCCAGGGATATCTCAAGATCCGCCAATCCGATACGGAGGCGTTCGAGGTCGGCCGCAATCTCGCGGTCACCCGCGGCAAGGTCATATTCCAGAACGAGCTGATGCAGCTCATCCAGTACGAGGCTACGACCGCGCAGGTGCTCAGGGTGCCGTTGGTGATCGTGCCGCCCTGGATCAACAAGTTCTACATTCTCGATCTGACGCCGGAAAAATCCTTCATCAAATGGTGCGTCGATCAGGGCATCACGGTCTTCGTCATCTCCTGGGTCAATCCCGATCCTGACCTCGCCGGCAAGAGCTTCGAGCAATACATGCGCGAGGGCGTGATTGCGGCTTTCGACGCGGTCGAAGCCGCAACCGGCGAACGCAGGGTCAATGCGGTCGGCTATTGCGTCGGCGGCACGCTGCTCGCGGTCACGCTGGCCTATCTCGCGGCGCAAAGGGATGCGCGCGTGCTGTCGGCCACGCTGTTTGCGGCGCAGGTCGATTTCACCTTTGCCGGCGATCTGATGGTGTTCGTCGACGAGGAACGCATCAAGCGGCTCGAGGCGCACATGACGGAACAGGGCTATCTCGAGGCCGCGCGCATGGCGACGGCGTTCAACATGCTGCGTTCAAACGACCTGATCTGGCCGTACATCGTGAACAACTATCTGCGCGGCAGGAATCCCCATCCCTTCGACATCCTCTACTGGAATGCCGACGCCACGCGCATGCCGGCGGCCAATCATTCGTTCTATCTGCGCAATTGCTATCTCGCCAATGCGCTGACCAAGGGCGACATGGAAATCGCGGGCGTCCGCCTCGATCTGCGCAAGGTGAAACTGCCGATCTACAACCTCGCGACCCGCGAAGACCATATCGCGCCGGCAAGATCCGTCCTGTTCGGCTCGCAGTTTTTCGGCGGGCCGGTGACCTTCGTGCTGGCGGGTTCCGGACACATCGCCGGCGTCATCAATCCGCCAGCCGCGGGCAAGTACCAGTACTGGACCGGGGGAGAGCCCACGGGTTCCGACGTCGACCGGTGGCTTGCCGGGGCGAGCGAGCATCCCGGTTCATGGTGGCCGCATTGGCACGCATGGCTCGCCTCGCACGACGCACGGACCGTGCCCGCCCGAACGATCGGCGGCGGCAGGCTTGAACCCATCGAGGATGCGCCGGGATCCTACGTAAAAGTGAAGAGCTGGGTCTGAGCGCGAGAAGGCGTGGCACCCCGAGGCAGGGCCATGACCGGCCCGGCTTCTCAGGCCGAGAGCTCCACCGGCACCTTGAGATAGCGCACGCCGTTCGACTCGGCCGGCGGCAGCCTGCCGGCGCGGATATTCACCTGGATCGAGGGCAGCAACAGCAGCGGCGTCGCGAGGGTCCTGTCGCGGGCTTCGCGCATCGCGACGAATTCGTCCTCGGTGACGCCGTCATGCACATGCACGTTGCGCGCGCGTTCCTCGGCAACCGTGGTCTCCCACGCATAGTCGGCGCGGCCGGGTGCCTTGTAGTCGTGACACATGAAAAGCCGCGTCTCGGGCGGCAGCGACAGGATGCGACGGATGGAACGGTAGAGCGTGCGGGCATCGCCCCCCGGAAAGTCGGCGCGCGCGGTGCCGTAATCCGGCATGAAGAGCGTGTCGCCGACGAAGACCGCATCGCCGATCCTGTAGGACACGCAGGCCGGCGTGTGGCCGGGCGTATAGATGACCTCCGCCTCGAGCGTGCCGATAAGGAACCGCTCGCCGTCCTTGAACAAACGGTCGAATTCGCTGCCGTCGCCGGACACGTCCATGGCATTGAAGACCGGCCGGAAGATCCGCTGCACGTCGCGGATATGTTCGCCGATCGCGACCTTGGCCCCGGTCCGGAGCTTGATGTACGGCGCGCCGGAAAGATGATCGGCATGGGCGTGGGTCTCGAGCACCATGCGGATCACGAGGCCCTGCGCGGCAGCGGCCTGCAGCATCGCATCGGCCGACTCCACCGTCGCCTTGCCGCTGCGATGATCGAAATTCAGCACGGGATCGATGACGACGCCGTCTCGGGTGGCGCCGTCCCAGACGAGATAGCTTACGGTATTCGTCGCTTCGTCGAAAAAGGCGCGGATCTCCGGCTTCGCCGTGGCAGGCATGGTTTGCGCTCCATCGCTGCACAATCTCGACGCATCGGACTATCGTCCAATTATATAGCGAAATCCGTATATAATGAAATCCGGCGGGGCGTCACGGCCGTCGCCCCGAGCGCCGGCTGACGATCGCCGGCGACTGCGCCAGGATGCGCGCGCATCATGCCCGCCCCGGAAAGACCCGGTCGGCCGCAACTCAGGTCAGGAGGCCTTCATGTCGCAAGAACTGACGTGGCTCGCGCTCACCGTCATCCTCACCGGCGTGCTGTGGATTCCCTATATGGTGGACCGTTGCGCGGTGCGCGGATTGAGCGGCGCCATGGCGAACCCGTCGCGCCACGACAAGCCCCAATCGCCGTGGGCGCAGCGTCTCTATTTCGCCCACACCAATGCCGTCGAGAATCTCGCCATTTTCGCGCCTTTGGTGCTGATCCTGGACGCGCAAGGCCGTTCGACCGCAACCACCGTCGTCGCCTGCGCCGTCTATTTCTGGGCACGCGTGGCGCACGCGATCCTCTATGCGATGGGCGTGCCGGTGCTGCGCACGCTCGCCTTCGCGGTGGGTTTCCTCTGCCAGGCGGCGCTGGCGCTCGCGGTATTCGGCAGGCTCTGAACGGCCCCGGGCGCACGCGAGGGAAGCTTGCCGCGCATTGCCGCGGCGCGCGGCCGTCCGTCAAGCGCGACCCACTTGGCCACCGTTTTCGGCGTCGTATTGTAGCGGCGGGCGGCAGCAGACTTGCTCAGTCCAATGTCCACCGCCGCGCGAACCATCTCCTCTCGACCTTTCGGGGTCAGCCGGGCATTCTTGTGCGTGTCCATTCGGTCCTCCGCGAATCGCTTCTGTCTGGCGACATCAGCGTTCCCGACCAGGACCGAATGGACAACCTCCTGAAAGTTCACAGCTAGGCTGTGGGCACCGCGCGCTCGATGAGCGCGCGAAGGGAAAGCCCGCGCGGAAGGAGGCCGAAGACGCCGCCATTGCCGCCCTCGCCGAGGCGTGCCGCGCAGAACGCGTCAGCAACCGGCGTCGGCGCATGGCGCATGAGCAGCGCCGCCTGCAGCGTCTGCACGAGCTCGCGCACCAGGATGCGCGCCTGCGCCTCCTCGCCGTGCTCGGACGCGTCGAGGCGCGCGAACAGCCGCGCGGCCGACGCCGAAACCCGCGCATCGCCGCACTCGATCTCGGCGCGCAGCGTCTCGCGCGCCGCGGGCGTGCGCGCGATGGCGCGCAGCACGTCGAGGCACATCACGTTTCCCGACCCCTCCCAGATCGAATTGACCGGCGCCTCGCGATAGAGCCGCGGCAGGATGCAGTCCTCGATATAGCCGGCCCCGCCCAGCACCTCCATCGCCTCGACGATGAGACACGGCGCGCGCTTGCAGATCCAGAACTTGGCCGCGGGCGTCAGCACGCGGCGCAGCGCCTGGGCAGCCGCGTCGTCCTCGTCATAGGCGCGGGCGAGGCGCAGCGCGAGCACGGTCGCCGCCTCGCACTCGAGCGCAAGATCGGCCAGCACGTTCTCCATGAGCGGCTGGTCGACGAGCTTCCGCTGAAACGCGACGCGGTGGCGGGCATGATGGACGGCCTGGGCCACCGCCTGCCGCATGAGACCGGCGGAGCCGATGCAGCAGTCGAGCCGCGTGTAGTTGCCCATCTCAATGATGGTCGGGATGCCCCGCCCTTCCTCGCCGACGAGCTCGGCATGGGCGCCTTCGAATTCGACCTCGCTCGAGGCGTTCGACCGATTGCCGAGCTTGTCCTTCAGCCGGTTGATCCGCAGCGCGTTGCGCGACCCATCGGGCCGGAAGCGCGGCATCAGGAAGCAACTGAGGCCCGTCGCCGATCGGGCGAGAACGAGGAAGGCGTCGCACATCGGCGCCGACATGAACCATTTGTGGCCGTAAAGGCGATACGCGCCGTTGCCGTCGGGCTCGGCGCGCGTCGCGTTGGTGCGCAGGTCCGAGCCGCCCTGGTTCTCGGTCATGCCCATGCCGATGAGAACGCCCTGCTTTTGCCGGGCCGGAACAAAGCGGGCGTCATAGCGGGGCGTGCAGATGCGCGGCAGCCATTCGTCCGCGAGCGCGGGAGCCTGCCGCAAGGTCGGCACCGCGCCGTAGGTCATGGCGATCGGACAGTAGACGCCGCTCTCGATCTGCGTGAGCATGTAGGTGCCGGCCGCGCGCGCGACATGCGCGCCTTTGCGCGGGTGCGCCCAGGGGCTTGAATGCAGACCCGCTTCGCAGGCGATGGTCAGCAGCGCATGCCAGGCGGGATGGAATTCGACCTCGTCGAGGCGGTGGCCGTAGCGGTCGAAGCTCCTGAGCACCGGCGGGTTGCGGTTGGCGGCATAGCCGAGCGCCACGGTCTCCGGCGATCCGAACCGGGCCCCGAGCGCCGTGAGCGCGGCCGCGGCCCAGCCCGCACCTTCCCGCTCGACCGCCTCGCGCAGCACGACGTCGCCGGTGAAGAGGTTGTAGGGCTCAAGCGGCGGCGGCTGATTGGCGACTTCGATCATGGCGCTCCCCGTCGGTCCGAAAAGAGAGCGCCAGTATAGAGCCGATCGCGGTCAGGCCGTCATATCGACCCGTCCTTGCGAGCCCGACCGACAATTGTCCGCCGTCCTTGCGAGCCCGAGCGACAATTGTCCCCCGTCATTGCGAGCCCGAGCGAAGCGAGGGCGAAGCAATCCAGAGCGGGCGCGCCTCTGCCGTGGACTCTGGATTGCTTCGGCGGCTTCGCCGCCTCGCAACGACGGTGGAAACGCCTCCCCGTCATTGCGAGCGCGAGCGCCGAGCGAGCGCGAAGCAATCCAGAAACGGCGCGGCAACGCGGTACGCCCCCCGCCCATCCCGTGCGGCGCCGCCCGCCTGGATTGCGTCGGCGGCTTCGCCGCCTCGCAATGACGGTGGACGGGGCGGTGCCCTCGCCTCCCGCCCACGACTCGAGGGCCGGCCGCGCCACCCATCGCGGCCTCATGGAAACAGCGCGATCTGCTCGAGGCCCATGGTCTCCGGCCAGCCCATCACCAGGTTCATATTCTGGATCGCCTGGCCGGAGGCGCCCTTGACCAGATTGTCGAGCGCCGAAACGATGATGGCGCGGCCGGGAATGCGATCATTGGCCACGCCGATGAAGGTCATGTTGGAGCCGCGGACGTGCCGCGTGTGCGGCGTCTCGCCGAACGGCAGGACGTGCACGAAGGGCTCCTTCATGTAGAACTTTAAAAGTATTGCATGAAGATCCTCGGGCCGCCGGCCGCGACGCCCGCGCACGTAGATGGTGGAGAGAATGCCGCGGTTCATCGGCACGAGATGCGGGGTGAAGGTGACAATCACCTCCCGCCCGGCCGCGAGCGAGAACTCCTGGTCGAGCTCCGCCATGTGCCGATGTCGGCCCACGCCGTAGGCGTTGAATCCCTCGGCCACTTCCGAGAACAGCATCGCCTCCTTCGCCGCCCGACCGGCGCCGGTCATGCCCGATTTCGCATCGATCACGATCTCGTCGAGATCGATCGCCTTTTCCCGGAGGAGCGGGATCAGCGGCAGCTGCGCGCAGGTCGTGTAGCAGCCGGGATTGGCGACTAGGCGTGCCTTCCTGATCGCGCGGCGGTGGATTTCGGCCAGACCATAGACCGCCTCCTTCTGCAGCTCGGGTGCATGGTGCTCGTGGCCGTACCATCGCGCGTAAGCCGCGACATCGCGCAGCCTGAAATCCGCCGACAGGTCGATCACTCTGGTCGCGGGCGCGCGCGCGAGCAGGTCCTTGACCACCTTCTGCGTGGTGGCATGGGGCAAGGCGCAGAAGGCAAGGTCGAGCCCCGCCGCCGCCCAATCGACGTCCGCGATCGCCACGAGACGCGGCAGTTGCGCGAAGGGGGAAAACTGGGGGAACACCTCGCGCAGGGATTTGCCGGCACTGCGCTCGGCGGTGAGCAGCACGATCTCGACGCGCGGATGGCGCAGCAACAGCCGCACCAGTTCGCCGCCGGTATAGCCGGAGGCGCCGAGCACGCCGATTTTCGCTTTCGCAGCCATGGGTCGATCCTTATCGCGAGACCATCGAAACCGGGCCGCGGCAGCGCCGCGGCGGCTAAGATGTTGTCGGGAAAGACGATTGCCGCGGGGCCTGGTCCGGCGGCACGGGGTTGACGACTAGCGGTGCGTCCGTGCCTCGGGGAGGGCACGGCGAAAGCGGCATGACCATGCGGCGACCGTCGTCATGGGCCGCGGGTATAGGCGGCTAGTCGCTCCCCGTCAACCGCGGCGCCTCGACCGGGCGGCCGCGCAACGGCAACGGCTGTTCGTTCAGCATCGCCCGGACGACGATCTCGCGCGCGAACCCCGCGTCGATGTTGCGGGCCGCCAGCATGTCCCTGCACTCGGCAACGATCAGATCCGCGTCCTGCATCATCTTGAGCCGCTTGAATCGATCCTGGTGGCTGATCCCCATGCTGGCGCCGACGATGTCCAGAATATTGACGATGCGGAACGGCCAGTCGCGCTCATGCGCGCACAGCTCGCGGTGATCGACGTGGTAGACGGCGACAAGCGCGTCGATGCCGGCCGCGGCGGCGGCTTCGAGTTCCGCCTTCTGCAGCGAACGCTTGTATTCGGGCAGGGCGTTCAGCGAATTGCTCATCAGGCCGACCGCCGGCTGCGCGAGTTCGACGAGCTCGATCCCCGGCACCATCGCAAGCAGCGCGGTCGCCGCCTCCACCACGCCCTTGATGCCGGGATGCTTGTGCAGGGCCACGCGCAGGGGAACCGGGTGCTTGAGCAGCGGTCGCAACTGCGCGAAGCGCGACTGCAGGAACAGCATGAAAGGCGTCATCTCGAACGGGCGCGCGCCCGTCATCCTCTCGACGGCGGGAAGGGTCGTCTCGGTGAACTGCTGATGGCAGCTCGCGCACCAGGAAATCACGCCGGTCTTGCCTTCGGCGAGCTTGGCGAGCGAGCTCAGGGCCTGGCGGCCGGACACCTCCGTGTCGCCGGCGCGCAATTGGATGATGCCGCAGCAATGCGCGGGGCCGCCCATCACGCGGTAGGTCACGCCGAGCGCGTCCATGATGTCGAGCGCGGTGAGCGCGATGTGCGGCGTCTTGAGCACGTTGCAACCGGTATAGAAGACGAAATCGGGCCGCTCGCCGGCGCCGGCCGCCGATCCCGCCGCGAGGCGCGCGGATGCGAGCTGGCCGAGGCGGGCGAGATCGTGGTCCGAAAGCTGCATGCGCGCGAGAATGTTGACGCCGTCGGCGACCGCCCGGAAGTTGTCGACGCCGGTCTTGCGCCGTTCACGCGGCGCGACGTCGCGCTTGGCAAGGGCAACGCGCGCCATCGCCAGAAGGAAACGCGGATTGAGGCCTTCGGGGCATGCGGTGATGCAGTCGCCGGTGAGCACGCAGCCTTTGGCCCAGGCCTGGGCCGCGGCGGGCCCCCTGCCCGTCCGCAGGATGTCGATGACCCCGGCCATCACCTCCTTCGGCGCGGCCGTCTCGACGCCCGCCGGCGCGGTGACGGGGCAGGCCTCCACGCATTTGCCGCAGCGCGTGCATGCATCGATCATGTCCGCCGCGCGTGCGGAGAGAGCGGATTCGAATGCGGTCTCGACCATGCGCCGTCCGCCTCAAGCCGTTGCCGACCTTACCGCAGCGACGGGCGATCCGCCAGCCGGCGCACGAAGGCCGCCCCGCACCGTTTCATATTCGCTTCCGTGAATTTTCCGCCACGAGCCCCCCGGATAGGCGAATAGGGAGCGCTTGGTTAAGCTCCGCGGCGCCGATCGTCCGGATTGCCACCGGGA
>Ga0209810_1002701_pt1 | contig 20474 bp, 21 predicted proteins | sample Coa_R1_7_FD_187159 | JGI IMG/M metagenome (GOLD analysis project Ga0209810, IMG submission 187159) | Surface soil microbial communities from Centralia Pennsylvania, which are recovering from an underground coalmine fire - Coalmine... | ecosystem: Environmental > Terrestrial > Soil > Unclassified... | reverse complement strand
CTTGATCCGCTGCCCGTAGGCGTTGACGAAGGCGTGCCGGAACACCGGCACGAAATAGTAGTTGTCCAGGATTTCCTTCTGGATGTCGTAGGCGAGCTGCTGCCGTTCCTTGGGATCGAACGACGACAGGTACTTCGCGAACTTGTCGTCGAGTTCCTTGATGCAGAAGAAATCCTTGGACTGGAAGCCGCCGCACTTGAACATGCCGTCGTACCAGTTCGACCAGGTGCCGCCGATGCGGGTGGCATTGAGGATGATCTGCGTGCCCGGCCACTGCGACAGGCCGGTCTCGATCTTCTTCAGGAAGACGCCGCGCTCCATCGTCTGGTTTTTCGCGCGGATGCCGATCGCCTGCAGCTGCGAGACGATGCGTTCGCCGCGCGAATAGTAGTTCGGCACCGGCGTGACCCAATCGACGGCAAAGCCGTTCGGGTAGCCGGCGTCGGCCAGCAGCTGCTTGGCCTTGGCGATGTCGTGCGGCCATTTCGGCCAGGGCATGCCGTATTCGACATCGTCGTTGATCCAATTGCCGTCGGTGACGCCCATGCCGTCGCATTCGGCCTGGTTCATCGCGTCGCGGTCGATCGCGAGCGATATCGCCTCGCGCACGCGCTTGTCGTGGAACGGGCTTTTCGGGTTCGTGAAGCCGGGGAATTCGAGCCACCAATTCGCCGACAGCACCGGCGCCAGGGTCAGCTTCGGGTTGCTTTTGACGCGGGCGATCAGCTCGCCCGGCACGAAGTACATGATGTCGGCCTCGCCGCGCTCCAGCATCGCGACGCGCGTCGCCGCTTCCGGGACGGCCTTGATCGTGAACTCCTTGATGTGGACCGGCCGGTAATAGCCGTCGAACGCCTCAAAATCGAGCTGAATGCCCGGCTGCTGCGAGACGAGCCTATAGGGGCCGGCGCCGACCGGTTTCTGCATGAATCCATCCTGTCCGACCTTCTCGTAATATTTCGCCGGCACGACCCACGCCGCACCGCACACGTTCGAGGTGCCCATCAGGATCGGAAAATCGAGAAACGGCTCGGTGAAGTGAAACGTCAGCGTGCGGTCGCCGGTGATTTCGATCCCTTGGGTACGCTTGCCGAGCACGTCCTTCCAGGCACCGCGGTAGTGTTCGAAGCTCCATTTCACGTCCTGCGGCGTCACCGGCGAACCGTCGTGAAACTTGAGCCCCTGGCGCAGCTGGAACGTCGCGCTCTTGGCGTCCTCGGCGAAGTCGAATTTGTCGGCGAGCGCCAGGTGGTCCCATTTCTGGTCGCGGAAGTTTTTCACCAGCGCGTCGTGCAGCGCGTTGATGAAATTGTCGGGAGTTGCGGTGCCGTCATGCTGCTGCGGATCGAGCCAGCGGGCGGCGATGTTGGTGTGCCACGCCAGCGTCATCTTGCCTTGCGGCGCGGCCGCATCCGCGGCCCGCGCGCCGCGCACGAACGGCGTCGGCAAGGCCAAAGTGACCGCCGCGCTCTGCAGCAGGCTCCGCCGTGTCAGCCGCAGTCTCCCCATCGTTCTCTCCCGTCTTTGTTATGGTTGCCGGCGTCCTCTAGGCTTTCAGCTGGATGTCCTCCCACGGGTAGGCGTAGCCGGTGCTGATGAAGCTCGGAAACACGTCCTGCCATTTTGCGGCCTTAATGCGCGGACCGATCGCGTTCATGAAGGCGTGCCGGAACACCGGCACGAAATAGTAGTTTTCCAGGATCGCGCGCTGAATCTCCTCGGCCAGCGCCTTGCGCTCGGCCACCTGGTCGGAGGCGAGATACTGCGCGTACTTGTCGTCGAGATCCTTGACGCAGATGGCGTCGGCCGAGAGCAGGCCGCCGCATTTGAACACCGCTTCGTACCAGTTGGCCCAGCTGGCGCCGATGCGGGCGCCGGCGAAGATGATGTTGATCCCAGGCCATTGCTTCATTCCGGCCTGGCGGCGTTTCGTATAGGTCGCGCGCTCCAGGGTCTGCAATTTGCCGCGAATGCCGATCGCCTGAAGCTGCGACAACACCCGCTCGCCGCGCGAAAAATAGGGCGGCGCCGGAGTCAGCCAATCGATCGCGAAGCCGTCGGGATAGCCGGCCTCGGCCATCAGCTGCTTGGCCTTGCCGACGTCGTGCGGCCATTTCGGCCAGTCCATGCCGAACTGGACGTCGTCGTTGATCCAGTTGCCGTCGACCCGGCCTAGCCCGGCGCATTCCGCCTGGTTGATGGCGTCGCGGTCGAGCGCGAGGCTCACCGCCTCGCGCACGCGCTTGTCGTGGAACGGGTTCTTCGGATCCTGGAAGCCGGGAAATTCGAGCCAGAAGTTCCCCGACAAGACCGGGGCCAGCGTCAGTTTCGGGTTGTCGCGCACGCGCGCGACCATTTCGCCGGGCACGTCGTAGATGATGTCGGCCTCGGCGCGTTCGAGCATCGCGAGGCGGGTCGCGGCGTCCGGCACGGCGCGGATCGTGAAGTGCTTGACGTGCACCGGCCGGTAGTAGCCGTCGAAGGCCCCGAATTCGAGTTCGGTGCCGGGTTGCTGCGCGACCAGCCGATAGGGGCCGGCGCCGACCGGGCGCTGCGCAAAGCCGTCCTGGCCGACCTTCTCATAGTATTTCGCGGGCACGATCCAGCCGGCGCCGCACACATTGGCGGTGCCCATCAGGCGCGGAAAGTCGAGGAAGGGCGTCTTGAACTCGAAACGCACCGTGCGCTGGTCGGCGACGGCAACACGTTCGGTGCGGTCGTGCAGCACCTGCGCCCAGGCCCCGTGATAGTGCTCGTAGCTCCACTTCACGTCGTCCGGCGTCACCGCCGAGCCGTCGTGGAACTTGATGCCGTCGCGGAGCCGGAAGACCGCGCTCCTGGCGTCCTCGGCGAACTCGAATTGGTCTGCCAGCGCCAGGTGATCGTATTTCTTGTCGCGGAAGTTCTTGATCAGCGCGTCATCGACGACGTTGAGGAAGTTGTCGGGCGTGGCGCCGCCGTCATGCTGCAACGGGTCGAGCCAGCGCGGCGCGATGTTAGTGTGCCAGGCCAGCACCATCTTCCCTTCCGGCACAGCACGATCGGCCGCGCCCGCCCGTCGCACGAACGGCCCGGCAGCCAACCCGCCGGCGGCGAATGCTGCCGTTTCGAGAATACGCCGTCGCGTCAGCCTCCCGACCGTCATGGCGCCCGCTCCCTGTTCAAGAGGCTCTCTTTTTTACGAGCCTTGCGACATTTGTAGATCAGCTATGCACAGAAGTCTCCCCCTCTGATTCGCCCCTCGCTGCGCTGTGATGAGCCGGGGGCGGGGGACGCTAGAACTTGAAGGTCAGGTTGGCGTCGAGAAAGGTCGTCGCGCGGCCGCCGGCGGCGCGGATCGCGGCGCCGGGGACGAACCAGCCGAGTTCGAATTGCGTCAGGACATGCGGCGTGATCGTCCAGTTCACCCGCAGATCGAGCTGGCGCCCGATCACCCGACCGGGGGTCAGCACCGTCACCGCGTAATTGTTCTGCCCGTTGCCGCCCGGCCAAGGCGCGCCGGTGTAGATCGCGTCCGACTGCGAATAGCGCCACAGGAACGAGTAATAGAGCTCTGCCTTGACCGAGGGCGCCGGCTTGACTTCGATGCGGGGGGCAAAGTCGTAGAAGTTCGTCGGCGAGAATTCATTGTTCGGCGCATAATACTGCGTGTTGGGATACATCGGCTGGTAGGTGTGCAGGACGCCGCCGCCGGCCCCGCCCGAGGCGGCATCGACGTGCGCGCCGATGCGCGGTTTCCACAGCAGACCGTGAAAGGTGTAGCCGGTGTCGGCGTTGAAGGCGAAGGCGGCGACCCTGTCGCCGGCATAGCTGCCGGTTTGCCACGCGCCCTGCCAGTCGTAGTCGGCGTCGCCGATCTCGCCATAAAGGCGCAGCCCGATCGTGTCGCGATGGTCCTGGCTGCTGACGAACCCGGCGCCGGTGGCGGCGACGATCCTGGCGCCGGTCAGGAAGGCGCGGTCGTCGTAAAGGCCCGATCCTCTGCCGTTGGCGAATGGCGCCGAGCGCCAGCCGAAATAGAACGCATCGACGGAGGTTTTCGCCTCGTGTCCAAAAAGCGCCGTCTTCGGCAGATCGTAGCTGCCATAGACGCCCCACAGATTGGTGTGGGAATTCTCCTTGTCCTGCAGCCAGCCGTTGACGAAATCGACCTTGTCGAAGGCGAAGGCGTCGATCCGCGCAAATCCCCAGTCGCGATACGCCCGGAACCCGTCGAATACCGGCGACGGCAGGTTCGTCGATAAGTTCGCCCGCACCTGCAGATCGTTGCCGAAGTAAATCTGCTGACGCCCCGCCCGCACTCCCGTCTTCGTATCGGCGCCCGTCCGCGACAGTTCGGCGAACGCGTTGACGACGGCCAGGTCGTTGCGCTGGTTGCCCGGGATGGGGTTGCCGGCGTTGTGTCCGGTCTGCTGGCCGCGATAGAGGTCGGCGTAGAAGCGCAGGTTGGGGCCGAGATGCAAATCCGCCCCGAGCGCGTAGCGCTGCTTGTAGAGCTGGTTTGTGGCCGTCCCCACGGCGGGGGTGAAGGCCGGTTTGCCTCCCGGCTTCGGTACCGTCGCGGCGGTGGCGATCGCGAGGTTCTTGTGGTCGGTATTGTCGTAGCGAAAGCGGACTTCGCCGTTCAGCGTCAGGTAGATGTCGCCGTCGCGGCTGAGCGGAATGTATTTGAGCGGGTCGAACGGGTCGGTGGCGAGGGCCGGGTTGCGCAGATAGCTCCAGTCCTCCTCATAGCGCTCGACATAGGAATTGCCGCCGCCTGGCCCCTTGCCTTTGTAGAAGGATGGGTTGGTGAGTGCCCCGCCCGCTGCGAGGGTGTGCGCCGTGGGCAGTTCCGGGCTCTGCTGCGCCCAGGCAGGCGCGACCGCGAAGAGGATCGCCGCCGCCGCGATTGCGCCGCCGGCCCCAGGGCCGCCCGCGCCCGCCGCCGGGCGTGCGATGGCCCGTTTGCCTCCCGCCATCCTTCCCTGCCCGGCTGCGCATCGGCTTTCGCCGTTCAACCCGGACGATCTTGCCCGGTATCGGTCCTGTCGCTCAAGCGCGTGTCGCCCGCCGGCCGCTCGCGCAACGGCACCTCCTTCAGAAACCAGGAGAGGACGAAGGCAAGGACGGCGATGCCGGCCGCGACGGCGAAGACCGGGTGCAACGCCGCCGTGAACGCGGCGAGATAGGCGCTGCGCGCGGCGCCGGGCAACGCGGCGATGGCGGCCGGCTCGCCCGCCGGAGGCAGCCCGCCGCCGAACGACGCAAGGTCGAGATGCCGCGTCAGCCCCGCCGTGAAGATCGCGCCGAACAACGCCACCCCGACGGAGCCGCCGATCGAGCGGAACAGGGTCGCGCCGGCGGTGGCGACGCCGAGATCCGCGTAATCGACGGCGTTCTGCACCGCCAGCACCAGGACCTGCATGACCATCCCGAGGCCGAGGCCGAGCACCAGCATGTACAGCGAGGCGGACGATGGCGGGCTGTCGACCCCGAGCGTCGCCAACAAGGCGAGGCCGCCGCTCATGACGGCGGTCCCGGCGATCGGGAACGGGCGGTAGCGGCCGATGCGGCTGATGATGCGACCGCTGGCGATCGAGGTGAGGAGCACGCCGCCCATCATCGGCGTCAGCTCGAGGCCGGCCGTTGCCGGGCTCACCGCCCGCACCACCTGGAGGTAGACCGGCATGTAGGTGATCGAGCCGAACATCGCCAGTCCGACGATGAAGCCGAGCGCGCAGCACACCGCGAAGACCCGGTTCTTGAACAGGCGCAGCGGCAGGATCGGCTCGCTCGCGAGACGCTCGGCGGCGAGAAAGCCGGCAAGCGCCGCGGCCGTCGCCGCTCCTAACCCGAGCGCGGCCGGCGATGTCCACGCGAGAGTCTGGCCGCCGAAGCTCGTCAGCAGCACGATCGCCGTCAGGAAAACGGCGAGAAGCGCCGCGCCCGGCACATCGATGCTCGGGCGCCGCTCCAGGCGCGGCGGCGTGAACGCCGAACCGATGACGGCGACCGCGACGAGCCCGAGCGGCAGGTTGATGTAGAAGATCCAGCGCCAGCTCAGCTGCTCGACGAAGAAGCCGCCGATCAGCGGCCCGACAACTGTCGCGACGCCGAACACGCCGCCGAAAATGCCCTGGTAGCGGCCGCGCTCGCGCGGCGGAATGATGTCGCCGACGACCGCCATCGTCGTGACCATCAGGCCGCCGCCACCCAACCCCTGGATGCCGCGGAACAGGATCAGCTGCAGCATCGACTGGCTGAGGCCGCACAGGGCCGAGCCGGCGAGGAACAGCACGATGCCGGCCTGCAACACGATCTTGCGCCCGAACAGGTCGCCGAGCTTGCCGTAGAGCGGCGTCACGATCGTCGTAGCCAGCATGTAGGACGTGACGATCCACGACAGGTGCGCGAGACCGCCGAACTCGCCGGCAATCGTCGGCAGCGCCGTCGAGACGATCGTCTGGTCGAGCGCCGCGAGCAGCATGACGAGCATCAGCGCGGCAAAGATCGCCCGTATCGGCGGCTTTCGATCGTTCGGCACGGCAGCTCCGTCGGCAGCCGCGTCGTCCGGGGCGGGCGCGGCGCCGCCCAGACGAGAACGGCCGCTCCGCCGAAAGATGCCGCCGCAAACGGGATGGCCGACCCGCGCGGGAGGCATCGGTATGTGCTCTAGCTATTTCCCGATCCGAGGCACAAGTAAGACCCATACGAGCGAGGAAGGACACTCGGATGAGACATTTGTTGATCGCCGCGACCGCGGCCCTCACGACGGCCGCCTTCATCGGCCCCGTCCAGGCGCAGGTTTATGCGGCGCCGCCTGCCGCCCCGCCGCCCACCGCCTATTACGGCAGCACCTACAGCTATCCGTTTCCCGCGCCGACCCCGGAGGACGCCTACCGCCAGGGCCTCATCAACCGCTGGCAACTCGAGCAGTATGCCGGACCGCTCCCGCCGGCATTGCAAGGGCCCAGCGCCAACGGCGACAAAGGCGGCAGCAACGGCGGCGGCGGCAGGGAATGAGCCGTCCACGACCCATTTGCCCGGCACCGCGAAACGTTCCGCTTACACTAGTCCACATATGAAATCGTGGTGCCGGGTGAGGGATTCGAACCCCCGACCTTCGGTTTACAAAACCGCTGCACTACCACTGTGCTAACCCGGCTCCGTTGCCCACCAAATTGCCCACGACCCTAATGGCTTGACGATAGCACGAAACGCGGCGTCTAGCTTGGCTGCGGCGTCTTCGTGCACCCGTTTCGCTGACAGGGCTGTTGCGTCAGGGATTGAGGCTGTAGCGGCTCCCGGTCGGCGCCGGCGCAAAGGAGGGTATCGTCCCCTGTCGGACGCCGAGCCTCAACGTCGCTTAAGGCGTAGCGGGGCGCCCTGCCAATGCTTCCTCAATCAGGCGATCGATTTCAGCCTCATCGGCGGTGTCGGCAGTTGCCCGCGAGGCTAAGGCTTCCGACTGTTGTGCGAGGGTCAAGTATAAATCCCTGTCCGCAGCACGTTTGCATGCGGCCGCAAGAGCACGAAGCCGCGCCGCACGTTCCCGGTAGCGAGTTGCGTAATCTCCCGCTTGGTATGTCATTGATTGATCTACCTCCCCAAGGCAAATCAACAGAAGCTCAGGCCCCACTCTCAGCGCCAAGCCTCCGCTCAAGGAACGACTGAAGAAGGAAGATTGTTCCTGCTCTGGGAACATGACCATGCACGAAGCCAACTATTACCGACAACAGGGCCGGCGCGCTCGGCGGCTGAGCAGCGAGATTTTGAATAAGGAGATTGCCGAATTACTGAGGCGGGTAGCACAGGATTACGATGAGCTTGCCGAAGACATAGACGCTGGGGCCATCGAGGTAAGGCATCCTGAACTGATGCCTCAAAGCCGCGGGGGATAGGGCCCCACGGGGTTGCCAGCGGCGCCGCCACATGGCACGCTTCCGATAGAACGAAGAAGGAACATGTCGATGGTCGCTCCGTCCCGTCGCATTATCCAGAATGCCGAGCGCCGGTTCCCGTGCCGCGTCGTGGTCGCGGTGCCGCCGGGCGGCTTCGGCCAGCAACTCGGCTTGATCTTCGGTTGGCTGGATCAGAATTGCGGAGCCGATGGCTGGGCGACAGCACCGGCCGGGCGCGGCGTCGTCAACGACGCGATGGCGATTTACTTCCGGGACGCAACGATGGCGAGCGCCTTTGTGAACCGCTGGTGCCTCGGCTACCGCGTCGAGCCGGCCGATGGCTGCTACCGGATGCGGGAGGATCAGCCGAAGCCGCGAGTGCCGGCGCCGCTTCACAAGACGCCGTAGGCACTGGGCCGCTAGACTACGCGCGGCACGTTCGCACGCGGGTCGCTACCTCGGCAGGGGCACAACCGACCGTATTCCGGCCTCAGCCGCGGCCGACGGTTCTACCGCCAGCTTCTCCTCGTCGGCGATAGCCCGATCAATCGCCTCAATTCGCTCTTGCAGAGCCTGGATCGAACGCGCTGCCTGCACCTCGTCGGACCCCGGCCTGGCGCCTTCGGCTGCGGCCTTTCGGCGTGCCTCAACGAGCTTCCTGCGAAGTCTTCGCAGATCGTCTAGCGCAGCCACGCTGCCCACCCCAGCCAGAAACACTGACGGATTTGTAGGCTGTTAACCCTTACCGGCGGCCTAACCAGAGGGATGTTCAGGCCTGATCCAGCCAATGCCGATACCGCTGCTAGGACCTCGGTTGCCGGCTCGCCCTCAGGTGCCGAGTGCGGCAGCTACGGCCGTCAGGAGTTCGTGAGGCCGAAGCGGTTTGAGCAAGATCGTGTATTGGGACATATCAACGCCGGGCGCATCATTATGAACGTCGAAGGCGTACCCGGTGATTATGAGGGCCGGAATACCCTTCTCCGTTGCCCCGTCGGTGAGCTCCAAGACGGAAGATTGGCCGATCAATAGCCCAATGGCGCGATTGCTAGCGGACCGAGCCGCGTCCTGATTTGCGGGAGAGGCCCCAGACCAAAGCGACGATGACTGTGACGGCGAAGGCCGCCGGCCAGAAGCCCAAAATGATGGCGAAGCCGGCGGCAATGGCCGCAGCGGCGACGATCAGCAGCAGCAGAATCAGTACCGGCCGCGGGTTTTGCATGCCTGCGGTTTGCGGCGCATCCTCATAAAGATTGGTTAAATCCTCCGCCGTTGCGGACCCGACCCGCCGGAAAAGGATCAGCCGGGCATCTCGTTGCGCGGCCGCATGTCAGACAGCCTTAACCTCATTGCCGAGCCGTCGATGAACTCGAACCCCCTCGCCTGGTTCAGCGTATGCAGCCGCCGCCCCGGCCAATCGGAGCCAGGTCGAAGAACTTTGCGAACCGCCTGATCATATCCTTTGCAATCGAGCCGGGTCACTTCCGCGAGGCCGAGCGCGGCGCCATAGGCGCGGCGGCAATCCTGCACCGGGCGCCAAAGCCGACCGTTCCGGACGATCATGCGACCGGCTGGGCGGGCGCAGGATCGATCCAGGAGCACCGGGTTTTTTGGATGCGCCCGCCAAGGGCCGAGCAGGCGTGGCGCCAAGAATACATGCAGCGCCGCCGAAACCGCGCCGTCGCCGACGGTCGCGAACATCCAGAACCGTCCATCGTAAAACACGATTGTCGCGTCGCTCGCCTCGATGCCGCGCAACAGGTCGGTCTCCCTTCTCCAGCGATGGGGGAACGGATCGGCGCGATAGATCGAGACGGCGCCGCTGGCGGAGCTTTCCGGCACCATCCAAACCTCGCCCTCGTCCTCGATCAGGAAAGGATAGGAGAGATGCCAGGGCTCCTCGAGAACGGTAAAAGCCGCACCAACGGGGCCCGCGGGTCCGAAGGCGATCGCCGAGATCGCCCCCTTGCCGCGACGATGATCGAAGTCTTCGAAAAAGACATGCATCGTCCGGTCCCGCGAGATCGGAAAGGGATCGGCAAAGAAGCGGAACCGCGGGTTCGGCAACGTCTGCCAGCGCACCCCCCCGAGGTCGTGCCTCTCCCAGACGCCATCGCCGTCGCCGACGAACCGCCACCCAATATGCCAATGCGGCGAGTAGAAGCACAGCCGGTACGCCGCCTTCGCCGCGAGGTACAGGGGGTTCTTCACGGAGCCATTCGCGCACCACAGTGTATACAACAGAGAAGGCGATGACGATAACAGCAGTCCCGTTCCGAATTTGGAAGCTGTTCTCAAATATCATTGAGCAGAAATTTGAAAATTGCACATATCGCGCCACATGCCGACGCTAGCGGCAACGGCGTCGTCAATGTGGCGGTAGATTTGGCGTGCGCGCAAGCCACGCTCGGCCACGAAATCGCGTTTCTGAGCCCTGGAGGCTCCCTCGTCAAAGTGCTTGAGTGCAATTCTGTAACGTACGCTGAAATCCCGAAAAGCATGATCGGCATTACTCCTGTTGTTTACGGGCATTTGCGCAAGTTCTTCATTCAGTTCAAACCGGATGTCGTGCATGCCCATATGGTCCCAGGCGCGCTGCTCGCCCGCTTGCTGCGCCGCACGGGGCCTTTCCGGCTGGTCACGAGCGTTCATAACGCGCCGCGGTTGCACACGCGGCTGATGGGGAGCGGTGACGTCATCATTTGCGTCAGCGAGGCTTTGGCCGCGGCGATGTGCCGGCAGGGCATCCCCGCACGCAAGGTCCGCGTCGTGCATAACGGACCGCTCGGTTCGCCGCGGTGGAGCAAGGCGGCCGGACCGGTTCAAAAGATCATGCTCTCGCGACCAGCAATCGTTACGGTCGCCGGCCTGTTCGCCCACAAAGGTATTGCCGATCTGATCGCGGCTTTTTCGCTCGTCGCGGCGCATCTGCCGGCGGCGATGCTCTATATCGTAGGCGATGGACCGATGCGATCTCGCCTGGAGCGCCAGGCGCGCTGCCAGCCTTGCGCGGATCGGATCGTGTTCACGGGCTTTGTCGACGATCCCCGTGCTTACATGCGGGCCGCCGACCTGTTCGTGCTGGCCTCGCGCCGGGAAGGGTTCGGGTTGGTCTTAGCCGAAGCGCGCGAGGCAGGATGCGCGATCGTCGCGACCGATGTCGGCGGCATCCGCGAGGTGCTTGACGGAAGCGCCGCCGGCGTGCTTGTCCGGCCGCACCGCCCGCAGGCTCTCGGCGAAGCGATGCTCGACCTGCTACGGAATAAGGAGCAGCGCCGCGCGCTGGCCGCGCGCGCCGCCTCGGGTCTCGATTGGCTCAACGTCGGTCGGATGGCGGAGGAGACGCTGGCCGTCTACCGCGGGGTCCTCGAAGGTCCGCGACGCTAGCGCCCTCGGGCATTGTCACGGTCGAAGAACCAACGCAAGCTCGCCGCTGCGCGCCCAGCCGGAGCGAACCCGATGCCGAGCTTTCACCCCACCCCCGATCTCGCGATGCATTACGAGATCGACGATTTCACCGATCCCTGGACGTCGCCGCAGACGATCCTGCTATTGCACGGCAACGCCGAGAGCGGCCTTGCCTGGTATGAGTGGGTGCCGATCCTGGCGCGCCATTATCGCGTCGTGCGGCCGGACATGCGCGGCTTCGGGCGCTCGACGCCGATGCCGCGCGACTACCCGTGGACGCTGGACCGGCTCATCGACGATTTCTGCGCGCTGATGGACAACCTCGGGATCGAGCGCTTTCATCTGGCCGGCGCCAAGATCGGCGGCACCGTCGCCCGCGCCTTCGCGGCGCGGCGGCCGGGCCGGGTGACGACGCTGACCGTCGTCGGCACGCCGCCGCCGTTCCGCCGGGGCGCGGCGGAGCGGGCCCCGGAACTGCAGCAGGAGTTCCTGGATCACGGCGTCGAGCACTGGGCCCGCAGCAACATGGGCAACCGCCTCGGCAGCGGCTTTCCGAAAGAAGGCGTCGAGTGGTGGTGCAAGTTCATGGGCCGGACCGCGCTCTCGACCCAGCTCGGTTTCATGCCGACCATCGCCTGTGCCGACATCCGCGACGATGTGCCGAAGATCACCTGCCCGACCCTCGTCATCACCACCGAACAGAGCGGCCTCGCCTCGGTCGCCGAGACGCGCGCGTGCCAGGAGACGATCCCGGGTTCGGAATTGCTGGTGCTGCCCGGCGACTCGTACCATGTCGCCGCCACCCACGCTCGCCGCGGCGCCGAGGCCACGCTCGACTTCATCGCCAGGCGCGGCGGCGGCTCGTGAACGGCAACCTCGCCGAGTTTACCCGCCGCGCCCTCGAACGCGGCATAGACCGGCGCGAGATCTCCCGTGCGCTTGCGGAGGCGGGCTGGCCTCCCGCCGATATCGACGCGGCCTTGCGCACCTTCGCGGCGGTCGAGTTCCCGCTGCCGGTGCCGCGGCCGCTTCGCCAGGTTTCGGCGGCCGAAGTGTTCGTCTATCTGGTCATGTTCGTGTCGCTGGCGACGAGCGCGACGAGCCTCGGCGGCCTGTTCTTCGAGTTCATCGAGCAGGCGTTTCCCGATCCGCTGCACGTCGCCTATGCCGGCGAAGCCGATCAAATCCGCGCCAATGTCCGCTGGCACCTGTCGGCGCTGATCGTCTCGTTCCCGATCTTCCTGTTCGTGTTTCACAATATCGGCAGGGCCGTTCGGCGCGAGCCAAGCCGCCGCCAATCGTGGCCGCGCAAATGGCTCACGTACGGCACCCTGTTCATCGTCGTCGTCTGCGTTGTCGCGGATGTGACGACGCTCGTCTATTACGCGCTCGGCGGCGAGTTGACGCCTCGCTTCGTGCTGAAGATCTTGACGGTCGCGGTCATCGCCGGCGGCATCTTCCTGTTCTTCCTCGTCGAGATGCGCCGGGACGAAACGGCGTGAGGCGCGCCCCCTCGTTGCTGTTCGTCACCGCGGCCGCGGTATTGGTCGCGGCTGCGATCGCCGCGGGTTTCGCCGTCATCGGCTCGCCGGAGCAGGTCCGACGCGAGCGCCTCGATAACCAGCGGGTGGCCGATTTGCGGCGCATCGCGACCGCGATCACGAACTACCAGCGCCGCCACCACGCGCTGCCCCCGACGCTCGAAGAGCTGGGGCGCGATGGCGAGGTCTCGCTGCACCTCGCCGATGCCGAAACCGGCGCGCCTTACGGATATCGGGCTGAGAGCGCGGCGGCGTACGAATTGTGCGCCGCGTTCGACACCGCACGCGACGAGCGGGGGGAGGCCGAGCGGCCGTGGAACCATGCGGCCGGCCGCCATTGCTTCCGCCGCGAGGTCGCGGCGGTGGGGCAATAGCCGAGAGGGAGGGAGCGGATGGCGAGGCTGGACGGGAAAGTGGCGCTGATCACCGGCGCGGCCGGCGGGCAGGGTCAGGCCGACGCGGAATTGTTCGTGCGCGAGGGCGCCGCGGTGGCGCTGACCGATGTCGATACCGCCGCCGGCGAGGCGCTGGCGAAGCGGATAACCGACGGCGGCGGCAGAGCGCTGTTCCGCCGGCAGGACGTGGCGGACGAGGCCGGCTGGCGCGACATCGTGGCGGCGACGCTCGCCGCGTTCGGCGGGCTGCACATTCTCGTCAACAACGCCGGCACGATCGCGCGGCAGGGCATCGTCGACACGACCGTGGAGGCATGGAACCGCACGCTCGCGGTCAACCTGACCGGGCCGCTGCTCGGCATGAAGCACTGCGCGCCGGCGATCCGCGACACCGTCGCGAAGCGGAGCGGCGGCGGCTCGATCATCAACATCTCCTCGACCGCCGGGCTGACGGCGCATGACGACGCCGCCTACACCGCGACCAAATGGGGGCTGCGCGGACTGACCAAGACGGCCGTCCTGCAGTTCTCGGGGTGGAACATCCGAGTCAACTCGATCCATCCCGGCCAGATCGCCGACACCGGGTTTTTCCGCGGCGGCGGCGAAGCCTTCGCGCATGCCGCCCGCGCCGCGATCCCGATGCACCGGCAGGGAACGCCGCGCGAGTGCGCGGAACTGGTGCTGTTCCTAGCCTCCGACGAGTCGAGCTTCATCAGCGGCGCCGAGATCGCGATCGACGGCGGCTACATCGCCGCCGGCACCGCCAACCTGCGCAACCGCGCCCGCGACGATTACATCGCCGGGCGGAACTGACGGACGGTCGGATCTCCTTCGCCCCGGCCGCGCTGGCGCGCCGCGGCGGGGCGATCGTATAGTTCGGCCGAACGGCGCAGCAAGCGAGGCGGGCGATGGACCTCTTCAAGGAGTTCGCGGTCAAGGACTATGAGGCCGCGGCGGCGCAGATCCCGGTCATCGACTTCGGCCCCTGCTTCGCCGGCGACGCGGGCGCGCTCGAACGGCTGGCGCGGGAGGTCGGTCACGCCTGCGAGAATGTCGGCTTCTTCTACGCGCTGAACCACGGCGTGCCGGAGGCGCTGATCGAGCGCGCCTTCGCGGCGTCGCGCCGGTTCCATGCGTTGCCGCTCGCCGAGAAGCTCAAACTGAAGCTCAACGAGAACAACATCGGCTACCTGCCGATCAACGCCTCGGTGCAGGGCGCCTCGACCGTGCACAAGGCGACGCGGCCGAACCAGAACGAGAGCTTCTTCATCAGCCACGACCGCGGCCCCGACCATCCCGACGTGATCGCCGGCATGCCGCTGCGCGGGCGCAACCAGTGGCCGGAGGCGCTGCCCGACATCCGCCCAGACATGATGGCCTACTTCCATGCGCTCGGCGCGATGTGCGACCGCATGCTGCCCGCCTTCGCGGTGGCACTCGGCATGCCCGCCGATTATTTCGCGCCGTTCTTCGCGAACGAGTGCCACGCCAATCTGCGCTTCCTGCACTACCCGCCGCAGGAGTCGCGCGGCGACAACCAGTTCGGACAGGCGCCGCACACCGACAACAGCTTCATGACGGCGCTGGCGCGCACCGACGTGCCGGGCCTCGCCGTGCGCCTGCCGTCGGGCGAGTGGTTCCCGCCGCCGGTGATTCCCGGCACGTTCCTGATCAACCTCGGCAACATCATGCGGCGCTGGTCCAACGATCGCTTCCTGTCGACGCCGCACGGCGTGCTCAACGATTCCGGCACCGACCGCTACTCGATCGCCTATTTCCACAGCCCCAACGTCGACTCGACGATCGAGTGCCTGCCGAGCTGCGTCTCGCCCGACAACCCCGCCCGCTACGAGCCGGCGGTGTACCGCGACCTCGTGCTCGCCTTCTACCGCGCCAATTACTTCCACCAGAAGGGCCACCGCTCCGAGGCGGCGGCCGAGGTCGGCGCGGCGGCCGAATAGGGAGAGGCACGATGTTCGATCTCGACCGGTTCATCGAGGACTGCCAGCGGGCGGTGCGCGAGGACGCGAGCCACAAGGCGGCGCGCGAGGTCGTGGCGCGCGCGACCGCCGAGCCGGAAAGCATCCTCGCCGCGCTCGGCGAGCCACGGCAGGCGGGGGTGACTCCGCTCTACAAGTCGGCCGAGGTGACGATCCTCAACGTCGTCTGGGGCAAGGGCATGACGATCATGCCGCACGACCACCGCATGTGGGCGGTAATCGGCGTCTATACCGGACGCGAGGACAACATCTTCTGGCGCCGTCTGCCCGAGGCGGCGGCCGGGCTGATCGAGGCGGCGGGAGCCCGCTCGCTCGGCCCCGGCAGCGCCGAGCCGCTCGGCCGCGACATCATCCATTCGGTGACCAATCCGCTGCCGCGGCTGACCGCCGCGATCCACGTTTATGGCGGCGATTTCTACGGCGTCGGGCGCAGCGAATGGGACCCGGAAACCTTGCGCGAGCGTCCCTACGATTTCGACCTGCACCGCCGCCTCTTCGCCGAGGCGAATGCGAGGTGAAATGTCGGATAATCCGGTAAGCCTCGATCTGATCGGGCGCCAGTATGAGCGTATGCTGTCCGAGATCGGCAGCCTGCGTGACGATATGCGTGTCCTCACGGCAATTGTGCTGCGGCTCGAACAGGATTCGCAGCGGCGTCACGCCCGCGACGCGGAAATGCTGAACCAGATGCGGGCGATGGTCGCCCAGCACCGGCGCTTCGGCGACCGTCTGCTGGGCCTCGACGAGCGGCTCCGGGTGCTCGAAGAGGAGCGCCGGTAGCGATGCTGAAGGTTTATGCGATGACCTGCGGCTGGCTGCGCGGCAGCCTCGGGCACTTGATGGAGGGCGGCGAGGGCGAGATCGACCTGCCGATCCCCTCTTACCTGATCGAGCATCCGAAGGGGACGGCGCTGTTCGATACCGGGATGCATCCGGACTGTCAGCATGACCCGGCCGCGCGCCTGGGGCCGCGCCTCACCTCGCTGTTCCGCTTCAATTTCCACCCCGGCGAGGAGATCGCCGCCCGGCTCGGCGCGCTCGGCAAGGACCCGGCGCGGATCGACCTGATCCTCACCTCGCACCTGCATTTCGACCATGTCGGCGGCAACGCGCTGATCCCGAACGCGACGGTCGTCGTGCAGCGCCGCGAGTGGGAGGCCGGCCTGGACCCCGACATCGCGGCGCAGCGCGGCTTCAACCGCCAGGACTACGACCTCGGCCACAAGATCATCCAGGTCGACGGCGAGCACGACGTGTTCGGCGACGGCTCCGTCGTCTGCCTGCCGACCTACGGCCACACGCCGGGGCATCAGTCGCTGAAATTGCGGCTGCCCGCCGGCGAGATCGTGCTGGCCGCGGATTCCTGCTATTTCTGCCGCACCTTGCGGGAGCGGCGCCTGCCGCGCTACGTGCACGACCGCGAGCAGATGCACGCCTCGCTCGACCGCCTCGCGCGGCTCGAAGCCGGCGGCGCCCGCATCTTCTTCGGCCACGATCCCGACTTCTGGAAAACCGTGCCGCAGGCGCCAATCTCCCTCGCCTGATGCTGCCGCGCGCCATCCTCTTCGACCTCGACGACACGATCATCTCCGCCTTCGGCCAGTCCGAGCGGCAATGGCAGCAGATCATCGGCGAGTACGCCGAGCGGCTGGCACCGCTGGTGCCGGCCGACGTGGTCAGGGCGGTCATGGCGCAGTCGGCATGGCTGTGGGCCGACGCGTCGCGGCACAAGCATTGGCGCATGCAGATCGGCAACGCCCGCCGCCACATCGTCGCCAATGCCTTTGCCGAGCTTGCCGCCGCCGGCCATGCCGAGCACCCACGCGAGCTCGGCGAGGAAATCGCGGACCGCTTCCAGGCGCTGCACGAGGCGGAGATGCGGATGTTTCCCGGCGCGCACGAGACGCTCGACCGGCTCAAGGAGATGGGCGTGCGCCTAGCGCTGATCACCAACGGCGCCGGCGCGCCGCAGCGCGCCAAGGTCACGCGGTTCGCGCTCGAACACCGCTTCGATCACATCCAGATCGAGGGCGAGCACGGCTTCGGCAAGCCCGAGGAACAGGCCTACCGGCACGCGATGGCGGCGCTCGGCGTCGGTCCCGAAGAGACCTGGATGGTCGGCGACAACCTCGAATGGGAGGTCGCGGCGCCGCAGCGGCTCGGCATCTACGCGATCTGGCACGACGGCTATGGCGTCGGTCTGCCGGGAGGTTCACCGGTGCGGCCCGACCGCATTATCCGCTCGCTGCCGGAACTGCTGCCGTAGAAAGCCTCGGCTGAGTGGACGAGTCCAATTCGACTCGGCCCGCACTTCACCCGAGGGAATGGATAATTTCTCGGTAGGCCATTTCGGGGAACGCCTTCAGCGTCTTGGTGCGGACGGTCCCCATCATTCCGAGCAATAAGGTGAACCGCGCGGCGACGGCATCGTCGGGAGCCTCGTATGCGACGATCAGGTCGTAATCCCCCATCGTCATGTAGAGCGACTTGAACTCGCCGCCCATTTCGACGAGCGCCTTCTTCGCGGCATCGACCCGCTTCGGCGAGTCCTTGACGTGGCGCGCGCCCTGATCGGTCCAGTTCGCAAGCATGATGTATGTCGGCATGCGCTCCTCCTGCGGCCGCACCGCACGCGGGTGCGACAAACTGTCATCATGGCCGACCCCATGGCCGTGGGCAAGGCAACCACGTTCCAACGACTCACGCCTGTTGCGCCGGCAGCGCGAGCAAGATACTTTGCACGGCAAAGTTCACCCACCTCTCCTCGATGCACGACCTCGATCGAGCCCTCGCCGACATCGTCGCGATCCGCACGCAGATCGCGCGCGGCACCGCCTTCCGCGGCTACGGCCCGCTGACGCTGGCGGCGACCGGCATCGTCGCGCTGCTGACGGCGGAGGTGCAGGCGCTATGGCTCGACGACCCGCTGGCGCGGCCCCTCGCCTTTTTCGGCCTGTGGATGATTGCTGCCGTGGTTGCTTTGGGGCTGCTCGCGGTGGAAGCCGTGACCCGCTCGCGCCGACTGCATTCCAGCCTCGCCGACGCGATGATCTATGCGGCGATGGAGCAGTTCGTGCCGGCCGCAGCGGCGGGAGCGCTGCTCGGGTGGGTGCTGGCGCAATTCGCACCGCAGAGCCTGTGGCTGCTGCCCGGGCTGTGGCAGATCATCGTCAGCCTCGGCGCGTTCGCGGCCTGCCGCGGCCTGCCGCGGACCATTTCGCTCGCCGGCGTCTGGTATCTCGCGGCCGGCCTCGTCGAACTCGTGCTCGCCAGCCAGGACCATAGCGTATCGCCCTGGGCGATGGGCGTCCCGTTCGGCGTAGGTCAGCTGCTGATCGCGCTGCTGCTGCATTTGACCTTGGGCGGGCGCGATGCCGAAATCTGACTTCGGCGCCGTCGAGGCGGGCCGTTTTTCCTACCAGGGCCTCGACCGGATCATCCATGAGAAGGCCAGGCTGGGGGTTCTGACCTCCCTGGTCACGCATCCTCGGGGTTTGCCGTTCGGCGATTTGCGGCAGCTCTGCGATCTCACCGACGGCAACCTCGCACGGCACTTGCAGGTGCTGCAGGAGGCCGGCCTCGTCGTCGTCAAGAAGGGCCATGCCGGCAGGCGGCCGCAGACGGTGTGCCGGCTCACCGCGCTCGGGCGGGAGCGCTACCTCGACTATCTGGCCGTTCTCGAACAGGTCGTCCGCGACGCCGCCGAGGCGGTCGCCGACGAGCCGACGCCGGCGGCGCGGCTGCGCATCGCCCCCACCTGAACCTTCGGACAACATAATGAGCATGAGCAGCGGCAATCCCGGGTTGCACGTGGCGATCATCATGGACGGCAATGGCCGCTGGGCGACGCATCGCGGCCTGCCGCGGTCCGCCGGGCACCGCGCCGGAGTCGAGGCGATCCGGCGCGTCGTCGAGGCGTCGCCGGATCTGGGGATCGCGACGCTGACGCTGTTCGCCTTCTCCGCCGATAATTGGCGGCGGCCCCGCCCGGAAGTGGACGCGCTGATGGCCCTGCTTCGCCGCTATCTGCGGACCGAGATCGCGCGGCTCGCCGAAAGCGGGACAAGGCTCAGCGTCATCGGCCGGCGCGACCGTCTGCCCGGCCGCCTCAGCGATGAAATCGCCCGCGCCGAACGGCTGGCGGCCGGCGGTCGCCGGCTGCATCTGCGCATCGCCGTCGATTATTCGTCGCGTGAGGCCATTCTCGCCGCCGTCGCGCGCTGCGCCGCCAGCCAGCCCCCGTCGCGCGAGACCTTCGGCCGGCTCGTCAGCGGCGGCGACGCGGGGCGCGACGACGTCGACCTGCTGATCCGCTCCGGCGGCGAAAAGCGCCTGTCCGACTTCCTGCTGTGGGAATGCGCCTATGCCGAACTCTGCTTCACCGATCGGATGTGGCCCGATTTCGGGGCCGAGGATCTCGCCAAGGCGGTCGCGGACTACCGCCGCCGCGAGCGCCGCTTCGGCGGCGTCCCGGCCGTCGCCGCAGCGGCGCGGGAAGCCGAGGAAGCTCGCGCCGCCGGCTGACGCCGATAGCGAGCGGCGCATAACCCATCGGTTTCGCGCGCTTGCCACAACCAGCGTCGTTTGTATAGTCCGCGACAAGTCCAGGGTGGGCGGAGGGCGCCGATGTCGCTTCGATCGCTGGCGGCGCGCGTAGCCGTCGCGGTTCTGCTGCTAGCCGGCGCGGCGCCGGTGAGGGCGGCGGATTTCGTCGATTCGGCGATGCGCCGCGTCGTGCTGCCCGATCATGTCGCGCGCGTCATGGCGGCCGGGCCGACCGCCGAGGTTCTGGTCTTCGTGCTGGCGCCCGACAAGCTGGTGGGGTGGACGCGGCCGCGGTACGACAAGCGTGCCGGCTACCTGCCGGCCAAGTACCGGCACCTGCCCGTGGTGGGGCGCATCACCGGCCCCTATGCCAGGGTGACGCCCGCCGAGGTGCGGCGGCTGCATCCCGACCTCGTCATCGACGCGGGACCGATCTCGCCGGAGCGCATCGCCTTCGCCGATCAGTTTCAACGCGCGAGCGGCGTCCCCTACATTCTCGTCGACGACACCTTGCAGCGGACGCCGGCGATCCTGCGGTCGATCGGCACGGTGCTCGGCGTCGCCGACCGCGCCAACGACCTCGCGCTCTACGCCGAACACGCGCTGACGGCGGTGCGCGGCAACCTCCTGATCTTGTCGCCGGAAAACCGGCCGCGCGTCTATTACGGCCGCCGCACGGACGGCCTCGAAACCGGGCTGCCCGGA